>OBLN01000431.1_pt1 | contig 15233 bp, 16 predicted proteins | sample 1519301 | NCBI WGS metagenome assembly OBLN01 (sample SAMEA2452533, study PRJEB22499) | sediment metagenome | reverse complement strand
TCTTTGTCGCCCCGGGTTTTGCGCTTTTGTTTATAAGGGAGGTAAATATCCTCAAGCGTTTTCAGATCAGTACAGTTTAGGATCTGCTTCTCAAGTTCTTCGGTCAGCTTATCCTGTTCCTTAATAGACTTGAGGATGGTTTCCTTACGGGCCTCCAGGGTACGCTGGGTTTCAAGTCCATCACGAATGGCACGGATCTGTTCTTCATCCAGTCCGTCAGTGGCTTCCTTTCGATATCGCGCCAGGAATGGAACGGTAGCCCCTTCATCCAGAAATTTGGCTACAGTGCTGATCTGTTTACTGCTGAAATTGAGTTGAGATGCTAAAAAACTAAAAATCTTGGTATCGCTCATTGATGATATTTGGTTCTGAAAATTTCGAACGGTGAAAATAAGAAGGGTATTGGGAAATAATGAATTATAAATAAGGAAATTTTTGAAGCATTTGTCATCGATCAGTTGCTGCAACCGCTCATTCTTTACGATGATCTATCACCGGTTCAGAAAAAAGTGTAACCTTTTCTCATAAGATCAGTGTATAAGGGTGAAAACACTAAACCCGGGATCAGCGGTGAATTCAAACTCTGATAAAGCATTGATGTTAAAGGTGAAGAAAGGTGAGCTCGATAAGCTGGGTTTGCTGTTTGAGCGGTATCACCGTGGACTTTATCGCTATTTTTACAGAATGTGCAGGGATAAGAATACCTCCGAGGATCTTGTTCAGTCTGTATTTGAACGGTTGCTAAAGTACAGGCAGAGTTATACCGGTGACGGAAAATTCTCGACCTGGCTGTTTAGCATTGCCCGTAATCAATTCAACGATCATCACAGGAGATTCAGAAGAAATGGAAATCCGGTTCAGTTTGACGAGGACAGGCTCGATATGCCGGAGGAAAAGACGGGACCGGTTCACCAAGCAAAAGAGAAGAAAGAGATACTTGAAGAAGCCCTCTATGCATTACCTGAAGATTACCGGGAAGTGATCATTTTGAGCAGATATGAGGGACTACGATATAATGAGATCGCAGAGATTCTTGAATCAACAGAAGGGGCGATCAAAGTAAAAATGTTTAGGGCCATGAAAGAATTGAAGGATATCGCGTTATCCTTCGAAAAGGAATACAATTATGAATAAGAAGTATGAACAACTGATAGCAGACTACCTGGCGGGTGAGCTGGACGAAACAAGTAAAAAAGAGCTGGAAACATTACTGGCCGGAGGTAAGATCGATTTTATGGAATTCAGGAGCATAGAAGCAACCTATGAGAGGCTTGGAGACCTGTCAGTCCCTAAACCGGATGCGGCCACAAGTACTCGTTTCTATGCTATGCTGGATCAGGAGACTCAAAAAAATACTCAGGCGGGTTTGTTTGAAAGAATCTATGAGTCATTACGAAAGATGATCACCAAACTTTCGGTTCCTAAAATGGCATACGCAGCGGCATTGTTGATCATCGGTGGATTTATAGGTTCCTGGATGAACGAGGACAGAAACGAGATCGAAAAGCTGAGTCAGGAAATGCAATCACTGAAAGAAATAATGATGGTTAACATGCTGGAAGGTTCATCAGCCGCAGACCGGTTAAAGGCGGTAAACATTAGTTCGGAATTACCCCATGCCGATCTGGAGGCCATCAATGCATTACTTTTTACCCTGAATAATGATCCAAGTGTAAATGTGAGGGTGCAAACGATTGAAGCCTTGAAGCGCTGGGGAGATAATGAACGGGTGAGGCAGGGATTGGTTCGTTCGATAGCCACACAGGAATCGCCGATCGTTTTAATAGAACTAGCGGACGCTATGACGGAACTTGAGGTGAGATCCTCAGCCCGGGAATTCGAAAAAGTTTTACAGGAGCGTGAACTCGATTATAACGTTCAACAAAAATTACAAAGCAGTATAGCTGTATTAATGTGAGGAATAAGATCATGAAAAGAATTTACTTGCTACCATTTTTAATTGGCGTGTTAAGTTTGAGTGTTATGGCTCAGACTAATGTCATCAGTGAAAGGGTGGAAGAGGAGGTGGAGATGAGGATCCCGGCTTCTGAATTGACCCGTGAAACGATGTTTCATTTCAACAATATAAACGGGGATCTGAATGTGGAGGGCTATGACGGGGATGAGATCCTGATCACCGGTAAAAAGATCATAACAGGGAAACCCAACGTAAGACGCAGCTTTGATCCGGATGATTTTTACCTGGATAAAATATCCACTAACGGTCATTTATTTGTATTTGTGCGTCACCCGGGGCTGGAGGTCGAAATAGAAGAGAATGACCTCAGCTATCGGTCTGATAAGGACACTTATTGGGATGAGAATATTCAGGGATTTGAGTTCAATCTGCAGATGAAAGTGCCTCGTTACCTGATGTCAGAGATCTCAACCATCAATGCCGGCGAGGTAGTTGTGGAAAATATGGACCACGGTGTGGATGCAGCAAATATCAACGGAAGTGTAATCATTAGGAATGTAACAGGTGGGATTATAAATGCTGAAACTGTAAATGGTAACGTGATAGCAGAATTCAGAGATAATCCATCGGATGATGTGGAGCTTCATACCGTAAATGGAAAAATTGAGGTTTTGGCTTCTAAAAACTTTTCAGCACATGTAACCTTTAAAAGTTTACACGGTGAACTATATACCGATTTCGACAACAGAAGTTATCGCTCGGATCGGTCAGGTAAAAAGGATGGGATGAGCCGGTTCAGCATTGGGAGTTCTGATACCATTCAGTTCGGACAAGGCGGACCAAATATGCTGCTTCGGTTACTCAACGGAAACGCATACATCAAACAACTGTAATCAAATTTTATAAAACCATGAGAAGTATGAAGATCCATTTATTTACAGCCTTATTCATCAGTTTCCTTTCAGTTCCATTATTGGCTCAAAATACGATCGAGGTACCGCTAAGTGATCCTGGAGAACCGGGTAAGCTAAGCATCAGTGCCATGTTTTCAGATGAGATCACGGTCAGAAGTCATGACCAGCAAAATGTGGTCATCAACTACAGCGGTGATGGAATTGAGGAAGAAAACAGTGAACCCATGAAAAACGGAATGAAACGCATTTCCGGAGGGGGAATGGGTCTGGAAGTGATTGAGAATAACAACGAAGTGGAGATCTCTACCGGACCATTTCCAACCAATGATCTTGAAATGACCGTTTTTGTCCCCCGAAATTTTTCTATCAAACTAAGTACGGTGCAGGGAGATGTGCAGGTCTTTGGGGTGGAAGGAGAACTTGAGATCAGCGCCGTAAATGGTGATATCGAACTGGGAGATATAAGCGGAACCGTGCTTGTAAATTCTGTGAATGGGGATATGAATGTGGACTTCAACGAAGTGACTCCCGATTCACCCATGTCATTTACCGGGGTGAACGGAGATATGGAAATTGCTTTTCCGGCGGACGCCCGATTTACCGCTAAAATGAAAACCGAATGGGGTGATGTGTACACCAACTTTGATATGGATATTGATCGTGAAGGCAGCAAATCAGAATCAGACAGTGACGAAGGTTTTAAGATCGCGATCAACAAATGGATCATCGGAAAAGTGAATGGCGGTGGTCCCGAATTTTTGTTTAAGACATTGCATGGGGATATCTCCATTCGAAAAAAATAAAAAAAGTGTAACCATTCTTTGAGCGGTTCGTGTAAGACATAAACCAAACTGAGGAGCCGTAACATTAAGCTACATAATGTGTTGCGGGGATAGGACTCCTTATCAATTAAATAAAAAAACTATGAGATTCGTATGTCTAACCCTGGGATTGCTGTGTCTTGCAGCCGGAGCAAACGCCCAGAATTCTTATCAAAGTAATAAAGTAATGGATGCACTAAAGGAGCAAAATATCCGCTCAGGCAGAGTGGCTTCTCCATCGCTAACCGCTTTTAGATTAGCAGATCACAGTGATCTTCAACTGGATGGATTGGTCAATGAAAGTATATGGAATGAGATTCCTAAAGCCACACAATTCACCCAAAGGTCTCCCAATGACGGGGCAACCGCCACACAGCGTACGGAAGGCCGGATCCTGTACACAAATTCACACATCTATGTGGGTATCAAAGCTTTTGATTCTGCACCGGATTCTATAGTGGCCCCTCTCTTCAGACGCGATGGAACTGAAATGAGCGATTGGGTTACTGTTGGATTTGACAGTTATAATGATAAGCGAACAGCCTTCATTTTTGCGGTGAACCCGCGGGGGGTGCAAAGAGATTTCATGATCATCAACGATACCAACGAAGATGATACCTGGGATGCTGTTTGGGAGGCAAAAGCTCAAATTACAGACTATGGCTGGTCTGTAGAAATGAAGATCCCGTTGTCTCAGCTAAGGTTCAACTCAAAAGCTGATGAGCAGACCTGGGGAATTAATTTTCAGCGCAGTATCGCAAGAACCGGTGAAGAATTATTCTGGAAACCTACTTCACAGAATGCCTCTGGTATCGTATCAAATTTTGGTGATCTGAAAGGTATCAAACAACTTTCAGAACCAAGACGACTTGAGATCATGCCTTATGTGTCAGCTGATTTTACGCGCGTGCCGGATCAAACAACCTTAGATCCTTATTATCAGCGAAATGACTTTTCGGGAAGGGTAGGTGCCGACGTTAAATACGGTATTACTTCCGATCTGACACTTTCTGCGACGATTAACCCTGATTTTGGTCAGGTAGAGGCAGATCCGGCTGTCATCAATTTAACTGCCAATGAAAATTTCTATTCCGAACGTCGACCATTCTTTTTAGAGGGGAGGGATATCTTTCAGTTTGGTGAAACCAAAACCTTTATCAGATATAATTCACCGACACCATTTTACTCCAGAAGGATCGGTCGTTCTCCACAAGGGTCGCCAAATCGAGCAGGTGTGGATTCTGAGTACAGTACCATGCCGGACCTGACGACCATTGCCACGGCTGCAAAACTAAGCGGGAAGACCAAAAACGGTTGGTCTATCGGATTGATGGATGCCTACACGCTTCAGGAGAATGCAGAATTTACCTTGCAAAACGGGAATGACGGATCACTGGCAGTTGAACCGGCAACTAACTATCTGGTAGGACGGGCTAAGAAAGATTTCAACAATGGTAACACGTATTTAGGTGGATTTGCCACAGCCGTGAACCGATCTCTGGATGGTCGCTATTTTGAGGATTTTCTGCATAGTTCCGCTTATGTCGGTGGCCTGGATTATGAACACCAATTTGCTGACCAGAATTGGGTGGCGAGTGGAGCGTTTTCAATGAGCAGCGTTCACGGTAGCAGTGAAGCAATAGCAAGGACGCAACAGTCTCCGGTAAGGTATTTTAACAGAATTGATTCTGACGTGCTTACAGTAGATCCGGCGAAAACCTCTTTACAAGGATTCTCAACGGAAATGAGTATCAAAAAGCAGGGGGGTGATGATAATTGGCTGGCAGCTTTGACCTACTCCCAAACCTCACCGGGTTACGAGATCAATGATCTTGGGTTCCAGACACGTGCCGACCTGAAGTGGGCTGGTGGAGTATTAGTATATCGTGAGATCGATCCAAAATATGTCAGGTATTACGAGTTCTTTGCGGGCTACGATTCAGGATGGAATTACGATGGTGATCAGATTCGTAACAGTGTGTTGAATGGGGGTTATATCTCGTTCAATAATCAGTGGTCATTCAATTATAACTTCGGGTATAATTTCAAGCAATATTACGACCGCTTAAGCCGTGGTGGACTGGTTTTGGAACGCCCTAAAGATTGGAATCTGATCGCAAACATTAACACCGATCGTAGCAAAGATATCAGTTTCAATGTGGGAGGAAATCTGCGCAGAGAAGTAGCCGGAGAATTTGATAATGCCGTTTGGTTTAATGTAAGATACCGTCCCACCAGTAATATTCAGCTTAGTTTTGGTCCGGAGTACAGAAATCAGGTGGATATCGATCAGTACATAACAGCGGTTGAGGATGTTAATGCAACGCATACCTATGGAAGCCGATACGTGTTCTCAGACATAGAGCAACACACGGTAAGTGCTAACCTGCGCTTGAACTGGACCTTTAGCCCAACCATGAGTCTTCAGACCTACATCAGGCCGTTTGTATCCACCGGTGATTTTTCACGATTCAAGGAGGTAGCCGAACCTTATACCTACCATTATGATGTATATGGAGAAGATCTGGGAACTATTTCTGAACAAAATGGAAATTACACGGTTGATCCTGATGGAGGCGGAAGTTCATCCCCGTTTACTTTTTCTGACCCGGACTTCAATTTCAGGTCACTTCAGGGTAATGCCGTATTCAGATGGGAATATATGCCCGGTTCAACCCTCTATTTTGTGTGGCAGCAACAGCGAGAAGACTATTCAAGGATCGGCGCTTTTGATCTTGGCGATCAGCTGAACGATATCTTTGATGCCAAGCCAACCAATATTTTCCTCATCAAGCTGAGTTATTGGTTTGGAAGCTGATGGATTCGACTGAAAAAATAAAGAAATTAAAAAAGGGCATGTATAAGCATGCCCTTTTTAATGTGATCAAATTTAGATGCTTTGTTTAGGCGTCCGTTTTGCAGGTACTTAACCCAAAAGGCGCATAAAGCGGACAGAAGTTGATCAGACTTGTCAGTACAAATACACCGGCCAGTACCAGCAATACAATACCGAGAGTTCCGGTTACGGTTCCTGTAAAGTAGAGTATTACAAAAATTGCTGCGAGAATAAATCGAATGATCTTGTCAGTAGAGCCCATGTTCTTTTTCATAGTAACCTCATCTTATTTTAGGATTAAAAGAGCCATTCAAATAAATAAACCAAACCGGTAATTATCAGAATACACAGTACACAAACGCCGATGAATTTTAGTATTTTATCCATGCAATAAATACGTTTTGCAGCAGTTTAGTAAATTTCACTCGAATACGCTCAATTTTAAATAATTATTTATCATTAAGAAATAATGAATACACATCAGTTAACAGCAGAACAGGTAAAATCGATTCAGGCTACCTTTATTAATAAAGTGTATGGCTGGATGGCTCTTGCATTGGCCATAACAGGCTTTGTAGCCCTTAGAGTAGCGAGTACGGAGTCGTTGGTTAATGCGATCGCAAGTAATCAGATCTTGTTTTTTGGTATCATTTTAGCAGAACTTGGATTAGTGATCTGGCTTTCCAGCGCCATTGAGAGTATGAATGCCACACGGGCAATCACCTTGTTTTTACTATATTCGGCTTTGAATGGGCTCACCTTTTCTGTTCTTTTTCTGATCTATACTCAGGCTTCCATTGCTTCCACCTTTTTTGTGACTGCCGGAACCTTTGGAGTGATGAGTGCCTATGGGTACTTCACAAAAACGGATCTTTCCAGCTGGGGTAACATTCTGTTTATGGGATTGATCGGTATCATCATTGCCAGCGTAGTCAATATTTTCTGGCACAGTGAGATCCTGTACTGGGCGGTTACCTACATTGGAGTACTGGTATTTGTTGGACTTACAGCCTACGATACTCAAAAGATCAAACGCATGAGTCTTGAGATGGATGTGGAATCAGAGGAGGGAAGTAAGGGTGCGATCATGGGCGCTCTGACTTTATACCTTGATTTCATCAACATGTTTATTTTCATGTTGCGCATTTTTGGGGATCGAAAATAGTTAACCGTGAGTGTTTTTTATTTACTCAAGCTCCTATTTTTTCAAGTAGGAGCTTTTTTTATGGATTGAATTTTGACAGTAATTTGTATGGGTGATAAATCAATCACTATGAAAACATCTAAAAAACTAACCGAAGCTGATAAAAGCCGGATCATTGAGATGGCATGGGAAGACCGTACTCCCTTTGAAGCTATTGAATTTCAGTTCGGTCTGAATGAAGAAGAAACCATAGAGCTGATGCGTTCCGAATTGAAAGGATCCAGTTTTAAAATGTGGAGGAAAAGGGTAAGCGGCCGAAATACTAAACACCGGATGAAAAGAAAAAGCGGGGTAGATCGGTTTATGAGTCCCAAAAAATACTGAAACCGATTGGTTTCTTGTGATTTTTTTAAAGAGAACTATAATGCCGTCATCAATTTTTTTGATGATTAAATTCTCATAGCTGTTATTAAATTTTTTTACCTTTGGGGTCTGTTTAAAAAAAGATAATCTTACTGCTCAAAGCTGATGAGTAACAATCACCAAAATGACAACAAAGGTTTCTGGGACCGCCTCGGTATAGGACTTTCCGGATTATGTGCTATTCATTGTTTACTGGTTCCGGTATTTGTATCACTCATTCCACTTTGGCCGGCACTGGATGACTTTCACGAGTACACTCACCTGGTGTTTTTTCTGGCCATTGCACCTGCTGTTATATTATCTGTTAAGAATCGGAAGGACCTTAAATCAATTTCCGGCTATTTGTTTGTGGGGTTGACGATCATCTTTTTTGCCTGGCTGTTTAATGACACCTTGGGCGACTATGGTGAAGCCGGGGTGACTCTCATTGGCAGTTTGCTATTGATACGTGGACACTGGCTGAACTACAAGAAAAAAATGGGTTTTAGTTCGTAGCTACCTTCAAAAGTTCTGTAACCCGGTGAGCACATCCCCAGCTTAGGGTAACGCCGGCACCTCCGTGACCATAGTTATGTATCACCAACTTGTTGCCGAACTCTTCTGCTTCCAGCCTTAATCCATTCTCATGGGAACGGGTGAACCGATACCCAACCTTTGATCGCATTTTAGATTTTGGAGGAAGGGTATATCCAAAAGAGTGGTTCAATATGGCTGAATGTAATTCCAGGATCTGAGCAGGCACTTTCAGGTTATCAACTAATATGACCGGATCCTGAGATTCTTCGCCTATCCACTTTCCATCGCTGTCAAAAGTTCCCTTCTGTCGGCTGCCTCCAAGTACTAATCCATCTTTTCTGGAATAGCAGTACACATCCTGCTCTATGCCACTCTCACTCTGATACACCTCTTTCCCAGGTGAAAAATTATAGGAGATCACCTTTCCCTGCAGATCCCGTACAGCAGGTGCACACGGTAGGTTTAAGAGATGCCCACGGTGCAGGATCTGTTCTGAGGTATCCTCAAACAGTTTCAGGCTGCCGATCTCCGTGCAGTTTATGATGATATCGTATGGCAACTCCCTAATGTCATCAGGTGAAAGAGTTCTGATCTCAAATCCCTTGACCTTTTCCAGTGTGTTTCGGATGAGTGTGGGAAAGTAGAGGGGCCAATCGGCAAAATAAGCCGAATAACGCCACCCGGCTGCTGCAGGATAATCCGGATGATCGGGATAAAATTCGTTTTTAAAATCATCAAACTCCTCAAATTGATTCATGGTTTTGGCATATACTGGAACGGATACAGGGTGCGAGAAAAGTTCAAAATGCCGGGTAGTGGTTACGCCCGGAAACTGATTGTCGTGTAATTTCCCGAATCGATCTTTGCTGAACCTGAAGATTTCACTGAGCTTATCTGAGTAGACAGAATGGGGAATGATTGAAGCGGCCGGGAAAGAACTTGAGAATTCCGGACGAAGAGTGGCTGTTCGTGGATCATCTCTCGTGATAATACAGACAGAATATCCTGAATCTGACAAATAAGAGGCCGTGCTTAAACCACTCACACCTGCCCCAAGCACACATATATTCTTATTGTTGAGCATAGTAAAATATAGGATCTTTTCATTTTAAAGACTTATTGAATATAGGGTCTCGAAAGTTGTATGAGCGCCGGTATTTTGGTACTTTAGACTATCATCAATCAGGTACTTAAGGCGTGCAAAGACTCATTATAATCATATTATTACTGGCGGCAGGATTCGTTTCATTCATGGCCTGCGATATGCTTACCATTAGTGATGAAGCCCTTGAATATCCAACCGTTTACTCCAAGATAGAGTTAGGCGAACTGGAAGCTTTAAATCAAGATTATCAAGAACTGAATAACGGTCGGTTGTGCTCAACATTGAATGAGTTTGGGTTTACCGGGTTCAGTGAAATTTTGTTTGTGAATGGGCAAAACCCTTGTGAACGTAGGTTCCGTGATGTTATTCGCATTGAAATGACCAACACGGATACCCTGTTAAGTGCTGCAATGCGTGTTTTATATATGAACAGGGAATACACCGGGGTTCAGGATCCCAATCAGCTAAAGCTAAAATCTATGTCTCCACAACCGGGATGTATTAATTGTGGAGAGGTCGATGAATACAGTGCCAATATTGAGTGGAGCCTTACTTTCGAAAATCAATATGTGGATTCTGCAGAGGTACTGGGTACGGAGATCGTCGTTTTTTTAGATGCCCTTGGGGTGAATCGGATCTGGGGTAACTGGTACCCTGACTTCAAGACTCCGGATTTTATCAATTTTGGATATGTAGATGTGCAGGAAGAAATGACGGGTATGGAAATCGATATGGAACCATATACCGGACAGGATACCACATACATTGTGCAGGCACAGGACTTTCAGGAAATACCAACAAAGGTTCATTATCCCCGTGAAAGAGACAACGGAAATGAACTTGAAATACGCACCTGCTGGGCTATTCCCATCCAATATGGAATGAATGAAACATTTCCCGGATGGATGGCCTATGTAGACATTGAAGAGGGAATTTTAGTGGATCTGATAAGCAGAACTTCAGAGGATCAAACATTTTTCTCGGGTCAGCAAAATAAAAATGTAACATTTAGCGACCAGCCTTCTCTTTAGTGTTAGGGTAAACAAGATTAATCTCAAGTTTTTTAAGGAAATAATACATTGGCAGAACCAGTAAAAAAGATTCTTATCGTAGAAGATGATATGATCATTTCGCTTGTAGTCGAGAATATGATCAAAAAATTAGGACACGACCTGGTTGGAAAAGCCGCTTCTGGTGAAGATGCGATCAAGCTCGCCGAGGAACACGAACCGGATATTATTCTTATGGATATCAGATTGAAAGGTGATATGGATGGTATTGAGGCGGTCACTCGTATCAAGGAAAAGATCGATACGGCCGTGATCTACCTGACAGGTAACTCTGATAAAGTAAACTATGACAGAGCAAAAGCCACAGATTGTGTGGACCTGATCTCAAAACCGTTTACCATAGGAGAGCTGACCCGATCACTCGACCTGGTGGAATAAATTTCTAACGTATCTTTTTTAAACTTTTAACGTAGGTTCCCCTAACACAAAATGGGCAATTCTATGAGTACAAAGTTTAAAAACCTTCGAAATGACCTTGAAGACCTGGAAGATGGCTCCGGTTTAGAATTAGGGAGTGATGCTTCAGTGCCCGAACATTCGTCCGGTTCAAAAATAGCGAACTATATATTGCTGTTTGCGTTTGTTGCTACTTTACTGTTCTATGCCGGTTCCAAGATCAACATACCAACCTTTGATATAAATCCCATCGAATCGTTTGTTCAGGAACTCAACCAGCCGGATGAAGACCTGCTGAACCGTATGGGCGCCTGGATGGAGGAAATGGGATATGGAGCATTGACTCATGATCAATTGATTGAACTGAGAGCCGAAGGCGTGACAGCTACCTACACCTCTCAGATAAGAGATGTAGGCTACACAGAAGTGACACTTGAGGAATTGGTTGCCCTTCAAAATGCTGATGTCAGTGGTACCTTTGCGCGCATGATGAAAGAACTGGGATATGAATTAAGCATTCAGGACCTCATTGATCTCAGAAATGCAGATGTTACCGCATTTTTCACCAGTAATATGCTGGATCTGGGGTATACAATGGAAGAACTTACCAAAGAAAATCTCATCAGAATGAGAAGCATTGGAGTGACACATCAACAAGCTGAAAACCTGATGAATGAGAACGGTGCCAGGCTTAGTGTAGATGAGTTGATCCGATACCGGATCAGCAATCAATGATATTATAATTCGGAACAATTCATATCTGAACGGTATAAAGTAATGAACTTGAATTAAACTCTATGTTAATGAAGAAGTTTGTTACAATCGTTGTTTTTATGGCCGTTACAAGCCTTTTTTCACTATCTCATGCACAGGAATACCTGATCGAGGACGGATCAGGATTGGGTCCCAAAATTGGGTATTACAAAGCTCCTGATGCGGATGACGGAACTATGTTCATTGGTATTCAGTCTCGCTCAAAGGGGAAGTATTTGGGAGGTGAGTTTTTGCTGGAGTACCGGGGTGAACAAACTTACACAACCACCGGTGGTGAATTGTCGGTGAAACAGGTGCCAATAACCGGATCTCTGATGCTTTTTGCTCCGTTGGCCCAAAATTTTTCTCCCTATGGTTTAGCCGGATTGGGAGCCTATTATACGTTTTATGACTATGACGGGGGATTTGTCAATCCCGGTGATGACTCAGAAGTTAAATTCGGGTATCACTTAGGATTTGGAGCTGATGTAGCCATCTCGGAATCAGCAGCGTTCAACATTGATTACCGATACCTGTTTCTGGATGGCAGTGATGATATCACCGATAAGAAGTTCAGTGGAAACGTGATTTCGGCCGGACTTACATTTTATTTCTAAGTGAGAACATCTATTTTGAGCCCGTATCTGAAGAGGATACGGGCTTTTTTATTTTAACCAAATTAGCGAACCCAAGCATGGCGGAAATCACCTTACCTGAAGTTGAACTGAATATCTACTCTCCTAAAGATCCAACTGAAATAACCGTGGTTGAGAACTATATCTGCACTAAAGAAAGCAGCCCGAATTTTGTCCGTCATGTAACATTTGATGTATCCGGAACCGATCTCGAAGGCAGGGTCAGGGTAGGGCAGTCGATCGGTATTCTGGCACCGGGAGAGGATGAGCGTGGAAAACCTCATAAGCTTAGGTTGTATTCTGTTTCATCACCAACAGCGGGTGAGGGTGGAAAATCCCATTTGATCTCAACCACCGTGAAACGAACTATTGAGGAGATCGATGGTAAATTATATACGGGTATATGTTCGAATTACCTTGCTGACCTGAAACCCGGTGACAAGGTCAAAGCAACAGGTCCAAGTGGTAAACGGTTTTTGCTGCCGGAAAACTCCGGCGACTTCAATTATGTGTTCTTTGCTACCGGCACCGGTATTGCCCCGTTCAGGGGAATGATCATGGAAATGCTGGAATCCGGTTACAAAGGGGAGGTCGCATTGGTGTTTGGGGCGGCGTATCGTACAGACCTGATCTATCCGGATTACTTCATGGAGATGGAGAAAAAGCACGAAAATTTTCATTACATCGCAAAAATATCCCGTGAGGATCGCCGTCCTGATGGATCCAAATATTATGTTCAAACGGCCATTGAGGATGAATCAGAGGTTCTGGATCCTATCTTCAGTAAGGAAAACACCCTGATCTACATTTGTGGAATAAAAGGGATGGAGGCCGGAATTTACAGGAAGCTGGCTAAAAAAGGTTACCCGGAATATCTGCTCGTTAAAGGAGACTACGTGGATATGGACCCTGATGAATGGGATTGGGAAGACATGCGCCGAAAGGTAAAACCCGGCGCCCGTTGCTTTGAAGAAGTGTACTAACACTAACTGTTATACATGAGTTTTAGTTACGCCACCGGACACCACAAACCGCATGAAATTGGTTGGGTCTGTCTTGATCGGAGTCACTTTATCCCTCGGTACGATGTATAGATTTCCGGATACATTGTAGGAGTGCGGACAGTAAACCGCTACTTCATCCTCCAGGCCAAAGTGAGATAGGGAATCTTCAGTTATGAATCCGAATCGCTTCATCCCAACCGGTTCACTGAATTCTACCACCACAGGTTTGGTGAATTTTTTTCGCTCACCTACAAAAGCTTCAGTCAGATCTTTGAGCGAGTTATAGACGATGTTGATAAACGGAGTTTTGGTTATCAGTTTTTCAAACAGAAAAACGATCGGCCTGGCAAAGGTCCTAGACATCAGGTAACCAAAGATGGTGGTTAAGGTAAATCCGGTAACAATGCCAAGCCCGGGTACTTCGTATTTGAACCAGCTAAAAAGCAGATCATTAAAAAGAGAATTCATCCAGATAATGGTAGAGTATGCCAGATAGATGGTTACTGCAACCGGCAGAATGATGAGAATACCTCTGAAGAAATAATTTAAAATGTTTTTCATGGTCAGATCTTATAATTGTTTTTATAAAATCTAACAGGAAATACCCAAAGATGTTGGGTATAGATGAGCAATATTTTTAGGAGAAAATGAGGTCTTAACCCTTTAACCGTTCAAATGTCATAAAGGCACTGCGTACGGCACCATCCATGTAACCGGGTGAGACAGGAGAGGTTTCGGCCCCTGCTAAATGAAACTTACCACCAAAGACCGAATTTTGATAAACCTTGTGTCCGTTATTTTGATGAGGCAACACATGCTGATCGTATGGGTGATAAGTGAATGGTTCATTTGTCCAAACCAGTTCGTAGTATTTCTTATATGAATCTGCCTGAGAGCCATAATATTTATGCAATTGATTCAGGATCATAGTCTTTCTTTCTTCTCTGGAAACGGAAAAGTAGCTCCCATTCAGAAACCCTTTTAGGGCAAATTGGTCACCTTCAAAATTGGTATGATCATACATTTCAGGAACAGGACCTACATTGCTGAAAACCGTACCGCTGAGTGATTCATCAAGCCAGAATGGTTGAGGAAAAGAGAAACCGAATTTTATGGATTCTCCCATCCAGGTATGTGTTTGTTGCATGATGGATGTCAGTTCATCCGGTAACGAAGGTTCTGTTTGAATGGATTCAGCAAGCAGCTTAGGTGGCAGGGTAGAAACTACCTGTTTGGCTTTAAATTCCATGTTTCGACTTGTTACCCGAAGACCTTGATCCTCTTGATGGATCTTTTGGATCGGTTCATTCAGGTACAATTGACCGTCACTTAAGTATGAAGTCAGAGAGTGTATTACCTTCATGGTACCGCCCCGGATGCGGTAACTGGATTCCTGATTTGAAGGCAGAGTTACGAGTTGATGGGGGCCCATTGAACTTGGTTCATAGATGGCTTTATCTCCAAGTCTTTGTTCAAAGACTTCAATATTCAATGCGTCGAGGAGTTCCTTGAGTTTTGTGTGAGCCGGCCCCAGCCATGTGGCTCCCATCTCTATGGTGTTCTGATCGTCACCGCCAACGGTGTGTATTCGGCCACCCAATCGGTTTCGTGCCTCAACCACTACCACTTCACTGTCAGTGTTTCTGAGTAAATAAGCCAGCGTCAAACCGGTCAGCCCGGCTCCAATGATGAGCACAT
>OBLN01000430.1_pt1 | contig 15239 bp, 15 predicted proteins | sample 1519301 | NCBI WGS metagenome assembly OBLN01 (sample SAMEA2452533, study PRJEB22499) | sediment metagenome | reverse complement strand
TCCAACTATTGGCGAAATAGAAAAATGGCTTCGAGAGCGCAGAGAGCCCATAACCGAGAACTGCCAGCCACTTACGGCTGCCAAGCTTGTCGGAAAGCCAGCCAGAGAAAACTTTCAGTAAACTGGAAGTGGCTTCAGCGATTCCCTCGATAAGACCAATGATGTTGGTCCTGACGCCGAGCACGTTGGAAAGGAAAAGTGGCAGAACGTTGATGACCATTTCGCTGGAGATATCCATCAGGAAGCTGGTTACGCTAACCGCCCAGACATTTTTATGAAGTTTGCGAAAGTTTGGTTTTGTGGAGGTATCGTTGGAGTTGAGAAGGTCAAGTTCCGTTTCAGACGGAGATGAGAAATCGTCTTGATTGGAGTTGTTTTTCTGATCCATTGAATAATATTACTACCGATTAAAAGCTAATCACAAGAAAATATTTACAGAAACGTTTTTTTATCAATCATAAAGCTCACTTTAATCATGTTGCTCTGACGAGAAATTGCTAAAGCAGTAGAACGCCAAAAGCGTTTAGTAGTAGACTATAATTTCTATGGCAAACAAATGAACAAATATCCTGATTTATCTGGCAAGAAAATATTGGTGACGGGTGCAACAGACGGCATAGGCAAAGAGCTTAGTCGGATGTTTGCTCACGCTGGTGCGAGTTTGGTTTTGCATGGGCGCAACCCTGAGCGCCTGGCGAACACCACAAAAGAGATAAAAGCAGAGGTGGACAATTGTGATATCCAAACGGTTTTGGCAGATTTCGCATCTCTCACCCAGGTAAAAACCATGGCTGAAGAAGTCAGGCAGAAAGTTGAGCACCTTGACATTCTGGTCAACAATGCCGGCCTTTTCCCGAAAGAAAAAATCCTCACAGAGGATGGTTTTGAGCAAACTCTCCAGGTTAATTACGTCTCTCCTTTTTTGCTGACACTATCTTTGCTCCCCCTACTTGGCGGTAAAACGCCTTCCAAAATTGTAAATCTGACATCAATCGGTCATCGTTACGTCTGGACGAATATACGTGATACTCAAGCGCGATTTTTTTGGGGCTGGGTGGCGTATTGCCGCTCAAAACTGCTCATGATCCCCTTTACCAGCGAGTTGGCTATCCGCCTTGCCGATGCAAACACCACGGTTAATTGCATCCACCCCGGCATCATCCGTACCAAGTTGATCCATGCACTGCCGGTCAGTTGGGGAGTTTCGGTTCACTACGGTGCCACCACAGTTTTCGATCTGGCAGCCAACCCGAAATACGAGAATATTACTGGCAAATACCTGGAAAAATTTAAGATCGTAAGCCCCTCACCACTCGCACGCTCACAAAGGTTGCAACAATCTCTATGGCGAACAAGCCTGCGCTGGGCAGGCTTGACAACGCCAAAAGCAACCATAACTCCAAAATGGATTGCTAACCGAAGCGACCGGTAATGTAATCCTCTGTGCGTTTATCGTGGGGGTTGGTAAAAATGGTTTTGGTTTCGTCAAATTCGACCAAGCGACCGGTACGGGTCTCATCTGTATAAAAGAAAGCGGTATAGTCCGAAACGCGACCTGCTTGCTGCATATTGTGGGTGACGATCACGATCGTGTAGTTTTCTGAAAGAATGTGGATAAGCTCTTCGATCTTGAGAGTTGCGATTGGGTCGAGTGAGGCAGCCGGCTCATCCATCAGGATCACGCTGGGTTGTACAGCCAGTGCACGGGCAATACAGAGGCGTTGCTGCTGACCGCCAGAGAGAGCCAATCCGGACTTGCCCAGATTATCTTTGACTTCATCCCATAAAGCTGCTGATCTCAAGCTGGTCTCAACGATTTCTTCCAGTTTTTTGTGGTCATGCAGACCGGTTACACGGGGACCATATGCAATATTCTCGAAAATAGACTTTGGGAAGGGGTTGGGCTTCTGAAAGACCATTCCAACATCCTGTCGCAAAGCAACCGGATCGATCTTGAAAAGGTCGGTGTTGCTAATATAAACACTACCAGTGGTCCTGACGCCCGGGATCAAATCGTTCATGCGATTGAATGTGCGCAGAAAAGTACTCTTCCCACAACCAGAAGGACCTATCAGCGCAGTCACTTTCTTTTCCGGGATCTGGATTGAAATGTTGCGCAAGGCTTGAAAATTTTCGTAAAAAAGATTGTAGTCTTTAGTTTCGAGTTTTGTATTGTTCATTATCCTCCGCGGACCTTTGCGGTGAGTTTACGTGAAATTATGTCAATAGCCAGGTTAATAAGAATGATAAGAATTACCAGGACCGCGCCTGTGCCCATTGCCTTGTTGAAAGCATTGGTATCCATTGCCAGGTAGTACAAGTGCAAAGCCAGTGTTCGTCCGCCATCCATAATCGAGGTAGGCAGACGATGGCTGCCACCCAGGGTCACAAAGAAGACTGCAGTTTCACTGATGATGCGCCCTACGCTCAGGATGATACCAGTGATAATGCCTGGCAAGGCGGCAGGCAAAACCACTTTGTGGAGTGTTTGCCATTTTGTCGCTCCAAGGGCAAGACTGCCCCGGCGATAGTCATCTGGAATAGCTAATAAGGCTTCTTCGGTGGTTCGAATGATGGTTGGCAATACCAGGCAGGCTGCCGCCAAGGAGGCAGATAGCAGCGACCAACCGAAACGCAGTGTGGAAACAAACAAGGCATAGCCAAACAAGCCGAAAATGATCGATGGAATACCAGCCAGGGTTTCAACTGCAAAATTGGCAATCGAGATCAGTATTCTCAAGACTGGAGAGGTCAAACTTTGCTCACCGGCATATTCAATTAAGTAGATAGCCGCTCCAACTCCTAACGGTGTGGCAACTAAAAGTGTGAGAAGAACAAGGTAAACTGTTGTTCCAATCGTGGTGGAGATGCCGCCCTCCCCCGAAAGCCCACCTCGCGGAGCTGTTGTCAGAAATTCCCAGTTGATTGCCTTGCCGCCCTGGACAATAACATACCCCACAACAAGCAGTAAGACCAACAGGGTGATCAATCCAGCCAGCCACATGATCGAAAACCAAAACGCTTGAGATGCCCGGCGCATTTGTAGTTTGCGAAGGGAGGCAGTCTGATCTGTTTTCATCATTTGGAGATTGTTGTCGATCATCCTATCCCTGCCTGGTTGTCTGGATCGCAGATTGCCGGTTTATCAGCCATCTGGTGCTTATGTTGACAATGATGATCAATGCAAACAAAACCACACCCGTCGCAAACAGCGCACTCTCATGCACACCTGTCGCGTAACTGATTTCGACAGCGATATTGCCTGTCAGAGTCCGGGCTTGAGAAAAAATGACAGTAGCTGGATTTGCGGTTAGTGGTTTTGGGAATATCACCGAATTACCGATGACCATGATCATCGCCATTGTCTCGCCCAAAGCGCGTCCGACTCCAAGAATTATGGCAGCAATAATGCCAGATTTCCCGGCAGGCAGCACAACTTTCGTGATGGTTTGCCATTGGGTAGCGCCTAAAGCCAATGAGCCTGAGCGGTAATCATTAGGCACGGCCCGAATGGCGTCTTCAGCAATACTGGTGATTGTTGGAAGAATCATGACTGCTAAAACAATTGAAGCGGCGAGCAATCCGTAGCCAGAATTACCTGGAACGTTTATCTGACGGATAATTGGTACAAGAACTACCATTCCAAACAAGCCGTAAACAACTGAAGGTATGCCCGCGAGCAATTGAACGGCAGGGCGCAAGATAGCCTGAACACTTTTTGGCGCAATTTCGCCGAGGAAAATTGCAGAACCAAGTGCCAGAGGAACACCAAGCACTATCGCTCCAAGAGTAACTGCAACAGAACCAACGATCATGGCAAGGATGCCGTATTGGTCCTGACCAGGGCGCCATGTGTTTCTAAAAACGATATCAGTAAAACCGATCTCGTTCCACGCCTCGAAGCTTTCGCGGAAAATGAAAAAAGCAATTGCCAAAACGATGACAATTGAGAGAATAGCGCTGATAAACAGAATATATTTGACTGCTTTATCAGAAATCATTCGTGCGTTCATGCCGCGTTTGCGCCTTTCGGGCTTATTCATAATCCTGGCGTCTCTACCAGCAAGAGGCAGAGACGCCAGATTATTATAGTCGTAATTGTTTACGCTCAATCTACTTGACAGCGATGTAACCTTCTTCAACAACCAGTGCCTGACCGGCTTCGCTTAGCATGAAATCTACAAAACCTTTCAATTCACCAGAGGGTTCACCAAAAGTGATCATGTTCAAGGGACGAACCACGGGGTAGGTTCCGTTTGAAGCATTTTCTTCAGTTGGAGCAACACCCTCAACGCTGATCGCTTTCACAGTGTCGTCAAGATAACCAAAGGAAAGATAACCAATAGAATTGGGAGTAGTTGAAACTGTGGTGCGGATGGAGCCATTTGAGGGCTGCAGGATCGCAGTTTCAGTCATCAGAACATCTTCTCCAAGTACCATTTCTTCAAAAGCGGAACGTGTACCGGAGCCTTCTTCACGGGAGACCACGAAGATGCTGGCATCGTCACCACCGACTTCCTTCCAATTGGTGATCGTTCCACCGAAGATACCCTTGATTTGCTCAATTGTCAGGTTCTCAACTTTTACCTCCGGACTGGCTACAACGGCGATACCATCCCGGGCAATGACGAAGACGTTTATGCCAGGGAATTCGGTCATTTCACTTTCTTTGACCTCGCGGGAAGCCATACCGATGTCGGCAGTTTGTTGACCTGCTGCCTTAACGCCGACGCTGGAACCACCACCCTGTACATCAATGGTCACATTGCTGTGCTCTGCCATGTAGGCTTCAGCAAATTTTTCAGCAAGAGGTTGGACCGTGGTGGAGCCTGCCAAGGTAAGATTGATGGGTTCACCAGAATCTCCAGCAGTCGGAGTATCCCCTGTTTGAGCACAGGCAGAAACCAGAGCGAGTACTAAAACTAAAGTAAAGCCGAGAGTAAAGAACTTCTTTTTTATTTGCATTTTTCTCCTGTAATTCTTTCCATTCATTTATCAAAACAATGGTAGCAAATAAAGGTTAATGGCTCTTTAAATATCAATTAAGGGTCATTTAGAGGTTTGCTATTAAATGGAGTTACAGGTCATTTTCCCAAGAAATTGGAAGGAATTGACGAAAGAGAATAGCCCTTAAAGCATTTTGTACTGTTCGGCAATACCCAAGCCAAGTTTTTCTTCTTTATAAAGGAACCTCGGAACTGACCGACATGTGCGCCATGATAAAATCATCCTGATGGGAAAAAACAGTCAATTCTCGTTGAAAAATTGGGTGGGTATCCTTGGATTGGTGATAATCGGGATAATCGTTATTTTCCTCGCGTCTCGTCTGCAGAATAGGCCACCAATTATCACGCCGGTCCTGAAGCTAGAAAAGAGCCCTACAGCACTTTCTCCTGAGTTTGAATTGACTCAACTTGCCATTCATGCCACACCAACGCCAAAACCATCCCCCACTGCCTGGGCAATTGCAACGCCAACCACAGAACTCGATGTGACACCCAGGGTCATCTTTTCCACCAATCCCTTCACTGGTTTGCGTATTAGCGATTCCGATCTTTTAGAACGAAAACCGATTTTGGTAAAACTGCTGAACTGGCCTCGCAGTGTGCGCCCCCTGTCAAAAATCAACCAGGCAGACATCGTCTTTGAATACTATGCCGGCGGACAGACCAATCAACTGCTGGCACTCTATTACACAAATGACCCTGATTCAGTTGGCCCTCTGGGACCAGGGCAGTTGATTGATGCCCGCCTCACCCAACATTACATGGCTGACCTGGTGGTTTCGACTGTCGACACAATGGTCAAAGGTGTTTTTGATAATGCGCTTGCGGATCGGGTTTTTTACCAGGGTTTCACACCCTGCCCAGGGATTTGCACCCAACCTGTTGATCAGGGTGGCTTAACCTTCGCTGACATAGCCGTCATCCGTGCCATTGCTGCAGCTGAAAGACCACAAAGCAGTTCACCTTCATTTAAAGTGCCGCCTTTTGCTGTCACGATAAACGAGTGGACTGATGTCGCAACCCGCTTGAGCTATATGTATGCCGATTTTTCTGTAATGGATTGGCGCTATAGTTCTGAAACGGGTAGATACCATCTATGGCAGGAGATCGAAAACGAAATTGGTACTCTCTCCCTGGAACCCTCTTATGATAGCGATGGCACCCCAATTGCCTTTGAAAACTTGATCATTATCATGGCAAATTACATTGAGTACAACAAAAGCACCTACGATGTCAACCTGCGTGAAGGCGATCCTAACCAATTAGCGATCTTACTTAGAGATGGTAAGTTGACCTATGGAACCTGGTTTTCTGAGACTCTTACAGAACCTTTCAGCTTTTACGTGGCAGGCGAGCCTTACCCCTTAAAACCAGGAAGATCGTGGATCACTATTTCATCCACGATCTCAAGACCAGAGCGAGTTGCTGATGGTGAATGGGACCTGGTTTTTAAGCTGCGCTGATTTCAGATTCGGGTTCAAACCTTAAGGCGCGCATTCCATTTAGAGTAACAATTAAAGAGATTCCGATATCTGCCAAAACCGCTACCCACAATGGCGTCAAACCAAGCAGTGCTAAAACGGCAACCAGGGCTTTGACACCGAGGCTGAAAACTACGTTTTGTTTGATCAGACTATTGACGAAACTGGACAAGCGGATTGCAAATGGCAGCTTCTCCAGGTCATCGTTAAGCAGCACCAAATCTGCTGTTTCCAAGACCTGGGCATTCCCGGCACCACCCATGGCGACACCAATATCAGCGCGGGCTAATGCCGGCGAATCGTTGATCCCATCGCCAGCCATAATTACATTCCCATACTTCTCTTTCAATTGAGTCAGCCAATCCAGTTTTTCTTCCGGCAGCAAGGCAGCATGGATTTCCTCGATCCCTACCTGTTTGCCCACTTTTTCGGCCACAACTGCATTATCACCGGTCAGCATCACGGGTCGCAAACCTTCTTTTTTGATTTGACGGATTACTTCTGCAACGCCGGGTCGGACAGCATCTTCCACGCTCAGAAATCCGCGCACCTTGTCACCGTCACATACCAACATGGTACTTTCGCCACGTCCTTCTGCTTCAAGAACATCCTGGACCAGCATTGTTGGCGTTGAGTGTTCTTGCAGAAAGAGCGGGAGGCTGCCTACCGTGCCAAGCTTCCCATTGACGATCCCTGTTTGTCCTTTTCCTTCCAGTACAGTCAAGTCCTGAGCAGCTGGATAGCGGGCGACTACCCCTCTGCGATTGGCTTCTTCCATGATTGAGGAAGCCAGAGGATGGCTGCTGTGTGCTTCCAGAGCACTGGTTAGCGCTACCAGATCGTCACAACGCGGGCAGAATGGATCGCCCTCACAATCCACCGCTTTTACCTGGCTGACAACCGGCTCGCCTTTTGTGAGTGTACCGGTTTTATCAAAGGCGATTACCTTTGCGTTCGACAAACCTTCCAGGTAGACTCCACCTTTGAAGATCACGCCAGCTTTCGCTGCCCGTGTGAGACCACTGATCATGGTGATAGGCGTGCTTATCACCAAGGCGCACGGACACCCCACCAACAACAAAGAAAGTGAGCGATGCAGCCAGCCGTATGAGCCGCCAACGTTCCAAAATGGTTGCTTGAAAATAAGAACTGGGATGGTGGCGACCAGCAGTGCAACAACAAAGATGATCGGGGTATACACTGCTGCAAACCGATCTATATATTTGACCTGCTCTGCCTTTTTTTCCTGGGCTTGCGTGACTAGCTCGATGATTCGCTGGATCGTATTATCTTTGGCATACTTGCTTACTCGCACCTTGAGTGCTCCCTGACCGTTGATGCTGCCAGAAATGATCTCATCACCAACCTTTTTTTCAATTAACTTGCTTTCACCGGTGATTGGTGCCTGGTTTACAGAGCTGGTTCCACTCAGGACTACTCCATCCATGGGAATGCGATCGGCAGGTCTTACCAGGATAACATCTCCTGGTTGAAGTTCATTGACAGTCACAATTTCTTCTATGGCATTGCTGATACGAATCGCTGTTTTTGGGGCGAGGTCGGCAAATTCCATTAAAATTTCGCGGGCATTATCATTGATGTAATCTTCCAATGCTTCCGAAAGGGTGAACAATACCAAGAGGATGATTGCTTCGTAAGTTTCGCCAAGCACCACAGCGCCAATTGATGCGATGGTCATCAAGGTATTCATATTAAATCGGCGCTTTTGGAAGAGAGTTCTGAATCCATCCTTGAATACTGGCCAACCTGCAAACGGAAGAAACAGCAACTGAATAACCATAATCCAGGGCTGCTGAAAGCCAATCCGATCAGCAAAAAGGCTAAGAAACAGGAGTAGCAAACCCGGCAAAATGATTTTAAGGTCTGGGGATTGCCCAAATGATCTTACAAAGCCGCCGAAGCTCAAAGTAGAGCTGCCTCTTCTGGGTCTATCGGTTTCCAAACGGATTGGGCTGCAGGTTTCGCAGCCGCATCCGCCATCTTCACAATCAGTTGTTGAATTTTTATTTAGGGATAATTGATTGTCTTCAAATTTCATACTTAATCCTTGCGGTCCAGATGATGAATGTGTGCCAAAGCCAGGTTAAAAAGACCTTCAATGTGTTCGTCATCGATTCTATAGTAAATATTCTGACCATCTCTGTGGTTTGACACAAAACCCAGGTCGCGTAAAGTACGAAGTTGATGAGAAACAGCACTCTGACTGATGCCAGTCTGCTCAGCCAGGTCAGAGACACAGGTTTCGCCCCTGAAAAGGATGTCGAGGATACGCAAGCGTGTGCCATCACCTAAACCTTTGAGGATTACGGCTAACTTGGAAGCAATTTCAATGTCTAATGGTTCTGTCATCCTTAACCTCACTTGTGCTTGATATATATGAATATTTGCTCATATACTCATAATACTACAGTTACTTGTGTAACGCAAGGGGATAAGACAAATCATTTGTTGTTGCTTTATTCAGATTTCTTTAAGCGGGTTGAAACAAAGCCTGGAAGGATATAGCTGCCGTACCTCACTCCTGCAAAGACGAGATTACTTCGTTGCTACGTACCTCGTAGTGAAGAAATTATTGTCATTCTCAAACTGATTGGCAAAAAATATTCCTTATTTCATTCAACTGGAAAGATCTATCGTTATTACTCAGGATGACAAATACTTGAGTGAAAAGAAAAAACGCACAACCGAATTGTTGGTGTGGTGATAATCCAGGATCAAACCAGCTCAGCTATTTTTCTCGTATTCGGCCAGGTATCGCAGCAAGGCCGCGGTGAGTTTAGCATCATCAATAGCGTGGTGGTTATTGGGCAGGTCGATGCCGCAGAACTTGCCAGCAAATTCCAGTTTTTGGGACCTGAAGTTATTCGCCCTGCGATTCCACTCTCCATACCAAGCAGCAAACATGTTCATCACGCAGAAAGTCTGGTTATGCTGGATGCTCCAGGGCAAGCCGGCACTATCTACCGATTGCTTCATCAAGCGATAATCGAATTCCGCGTTATAGATCCCGATGGCACGATCGCGCAACACTGCTTCGATTTCAGACCAAACATCTTTCAAAAAAGGCGCGTCTGCCACCATTTCATCCGTGATGCCGTGTACTCGGCTGGACTCTTGTGGGATCGGTCTGCCTGGGTTTATGAGATTGTTATACAGAATGTTACCGTCAAGATCGACAATTCCTACTTCGATGACCAAATCATAAAGACCGACGCCGGTCGTCTCGGTATCAAGAAAGATTGGATTTAGCTCAACAACCTGGCGGGCTCGTTCTAACACTTTTGGATGGGCAATTGGATAGGGCATAATTCCTCCGTCATGATTATATCAAGGGAAAGCGAGTAAAATTTCAAAAACAAGCTTTTTCGGGTTGTGGTATATCTTAGTCAAACTTTTAGAGGTGCGAAATTATGGAAGCTCCACTCAATGAAGACCCCCGAGTTGAAGAACAAGATTCAAGCCTAATTCATAGGATAAGCAATTATCTGATAAAAAATTCCCCAGGTATGCGGGTGGTTAAAACCGCCCTGGCAGTGCTGATCTGTCTCTTAATTGAGCATTACCGCGGCAGCAGCATGCCCTACCACGCCTGTATCGCCACCATCGTCTGCATGCAGCCTACATTGAAATCAACTTTCAAAGCGGCAACAGATAGAACAATCGGAACAATAATCGCAGGCATTTACGCTTACCTTCTGGCGGTGCTCTTGATCAGCAAATCCGGAATGAACCCTGAGAGTTTGCAGTTTTTCCTATTGATCGGCGCGCTTTCTTTTCCATTGATGACTTTGATGGTCATTATCAAAAAAACCGCTTCACTGCCAATTACAGTGATCGTTTTCCTGGTCATCATGCTGAGTGTCAGTTCCACTGATCCACTTGCTTATACAGCCGAACGTGTTGAAGGGACTCTTACAGGTATTGCGGTAGCTTTGTTCGTAAACTGGCTGCCGCTACTGAACAAGATTGGGAAGAAGTTTGGTAAAGTAAGTATTGCTGAAGCTATAGAACAACATCTCGAGACCCAAAACCACTAATTAAAGGAATCGATGTGAAAAACGCAAGCGTACTCTTGTCCAACCTGATTGAAGAGGCTAAGTCTATCGTCTTTTTTGGTGGTGCTGGTGTATCCACAGGTTCGGGAATACCTGATTTTCGCTCTGCAACGGGTTTGTATAACCGGAAACAGCATACAAATTATTCTCCGGAGATCATGCTCAGTTACCAATTTATGATCGATCATCCGGAAGAGTTCTACACATACAAACGAGAAAATCTGTATTACCCAAACGCAAAGCCCAACCTGGCTCACCTGGCACTTGCCCGCCTTGAGTCATTGCATCCAGATGTGACAGTCATCACCCAAAACATAGACGGCTTGCACCAACTGGCAGGGTCGAGGAATGTGCTCGAAATTCACGGCAACTTGCAGCGATTTTATTGCATGAAATGCCATCGCGATTACCCGGCAGCACTGGTATGGGAAGGAGAAGGGGTTCCCCATTGCCCGGTTTGCGATGGGATGATCAGACCAGATGTTGTGTTATACGGTGAAAATCTGGATCAACGTGTAATGCTGCGCGCCGAGAGTGCGATTCGCAGTGCTGACCTGATGATAGTGGGCGGAACTTCCCTGGTAGTATACCCGGCTGCAGGACTTTTGCATTATTTTCGCGGTAAATCGTTGGTATTGATCAATCGCGACCCCACCCCTTATGATCATGTGGCAACTTATGTTTTTCATGAGGACTTGGGAAATTTGCTGGACGAAGCAGTTCCCCAAAAAAAGCTTTAATTTAACAGTATATTGAGTTCGAGGAAAAAAGTTTTGATAAATCGAGCTTAAACTAAAACAGCCGCCTCACCTGCGGCTGTTTTAGTTTCGATCTAAAAAGTGTTTTTTCACAATCCGATCCTGTTCGCACGCTTTGAAAGGAGAGAAACAATTGTTGTGCGAACTTTTAGTATATTAACCCGTGTTAGTTAAAAATAGCTCAATGAATTGTTATAATTTTGTTAAAGTTTACTTATCAACTATTAATTCAAAATTTTAGGATAATAGCAAGCACCTTTGCAGGGTAACAAGCTTGAAAACGAACGCCTTCGGTGTCTTTTTATGCTATGATTAACAAACGAAATTATGAGCTTTTGGAAAAAGACTTTCCCCTTTTTATTGCTTAACATTGTTGTTTCAGCGGCAGCAATGTTGCTGGTGTTGTGGCTTTGGCAAAAGCAAGCACCAATTCCTGGAGCAAAAACAACTTTCACTCCCGCGGTTACACTTGCCAATGCGCCTTTACAAGCCACCCCGAATACGGAGTCTGACACAACCCCATCTGTTTCCAATGGAATTTTGAATATCGAAGGTGTGTTTGGTGCGGGAGATTTGAACGTTGAGTATATTCTCATCCGCAATCAAAGCAATGCGAGTGTCAATCTGAGCGGTTGGTCCGTTTCTTCCTCTGATGGAAAGACCTATAATTTTCCTCAACTGACTCTTAACACAAATGGGGCTGTGAGGCTTTATTCGAAGCATGGTACAAACACAGTCATCGAGCTTTACTGGAACTCAGACCAGTCACTTTGGGCTTCTGGCAGCCAGATTCTTCTTCTCGATCAATCCGGACAGCAGCAAGCCAACTGGCAAGTTCCTTAATACTTATTGCAGGGAGATTTATGTCACAAGCATTTTATCGCGTTTGGCGTCCCGCCCTTTGGGATGAAGTTGTCGGTCAGGACCATATTGTCCAGACCCTTAAAAATGCCATAGCTACCGATCGCGTCGCGCACGCTTACCTTTTTGCCGGACCGAAAGGCACTGGCAAAACCACCAGCGCGCGGCTGCTGGCCAAGGCAGTCAATTGTCTTGACCCTGATAAAACCATCCAACCTTGCAACAAGTGCGAGAATTGCCTGGCGGTCAACCAAGGGCGCTTTATGGACTTGATCGAAATCGATGCTGCTTCCAACACCAGCGTCGACGATGTGCGGGAATTGCGCGATAAGATCAATTTTGCCCCTTCGCAAGGCAAGTTTAAAGTCTATATCATTGATGAAGTGCACATGCTCAGCACTTCTGCCTTTAACGCGCTGCTTAAAACGCTCGAAGAACCACCTTCACACGTGATCTTTATCCTCTGCACAACTGAAATCCACAAAATTCCAGCTACGGTACTGTCACGCTGCCAGCGGCACGAGTTCAGGCGCATTCCGGTGCCTACGATTGTCAAAAAATTGAGTGAGCTGACCAAGAAAGAGAAGATCAAGATCGAACCAGACGCGCTTAGTTTGATCGCGCGGCAAGCCACTGGTTCGATGCGCGATGCTATCTCACTGGTCGATCAGCTCTCGTCTATGTCCAAAACTATTACGCTCAAAGTTGCCCAGGAAGTATTGGGCACTGCTACCAGCCAGTCGGTAATTGAGCTGGTCGATGCAATTTTGGCAGAAGAAAGCGGCACTGGGCTTGAAATTATCCACAAAGCTCTTGACGGCGGCACTGATTCGCGCCAATACGCACGGCAGGTGGTCGATTACTTGCGCGATTTGCTCGTAATCAAACTGCAAGCTGGTCAAGATTTGGAGCTTACACCTGAAACGCGCCAAAAAATGACTGAACAGGCAGAAGGTTTTGAGATCAGCGACCTGGTTGCGATTATCAGCACCTTTAGTGAAGCTTCCACCGATCTAAAAGCAAACTGGCACCCCGGTTTGGGACTGGAATTGGCTCTGGCCGCCTCGATGTATCAACCTCAGCCTGTTTTGCAGCCAGTAACTTCGGCCGATGACCACCAGACTGGGCGTACCCGTACTAAACAGAGCGATACTCTCGCACAAGAGAAGTTGAGTTCCGAAGCGGTTAAGGAAGCTAGCCCCACAACCGCAGCAGTCAAAGAAGTTGAAACCATTGAAACTGAGCCAACCTTTGTACCAGGAACTCCTCTGACGCTTGAACTAGCCTTATCACAGTGGGAGCGGGTCAGACGCGCGGTTGGATCAAAAAATCGTTTGACTGGCGCGGTGGTAAACTCGGGTAAATTGGTGCAGGCCAGCGGTGATACGATCGTACTCAATTTTTCCAGTGAGCTGCTGCGTGAGCGCATCATGGAAGAAAAAGCCAATAAGTTGGTGAACTTCATGTTAGCGAAGGTCTATGGACGCGACATTAACCTGATTTGTACAGTTGGCGACCAGAAAGTGAATATAAACACAAAAGGCGGCAAAACCGAGATTGATTTACTCGATTTTGCCATCAACAATTTAAACGGAGAGCTGCTTGAAACTGACACTACCCAGGCAGGAAAGGAAGAATAACATGGCAAAAGGATATCGCGCGCCCTCAGGAGGCACCAAAGGACAAAGCAATATGATGGCGCAACTGGCAAAGTTGCAGGAACAGATGGCACAAGCCCAAGCTGAACTGGCCGACGAAACCGTCACAGAAACAGCTGGTGGAGGCGCTATTTCGGTCACGATGAGCGGAAATCAAGTTTGCAAGGGCGTAGAGATTGATCCAGGTTTGCTGGAAGATGCGGATGCGGAAATGCTGCAGGATTTAGTTTTAGCGGCAGTCAATAAAGCCTTGGATAGTTCCCGGGCACTTTCTGAAGAAAAAATGGCACCATTCTCCAATATGCTTGGCGGCTTAGGGATGGGTTTTTAGCTTTATGCGATCAATTCCGGATCCAGTTCAAAACCTGATTGACGCTTTCTCGCGCTTACCCGGGATCGGACCAAAATCGGCATCCAGGTTGGCTTTTTTCTTGCTGAAATCGCCTGAAGCGCTCACCCTTGAACTGGCGGAAGCGTTGGAAGCCTTAAAAAGCGAGACTTCCCAGTGCCAGCAGTGTTTCAATATCACCTTGGCAGGTGAGGATATTTGCGAGATTTGCGCTTCTTCTGAACGAAGCGATGAGACGATCTGTGTGGTTGAGGAGCCGCTTGATGTGCTGGCAATCGAGCGCACAGGCGTCTACCAGGGCAAATATCACGTGTTGATGGGCGTGCTCTCTCCAATTGAGGGCATCGGACCTGACCAGATCAAGATTTTCCAATTGCTCGAACGGTTGAAAAATGGGCACACCAAAGAACTCATCATTGCCACTAATCCTTCAATGGAAGGTGACGCCACTGCTTTGTATTTGCAGCAGCGTGTTGCGCCAATGGGCATCAAGGTTACTCGCTTGGCAAGAGGACTGCCGGTCGGCGGCGATATCGAATACGCTGACCAAAACACGCTTCAACGCGCATTAGCGTACCGTCAGACGATGGAATAGTATTCGTAGATAGTATTTTCCAGCCTCCTCAGGGTATTGCGGTGTTCCGCGAAATAGAATTCATCAACCCTCTCCAATGCAGAGGGTCCGTCGCAGATCCCAGCCTCGAAGAGGCTGTGGACTGAGCGGGGGTGAGGTGCTGGAGACTTACTTCCGACCACATGCCACCAGGTTAGCCCACAATAGTCTACAGAGTCGGGGTACTTTCCAAGACCGGCATGGACAAATCATTTCTTTGGCGTAAACGTAAGGAACGGTCTTGTTGTTAAGACAATGATGGCTTACATGTTGTTTAGGCTGATTGTTTATATTTTTATTGTCCAAAAACATCATCTCGGATTTTAAAAGCAACCCCGTTTTTCCCACGGTGACGGGTCACCACGGGGGGTGACCACTACATCTGGTGTTTGAGGGAGAGGTTGCTTTTGTAGGGGCAGACCCCCGTGTCTGCCCTA
>OBLN01000429.1_pt1 | contig 15270 bp, 11 predicted proteins | sample 1519301 | NCBI WGS metagenome assembly OBLN01 (sample SAMEA2452533, study PRJEB22499) | sediment metagenome | reverse complement strand
CGGCGAGCCAGCGGAGGCCTTCGGCCGGAACGATATGCCCCGCAAGGAGTGGCGTCAGGCGCTCATGGCGCCGGTACCGCCGCCTAGCCACGAACTCGACCCGGTAGTACCGGGCAGGCTGTCCCATCGGCCCGTCAGTGGGGCTCCACTGGCCCAGTGGCGCATGATCGGCACCGAACAGGGTGACCCGTTGGTCGGCGAGAGGTTTTCCGACGTCGTGTAAGAGAGCTGCGCTGACACAGGCGTAAGTCCACACATCATGCAAGCGTGCCAACTCCTCAGCGGATGCCCCTGGAGGCAGGAGCGCACCCCTGCGCAGCTTCATCGCCTCGAGAACGACCTCCAGTGAATGGCGCAGGAGGCCTCCGGGGCCGGCATGGTGGTGAGCTTCGGAGGCGGGCAGCTGCTGAACGAACCCAGCCAGGGCCTCGAACATGGGGCGGTAGAGCCTGTCCCAGTGGCTGTCGGGGACACCGATGAGGGAGCGGGTGGAGTCCAGGGTGGCCTGGTGTGGAGACAGCAGGGCCTTCCCCGAGGCCACACTGAGCCGTTCGTCAGACGGATCAGCTTTGACAAGGGGACTACTGCGATGGAATAGACGGCCTAGCATGGGCCGCATGTTTTCTTGGCCTGATGTAGCAGTCTAGGTAAAATTCCGTCAAGATTAGGGCGGAATTAATGTCAGATTGTACCTGGGACTGGTTAACCACAGTGTTGAATAAAAGCCGGGGGCGGACTTGGACTGCTAGATTGCCTTGTTTTACGTATTTTGTAACTAACTTATTGAGATAAAAGGATGTCCCTAAAAGAAAGCCAAGTCGAGCAAAACCTGATCAATAAGCTCGAAGACCTCAAATACACCTACCGCCCCGACATCCGCGACAAGGCCGCGCTTGAGCAAAACTTCCGCCAGAAGTTCGAGGCGCTAAACCGCGTCCACCTCACCGATGCCGAATTCGCCCGCCTGCGCGATGAGATCACCACCGCCGATGTCTTCACCGCCGCACAAGCCCTGCGCGAAAAAGGCAAGTTCACTCGCGAAGACGGCACGCCGCTGGAATTCACCCTGGTCAATATCAAGGACTGGTGCAAAAACGACTTTGAGGTCATCAACCAGCTTCGCATCAACACCGAAAACAGCCACCACCGCTATGATGTGATCCTGCTCATCAACGGCGTGCCGGTGGTACAGATTGAACTGAAAACACTCCAGATCAGCCCACGCCGCGCCATGGAGCAGATCGTCGAATACAAAAACGACCCCGGCAACGGCTACACCAACTCACTGCTATGTTTCATGCAGTTGTTTATCGTTAGCAATGGCAGCGATACCCGCTACTTCGCCAACAACCATCACCAGCATTTCAGCTTTAATGCCGACGAGCGCTTTTTGCCCATCTATCAGCACGCCGATAAAGACAACAACAAGATTGCCCATCTGCACGACTTTGCCGACGACTTTCTCGCCAAATGCACGCTGGGACAATTAATCGGCCGCTACATGGTCCTGGTGCAAAGTGAGCAAAAGATGCTCATCATGCGCCCCTACCAAATCTATGCGGTCAAGGCCATTGTAGATGCCATCCACCAGAACCGTGGAAACGGCTACATCTGGCACACCACCGGTAGCGGCAAGACCCTGACCTCCTTCAAGGCCTCCACCCTGCTGAAGGACAACCCAGATATTGAAAAATGCCTGTTTGTGGTGGATCGCAAAGACCTCGACCGCCAGACCCGCGAGGAATTCAACAAATTCCAGGAAGGCTGTGTCGAGCAAAACACCAATACCGAAGCCCTGGTGCGCCGCATGTTGTCGGAGGATTACGCCGACAAGGTCATCGTCACCACCATCCAGAAGCTCGGCCTGGCTCTGGACGAAAACAGCAAAAAGGCACAGCAGCACAAAAAGAAAGGCAAGCAAACCTATAAGGAGCGGCTGGAACCCCTGCGCGACAAGCGCGTGGTCATCATCTTCGACGAATGCCACCGCTCCCAGTTTGGCGACAACCACAAGGCCATCAAGGAATTTTTCCCCAAGGCACAACTGTTCGGCTTCACCGGCACGCCGATCTTTGATGATAATGCCTCCTACAAACAATTCGACGGCAATGTGGGCTATTTCAAGACAACCAAGGACATCTTTGAAAAAGAGCTGCACGCTTACACCATCACCCACGCCATCGAAGACAAAAACGTCTTGAGCTTCCACGTTGATTACTTTGGCAAGGAGGGCGACAAGAAACCGAAGAAGGGACAGACGCCGCCGCCGGAAGCTGTCATCAACGCCATACTGGAAAAACACGACAGCGCCACCAACCAGCGCCGCTTTAACGCCCTGCTGGCCTCGGCCTCGATCAACCACGCCATAGAATTCTACGAGCTGTTCAAGCGAATTCAGGCGCAGAAACTGGCCGACGATGAAACCTATGAGCCGCTGAACATCGCATGTGTCTTCTCGCCACCGGCGCAGGCCGTCGCCAACGACAAAGACACCAACAACGATAAAAACGTCAAAGACATCAAGCAGCTACAGGACGACCTGCCCCAGGAAAAGGCAGACAACCAGGTCGAGCCGGAAAAGAAAAAGGCCGCGCTTATGGCCATCATCGACGACTACAACCGGCAATACGGCACCAACCACAGCATCAACGACTTTGATCTTTACTATCAGGATGTGCAGCAACGCATCAAGGATCACAAATACACCAACGCCGACTACCCGCGCCAGAACAAGATCGACATCACCATCGTGGTGGATATGCTGCTCACAGGCTTCGACTCCAAATACCTCAACACCCTGTACGTGGATAAAAACCTCAAACACCACGGCCTGATCCAGGCCTTCTCGCGTACCAACCGCGTACTTAACGACACCAAACCCTGGGGTAATATCCTCGACTTCCGCTATCAGGAAACAGAAGTCGATGCTGCCATCCAACTCTTCTCCGGCGCAGCAGCAGACAAAGCGCGGGAAATCTGGCTGGTTGATCCCGCCCCCAAGGTGGTAGAAAAATACCAGCAGGCCGTAGACCAACTGCAAACCTTCATGCAAACCAAGGGGCTGGCCTGCGAGCCCTCGCAAGTGGTCAACCTCAAGGGCGACACCGCCAAGGCGGAATTCATCAACCACTTCAAAGAGGTGCAAAAACTCAAGACCCAACTGGAGCAATACACCGACCTCGACGATGACAGCAAACAGACCATCGAGAAAAAGCTCCCCACCGACACCCTGCGCAGCTTCAAGGCCGCCTATCTCGACACCGCGCTGGAACTCAAGCGCAAACAGGGCAAGGGCGATGAGACAGGCGGTACGGTGGAACAACTGGAGTTCGATCTGGTGCTGTTTGCATCGGCGGTGATCGATTACGACTACATCATGGCGCTCATCGCCAAATCCACACAGAAAACCGGCAAGCAGAAGATGACTCGTGCGCAACTGATCGAGATGATCAGCTCCAATGCCAACCTGATGGAAGAGCGCGACGACATCATCGACTACATCAACAGCCTCAAGGCGGGCGAAGCCCTCAACGAAAAAGAGATCCGCGCAGGCTATCAGGCCTTCAAGGCGCAAAAGGCCGCCGAGGTATTAGACGCCATCGCCACCAAACACGACCTGCAAACCCAGGCACTGCAAGCCTTTGTCGATGCCATCCTGAACCGCATGATCTTCGACGGCGAACAGCTCACCGACCTGCTCAGCCCCCTGGAACTAGGCTGGAAAGAGCGGCGCGTGGCCGAACTGGCGCTAATGGAAGACCTGGTGCCTTATCTGCAAAAACAGGCCGAAGGGCGCGAGATTTCGGGGTTGAACGCGTATGAGTAAGAAGAAAAAAGAAAATGGCTTGGTGCCGGCACTGCGCTTTCCCGAGTTTCGGGATAAGGGGGAGTGGAAAAGCGAATTATTTGGCGAAATTTATAATTTTAAGACCACAAACTCGCTTTCGAGAGATAAGCTTAATTACGAAAAAGGTACAGTAAAAAATATTCATTATGGTGACATCCATACCAAGTTTTCGACCTTGTTTGATATTGAAAATGAGGTTGTGCCGTACATAAACCCAACTGAATCCTTAGAAAAGATAAAGCCAGAGTCTTTCTGTGTTGAAGGTGATATGATTTTTGCGGATGCGTCCGAGGACATGGACGACATCGGAAAATGCATAGAAATTGTTTCTCTCAACAACGAGAAGCTTGTTTCTGGGTTACATACGCTTTTAGCTAGGCAAATTAACAAGAAGCTCATTGTAGGTTTCGGTGGTTATTTATTTAAGTCTAGCCGGATTCGTGAGCAGATTAGGAAAGAATCGCAAGGTGCCAAAGTATTGGGATTGTCTGGCGGACGTCTTTCGTCTATTACCGTGGTTTATCCTGCTGATGAAAAAGAACAACAAAAAATCGCCGATTGTCTCGCGTCCATCGATGATCTGGTCGCCTTTGAGACCCAAAAACTCGACGGCCTCAAAGCCCATAAAAAAGGCCTAATGCAGCAACTCTTTCCTGCCGAAGGCGAAACCCTGCCCAAACTGCGCTTTCCTGAGTTTCGTGGTAAGGGGGAGTGGGAAGAAACCACCTTGGGCCAATGCCTCGTAAGGCGTCCTGAGTATGGAATTAATGCACCGTCAGTCCCATTCGCTGAAAATTTGCCAACCTACCTTCGAATAACAGACATTTCCGACGATGGCAGGATTCGTCAAGATCAAAGAGTTTCAGTGGCAAAGAATGTAACCGACGAAAATTACCTAGAAGATGGTGATATTGTGCTTGCCAGAACAGGTGCAAGTGTTGGTAAAGCGTACAAGTATCGGATCAATGACGGCAGACTTGTCTTTGCTGGCTTTTTGATTAGAGTGAGGGCAGATGAGCAAAAGCTAAATTCTGAGTTTTTGTTTCATTTTCTTTCCACGGAACAATATTGGCGCTGGGTCGACTTCAGTTCGGCTCGCAGTGGTCAGCCAGGCATAAATGGTAATGAATATGCCTCGTTACCTTTACAATTACCACCAACTTTAAAAGAGCAACAAAAAATCGCCGATTGCCTCGCTTCCATCGGCGAACTGATCGCCGTACAAACCCAAAAAATCGAAGTCTTCAAAGCTCATAAAAAAGGCTTAATGCAGCAGCTATTTCCTGGTGCAGGAACGGAATAGGTCATGCCTCCCGTTACTCTTCCAATTCATTTCGGAAATTCTCAAGGGAAACATGAGATAAGCTCAGATTCCTTGCTTGTTCTAATAGAGGCATACAAAGAAATTTCCGAATTGTTTGGGGTAAGCGCTAGCATAAAGGTTGGCATTCCTGAAGAAGGTGGCTGGAAAGCAAATTTATTGATAGGTATAAGTCTTGTGGGAGTAAATCCGCTAGCGGCATTGCTTACAGGAAATACTGCTGATGAATGGGCAAAAATGGGGCATGAGCAAATTGTTCAAAAAATCAATGGTTTCATTACTACAGAGGCCAGTGAACTACCTGATGAAGTCCCAAGAGAGTGCATAAAGAATAAGAATAAAATATATCAGCAGTTCCAGTCTGATGATTGTATTGATTCATTCAAACTTGGAGGTCATCCTCCAATACCAAAACGAAACTTCCATCTGTACATCAAAGAAATGCCGGATGAAGAGTATATATATCTCGGGGAGACGAGTATTACCGTTCATAGCCCTGACTGGAAAGGGAAGCGATCTTGGCGGGGGAAGATAGAAATCGTTGACGACAAAGAAAGTGCATTCGCTTTTGATAAGGACCTGACAGGTAAGTTTTGGGAGAAAGTTAAACTGGATTCCTTGCCTTTGCACACTACAGATGTCATGAGAGTGCAGTTGGTTCAGCGCCCAACCAATAAGGTCAAATACCTGGCTATACGGGTTTTAAGTTATAACGAAGAAACGATTGATTCTCCGATTAACGAAGGTGCGATTTTCAAGATGTTCAGGACTCTAGCTCATCAAGCTACTGTAAGAACAGGACAGTTTGATTTTTTCTCAGATGAGGCGGGGCGATGAATCATACCTCTTATGTGGACTTGGATGCTCTGGCTAAACACTTGCGCGAGTGGCTGGAGCAGAAGAAGTATGTGCTGTTATTTGCCTATAACGGCACGGGCAAGACGCGACTGTCGATGGCGTTTAAGGATTTGGGGAAACAAAAAACTTCTCGCCCATTGAGCGTGGATGATTCGGTGGGTGAGGCTCTCACTATCGAGGCAGTAGAAAGCGACACTCTCTATTTCAACGCCTTCACCGAAGACCTTTTTTTCTGGGATAATGACCTGGAGCAAGACGCCAAGCGTGTGTTGCGTCTTAACCGCGACTCGCGATTCTTCGGCGGCCTGCAAGAGCTGGAGATGGAGAATCGCATCGGCCCGCTGTTGGCACGCTATGCCGACTTTGATTTTTTTATCGATTACGGCGCATGGGAAATCACCTTCTTCCGTGATAGGGATGAAAACGAAGACCCAATACCGATTAAGGTCTCTCGTGGTGAAGAGAATATCTTTGTCTGGTGCTTCTTCCTCGCGGTCGCGCAACTGGCTATCGACGGGCAGGAGGCCTATGACTGGGTCAGATACATCTATGTCGACGACCCTATCTCATCGCTGGACGATAACAATGCCATTGCCGTGGCCAGTCATCTGGCGCAACTGCTGAAAAGCGCCAAAGGAAAAATTAAAGCGGTGATCTCCTCGCACCATGCGCTGTTCTTTAATGTGATGTGGAATGAGTTAAATGAACGCGGTCGCGACAACCCGCTTCAGCCGTTTTTTCTGCATAGTGACAAGGGTAATGGTGGCTACACGCTGCGCTATACCAACAACACGCCGTTCTTCCATCATGTCGCCTTGCTCAAGCAATTGCATGAAGCCGTAGAGTCCGATCAACTCTATACCTACCACTTTAATATCTTGCGCAGCCTTTTGGAAAAAACTGCATCATTTCATGGTTTTCCGAATTTTTCCGCCTGTATCAAACAGGATAACGATGATGAAGATGGTGTTCTCCATGCGCGTTTGATCAACGTACTCAGTCACGGCAATTATTCCCTATTCGAACCCCGCGAAATGCTGGAAGAGAACAAGCAGTATTTCAAAAAGATCTTGTACGACTTTATGGCGAACTATCGGTTCAATCCCGAGCTGTTCCCGGAATTAACTGAAGAGACAACAGCATGACCAAAGAAGAACTCAACCAACTCGGCAAAACCCTCTGGGGTATCGCTGACCAGTTACGCGGCGCGATGAATGCCGATGACTTTCGCGACTATATGCTGTCGTTTCTGTTTTTGCGTTACCTCTCGGATAATTATGAAGCAGCGGCCAAAAAAGAGCTTGGCCGGGACTATCCCCGGCCTGATGCGGAAGACCGACGCGCACCGCTGACGATCTGGTATGAAGACAATGCCGGGGATGTCGCGGACTTTGAAAAACAGATGCGCCTCAAGGTGCATTATGTGATCGAGCCGCAATACCTGTGGAGCAGTATTGCCGAAATGGCGCGCACCCAGCACGCCGATTTGTTGATTACGCTGTGGAATGGCTTCAAGTATATTGAAGAAAAATCATTTGCGAGTGCGTTTCAGGGGTTGTTCTCCGAGATCAATCTGCATTCGGAAAAGCTGGGCAAGAAGCCCGCCGACCGCAATGCCAAACTCTGTACCATCATTCAGAAAATCGCCGAGGGGATTTCCCAGTTCAGTACCGATACCGATATCCTGGGCGATGCCTATGAATACCTCATCGGTCAGTTCGCCGCTGGGTCCGGTAAAAAGGCGGGCGAGTTCTATACCCCGCAACAGATTTCAAGCATTCTTTCCGCCATTGTCACGCTGGACAGTCAGGAACCAAAAACCGGCCCAAAGAAAAAGCTCAACCGTGTGCTCGATTTCGCCTGCGGCTCCGGCTCTTTGTTGCTCAATGTGCGGCATAAACTTCGAGAGGCGGGCGGCACCATCGGCAAAATCTACGGCCAGGAAAAAAATATCACCACTTACAACCTGGCGCGCATGAACATGCTTCTGCACGGGGTGAAAGATACCGAGTTCGAGATTCATCACGGTGATTCGTTACTGAATGACTGGGAATTGCTGAACGAAATGAACCCGGCCAAAAAGCTGCAATGCGATGCCGTGGTGGCGAATCCTCCGTTTAGTTACCGTTGGGAGCCAAACGAAACATTGGGGGAGGACTTCCGTTTTAAAAGCTACGGCCTGGCCCCGAAATCCGCCGCCGACTTCGCTTTTCTCTTGCACGGCTTCCACTTTCTAAGCGACGACGGCGTGATGGCGATCATTCTGCCCCACGGCGTACTGTTCCGTGGTGGCGCGGAAGCCCGCATCCGCACCAAGCTACTCAAGGACCGCCATATCGATACCGTGATCGGCTTGCCGCCCAACCTGTTTTTCTCCACCGGCATCCCGGTTTGTATTCTGGTTCTGAAACGCTGCAAAAAGCCGGATGATGTATTGTTCATCAATGCCAGCGAACACTTCGAGAAAGGAAAGCGGCAAAACAAGCTGCTGCCGGAACACATCGACAAAATCGTTGAGACCTACCAATACCGCAAAGAAGAAGAGCGCTACTCCCGCCGGGTCTCAATGGAGGAGATTGAGAGCAACGATTACAACCTCAACATCTCACGCTACGTCAGTACCGCCGAAGCCGAACCCGTAATTGATCTGACTGCTGTACATGCACAACTGTCTGATATCGAAAAGCGCATTGCCGAGGCCACTGAGACGCATAACCAATATTTGAGGGAACTGGGTTTGCCGCCAGTGTAATAAATGCCGCCATGTGAACGTTTTGCTGAATTTTACCTTCGATTGGTGTTCGCCAGTGCAGATTATGTGAATGGTATCTGGTGTCCGGCAACAGTATCTTTTTCTTATCCCTTTAAAAGCAGCACCCCATCAGGCGCTGTGCGAGCCCTTTCGGGTAAGTCCCTTCCCGTTACGGCCCCTTCCCTTGTGGCAGGCCATTTGGGGCTCTAGGCGGGCGACATGGTAGGGTCTTCAATGTCTTGCTACCATCGGGCGTAATCAAGGAAGTATAGTGGCACTTAGCTTGTAAGTGATTGAGCTTAATAAGCTAGGAGTGTAAGTTAATCCCTAAACACTCAGTACTAAGAGGGAGTAATTCCGCCTCAATGTTTGCAAAGGAGGAGTAGTGGACGTTTCCGGTGAGATTGCGGTCAAGGCCAAACACCCCTTGATCGCTGTGCAATTCAGGAAGTGGTTCATTTACCTGGATAGCATAGGAATTTTTGCCTTCGGCCTTTTCCTTGGTTCTCTAGGTGCGGGAGAAAGCAAGTACTTCTGTGCGTTAATCTCATCCTTTATCGTGGGGTGGATGTTGTATGTAGGAAAGAAAAACTTCCCGGTGTACATCGAGAAACTACGCAAATCAGGGGACGGAAGGGATAAAGAGTTCGAGAAAGAGCTAATGAAGGAGCAGTTCAAGTTGCTAGCATTCGCGCCAGCAACAATTCCGTATTGGATCGGTCTCGCTTCGTTGCTAAGCCTCGTACTTCAGCCATTTATGTCACCTCAGGATTTTTCGCTGTTTTTGCCGGCGTATGTTCGGTAGTAATGCATAGCACCGCCTTCGAGAGCGATCTCGGGAAGCGCAGCGCGATCCCCTCTGGGCCTCAATGCGAATGTTAGCGTAATCATGGAGCTTTACGAGGATTAATTGGTTTGTGGTCAGATACGGAATCCTATGAGGACTACCTCAACTTTGGGGAAGTCTCACAACTGGCAGTAGACATACTCACAGCAGATAGCATGCTACCTGTTTCTGTCGGCGTTTTTGGCAACTGGGGGGCTGGCAAGTCCTCCCTTTTGAAATTGATCGAGCAGAAGCTCGAGCAGGACGAGACAGACTGGATTGTCATCAAGTTCGATGCTTGGCTGTACCAAGGGTATGACGATGCCCGGGCTGCCCTCCTGGAGGTAATCGCGACGGCGCTGACCGAGGCTGCGGATGGGAACACGAGTCTGACCACGAAAACCAAGAAACTCCTTGCTCGGGTCGACGGATTTCGGGCTATGGGGTTACTGGTTGAGGGGGCTGCCCTGTTCGCCGGGGTTCCCACCGGTGGCCTTATAGCCAGAAGTGTTGGTGCTTTGGGGAGTGCCGCTGATGGCATTCAGGATCAGGAGGAATACGAGAATCTGAGCAAGGCGGCCAAGGAGGCGAAGGAACAGGCTGGTGGTCTGTTGAAGCCCGAGGCAAAGAAAAGCCCGCCTCAGCAGATTGATGCCTTCAGGAAGGAGTATGGGGAGATTCTGGAAGAACTCGGTAAGCCGCTGGTAGTGGTTATCGACAACCTTGATCGTTGCCTACCGACCAACGCCATCCATACGCTTGAAGCCATCCGGCTATTCCTATTCTTGACGAATACGGCCTTTATCATTGCGGCCGATGAAGAAATGATTCGCTCCTCGGTGGCTGATTACTTCAAGGGGGCGTCAGATCGACACCAGATAGACTACCTGGACAAGCTGATTCAAGTCCCAATCCGCGTGCCTAAGGCTGGGGTGCGGGAGATTCGCTCCTACTTGTTCATGTTGTATGCCATCGACCACCATCTGCCTGCAGATAAAATCGACATGCTCCGGAATGGCTTGGAGAAGGCCCTGCAGCAGTCTTGGAAAGACGATCCAATCTCCCGTCAGGATGCGCTGGCGCTGACTGGAGAATCGGAGGATAGCGACTTAGCCAGGGCGTTTGCTCGGGCAGATCGCATCGCGCCGGTGCTGGCCAATTCCCCTATCATCCACGGGAATCCACGGATCGTGAAACGACTGTTAAATGTCGTAAAAATGCGCTCACAGATTGCACGGCGCCGCTCAATGCCTTTGGACGAAGCGATCATCACCAAGCTGGTGATCTTTGAGCGATGTGTTGGTGTGAAGGCAACGGCTGACTTCTACCGCTTGGTGGACGCCGAACAGGGAATGCCCGCACTGCTTAAGCAACTGGAGGAAGGGGGTGGGCAGATACCCGTTGATGCCCCGAAAACATGGACGGACAATCCGACCACCAAATCCTTCATTAGCGAGTGGGTCCAACTCGAACCTCACCTCAGTGGGGTAGACCTAAGGGCCGCGATTTACCTGTCTCGGGAGACCATGCCTATTGGCGCCTATGTGGTGGGGCTGTCGCCTGCAGGGCGCGAAGTCTTAGATGCGTTGGTGGATACGAAGAATACCAGCTCGCCGACTGCGGAAAAGCTTTTGGGCACCCTTCCGCTCGAAGAGCAGATACCGGTGATGGAGGGTGTTATCAGCCACCTGAGACAGATCTCCGACTGGACTCGGCAACCCAAAGGATTTGCAGGGGCATGCTTGCTGGCCCGCCATTCAGCGGACGCGGCCAAGATCCTAGTTCGGTATCTGCAGGAGCTGGATTTGGGCGACAAGCGCCCACCGTGGTTGACAGCAGCAATGAAAGAAGAGCAATGGCATAAGGACGCTTAATGGGGACTTCACAATCGAGTAGCGGTCCGGGGGGCGGTTCACCACTGGTACCGCCTTGGGCGGATGACCAACCACAGCAACCTCAAGCAACCCCACAGCCGGCAAGGTTTATGGCCTTCCGGCAGTCATTGGGTCGGTTTGTTTCAGGAGGCGATCAAAACGACCTCAAGAGTTCCGTTGGCCACTATGCGCGCAAAGCCAGTGGAGGCGGAGGTAGTGCTGCCAGGCGTATGGGGAGTATCACCCAGGCCGGCGCCGGGCTCTTTGGGACTCTGGCGGGAGTGCCTGCTGGTCTGGGTGAGGCTAGTGTCGATCTTGGTAGTTTGGCCGGCCTTCCCTGCGAGCTGGCGATTTCCGCTATTACCCAGGCGCTGACCACTGAAGACGGGGACTCGGATAAGATCCGTGCGGCGATGAACCATGCTCTGGTTGAAGCTCTGGATGGTGTGGAGACCTTTGATCCTCAGTGCATCACCGACGACGTTATTGTTGACACCATGATTGGGTTTCTGGCCGAAAGTATCTTCCTTCAGATGGTAATGGACTCCGACAAGGCCTGGAACAAAGCGGATACCCCTGTTCAGGCAATGCGGGCGGAAACGGAGCTGCGTGAACTGATCAAGGTCGTGGTCGACAAACATATGGCTCCCAAACTTGCCGGCAATGTGCGGACCTTTGACAGGCAGCAAATGGCTCAGATTGAACGCCAGGCCATCATCGATGCATGGACGGAATGGGAGGCCTACCAGTGATACAGTTAGTATTCCACCACAATCACCAGCTGCTGCCGCCAGCCAGCGACGATTTGTTGCCGGTGCAACTATATGGGTTGAGCGGCCAGGGCCGCGGTGACATTTCCGTAATCGGAAATCCAGTCATCGATAAGCTGAAGCGCCTGGGGGTGCGAATCCCTGGCCAAGTTATGGATTTCCTGACGATCGCTCTTGCGGTGACAGCCGCGGATACCTTTGTTCGCCGGGCAGACGCTGAAGATGGTTGGACCCGCCGATTCTCTCTCAAGCTGCCACTCCATGAGCCTGCTCGCTGGCTGCCACTGAAAAAGGATTTGGAGCGATCCCTCCACTTCCTTAGTGGCGACATGTGGGACTTTGAATTCCAGGGAGGGGGTTACCATCCTCCGGTACCGTATCGTCGGCGAGACCGTTTCCAACTGATACGACTCAGAGACCTTGACTGTGTAAGCCTCTTCTCAGGTGGACTGGATTCGGCCATTGGGGCGATAGATCTGCTAGCACAAGGGCGGGCTCCGCTATTGGTGAGCCATGCCTACAAGGGCGATAAAACACATCAGGACCATATTGCAGAGGCGCTTGAAGGGCGGTATTCCCGCTTTGAGATCAACGCAGACCCGCACCTGTATACAGGGGAGACGGATATCACGATGCGGACGCGAAGCCTCAATTTCCTCGCGTTTGCTGCTGTCGGTGCCTGTGCTGTACAGGCTGTATCCCAGCAAGAAAAGGTTGACCTATTCGTACCTGAGAATGGTTTTATCTCATTGAATGCACCATTGACTCCGCGACGCATCGGTACATTGAGTACGCGAACTACTCATCCGCATTTTATCGAAAGCATCCAAAGGCTCTTTGATGGAGTAGATATCCCCTGTCGAATCATCAATCCGTACCAATTTAAGACAAAAGGACAAATGGTTACTGACTGCCAAAACAGACAGTTGCTAGCGGATATCGTGGACAGTACGGTGTCGTGTAGCCATTGGAAGCGTTCAAATCAGCAGTGTGGTACATGTGTGCCCTGCATCATTCGCCGAGCCGCACTTCATGCTGGTGCAATCAGCGAGAACACCGAGTACACCTTTGACGCCGTAGCTGACGTTTTGAATGAGAACGACCGTAGGGATGATCTTCTTGCCTTGCGCATTGCGGTCGCACAGAAGACAACCCGGAAGCTAGGTCCATGGATTGCTGACAGCGGCCCACTCCCCGCAGCGACATTCGAAGAGTTTAAAAAAGTCTTTTTGGATGGGCTGAATGAGGTTGAATCCTTCCTTAAAGTCGAGGGCGCCTTGTGAGCATCGATATGCATTGCCACCTCGATCTGTATCCAGACCCATTCAGAGTGGCCGAGGAATGCAAGCAACGGGGAACTTACGTGCTGTCAGTGACGACAACGCCCAAGGCATGGAATGGAACCTGCAGGCTTGCTGAGGGCAGCCAGCGGATATGTACTGCGTTAGGCCTTCATCCACAAATCGCACACCAAAGATCTCATGAGTTGGAGCTGTTCGATGCGCTGCTCCCGGATGCGAAGTATGTGGGAGAGGTAGGCCTCGATGGGGGAAGTGGCTCCAAGGAACATTGGGAAGTTCAGTTGAAGGTGTTCCGACACATACTCAGCACTGTGAATCGTGCAGGTGGGCGGATCATGACGATACACAGCCGTGCAAGTGCGGCAGTTGTGTTGAATGAACTCGCTGGTGTTGACGGTATTCCAATACTTCATTGGTTTACTGGAACGCAGAGTCAACTAAAAAAAGCTATAGGCATGGGGTGTTGGTTCTCCATTGGCCCATCTATGTTAGAAACGAAAAAAGGCTATAGTCTTTTTTCAATGATGCCAAAAGAGCGTGTTTTAACAGAAACCGATGGCCCATTCACAAAACTTTCCGGAAGCACTCTATTTCCGTGGGATGCGAGCCTAGTAATTCAGAAAATAGCATTCATCTGGAAGTGTGAGATAAGCGAAGCAGAAAAAATAATAGATGATAACTTTAAGCGGCTTTTGATGAATAAGCCTTTTTGCTAACAAGGCCGTAAACGAGGTCCGCTACGCGCACAGATCCAGACTGCCTAGTATCACCGCGCTAATGTCACCTTCGCATAGCAGACGTTATTAGCGTGTAAGCTTCAAGTGCCTGTTCTGGATAGTTTACTGCCTTGACATAGGTTGCAGGGGGAGTTACATATCCATACAGGAGGAATATAGGAGGAAAGGAAAATGAGCATCGGACTGTTCTTCGTGATTTTCTTTGCACTGCTGCTGGGCGCTGTCGTATGGGTTTTGCGGCACCCAAATTCACGGCTGCTGACGGGGGAGGAACTCCCTAAAGGCAATCCTGCGAGTGCGCACGACGACCCGTACCTAGATCCGGCGCACCCCCTGTTTGTTGGCAAAAGCGACGACTGACGAGTTGCCTCGCCCCTGAATGGCTATCAGAAGGGCCACCATCCCTTCTCTTTACCGTCGGTCTCCTTCCTGCCCTCCTCAATATTCTCCTCCACCTCACTCTCACGCAGGTGACGTTCGCCGGCTGCGCGGCCTGACGCCTCGCTAATCTCAAGTGATGCCTGCCCCAGATCCGGATCGGACTTGGCGTCCACTTTCTCTTTGAAGTCATTGACCCACTGCCGGTCCGCAAACGGCGTCTGCCCCAGCTTGTCCGGATCAAGCCCAAGCGGTGCAGCGCCCGAGTGGGGCGAGTCAGGGCTGAGCGGCTTGTGGAGGACCTGATTTTCGTGCCGATCTGCAGCATGGCGTACAGCGCCATCGCCGGCGACGGTGCGCTGGTATTCCCGGTCAGCCTGATCAACCGCTTGCTCTGCGGTTGCGACCTTGATGGAACTCTCCTGGCGCTGTCCCATAGCAAAGCCCGTCTGGCCATAACCTGGGTTGGTGACGAACTCGATGGCGTTATAAGCCGCCTGGTCGCCCTCAAAGGCACCCCCAAACTTGTTGGAGGCCCAGCTCGCGGCTACCTGGGCCAGCTCGCGGCTGCGTGTGGGATCGGACAACAGCTCCTGTGCCTGGCTG
>OBLN01000427.1_pt1 | contig 15285 bp, 12 predicted proteins | sample 1519301 | NCBI WGS metagenome assembly OBLN01 (sample SAMEA2452533, study PRJEB22499) | sediment metagenome | reverse complement strand
ACCTGACCCGGAAACGGGGTATCTTTTCGGGGATCAGAGGCTTTTTCTCAAGAGGCGTCTCTTCCTCTTTCCCTCCAGGGACACTTTCCATTATTTGCCCATCTGAAAAAGAGGACTCCTTCACGGAAAAGGTGACATCTTCCAGTGATATCGACTCTATTTCAACAAGCCCCCGAAAGAAAGCAAAGGGAGAAATCCGGATATGAATACGGCCTGCCGAAAGGTCTCCCCGGGGAAGAGAAAGGGTGAGGTCTTTAAGCGACAGGGAAAAAGGCAATCGGGAAACGGATGATCCTGCAGAAAGGGGTAAAAAACGGGAGACAAGTGAGCTGTTCAGGACTCCGGGTGAAAGAAGGCTGTTGAGAAGAGAGAAGAAGAAAGCCAAATGGACCAGGAAAGAAACAACGACTCCGCCTGCAGCCAGAAGAAGAACCTGTCCCTTCCGTTCTCCCCTCTGACCTTGTTTTTTTTCATGTCTCAGACGACTCATTTCCGGCCCCTTTTACTCTGTCTCCGCTTTTCTTCTGAAAAGCATAAAAGTCTTTTTCAGTATAGCTGATTTAATGAAAAAATAAAGGGGAGCTTAACGCTCCCCCCATTTGATGGCCATGAGAAGGTCTCCCTCGCCGCACCTGGCGTCCGGTTCTTTAACCGGCGCCCGCCTTTCAACCTTCAGAAGAGAATCTATCTGACGAAGGACCCCCTCTTCAAACTCCTTTTTGGCGTATCCCTCATCGTCCAGTAATGCGATGGGATGAGCCAGAGAAAGTTTATGTTCTGATTTGGCTTTTCTAATAATTTCCACATATCTGAGAGCCTTTTCCCCCTCTTCAGATGCTCCGTCGAAAGCCTGATAGTTTTCAGGCAGGGGCCAGGGAGCCAGATGAATGGACTTTTCGGGTAAAAAGTCAGTGAAATAGAGTTGATAGATCTCTTCTGTGATATGGGGCAGGAAGGGAGCGAAGAGGCGCAGAACCCCGTAAAGAACGGTAAAAAGAGCCCACTGACTCCCCTTTTTCTCCTCTCGGGTCCCTTCTTTGATCTTGCCTTTCACCAGTTCGATATAATTATCGCAGAGGTCTTTCCAGAAAAAAGTTTCGATGGACTGAAGTGCAAGGCCGTATTCATAGCGCTCGAGATATTCGGTGGCCGTCCCTGCCGTGGACCGGAAAGATTCCAGGATCCAGCGGTCCACGCTGTTAAGGCTCCCCCCTTTTTCGCCTGAATAACCTTCCAGGTTCATGATGGCGAATTTTGAGGCGTTCCAGAGTTTTGTGACAAGTTTACGCCCGTCTTTAAGGACATCTTCTGAAAAAAAAGTGTCCATCCCCAACCGCGATCCTGCCGTCCAGTACCTGACCGGATCGGCTGAATGCTGAGCTACCAGAGCCTGGGGAGTCTGTCCTGCATTTCCTTTGGATTTGGATATCTTTTTGCGCTGAGGGTCCAGGCTGTGCCCGGATATCATGATGTTCTTCCAGGGAGGCACTCCATGATGGTAATAGGACTTGACGATGGTATAGAAAGCCCATGTGCGGATGATGTCATGCGCCTGGGGGCGCAGGTCCATGGGGAAGATCTCCTTCATCCGGTCGTCTTTTTCGCCCCATTTCCCGTTTATCTGAGGCGTCACCGACGAGGTGGCCCAGGTGTCCAGGACATCTCTCTCGGGGACGAAAGAGGTCCCTCCGCAGGACGGACAGGGCTTTCCCGGGTCATCTTTCAGGGGGTTGACCGGAAGGGAGCTTTTATCGGCCACAACAGGCTCCCCGCAATCGGCGCAGTACCAGAGGGGGAACGGTACTCCGAAATAACGCTGTCTGGAGATCCCCCAGTCCCATTTGAGATTGGAGACCCAATGGATATAACGCTCTTTCATGAATTCAGGGTACCATTTGATGGAATCAGCCAGCCGGATAAGCTCTTCTTTATGCTCGAGGATCTTGATAAACCACTGTTTTTTAACGATAAACTCCATCTCCCGCCCGCAACGGTCATGAGTGTTTACAGGATGGGTGACATGGCGTTTCCCGCGTACGAAACCGCCCTCTTCCAGGTCGTTTATGATGGTTTTTCGCGCCTCTTTGATTTTCATCCCCTCGTAGGGGCCCGCCAGGGTATTCATGCGGCCGTTTTCGTCGATGGCCTGGCGCAGCTCCAGGTTGTGGGTATGATACCATTCCACATCGGTGGAATCTCCGAAGGTACAGCACATGACCGCCCCGGAGCCCTTCTCAGGATCTACTTTTTCATCGGGACGGATAGTCACATCGATATCAAAAAGCGGAGGGCGGACAGTCATCCCGTGGGCCTTTTTATACCTGGGGTCATCCGGATGGACGAAGACAGCGGTCAGCGCCGGAAGGAGTTCTGGGCGCGTGGTGGAGATGATCAGTTCCTCTCCGTTTTCCAGCGTAAAGGCGATATCCACGAATTCCGAATCGAACTCTTTGTCTTCTGTCTCGGCCTGGGCCACAGTAGTCCGGCAATGGGGACAATAGAGCGCCGGGGTAGCCTTATGGACCACATAGCCCTTTTCAAAAAGATCGATAAACGAACGCTGGGAGATCCGGCGTGAACGCTCATCGATGGTGGAATAGAGCTGATTCCAGTCAGCCGAGAAACCCAGGCTTTGCCAGAGAGCCTTGAATTCCGCTTCTACTTCAGCAGAGACCTCAAGACAATGAGAGATGAACTCTTCGCGGTCCATGGAGGAGGCGCTTTTTTTCAGCTTTTTCTCCACAAGGCGCTCGGTAGGAAGCCCGTTGTCATCAAACCCGAAGGGATAGAAGACATTGTAACCCCGCATGCGTTTGTATCGCGTCATGATCTCAGCCTGGGTATAGGAAAAGACATGGCCGATATGCAGCTGTCCCGAGACCGTGGGGGGAGGAGTGTCTACTGAATAGACGGGCTTATCCCCTTTCCCTTCGTATGAAAAGATATTCTCCTCTTCCCAGAAACGTTGCCATTTTTTCTCTGAATCCAATCCGCCGTAATATTTTGGCAGCTCTTTCATCTCTGTTCCTCCTCGTTGATGTCAGGGTATAAAAGGGTCCCAGTCATGGGCCTTCATAATAAGATCGGTGATTTCACGGGCCGCTCCCCGTCCTCCGGGAAGGTTTGTCACATAATCGGCTTCCTGCAACATGAGTTCGTGGGCATCGGAGACGGTAAAAGCGATACCCGCACGCTTGAAGACCTCCAACTCGGGGATATCGTCTCCCACACAAGCTGTCTCGTCATCCTGAAGATGATATTTGGCTTTCAACTCCTCATAGACAGAGAGTTTGTCTTTGATCCCCTGATAGACCTCGGTGATCCCCAGGTCCCGGGCCCTCTTTTCTACAAGGCGGGATTTTCGCCCTGTCACAATAGCGAGGATGATCCCCTTCGCGAGAAGCATTTTCATACCCAGCCCGTCGCGGGAGTGAAACGCCTTATATTCTCTTCCTTCGTCATCCAGATAGAGAGAGCCGTCGGTAAGGACACCGTCCACATCGAAGATGATAAGCCTGATCTTTCTGAGCTGGTCTTCAAATGTCATAAGATCCCCGCTTTGAGAATGTCATGAATATGGATAACGCCTTCGATATGCTCGGAATCGTCCACTACGACAAGAGATGTGATATTATAGTCTTCCATGTTCTTGAGGGCAAAAGCAGCTAACTTGTCCTCGGTGATGGTCTTGGGGTGGCGGATCATGATATCTTTCATAAGGATTTGATCGAGAGAGTCATGGGTCTGCAGAAAACGTTTGAAATCTCCGTCGGTGAAGATACCCAAAAGACGTCCTGAATCATCTGCAACGGTGGTCATCCCCTTCCCTTTGGAGGAGATCTCATAGATGGCCTCTTTCAGCGGTGTCTCCGGTGAGACCCGCGGGATGCCTTCTCCTGTGACCATGAGATCGGCCACGGTAAGCAGAAGTTTTTTCCCTAAAGCTCCGCCGGGGTGGTAGAGAGCGAAATCTTCGGCTTTAAACCCCTTCTCTTCAAGAAGGGTGATAGCCAGCATGTCCCCGAGGACGAGAGTGACCGTTGTGGAAGCTGTAGGGGCCAGGTTCAGGGGGCAGGCCTCCTTCTCCACAGAGATATCCAGGACTTCGTCGCTGTATCGGGCCAGGGTAGAGTTCTTTTTCCCGGTAATAGCTATGAGAGGGACGCCCATGCGTTTAAGAGTCGGCAGGATCTTGATGAGTTCTTCTGTCTCACCGCTGTTGGAGATCGCGATGACCAGGTCTTCCCGGCGGATCATACCCAGGTCACCATGAGAAGCTTCGGCCGGATGAAGAAAAAAGGACGGGGTCCCGGTACTGGCCAGGGTCGCCGAGATCTTTCGGCCCACAAGCCCCGACTTGCCCATTCCGGTGATGACGACACTTCCCTTGACCGAGGCCAGCAGGGTCACCGCATGGAAAAAGCGATTGTCGATCCTGTCGTAGAGTCTCTTCAAAGCCTCCAGTTCCACATCCAGAACGCGCCGGGCTGCCTCTTTCATAGACTCTCCTCCTTGACAAGGGTATCGAGTTTTTTGAAAAAATCGAGCATGACGGGAAGGTCCCTCAGAGGAACCATATTGGGCCCGTCGGAGAGTCCTTTGTCCGGGTCGGGATGTACTTCCATAAAGAGTCCTGCGATACCGGCAGTGAGGGCGGCTTTGGCCAGGGGAAAGACATATTCACGGTTTCCCCCGCTTCGCCCTCCCAGCCCGCCAGGCTGCTGGACACTGTGGGTGGCGTCGAAAATAACCGGATATCCCATCTGACGCAACACCACCAGAGAGCGGATATCTGTGATCAGGTTATTGTAGCCGAAACTTGCTCCTCTTTCGGTGAGAAGGATCCTTTCATTTCCCGTGGAGGCCACTTTTGCAGCGGCATGGGTCATGTCCCAGGGAGCTAAAAACTGTCCTTTTTTGATATTGACGGGGATTCCGGTCTTTCCCGCTTCCAGGAGAAGGTCAGTCTGACGGCAGAGAAATGCGGGGATCTGTATCATGTCGACCACTTGTGCAGCAGCTCTGGCCTGTTCCTCTGTATGGATATCCGTGACCACCGGGAGTCCAAGCTCATCCTTGACCTTTTGCAGGATGCGGAGGCCCTCTTCCAGGCCGGGTCCGCGGTAGCTTTCTATTGATGACCTGTTGGCTTTATCGAAAGAGGCTTTGAAGATAAAAAATATGCCTCTGTCCCTGCAGATCTTCTGAAGATCCTCGGCAATATCGAGCACCATTTTCTCCCCTTCGATGACACATGGGCCGGCGATGAGAAAAAACGGCGAATCGTTGGAAAGTGTATGGTTTTGGATTGAAACAGCCATGAGCCCTCCCTCGTTTAAATAACGGCGGGGCCCTTCTGACCCCACCGAAATCATATCACAGGCCGTTTGAAAAGTCAACGAAGGATGGTCAGCTGTTGATAAGGAGGAAAGGCCGGATTACCCCGGCTCTGATCTGTGTCCGCCCGCTGATACTGCCTGCCTCTCCTGAATACTTCTCAAGGAAAGCGCGTGTCTCTTTGCTGAATGAACCCTGTCCGAATCCCCTGGTAAGGAGAAGGGTGAACCCGAGCCCCTCATCCCCGGTGATGGCGCTTCCCAGCTCTTCCCCCATGAAAGTGCGCCAGTCAGAGAGGACCATGGAAGGAGCGACAAGCCCTCTTACGCTTTTTTCACGGCAGGCCTTGAGATGGTCCAGCGTTACTTCTCCGTCCAAAAAGAGGATCTTCCCCTCTTTTTCGCTTACTTCCCAGGGAGCGACTTCTCCCCAATGCTCATGCCCGAACCCTATACGCCCCGTCAGACGGTGTCCTTTTGCCTCGATAATGACTTCATAGCCCGGAAGGATCTCTTTGACACGCCCCCGGACAAAGGCATAGGTGATCAGAGGTTTGAAATCATACTGTATTGTCACACTTCCCTCTTCATGGTCTATTTTTTTCACGATCCCTGTAACCGGAGCTTTAAGGCCGGGAGATTCCCGCATGTAAAGAGTCTCTGAAGACAGTTTCACAAGGTGCATTCCCTTTTCGATGAAATCTCCCTCTTTTACACTAAGATACCCCTTCATATGCCTCGGCCTGATATTGAGAAGAGAGGCCAGGGGGATTTTCACAGGTTTTGTGGAGTAGTCCTGGATCTCCTCAAGGACGAGGATACCGTTTTCCTCTACAGCCAGGACACGTCCACGGACAGGAGTCTTCAAAACGTGATGTTTTTTTCCGATCTTTCCGTCAAAGACTGTCTGGTTAGTAGAGACGATGTCGTTTTCCCGAACCGTGATCCCTGCCAGAAGCTCCTCTTTTTCAGCCTTGATGTCATATCCCAGAAGCCTTCTGAGATCTACCATGAAGATCCGCGGAGGAGTCATATTGTTTTCTCCTACGGGAGTCTCAGGATGGACCTCATCTCCTGCTTTTACCAGGACCTCTCCTTTGTAGGGCATCCTGCGAGGGACGTCAGCCTTGATATCTTGTTCCAAAGAGACATGTTCGAGAGGAGCCTCCTCACCGGGTTCTGCCTCCCCCTGATAAAGAGTGACATAGGAAGTGAACGGTTTCCCGTTGAAGAAGCGTCCCCGCCCCCGGCAGTCTATGACCACGGGAAGAGCGGAATCGATGGTGACTTCGTTACCGTTTTTGTCCAGAGAGACGTTTTTGGCCGGGATGACTCTGGCTTTGAGCCCCTGGGGATAAAAGAGCAGAGAACCCCATGCGACTTCAGTAGAGACAGCCCCCTCTTCCCGGATGAGAGTCAGGGCGCTCTTTTTTTCATCGTAGACCTTCCCGGTGGGAGCCAAGACATAAGCTATCTCCCTGAGGCTCGACTCGACGAAGGCATCCAGGGCTTCGGTGGGGGTAAGCGTACTAAGGATACCAAAATGGGGGCTGTGGAAGCCCTTGTCTACAGCCAGAGTCGTGATCCCTTCAGGGAGGAACCCGTCCAGAAGCATATGAACAGCTTCAGCATCCTGACGGGTATGGGAGAGAACACCTCCGGATCCGATAAACAGGTCGATATCGGCAAACTGAAAGGATTTCGGCGTATCTCTTATGGCAAGGACCTCCGAGAAGGGATCGAAATTCTCGTCCCGTCTCCTCCGGTCAAGAAATCCTACACGCAGAATCCGGAAATTAGTCTTCTGATGCTGCTCCCAGGCAAGACGCAGGCCCAGAACGGCCATGTGCTGTTCCACTTCTATCTCCCACTCTTCTTCAGGAAGGCGGGTGGGATAGAGCATCTTGTTTCCGCAGTACCGGCGTGCCGCCTCAGCGCTTAGCGGTGCTTCCAGGCGCCCTGCCACCTCCTCTTCCCCGGCCTCTTTGAAGATCTGTCCTATTGAATAACTCATCCCGATATTGGCTGCTACGGTCCGGTTATACTCTCCGATGATATTGGAGAACAGGTCGGTAGTGGCGCCTCCCATATCGGCCATGACCACGTTTTTACGTTTCATCTCACCATAGAGAGAGAGGATCTTTTCTACACCTACAGGAGTCGGCAGGATATGGTCTCCGGCCCATTTTTTCAGCTTGGGATATCCCGGGGCTTTTTCCATGACATGGTTGAGGAAGAGATGATGAATAGAAGCCTGGGCGGGAAAGATATTGGTCTTTTCAAGCGAAGGACGGAGGTTCTCTGTCACGTGGCAATTAAATCCCTGCAGAGTCTTCAGAACCAGGCCACGGGCATTGGTATTCCCCGCATAGACCACAGGAGGCCTTTCCTGACGGGAATATTTCATTGTAGGCTCCGAAAGAGCCAGTATCTCGGCCAGACGCACAACTCCCGCGATATTCCCCCCGTCGATTCCTCCGGCCAGAAGGATCATATCGGGATGGATATCGTGGAGAAAACGCATGCGTTCTATCACGGGAAGCTCGTCATCGATGGTAAAACGCCTGAGGATGACCCCTCCTGCTCCATTAGCCGCCTGGGACGCTACTTCTCCCGTGTCGGTGGAAGAGACGCCGAATACAGCTATCTGAAGCCCTCCTCCGGCTGAACTGGTGGCCAGCACCGGGATTTGCGGCTTTCCGGCTGATGTGACGATCTTCTTCCCCTTGTACCGGGAATCGATCTCCCTTAATGCTGCAGTCACCCCTATGGTGACATCATTATCCGGTTCTTCCACTGTGGTCTTTACATAGGAATCGGCGGCCACCACCCATTTATTGTCCTCTTTGGTCAAAAGGACGGCTTTTGTGGCTGTACTGCCTATATCGACAACGGCGAAGGCCTCTTCTTTCTCCAGAGGGTCTCGCCCCCCGGATCCGAAAAGGTCATCCAGAGAGCGTCCGAAGATCTGGGCCATCTTCAGACATATCTTCAAAGAAGGGTTGTACCTTCCTCCTTCTATGAGGGCCACAGTTTGACGGCTGATACCCAGCTCTGTTGCCAGGTTTTCCTGGGTATATCCCGCCGCTTCACGATATTTTCTGATCCGTTCACCATCCATAAAGCCTCCTTTGTAACATATATTATATATTGTATAATATAATATACAGTTCTTTCATTGTCAAGGTTGCGTTACTCTTTTCTTCGTGTATATTATCTCTATGAAAGAACTTCTTTTGTTTGATATCGATGGTACATTGATCAAAGTAAACCACGCCGGCCGTGAGGCCTTTTGCGAGGGCCTTTTCTCGCTTTTCCCCGATCTGATGAGGGGAGAGTTCTGTTTTTCCCTGCGCGGCGCCACAGATCTGGGTGTCTTCAAAGCCTTCTGCCGACAATCCGGAATTACTTTTTCTCAAGTTCTCTGGGAAAAGTTCTCATTTATCTTCAGAGAAGCCCTGAAAAGAGCATCAGAGAACTATCAATGGGAGGTAATCCCCGGTGCGCATGAAATGTTAAACCATTGCTTGAATATCGGCCTCTCTCTGGGATTGGCCACCGGGAATACCAGAGAGGGATCTATTCTTAAACTCTCTTCTGCCCGTTTTTCCTTGAAAGATCCCGCCGGCGGTTTCGGGGATGATTGCCTGACGAAAATCGAAGCCGTCCGCAAGGCCCTTCTCTCCTTTTCTTCTGTAGCACCGGACAACATCCTCTTTTTCGGAGATACACTTAGCGATTACCAGGCGGCCTGTGAATGCGGGATTTCATTCGCAGGGATAGCGGGACTCGATTTTCAATTGAAAAAGTATAAGTACCCTTTTCCTGTGATCGAAGATTACCTTTCAATTCTTGACGCCCCCGACTCACCCCTTTACAGGGAAATCTTCGGGGAATCCTGAGATAAAGAGCAGGATCCGCCCCTCTGTATAGGATATCTCTGTCTTTTCTCCGCTGACATTACTCAGAGAGAGGGTATCGGGTTCCAGGATGACACTGTCCAGGGGATACCGGGCGTCTTTTATGGTCACACCGTAAGAACGCTCCAGAGGGAGAAGCGAAAAGAGAGTCTCCTTTGGAACAGAAAGCCGGAGAGTCTCGCCCGGATTCAATAGAGAGACAAGGCCATGGGATGTGGCCATCCTGACCTGGGGGCCGAACCTTTCCACGGCGCGGAGATTAAAATAAAAATGATCGGTACGGCCTCCGTCTGCGTTGAAAAGAGTAATCGTCTCATATGAATCTACTGAGCGTATATACTCCAGAGCATAAAAGAGGTCCGAAATATCCTTTTCGACGGGTAGCCTGATGACAAGGGGCTTCTTCCCCTCCAGAAGAGATGTATCCCTGAGAGAATCAAAATCACCGATGAGGGCAAGGGGTTCAAGATGGAGCTGTTGACAGACATCTGCCCCGTGGTCTGCGGCATAAATGTCAAACCGGTCCCAGAGGACTCTTTTTAAAAAGCTGTAGTCAGGAGACTCCCGGCCGGCGATGAGTGCTGCATTTTTTTTCATAGCCTGCTACGCCACCCCCTTAAAGGGTAAGGCTCTCACGGAGCCGGGATGTCTCGCGGAGATAACAGAAAAAACGCTTGTCTCTTCCCCTGGCCGTGAGGAGAAACCTTATGGTCAGAGGAAGGCTCTTTTCCACATTCATTTCCTGGACACACAACAGAGGAAGTGTTTCAAACCCCAGACTTCTGATGGCGGCGCAAGGATAGGAAGCGGTGATATCGGGAGTAGCACTGATGAGAAGAAAATGGATCTGCCGGGGTTTTATCGACGCTTTTTTAAGAACGCCGGCAAAAAGCTCCTGCGTCCCCTTTCGGATCTCTTCTTCGGTATTGGACGGAATGTTAACGGCACCCCGGACGACCTTCACCCTGTCACTCCCCGACCCGCTCGATCTCTGCCCCTAAAGCCTGCAGGCGCGTGTCTATATGCTCATAGCCTCGGTCGATCTGAATAATATTATGGATCTCCGATATCCCCTGAGCTCCCAAAGCCGCGATAAGAAGGGAGATCCCCGCCCTGATGTCCGGGCTGACCACCTCGCTCCCCAGAAGAGGAGAAGGCCCGATGATGACGACTCTATGGGGATCACACAGGACGATCTGAGCTCCCATATACTTAAGTTTATCCACAAAGAACATGCGGCTTTCAAACATCTTTTCATGGACGATAACGCTTCCGTGAGCCTGTGTAGCCGCCACGATGATGACCGAAGTGAGGTCGGCCGGGAAAAGAGGCCATGGCCCGTCGCTGATGGTAGGGATCGCTCCCTTGAAATCGGGTTTGATCTGCATTTTCTGAGAGCCGGGGATAAAGAGATCTTTCCCCTTTTTTGAGAATTGAAGCCCAAGGCGTTTGAACCCTGATGAGATCACGGTAAAAACCTCTTCATTGTCCCTGAAGACATCAGAAATGGTTATCTCTCCGCCGGTTACAGCCGCCAGAGACATAAAACTTCCCGCCTCGATATAATCATACTGGATACGGTACCGGCCTCCGGAAAGATTTCGGACGCCTTCGATGGTGATACGGTTTGTCCCTGCCCCTTCAATGCGGGCCCCCAGGCTGTTGAGAAAGTTACAGAGTCCCTGGACATGAGGCTCACAGGCAGCGTTATAGATGACCGTACGTCCCCGGGCCGTGACCGCAGCCATGACGGCATTCTCCGTGGCTGTCACAGAGGGCTCATCCAGCAGGATGGAGGCTCCTGTAAGGCTTTTTCCCGAGACAGAAAAATAGAGCCTTTCTGCTTTTTCATCATGCTCCAGATTCGCACCGAGCTGTTCCATGACTAAAAGATGAGTATCTATCCTTCGACGCCCGATCCTGTCTCCCCCGGGAAGAGGGCAGCTCACCTCCCCTTTTCGCGCAAGAAGAGGCCCGATGAGAGTCAGCGAAGCTCTCAGCTGCTTGAACAGCCCCTCATCAAGGTCGCTTGTGTCGAGAGAAGATGCATTGATCTTCCACTCATGGGCGCCCAGCCGCTCCACATTTGCTCCCAGGGACCGGATCAGGTCAAGAAGGACATGGACATCTTTGATATCGGGCACATTCTCCAGAATGATATCGTGCGGAGTCAGAAGGGATGCGGCGATGACAGGAAGCGCTTCGTTTTTATTACCGGCAGGCCTGATAGCCCCTTTCAGGGGACGCCCTCCGGTGACCTTGAAATAGGACATAGGCCCTCCTAATTTCTGATTTTTGTGACTTTTTCGATTTCGCCGGTCAGCTGGACCACACTGTCCTTTATATCGCTCAAGTTGCGAAGCAGGAGATTCATGTCTCTTTTGAGATACTCCATCCTCTCATTGAGCCGTGCTGTGACCTCATCAAAATAATCCTTCTCTTTGTCACGGATCATTTTTACTCCTCCTTTGGCTTATCCATGGAAAAATCGACCATATGGACATCTTTCAGATACTCTTTGATCTTATATTTACGTTTCAGGTTTTCCAGATTCTGCACGATTTCGGAAATCGCAGACACCGCTTCCTCAATCCGTCCGATATTCTTTAAGACGGTATCATCTTTTCCGGCAGCTTCGCTCTTTCTCATAAGATAAAGGGCTCCCTTGATCACAGCCAGGGGGTTATTGATCTCATGGTTCAAACCGACGGTAAACTGGCTGAGCAAAACAAGGTTCTCTGTCTTTTTGAGCTTTTCATGTTCCTCTTCGAACTGCTTTTTGAAATCTCTGTCAGTAGTCTGCTGCAGAAGGTCGTAAGCGCGTCCCCTGTTAAGAGCCGCTGAAGCAAAGAACGAGAAGAGGGAAGCCAGCTTTACAAAAGGAGCCGCAGCCAGGTCCGGTTTTTCCCCCCGGAGGAGGAGGATATGGGATATCTCACTCCCGCTTTTCAAAGCCATGGCCAGCAAGGACTCATCCTTAGTGGCCCAGGGGAAATATCCTTTGGAGACTAAGGCCTGATGGAATGAATGTTTTGAGACCTGTTCGCTCAGATGAGAAAGACATGCATCATAACAGTCTGTGTCTTCGCAGGAGATCAGGAGAGATGAAGAGGCAGGAAAAAGTTCCAGGGCTTTCTTCTCGACAGCGGCACCCGCTTCCCGGTATCCTGATCCTCCGCTTGGAATCAGGTCATGAAGTGACTGGATCTGGCGAAAAGACTTCCCATAATGGACATTCTCCTGTAAGCGGGAGAGAGCGGCAGAAAGAAGTTCTTCATCGCTCATCTCCTCTCTGTAGGAAATGGAGCTGATGAATCCCTGTTCAGTGAGAAAATCGATCAGTCTGTCTACAGCTCGACTACCCATCAGCGTCCCCTATTGAACAAAAGGACGATCTCTCCGGCCAGATGTCCGGCGATGTCCCTTTTTGACATCCGTTTCAATTCACGGGTCTCTTCCATTGAGACAAAATAGCAATGGTTGAAATCAGAACGGAATCCCCCCTCTTTCTGGGTGATATCATTGGCGACGATAAGGGACAATCCCTTCTTTTTTAATTTTTCCCGGGCATATTCCACGACATTGTCCGATTCAGCGGCAAACCCGATTACAGGGACTTGGCTCACTTTTTTGATCTCAGAGATGATGTCCGGGGTTCTTTTCAATGGAAGGGTCAATCCCCCTTCTCCTTTTTTTATCTTTCGGCTCTCTGTCTTCTCAGGAGTATAGTCGGCGACTGCTGCCGTCATGACCACAAGATCGGCTCCCTTTTCTTTCAGCTGGCGCAAGACGGACTCTTTCATCTCTGAAGCCCCCGTGACTCTTTCCTGGGGTACTGTCAGGCTTGGAACGGCATCCCGTCCGCTGATCAGAAGGACATCGGCTCCCAGGCGCCAGCACTCTTCGGCCACAGCCAGTCCCATCTTCCCGGAAGAGTGGTTTGTGATATATCGGACCGGATCGATGGATTCCACAGTGGCTCCCGATGTCACGATGATCTTTTTCCCTGAAAGCGGCTTGCCGGAGGTTTCCCGCTCAGTGACAGCAAAGATGACCTCTTCCCTGGGAAGGCGCCCTTTCCCTTCAACTCCGCAGGCCAGTTCGCCGGAATCAGGCTCTATGATGATAAAACCTCTCTTCTTCAATGTCTCGAGATTATCCCGGGTGGCCGGATTTTCATACATCCGGACATTCATGGCGGGACAGATGATCTTTGGAGTCTCCTTTTTCAGGGCAAGGATCGTCGTGGATAGGATGTCATCAGCCAGACCGGCTGCAGCTTTGGCGATGATATTACCCGTAGCGGGAGCGCAGACGAAGGCATCGATGGAGTCGGCCAGGGAGATATGTTCCATGGACCCGTAGACGGGAAGGCTTCGTTCAAAGCTGTCGGTGATGACCGGATTCCCCGAAAGAGTCTCAAAAGTCAGCGGGGTGATAAACTCCATGGCGTTCTTTGTCATGGCCACGATGACGTTCCAATGAGCTTTCTTAAAGAGCCGGACAAGAGTGGCGATCTTGTAGGCCGCTATCCCTCCTGTGATGCCGATGAGGACACTTTTCTTCTCATTCATCCCCTTTTCCTCCTTTATACGGAACGGGATAATAGAGCATATCTGTAATCCGGGTTCCGTCGCTCAACCGAGCATAGACGGAAATATAGTTCCGCTTCAATCTTGTATTACTATACCTGTAAGGCAGATGTATTTCAAGTGTTCCCTTGGGAGGGATCTCTTCTCCGTCCAACAAAAAGGGTTTCCAGAGATCCGGAAAGATATCCATAAAGCCGATCAGGGCCTTTTGGTCAGTATTGTTATGAAGGCTCCAGATGAAGCCCCCCTTCTTTTCTTTCAGGGACGAAGAGACCGGAGCCTCCCCACGCTTCTCTAGGAAACGCTGCCTTACCGTCCCGGCGGCGAAGAGCCATTCTTCTGAATAGTGAGGTAATATGCGTCCGTTGAAGGTTCTCACCAGGTCATGGAGGAAAAATCCCGCAAGTTGTCCCCGCTCAGAGAGGACTCTGATATTATCCTCATAGCGCCGAAGCATCTCTTCAGGCCCCTGACGGGCCGGGTCCGCGGCATCGTTGAGGACCACATCCACATCCTGGCCGGCCAGGACTTGAAGAGGCCCCGCTTCTTTGAGATAATCACGCCAACTTTCCATCATCTGGTCATGCTGAAGATGGGTAGCTTCATAAAACATCACCATAATGACATCTGCTCCCGCATCGGAGAACATGGCCGGATCTTGGCCGTGTGAATGGCCCTGCTCCCATCCCAGGGTAAAGACAAAAAGAGGTTTTCTGACAGCTTTGCTCACCCTTCTGATGACCTGGGCTGTCTTGTACGCTCTGAAATAACGCCACTTCTCCCTCAGATCGGGGATGGTACCCAGGCGGACATGGGACCCGACATATGAGATCTTCTCATCTTCGTCTCCCCCGGGGAGGGTTATCCCGAAGATGTCGGCAAACTCCTGATAATTCTCAAAGCCTCCGGGGCCCATGCGGATATAGTCAAGCCCCACAAAATCGATATCTTCGTTCTCGTCCAGTTCCTTCGCCAGCTTGAGAATATCGGCTTCTCTTTGAGAATCGGTTATTGAGATGAATTTGTTGGTAAAGATCCTCTTTTGGTCATCATCAAAATCCTTCGAAAAGCGGTACTGCTTCAGTTTTCTGTTTCCGTTCCCGAAAGAGAGATAACTTCCGATGTAACCCCCTTTGTAGGAGGCCTGGCGATGACGGGCGAATCCCCGCCATGTCTTCAACGGTCCCGGGATCCAGGGATTTCCTTCATCGACACTTTTCAGGGACGAATTCGTCTGTCCGATCATGAAATAGAGCGTGTTGAACCCCGTCCTCTCTATCCAGCGGTCGATATGTTCAGCAGAAAAGGAAGGGTCTCTGAGAAAGTCAGCTTCCAAATGATCGTAGCGCCCTCCGTTCTCCACAGTCCACATGAAGAGAGGTCCAGGCAAAGGCTGCAGAGGGCGTCTCGTAACCAGAAAATGATATTTCCGGCTCT
>OBLN01000426.1_pt1 | contig 15286 bp, 15 predicted proteins | sample 1519301 | NCBI WGS metagenome assembly OBLN01 (sample SAMEA2452533, study PRJEB22499) | sediment metagenome | reverse complement strand
CCATCGTCTTTATCCACGATATCATCCAGGACCTGCCGGAGACCGCGCTGGCGACCCTGCCTGCTCCGGTTGATGAGCTTGGCGAGATTGTGCAGGTCGAAACGCTGAATCTGGCCGCCACTTTCCTCGGCGGCGCCTCGAACAAGACCGTGCCGTTGAGTGTGGATGGCCTGGTGTTCATCAACTCGGTGATGGGGCTGAACAACGTCTCAGCCTCGCCACAGGACCTCTACGGCGACCTGTGGAAGCTGGTGAGGGATGAAAATGGCGTGCCGGTGCTGCTCGATAATTGTCCGCAGCCGATCGCCTCCGAGCCGGTGGTGTGGCCCGACGGCATCGAGCGCGATACCCTGCCGATGGTCTACTCCGAGGATGAGGGCAAGTGCGAGATTGTCTTGGGCTACGAGGACTATGTGGTGGAGCTCGAACTCGGTCGTCTGAACGGGGTGCGGGTGTTGGGAAGCAATCCCAATGCGCTGGATCGCACCCTTTATGACTTGGTGCAGAGCATCAACGCTGCCGGTGAACTCGGGCTCAAGCGTGACCTGGCCGGTCGTCTGGCCTATGGCACATTAGTGGATGGTATGCCGGTCTATCAGACCGTCGACTCGCCGCGCGCCGGCATGGCCCTGTACAAGGCGTTAATGGAGTGGGGCAAGCTCGAGGGTGAGGTGACGATCATCGGTGAAGGTGGTGTGTCGGAGACAGTCCCCATTGCCATCACCCTGGATGATGCGGTGCTGGAGGCTGAAGGGCTGGGTTACCTGAAACAGGGCAATCAGGCCTGCAAGGCAAACCCGGCGGATTGCGGCTACAAATGGCAGCACGGGAGCGTGCCGGATTACGTCGACTACTCCTCCTTCATCTACAGCACTCAGGCGGTATACGAAGGAATCCCGGTTAGCTTTGTCGAGACCCAGTCCGCTGGGGAATGTCGTTATGTCGACCAAACCGCCGACATCTGGGTGCGGGTGCTGGGCTCGGATCCCTTCGACGGCAGCAACATCGCCGCCATCGTCCAGCGTGCGGAGGATACGCGCAAGGTGGTGGACTTCATTCACACCATCATCCATGACCCGGTGGTGCCGTAACAGGGGCTGCTCTGCGTTATCGCTGTGGTTGATATCCCGACACAAACCCCGCTACGGCGGGGTTTTTTCTGCGCCGCCCGAGCGTACTTGCCGGATGTTGCGTGGTGACAGTACGGCCTTTGCCGAAGCGATGTAAAGATAACTGCGTGACTATCGGGCAAGATTTTGACATGATTCCCGACATATCCAATACGTTATGCAGGCAAGGGTTATGACGGGAACCTCCCAAAAGACACGTGTGATGATCGTGGATGACTCGCGAACGGTACGGGCGGCACTGAACATTATTCTCCGTGCGGATTACGAGGTGATTCAGGCCGAGGATGGCGAGGACGGCTGGGAGAAGCTGGAGCAGAACCCGGGGGTCAGCATCCTGATTACCGATATCATGATGCCCAGGCTGGACGGTTACGGCCTCATTTGCCGTCTGCGGGCCTCAAACGATGCGGCGCTGAGTGAGATGCCGATCATGGTCATTACCAGTTCCGATGATGACATCACCCGTGAACGGGCCCATGCCTGCGGCGCCACGGACTTCATTATCAAGCCGGTTGAGTCCTCCGACCTTCTCGAACGTGTCAATTTTCATACCGAGGCCAAGCTCAAGCGACCGGGGGAAGCGCCGAAAAAGGTGCAGGAGTTCGATGAGGTCGAGACCGCGGTCATCGAGACGCCGGATATCAATTCGGCGCTGGAGATCATACGTGGCGCCAAGAGCGGCTCCGTCGACCCCTATGCGATCGACCTCTGTATCGAGGCGCTGCCGCTGCTTGAATACTGCGACACCACATACGAACTCGGACTGTTTGATGAGATTGAAAAGATCAAGCATGCCCTGCGGGAGGCGGGATCGCTGTAGTGAGACCGCTGACGGAGGCAAAAGACCTCCGGCTGGTTTTATCGGGCTGCTGGGGAGAGCAGCTGCATCATTTTAAGGGCACCTCTAAAAATCCGCTGAAAGCGCGCTAGCGGCGTTGGGAAAGCACTCAAAATGCGCATTTAGCCCATGTAAACTCCGCTTTTTCGTGCCTTTCCGCCTTGCCATCATCGCTTTGTTCGAATTTTTAGAGGCACCCATAATTAAAGTCTGGGGGAGATTTTTCGGTGAGAATTCCAAAAATTGTCATTCTGCTTCCGTTGCTGGCCTATGGCGCGGCGATGGGTTACCTGTGGTACAAAACCAAGAGTAGCGCCGATGAGGTGGCGCAAACTGCCGCGCCATTCGCCGAGATCCAGTATGGTTCGGTGCATGTCTCACCCTTTGGTGATGAGGTGGGGCTTAACGACGTGCGCATCCGACCGACGATGAACGCGGATGAGTTTCGTATCGACACGCTGCGTTTCAACGTGCCGCATATCGGCTATTTCATCACCGGCGGCAGCCGGCTTGAGCAGGGCGAGTTGCCGGAGAAGCTCGGCATGCAGCTTGGGCGCATGGAGGTAGACCTCGGCAGCGAGACCTTCACCATGCTGGAACAGATGCAGCAGCAGTTCGCGGCGATGCAGCCCGCCGGAGCCGGTGCACTGGATAACCTCGGCGCCGTCGGCTGCGGCAGTGGCGAGGCCTTTACCATCAGCGACTACCGCAGGATGGGCATGGGCGCGCTGGTTATGGATGCCGCTGTGAATCTCGAGTATGACAAGCGTCTTCGCACTGCCCGTGTGAGGGTGGACGTTGATGTTGAGGGACTGCAGCAGCTGGACGTGGTTACCGAGTTTGATACGGGTCCCGAGTTGCAAAGCGCCGTGGCGGCGGGTGTCATCCCCCGTGTGACGCTCAATTATCGTGACAGTGGTTATTATCGCTTGCGCAATGCCTTCTGCGCCTCACAGAACGGCAGCACCGAGGAGGAGTATGTGGAGCGTCACCTGCAGATGCTCGCTGAAACCCTCGGCGCCACCTTCCCCGAGGAGAGTGTTGCCGCCTACAGGCGCTTTATGCTCAAGGGCGGGACACTCAATGCGACGATGAGCCCGGTCGAGCCCGTCGACCCCAATGGTCTGGGTTACTACCCGGTCGAAAGTATCGTCCAAATGCTCGGACTGGAGTTGGTCATCGATGAGCGAGCGGTGGATATGTCACAGGTGCAGTGGGATCGCGCTGCCACGGATAAGCCCGCCGAACCCGCCAGTACCGCGCAGAGTAGGCCGCAGGCCACACGCAGCGCACCGCCGCCGCGGCCGGTGCCAAAACGCAGTGCCACAACGGCTTCAGGGCATACGCCAGCGGCGTACCGTGAGATCCGTGTGCAGGACGCCGGCAGCTATCTCAAACAGCAGGTGGAGATCAGCACCAATGATGGCAAAGTGCGCCGGGGGCGTCTGGACAAGATCGGAAACGGCCGGCTCTACCTTATCATCAGGCTCTCCGCCGGCGAGCTCAGTTACGGGGTGGAACAAGATAAAATCACCCGGTTGCGTGTGGTTAATTAGCGGGGGAGCGACCGGAAGTGACTGAGACACGCAAACAGGATCCGTTGCACGGGATCACGCTGGAGCAGGTGGTGACCGCCCTGGTGGAACGCTATGGCTGGGAAGAACTGGGACGGCGTATCAAGATCCGCTGTTTTACCCATGACCCGAGTATCAGCTCCAGCCTGAAGTTTCTGCGTCGCACGCCGTGGGCGCGGAAAAAGGTTGAGGAGCTCTACATGCGGGACAGCTAAGGGGCACGGCCCGATCGCCATACGCCCCGCCCCAGGCGGGTGATTGCTGCTATTATACTCCCCTTGCCGTTTCTCCGGCCCCACCGCACAAGCTGAAGAGTCCCCCCTGTGAACACCGATTTCTCCCGCCTGAAACTGGCCCCCGAACTGCTGTCCAACCTCGCCTCGCTGGGCTACCTGCAGATGACCCCAATCCAGGCCGAGGCGCTGCCCCCCGTGCTGGAGGGAAAGGACCTCATCGCCCGTGCCAAGACCGGCAGCGGCAAGACCGTGGCCTTTGGTCTGGGCCTGCTGGAGCGCCTTGAGCGGGAGAGCTTCGCGGTGCAGGCGCTGGTGCTCTGCCCCACGCGCGAGCTGGCCGATCAGGTGGCCAAGGAGCTGCGCCGCCTGGCCCGCACCCTGGCCAATACCAAGATCATCACCCTCTGCGGTGGTCTGCCCTTCGGCCCGCAGGTCGGCTCGCTGGAGCACGGTGCGCATATCGTGGTCGGTACGCCGGGGCGTATCCTCAAGCACCTGCAGAAACGCACCCTGCGGCTGGAGCGGGTGAGCATGGTGGTACTGGATGAGGCCGATCGTATGCTCGATATGGGTTTTTATGAGGATATGGCCGTGATCCTCGCGGCCACGCCGCCGCAGCGCCAGACCCTGCTGTTCTCCGCCACCTACCCCGATACCATCCGCGAGTTGAGCGCAGCCTTTCAGCGCGAGCCGCTGGAGGTGACCGTGGAGTCGCAGCATAGCGACACCAGGATCCGACAGCGCTTCTACGAGGTGGAGAAGGGCAAGCGCACCAAGACCCTGGTCGCGCTGCTGGCGCAGTACCGGCCGGCCTCCACGGTGGTCTTCTGCCATACCCGCCAGCAGTGCCAGGAGGTGAGCGAGGAGCTGCAGCAGCGCGGCATCCCGGCGCTGGCGCTGCACGGTGACCTGGAGCAGAAGGAGCGCGACCTGGTGCTGGTGCGCTTTGCCAACAACAGTATCCCGGTCCTGGTGGCCACCGACGTGGCCGCACGCGGACTCGATATCAAGGAACTGGAGGCGGTGATTAACTACGAGCTGCCGCGTGACCCGGAGGTCTACGTCCACCGTATCGGCCGCACCGGGCGCGCCGGCAGCAAGGGTGTGGCACTGAGCCTGTTTCTCCCCGCCGAGGCCAATCGCGTCAATGCCATCGAACAGTACCAGCAGGGCAAGGTGCAGCTGGAGGAGTTGCGCGCCCTTGAGCCGCCGGAGGGCTTCACCCTGACCCCGCCGATGATCACGCTCTGTATCGACGGTGGGCGCAAGGAGAAGGTGCGCCCCGGCGATATCCTCGGCGCACTGACCGCCGACGATGCGGTGCCCGCGGCGAAGGTGGGCAAGATCGATATCTTCGATCACGTGGCCTATGTCGCCATTGATCGGACCATCCGCAAGAAGGCGCTGCGGGTGCTGGCGGAGGGGAAGATCAAGGGACGACGTTTCAAGGTCAAGATGGTCAGCTAGACCGCTCCGCAATCCCCCTCTCGCTACGGCTGCGACCTTGCATGGGGCGGCACGGCTTGGCAGCATGGCCCGACTCGAAGGTATGACTGAGTGACGGGAGGTGCGCATGCCACAGCAGCACGCATTCATCGACGAATCGCGTAAACAGTGGAGTTCGGAACCGGCCTTCATCGCCTCGATGGCGGCCGCTGCCGTCGGTCTGGGCAATCTCTGGCGCTTCCCCTACATGGTGGGGGAGAACGGCGGCGGCGCCTTCATTCTCGCTTATCTTTTGGCCCTGGTGGTGGTGGTGCTGCCGATCATGATCCTGGAGGTGGCCGCCGGCAGGCTCTCCGAGGGGAATACGGTACACACCTTCCGCCAGGTGAACCGCTTCGGTGCGGTATACGGCTGGTTTGTGGTGCTGATCACCCTCGTCATCACCAGTTACTACCTGGTTATCACCGGCTGGACGCTGGGTTATGCGGTAGATGCGGCCCGTGGCGAGTTGCGGCTCTTTGATGAGTTCAGTGCCGGTTATAATTCGCTCTGGTACTTCATTGCCGTGTCGGTGCTGGCGGGCATGGTGCTGATGCGCGGTATCGGGGGGATTGAGCTGCTCTCCAAGCTCATGATGCCGGTGCTGCTGCTGGTGATCATCGGCCTGGTGGTCGCCGCCAGTCAGACCGATGGCTGGCAGCCGAGCAAGGAGTTCTTCCTGACGGTGGAGTGGGGGCGGCTTGCCGACGGCCGCCTGTGGGCCTTCGCCTTCGGTCAGGCCTTCTACACCCTGGCGATCGGTCAGGGCTATCTCATCACCTACGGCAGTTTTATCCCGCGCAAGACCCACGTGCCGCGCGCCTGTCTGATCGTTGCCGGTACCGAGACCAGCGTGGCCCTGCTGGCCGGGTGGATGATCTTCCCGTTTGTGTTCAGTTTCGGCATGGCGCCGAACGAGGGCAGTCAGCTGGCCTTTATGACCCTGCCGCGGGTCTTCGGCGAGATGAGCGGCGGGGCCTTTCTGGCGCTGCTGTTCTTCGGCCTGTTCTTCCTTGCCGCCTTCAGCTCCACTCTGGCCGGCCTGAAGGTGGTTATCGCCGCGGTGGCGGAGGAGTTTCGCCTGGGCGACACGGTGGCTGTGTTGCTGGTGATCGGCATGATGCTGCTGCTGGGCAGCGCCTCGGCGCTGAGCTTCACCCCCATGGAGTGGAATATCGGCGGTGAACCGGTGCTGGACGTGCTTGACCGGGTGGCCGGCGGCAATGTGATCATCTTCTCCGGTGTGGTCGGTGCCGCGCTGTTTTGCTGGTTTATCCCGCCGCATCGTATCCGCACCGTGCTCGGCACAGAGACACGCTGGTGGGAGTGGCGCATCTATCTGGTTGGCCGCTACCTGCCACTGCTGATCGCAGGCGGGGTGGTGCTGACCTATATGTTCGCGCAGCTGGGCATTGTGCCCGGCTGAACGAAAACGCTGCGGTGCGGGTTATGGCGAGCCGTCAAGAAAGCGGTCAGTGCGAAACGCGCAAGCGACGCGGAAATCTTGCAGAGTGATGCAGCGGATTGCATCGCTTGGCTCACAATGACAGCCCTTCCTCCGCGAGTGCATGGCTCAACCCGGCATGAGCTGTGCCGGGCCTGCTACGCGGGACTCACCTTCGGCAGTCGGGTTCAACCCATGCTCAGGTTTAGAACTTCATCGCGGCGGTGATGCCGATGACGTCGATATCGGATTCGCCTGTGACATCATCGTCACCGACGTCGCTATAACGTTCCACCTCTCCGCGCAGTGTTATCCGCGGGGTGACATCGAAACCGACGCCAATGCCGTACATAAAGTCGGTGCCAGTCTCGCTTGCCGAGCCAGACAGCCCCACAGTGCTGTTGACGGATGCGTCGAGGTCCCAGCGTGCGATCCCCGCCTTGCCGTAGACATGGAACTGGTTCATCGGGATGATGCCGATGGCCGCGACATAGAGGGCATTCGCCTCGTACTCTTCGGTAATGCTGTCGATGCCGTCGGTGTAGCGCGCACCGCCCTCGCCGAAGTCGACGTAGCCGCCTTCAAGGGCAAAGTTCGGGTTGAAGCTGTAGCCGCCGAACAGTTTGAAAGAGGTGTCGCTGTCATCAACGCTAGTGGAGACGCCAGGGCCGAAGTCTGCCGTTTCGATATCGACGGTAGCCTCTCCCAGACCAAGGCCGATGTAGCCTGCGGCGTGCGCCACCGAACTCATGCCCAGTAGGGCAAGCGGTAACAGAGTCAGTGAAGATTTCCGGATCATGGCCATGTCCCTCATGGTTGTGGAGTGGAGTGTTTATGGCTTTCCTATGCGAATGAGTAAAGCCCGGATTCGGGAGTTGTCAATGTCCGGTGGGAGCGTTCCTGACGAGTGGCTCGCGGGGCGTACCCGCTGTGAAGGTATGAACAGATAGTCATTTAATTGTTTGGTATTGATTAGCCAGGTCCTTGGCGTGTGCTATGGCCGACCTTGTGACACTTTCTGTCGTGCGGGAAACTCAGCAGCTCAGTGAGCTCGGGAAGGTGCCTCAGGCTGGTGCAGAAGTATCCCATCATCCAGGTCGGGGAGTTTGCGAGTCGGTGGGCAGCATGCCCTGAGCTGTATCGCGGCCCGTGGTGACGGCCTTTTTCTGCCCGAGTGCGCCGCTAAAAACGACTGCGCGCAGGCGTGGAGACACGCGCTGCGCGCAGATTATCTTCGTTTGGTACAGGGGCGGTTCAGAATCTCATCGCTGCGGTGATACCGATGACATCGATATCGGAGTCGCCGGTGACATTTTTGTCGCCGACGTTGGTATAGCGTTCGACCTCGCCCCGCAGTGTTATGAGCGGCGTGACATCAAAACCGACCCCAATGCCGTAGAGAAAATCGGTGCCTCGTTCACTCCTTGCATAGGATGTTCCGGTTGTGTAACGGACAGCGTAGTCGAGTTGCCAGTGGGCGACCCCCGCCTTGCCGTAGACATGGAACTGTTCCATCGGGATGGTGCCGATAGCTGCGACATAGAGCGCATTGGCATCGAAATCGGCGTCAACGCTGGGATCACGCAAGCTGGTCTCGCCGAAGTCGATGAAGCCACCTTCGAAAGCGAGGTTCGGGCTGAAGGTTTTGCCAGCGAAGAGTTTCACCGAGGTGTCGCTGTCATCGATGCTGGAATAGACGCCCCCTTCTATATCGACGGAAGCTTCTCCGAGTCCAAGGCCGATGTAGCCTTCAGCGTGTGCCACGGAGTTGATGCCCAGCATGGCAAGCGGTAACAGTGTCAGTGAAAACTTCCTCATCATATTTCTATCCCTCATGGTTGCGTCATTGTAGTTTTTGATTGCTCTTTGTAGCTCAGTTAAGCCTGAATTCGGAAATTGTCAATTTTAACGGGAGAGGGCGCGCCTGAACGGGTGGCGTCGCGGGGCACGTCTGCTGCAGAAGCTATGGTACGATAACCTTTGTATCGTAGTGGATTTGGTGAGGCCTTAGGGGCGCAGGAGTTTTACCCATTCAGGGAGGAGAGCATGCAAATCGATGGACATCACGCACTGACCTATATCGCGGCCCGTTTTGCCGGGTTTTCCCATCCGAAAGCCGCTGTCATCGCCTATAGTGCGCAGTATGTCGACGATGCCACCAATGAGGGGGTGATCGTCTTTGACAATGGCGCCATGTACAGCCGCATCGCCTCGGCCCACAAGCATCTCGACCACCGTAACCTCGACAAGCTGGCCAACCATCGGGTGTGGCTGCCATTTCATTTTCTGCCCGGTAACGGCGGTATGGCGGCGGGGGAGAACCCCAAGGGCACATTCATTCAAAAACTGGTTTGCCTGCCCGACAGTCCAGTGGCGCGCGATATGTTACGCACTTGTGTCGCCACCAGGGACAGGCCCTACGCCCTGCACCGTCTGGGGATCGCCATGCATGTCTATGCCGATACCTGGACGCATCAGCAGTTCGCCGGGGTGAATCATAAAATCAATGTGGTGAAAGAGCTGCAAAGCAACAGCCAGACGCTGGATCGCTCCTTTTTCAACAAAATTGCCAACTATTTTATCAGTGAGGCCTTTCCCCTCGGTCACGGTGCGGCGCTCAGCCATCCGGACCTGCCCTACCTGAGCTGGAGCTATCGCAACGGCTTCGGCAAGGTGATCAAGCGCGATAACCCGATCATCTTTCTGCAGGCGGTGGACATGATGTGCCGGGCGATGCAGTGCTACCGCAACAACGACGAGCACATGGAGCTGGAGGCGGCGGAGGGGCTGCCGCAGGCCGATGCGAAGAAGCTCCTCGCGTTGCTCAGGGGCGTCAAGGGCGAGGCCCCTGAGGCGCGCCATGCACGCTGGCTCAGTGAGATCGCCCGTGGCAGTTTTTCCTTCGGCAAGGGCCGGCCGAGCTACAAGGCCAAGGGGAGAGGGTCGTGGAAATACCGCGCGATCCGGCAGCTTGCCGCCTACGATACCGGACGTGAGGTCTTCCCCTATTCGCCAGAATTCCTGCATGCGGACTGGAAACTGTTTCACGATGCGTTGCAGGCACACCGTTTATGTGTGGTTAATGATATCCTGCCACGCTACGCCATCTGCGCGGCATGAGATGAGGGAGGAGAAGGTGACTGGACGCAAACCCGAGCCCGGTGTCGACCGCACGCAACGCATCTCCGATGAGGGGCTGGCGCGTCTGGCGGCGCAGCTCGAGCGCGGCGCACGACCAAGCGACGTGGTACTGGCCCAGTGGCTGCGTCGTTATGGCGTGGCGGCACGCGAGCTGCTGCAACGCCATGGCCTCTACCATGCGCGGCTGGAGGAGTAGCCGGCTGTCTTTGTGTTCAATTCCCTTCTCTTGATATGGTAATGGCTGTTGTCATCATCTTCCCCGGGGCCGAATCATGCCACAAACCATCCTGCGTACCTCTCCGCTTGCCCTGCTGTTGCTGATCTCAGCATGTTCCTCGCTGCAACCCCAGCCGCAGGGGCGACAGCTCAGCGGGACGGAGATCGAGGCGCTGCTGAGCGGTCACACCTTTACCCTGATCGGCATGAAAAGCGGCAATGAGTTGCTGGTCTATGCCGATACCGAGCACTGCACCATGCGCTATGTCAATGGCACACGCACCAAGCAGCTGCGCTGGTACATTGAGGGGGAGCAACACTGCTGTGTGCGCAATGGTGAGCCGGCGTGCGGACCGATCTACGAGCAGCGGGAGGGTCTCCACTACAAGTTCACCGCCGGTCGTCACAGCCACACGCTAAAGGATTTCACCGCGGGTAACCGCTTATAAATAGTGCCGGGCTTGCTGCCGGCGGGGATCAGAATTCACGTTTTGTTGCCCGTCCGCCCAGGCTGACGAGGCGGGCCAGTGAAGCCTTGCTGGCGATCCCCAGTTGGGCGTAGATGCGGGCCAGGTGTTTGCGCACGGTCTCGGGGGAGATCCCGAGCTGACGCGCCACCTCCTTGTGGCTAAGACCGCCGGCATAGAGCTGTGCCACCTCCTGCGCCCGGGGTGACAGACGGTCCAGAGGTGTCAGCGGCCGCGCACGTAGCAGTAAATGGCCGCTGAAGCGGCGAAACTGGATGATGATGCGCCGGCCGCACCAGTCGCCGTATGTCGCGGTATCGTCAAGCAGTGTTGCCGGCAGACGCCGGATAGCGCTACCCCACTCTTCCTGCAGCAGCGCGGCAAACGGCGCGCTGCTGGCAAGTATCCACCCCTGCGGACTGGCCAGGGCGGTACCTTCGTTATCTTCCGTGGAGAGGTCCAGTGTCTGTTGGCGGTTCAGTCGCAGCGCTTCCGAGAGGTGGGGCATCAGTAGCTGTTTGATCTGCCGCTCGTGCTCGCTGAAGGGGCGTGAGGGGTCGACGTTGCACAGGCCGATAAAGCTGACATAGCCGTCCATCGGCTCTTGCATGATAGTGGAGAGCATGTGCCGCACATCGAAGGTGCGCCAGTGTTCGTTGTAGGCGAGGGTATTACGGTAGTTGAGTACATCGTCAAACATCCAGCTGCGGTTGAGATGACGCAGGGTCAGATCACAGAAACTGTCCTGCTGTCCCACCTCCTGCCAGCGGATAAGCAGCTCCGGCGACTGATTGAGGACAACCAGATCGGTAATCTGCCGTTCAGCGGCCTGCGCGCCTCCCCAGACGGCGTAATCGTAATCGAGAAGCTGCCCCAGTTGCTGCAGCATGTCATGCTGGAAGCGCCCGGGCTCCATCTGTTGGGCGTTGCGGTAGAGCTCCAGCAGGAAATGGCTGATTCGTGCAATGTCGGAATTGTCCATAATCACCTCCCTCGACGGCAAATACCCTACCACTGACGGGGATTATGGGGGAAGTCGTGTGGCGGGGGTTGTGCCCTTTTGGCGGCGGTATTAACCCAATTGGGGGACAAAGCCGTCCTGTGGCTGATGCGCACAATTACACCGCAGGGATGACGGCGGACTGCGCCAGGGCGTACGATAGTAGATCACTGCTGCAGTAGAGAGAGTGATGTCGAAACACTATCCTGTCCCCGCCCGGCCCCTGGAGGTGGTTACCGAGGTGAAAAAGAGCCGCTTCATCGCCCGCGCGGAGCGGGCCGATAACCGCGAGCAGGCGCTGGCCGTACTGGAGCGGGTGCGGGCGGCTTACCCGGATGCGCGCCACCACTGCTGGGCCTACCTGCTGGGCGACCCGGCGGGCTCCTGTGATGCGGCGATGAACGATGATGGCGAACCCTCCTCCACCGCCGGAAAGCCGATCTTCAATGTGTTGCAGCACAAGGGTGTAGGGGATGTCATGCTGGTGGTGGCGCGCTACTTCGGCGGTATCAAGCTGGGGGCAGGGGGGCTGACAAGGGCCTACTCCAGCGCGACGGAGGCGGTCATGTCGGGCCTGGAGGTGGTTCGGCGCGAACCGATGCAGGAGTGGCTGTTGCGCTTTGATTTCTCCCGTGAGCAGGCGGTACGCCACTGGGCCTCGTTGCACGAGGCCGAGGTGGGCGAAGCTTGCTACAGCCGCGAGGTAACCCTGGTGCTCGGGCTGCCCCAGCGCCTGGAGGCGGAGCTGAGGGCTTTCTGCCGAGCCAACGGGTTTGGCTGCGAGCCGTGCGGGGCGGAGCCGTCAGAGGGGAGCTGAGCCCCTCTCAGAGGTTCAGTCCCAGTTGACGGTGCAGTCGAGGTAGCGCCAGACGCGGAACATGCCGCCGAGGCCCTCGTCGAGCATGATCTCCAGCGGTACGCCCTTGAGGGTCTTGTTGCGGTTTTTCAGCCAGAAGGTCGGCATATTGCGGTTCAGGGCGAATACCACATGCAGTGACTCCTGAATGCCGAGCAGGTGTTTGGCGTGTTCCAGTACACTGGAGTCATCCGGGAACGGTTCACCGTTTTTGTACTTGCTCAGGTGACGCGGTTTGGTGCCCTCGGGAAAACCCAGCAGCTTGAGCTGATCTTCCGGCGCCAGGCGCCACTCGTCGAGGATGTTCATCGTCAGGAGCGCAAGGTGGGTGCGTTCGTGCTGGTCGAGTGTTGCTGTAGTCGTCAAGGGAAAACCCCTTTTGTTGATGCATCGCCGTGCGGCGACGGGTTTGATAGTGCGCAATACGCCTGAGGGCGTATTATCTATGTCATCAGATATTGGGTCAAAAGAGGCGGAATAAAACGCCTTTTTTCAAGTGGTTATTAAAGCTTGTCTTGATTGGGGTTATATGATGGTGCAAAACCTTGCCGAACAGGAGCAGCTAACGGCTTTTCTCCGGGACAATCCTGCGGCACTGCTCTACTTCTCCGCAGATGGCTGCGGTGTCTGCACGGTACTGCTGCCGAAGGTCGAGGCACTGCTGCAGCAGGAGTATCCGCGGGTGGCGCTGGGCAAGCTCAACTGCAGCCGTAGCCCGGAGCTCGCCGCCGGCCACGGGGTGTTTACCGTGCCGACCCTGGTGCTTTACTTTGACGGCCGCGAGACGCAGCGCTTTGCCCGCAACGTCAGCCTGGGACAGCTGCGCGAGGCGCTGGCGCGTCCCTATCAGCTGCTGTTCGACTAGCGGCGGTGTCTAACTTGCTGTGGCACGTCGAGGCGGTGTGCAACGCCCGCGCAGATGCTCATTGGCTCTCTGCAAGCTCCGCTTGAAGCAGGCTTTGCGCCCTGTCTCAGCACGCCGCCCCTGATTTTGAGACTGCTTGACAGCCGTGTGCCCGAAGGCAATGATACAGACTATGGACAAACTGAAACCTGAACTGAAGCAGCTGCCGGTGTGCGTCGTGATGTGGCGACGCGCTGCCGGCGCGCGTGCCTGTGGGAGGCGTCGACGAAGTCTGTTTTAGACCATCGTTGCAGATTCAGTTCCAGAGGCCGCAGACCGGATAAGTCTGCGGCCTTTTTGTTTTCGGAGATTATCTTGAGGGAGAGCGAACATGTCGGTACCGGCGGCATACCTGGGAATAGTGTTGATTTGGGCGACAACCCCCCTGGCGATCAAGTGGAGCGGTGAGGATGGCAGCTTCCTGCTGGGCGTCACTCTGCGTATGGCGCTGGGCTATCTGTTGTGCCTGCTGCTACTGTTGGCGCTGCGTATCGAGTTCCCGTGGCATGCCCAGGCTCGCCGCTCATACCTGGCGGCGGGGCTGGGGCTGTTTGGCGCCATGCTCAGTGTCTACTGGGGGGCGCAATATATCCCTTCCGGCCTGGTGTCGGTGATCTTTGGCCTGTCGCCGATTGTTATCGGCGTGTTTGCGATGTGGTGGCTGGGTGAGCGCAGCTTCAGTGCAGGCAAGCTGTTCGGCATTGTGCTGGCGGTGAGCGGACTGGCGGTGATCTTCCTGCCGCGCGAGAGTGATGTGGTGATCGCCCCGCTGGGGGTGGCGGCGGTCTTTCTGGCGGTGACACTGCAGTCGCTCAGTGCGGTCTGGGTCAAGCGCATTGGCGGGACACTGCACCCGGTGGCGATCAACTGTGGCGCCCTGAGTATCGCCGTGCCGCTCTACCTGCTGCTGTGGCTGCTGTTCGACGGCACGATGCCGCAGGCGCTGGGAGAGCGCAGCCTGTGGGCGATCCTCTACCTGGCACTGTTCGGTACGGCGCTGGGCTTTAATCTCTATTTTTATGTGATGAAGCGGGTTTCTGCTGCGGTACTCAGTCTGATCACGCTGATCACACCGGTACTGGCGTTGCTTCTCGGGCAGGGGTTAAACGGGGAGGTGATTGCGCCGCATGTGTGGCTGGGAACGGCGGCGATTCTGTTCGGGCTGTTCATTCACCAGCTAGGGGGGCGTACCCTCAGGCGGTGAGGATGGCAGCTTCCTGCTGGGCGTCACTCTGCGTATGGCGCTGGGCTATCTGTTGTGCCTGCTGCTACTGTTGGCGCTGCGTATCGAGTTCCCGTGGCATGCCCAGGCTCGCCGCTCATACCTGGCGGCGGGGCTGGGGCTGTTTGGCGCCATGCTCAGTGTCTACTGGGGGGCGCAATATATCCCTTCCGGCCTGGTGTCGGTGATCTTTGGCCTGTCGCCGATTGTTATCGGCGTGTTTGCGATGTGGTGGCTGGGTGAGCGCAGCTTCAGTGCAGGCAAGCTGTTCGGCATTGTGCTGGCGGTGAGCGGACTGGCGGTGATCTTCCTGCCGCGCGAGAGTGATGTGGTGATCGCCCCGCTGGGGGTGGCGGCGGTCTTTCTGGCGGTGACACTGCAGTCGCTCAGTGCGGTCTGGGTCAAGCGCATTGGCGGGACACTGCACCCGGTGGCGATCAACTGTGGCGCCCTGAGTATCGCCGTGCCGCTCTACCTGCTGCTGTGGCTGCTGTTCGACGGCACGATGCCGCAGGCGCTGGGAGAGCGCAGCCTGTGGGCGATCCTCTACCTGGCACTGTTCGGTACGGCGCTGGGCTTTAATCTCTATTTTTATGTGATGAAGCGGGTTTCTGCTGCGGTACTCAGTCTGATCACGCTGATCACACCGGTACTGGCGTTGCTTCTCGGGCAGGGGTTAAACGGGGAGGTGATTGCGCCGCATGTGTGGCTGGGAACGGCGGCGATTCTGTTCGGGCTGTTCATTCACCAGCTAGGGGGGCGTACCCTCAGGC
>OBLN01000425.1_pt1 | contig 15293 bp, 14 predicted proteins | sample 1519301 | NCBI WGS metagenome assembly OBLN01 (sample SAMEA2452533, study PRJEB22499) | sediment metagenome | reverse complement strand
CACGATATACAATTCATTATCAGTACCTTCGAAAATATACCGGATATCCTCATGATTTTCAACATTCCCGGCGTATATTACAGGAATCCCCAAATTCAGTTCCGCTATCAGCTCGGCATTGTTTAGGGCTGTATCCCTTTCCCCGTAGTCAACTCCACCTGCGATAAGAATGATGTTTGGATTTGTTTCCTTGATTTTCCTCAGGTCTGACTTTCTAAGCTTTCCTGCTGTTATATACTTTATGTTTGCTCCGGCTCCAAGTGCAGCCTCCTTTGCAGCCCTTACGGTCATGTCATAGACCAGGCCATGTACAGTCATTCTCAGTCCACCTGCTGCTGAGCTTGTTGCTATGAGCTCATCATACTCAACGCTGTCAACCTTCAGGTTCCTGCAAAGGTCATCTATGGCCTCATGGAGGCCAATTGTCACATCTCCTTGAAGGACAGAGGTTGCCCCCTGTCCCTGTCCAAGGAAAACCGGATCTGTTTCAATCTGGTTGAATGCATTTACAACTGTTGTCGTGCTACCTATTTCAGCAACTAGAAGATTAATCTTCATTGGCCATTTCACGTCTCTTCTTCACTAGGAATGTGGCTACGTGTGAACCTTTGGTTCCACGGCCAAATCCTGCATCCATTCCGTTTGCCACAGCAAGCTCATTTGATACCTGAGTTCCTCCTGCAACAAATATCATCTTGTCCCTTACACCTCTCTCAATGGCGTACTGGTGAAGTTTCTTCATATTCTTGTAGTGGATGTCATCATGGGAAATGATTGTCGATGTCAAGATTGCATCTGCATTTATCTCTATAGCGGCATCAACAAGCTTCTCAACTGATATTGAAGTTCCCAGGATATGACACTCTATACCATACTTCTCTATTCCACCATGCTTGATGTCAATGATCTCACGGATTCCAACCGAGTGCTCATCCTCTCCCACTGTCGCAGCAACAACCTTCATAGGCTTCTCTTCAATATCAGCCCTGATCTGGTCATCTGACATTTCTTCTGGCTTTGGTGGGATTACAAGCTCACTGGTGTCAATTGAGAAGTCAACCTTGCCCTTAAGCTCAATTCTTGTACCCTCTGCCTCCTGCATGATCTCCTTGTGGATCACTTCACAGTCATGAAGGTTCATCTTTTTACCGATTTCAAGTGCTGCAAATTCTGCAGTCCTGACATCAGTTGGCAGGAACATTGTCAGTAGGATTATACCGTCTCCCAGCCATTCCATCTCTGGCTTAAGCTTTGTTGTCCCTATAAGGTCCTTGACTTCCTCAAGTCTAACATTCACATTGTCTGACTCGTCAAGCTCGTCTATGAATATTATCTTGTCAGGATCCTCAAAGGTTGATCCACCAATCAGCTTGGATGGGTTCTCTACATATTCCTCTCCATACTGTGCAAGATTGTTGTATCCAAAGTGGGCTGTAACTGGAGCCATGTAGTCCTGGTCTCTTTCATAGACCGTCCCTTCTCCAACCCCACCATCGATCTTTCTTACGATTCCGTCTCCGTTTCTTTCAGGGTAGTAGCCTGAATCTACAAAGAAGCCATCTTGGACAGCCTTGAAGTATCCTCCAATTTCAAGCATTTCCTCCATAAAGAGGATTGCCCTTTCCTTAAGCTCCCTTACCTTGTCTCCAAGCTCACTGTCATTTCTCTTTAGCTGGATCATGGACATCAGTCCGTCAAGACCGTTGAATACCTGCTTGGCAGTGTCGGTCGCCTCGATGTTGTATATGTGCCAAGGTACGTTTCTACCTTCATCTGGTGTAATTGTGGATTGAATATCAGCTGATGTCAACTGGGAGATCAGAAGGTTAAGAACATGGGTAACTGTAGCTTCCCTTGCTGATGACTCCATGTATTTTGTGTTCTGCTGAGCCCTCATTCTATATTCCCTGAATAGGTCCCTCAATGCCACGGCATATGGCAGGTCAAGTCTCATGCTTGGTGCTGGTGGCGCAGTCGGTGGTACTGTTGAAAGGCAGATATTTCCCTTCTTCATTCCAACCTTGACTGAGAATATTGAGTTTATTGCATGCTGCACCATCAATTCAGGCATTACCTTCCAGGCTTCCCTGGCAGTTGCGTTTGCATTGTGTGCTCCGTCTATCTGTGCTATATCTGCCCAGGTCATAACTTTTTTTGCCTCTGCGGCATCTACGAATGACCTGATCATGTTGATGTTTCTGTAAAGAACGTTATATTGAGGATCCTGGTGGGCTCCGTTTACGCCTTCCTCAGCGAACATAACCGCAATTTCAGGGCCAGCTACTCCGGATACGTATGAGTGGTAGTTTATTGGTCTTCCTACCTCTTCCTCTATAAGGTCAAGAGCCTTTCTCTGAGCCCTTACCTGCTTACGGCTTATTGGTATCCCACCAACTCCCTGTGGTGTACCTTCTATAAGGCTTTCAAAGTGAGACTGTCCAGCTGTCCTTATAACCATCAGATGGTCAGCACCGTGCCAAGCCGCCATTCTCATTCTTCTGATATCATCCTCAAATCTACCGGAAGCGATCTCTGTTGTAATAACTGGCTGCGGTTGTGGATCGATATTTTCAAAGTATTTTGATGCTGGAAGTGGCTGGCTCTGCTTCAGGTTTTCTGAAGTGTCATAGTATTCGAACTTGCCAATCTGTCTCTTTTCGCCTACGCCTTCCCTCCAGTGCCATCCCCTTCTCTTGGGTCTGTAATTTTCTATGTCCTTCAGTATTTCCTTTATGTTCAGTTTCTCATTTGGTTTAAGCTCCATTACTTGGCACCTCCTTCAAACAAGGGCTTTACTTCATCCCATGAATCTCCTTCAACAAGAAGAAGACCTGCTTCTCTTATGCTTATTCCCTTTTTGCCGGCCAGCTTGTAGACTATGTGTCCGGCACCCTTTCCGATCAAACCTCTATCGATTGCATTGTCTACGATGCTTTTTGCCTCAACACTTGAGAAGCCCATTCTTAGAAGGACACTTCTCTCTATTGAAGGACTTGTATTCTTGTAGCCCAGCTCAACTATTGGATCTACAAGCTTCTCAGCCAATTCCCAGAACTTGGCTTCAAGCTGTTCTTCTGAAAGATCTGCCAGGTGTTTTCTTCTTTCCTGAAAATCATCCGCTCTCTTCATTATTTTTCCTCCGTTTCAACTTTTACTCCCAATTCCTCCAGCGCTTCCCTCACGAAATCTTCATTTGATTTTGTGTCAGCCACTAGGAAATCAAGGTCTTCCCTGTTAACATATTCAACTTCCGTATTCTTGATGCAGTTCCTTATATAGGACTTCTTGGTCTTTTCGATGTCAAGCTCTTCAACACATAGCTTTCCTGGATTCTCTGGGAGGATGATGTTTTCTCCAGGTATCTCCTGAGAAGGGTCTCCCTTAAGAATCTTTATCCCATTTTCCTTTGCAAAGGTCAATTGAGGGTTGATATGCTTTCCTGCTCCCGTATATTCGGTCTCCTGTACAACAACTATCTGGTCCTCATCCATTTCCTGAGCTACGACGAATGCTGCAGCCAGTGCTGTATTTCCTGCAGGGCCTCTTTCAAGTCCCTCAACCTGTGCAAGAAGCTCTGTCATGTAGAAAACCGACCCCTGGTTTACTGTGAGGTATCTATCCATATATCTGAGAGGCCTTGCAGCTGATCTTGGCACATCAGATCTGTCTGGCCAGGTTGCAAATGGAATTCCGAATCCCGTATGACCTGTTGTAAATGATTTTTTGTTGAATTGGTTATCACTTGCCATATGAAGACCGGCAAGGCTTACACTTGCACCGATTACCTTGGTATCCAATGCACCTGCCTTTATAAGTCCTCTTGCAGTTCCGGTAAGGTTACCTCCTCCTGCATTAGTTACAACTACCGCATCCGGATCTCTACCTTCCTTCTCCCTGAACTCCATTGACAGCTCATAGCCAAGGGTCTCAACGCCAGCTATACCGAATGGTGTGTAAAGGGAAGCATTGAAGTATCCAGTATCCTCAAGAAGCAGCAAAAATGAATAGAAAAGCTCAGGCCCAACAGAAAGTTGAACAACTTCGGCACCATATGCCTCACAGGCTCTGGCCTTCTCAATAATTTCAGGCTGTCCAACACCCCTGGAGTCGTAGCATTCCTGAACTATTATACACTTCAGACCTCTCATTGCAGCCTGGGATGCAACTGCCGCTCCGTAGTTTCCAGATGTAGCTGCTATAACACCTTTATACCCTAACTTCTGGGCATGGTAAACCGCAGTAGCCGCTCTTCTGGCCTTGAAGCTCCCTGAAGGATTACTTGCTTCGTCCTTTAGGAAGATTCTGGCTCCCTTTCCCGGTTCAGCATATTTTCTCGCAAGTCTGGTAATATTTCTCAGTTCATAAAGGGGAGTGTTTCCAACGGTAGTCTGCTTTTGGATCTCTTCAATCTCATGAAGGCTGTAGCCTGTTTCCTTCATCATTCTCTCATAGTCAAAGGCTATTCTGCCTGACTCAAACAAGTCGTAGTCGATACCGACCGAAGACTTCATAATCTCAGGTTTTCTCGCCATTACAGCGCTGAAGCTTCTATCCTTAGTCATTGATTTCACCTTCCTCCAATAGCTCTCTAGCCTGCCTTCCTATATAAAGCAGTTCAGGTACCGCCTTGCCATAATCATGATCCCAGAAGGGATTGACCTCCAGCAGATTTCCAGTGACCTTCCTGCCAATATAGGTTTCTATTTCAACCTCATCACCGATTTTAGCCTCATCGTTCATTAGAAATCCCTTGTCCCACATCTCCAAGGGTACGCTTTGAGTATCCTCTGGAATATTAGGGGCTCTTTCACCCACATTAAGGACAATCTTGTGGATCCTTACCCAATCGCCTTTTCTTGCATCCATTGCTCTTCCTCCTTCTTCAACTTTACCCATGGAAGAATGAGTAGATACTCATATCTACTCATTTCTCCACAATATTTCATAATCTTAATATTTTTGTTAACTTATATACCTATTTACTCAACCTCAATCATTTTCCTCATGTCACCCATGATAGCTCTTGGTACTGGAAGGTCTATCATTGTCTTTAATCCAGGTCTTGCATTGATGATATGTGGGATCATGTTTACACACATTGCTATGGTTCCTATTCCTCCTGGTACCTCCGGTGAGTTAACAAGGTTTATGTTTGGGTTACCCTTGATTATTACATAGTCGCCTGTCTGTACCCCTACCATTTCAGGCTCAATCTGCTGAGGATGATCCATTTCTATCTTCATTTCACCATCTACATACCCGAAGCCCTTCATTGCACAGCCAGCAACATTTCCAGCCTTCGCAAAGCCGTAAGGAGATTTTCTGTCCACATCAGTCATGATTGGCTCCATTGACTGCTCAATCTTTTCAACGTCCCAGCCAATTGCATCTGCAATCATTCTGATAGATTCCGGGAATCCAACGTGACCTGAAAGATGCCCTGTCCTTACTCCCTCCTCGAACTCCTCCTTGGTGATTCCAATTCCCTGCTCCTCCATTACCGCTGGTCCGAATGGTGAAAGGCTGTTTACCCTTCTTGCGGTTATGTGGTCAACACTTTCGCAGCAGCCTGTCATTAGAACGACAAGCAGGTCCATAATAAGTCCTGGGTTTATTCCAGTACCTATGATGGATACTCCGTTTGCTTTGGCGATCTCATCCAGCTTCTTGGCCTCCTCAGGTGATTGAGCCAATGGATAAGCCATCTCCTCAGCAGATGAAACGACATTTATTTTCTTTTCAAGTATAAACTTCAGTCTATCGAAAGCTATCTTTGTAAAGGAATCTGTTGCTGTAAGTACAACGTCTGCACACCCTTCAGTTATTACTTCTTCAGGTGTTCCTATTATAACATCAGGTCTATCGCCTCTTTCAGTCTGAATATAATCGTACATGCTCTTGCCTAGCTTGTTTCCTCTTCCAACGGCACCTACAATTTCAACGCCTTCCTTCTTCAGCAGCATATCTGCCATACCGCTTCCCATTGCACCAAGTCCCCAAATTATTACCTTTACATTCTCTTTTCTCATAATACACCTCCGTTAGTATTTGATGAATCTTATTAATTGTACTGTCTATTATTAATGCAATTACCATGCCAACTTCACTCATGCCCTCTATTTGCTCATTTATTGATCTTATTCTTCTGGTATATTCATTATTTCTTCAAAATTGTCAATAAAAAAGCAACATTATTTGCGTTTAGTGCAAATAATATTGCTTTTAATTGTACTTCTTCAATTTATGCTGTAGAGTCTGCCTTTTTATCCCAAGGTGCTTTGCGGTTTTGGTGATGTTATTTCCATACCTGCCCATCATTTCAATGATGACTTTTTCCTCAATCCCTTCCAGCAACTGAGGTAGTGATTTTTCGGACAGACTGCTTATAAGGCCATTTCCAAGGTCCGAGGTGCGGGGGATGAAGTTTGAGGTTATGAAGTTTTCCCTGTTGAGGACCTTGTCCCTTGATGAGACCATATTCATGGCACCCTCTATGAAGTTTTCAAGCTCACGTATATTCCCTGGCCAATCGTAGTTCATAAAGTCGATCATAACCTGGTCTGACAGCTTTTCAATTGATTTGTTCAGAAGCTTGTTATATTTCTTAATGAAGTACTCTGTAAGAAGCTCCAGGTCATCCAGTCTTTCCCTGAGTGGTGGGATGTGTATATTTATGACACTCAACCTGTAGTAAAGGTCTCTTCTTATTGAGCCGGTTTCCATGCCTGACCTTGGATCTTCGTTGGTGGTTGCTATTATCCTTACATCAATTGGGATGTCCTTCAATCCCCCTATTCTTCTTATGTAGCCCTCTTGAAGGACTCTCAGAAGCTTTGCCTGCAGAGGGAGGCTCATTGAGTTTACTTCATCCAACAGGAGGGTTCCCCCATTGGCCTGTTCAAATATCCCTTCCCTTTCAATGGCTCCTGTAAAGCCTCCCTTTTCTGTTCCAAATAGGATTCCTTCCAGTAATGAATCCGGTATGGCTGCACAGTTCTGGGCTATGAAGGTATTGTTCCTTCTAATGCCATGGTTATGGATGGATTGGGCGAACATTTCTTTTCCGGTCCCTGTCTCCCCGTGTATCAAGACGCTTGAAGGGGTTTCACTCGCCCTTTCACCCACTTCCTTGGCCATAACAAGGGACTTGTTGTTGCCAATTATGTTTGCAAAGGTATACTTTTTGATTTGTGGGGTTCTTTTTGAATCACGCTTGCTTTCCTTCAACTCCTGTTGAAGTTCAAGCAGCTGGTCTGACAGCTTTCGCAGATTTGTAACATCCTGTGCAATTTCCATGGCTCCTACAATGACATCTCCGGAATAAAGAGGTATTGTGGAGCTGATTGTGGTTATTGAGTGACCCCTGAAATTGAAGTATGTCTGGGTTGAATTCAAGATGGGCTCTCCAGAATGTATCACCTTTATGAGGGTTGAGGTATTCTCGTTTAGGCTCGGAAAAATATCCAGGATATCCTTATCTATAACCTGGTAAATCTCAAGCCCCTCAAGCTCTGCCATTGCTTCATTGTATATTATCGTTTTTCTGTCCTTATCGATAACATGAACCCCTATATTTCCATACCGCAAAATATTTTGCACTAGTAGGTCGTTGATTTTGTTTTTATTCATCTGTATGCGCCCCTATTTATTCTCACCAAGAATCTTCTTAAGCTCCTCCATAAAGGAATTCACGTCCTTGAACTGTCTATAGACTGATGCAAATCTTACATAGGCAACCTCATCAAGATCCTTGAGCTTATTCATAACCAGCTCACCAATCTGCGTTGAAGTGATTTCATTCTCCAGGGAATTGAATATGGTCTTTTCAATATCATCCACAATCTGTTCGATCGAACTCATTGAAACCGGTCGCTTCTCACAGGCCTTGATAATACCGTTCATCAGCTTGTTTCTATCATAAACCTGTCTGTTACCATCCTTTTTCACAACAACGATGGGCAGCTCCTCTATCTTCTCGTAGGTGGTAAATCGCTTGCCGCAGCTTATGCATTCCCTTCTGCGCCTTATAGCCTGACCCTCATCAGTTGGTCTGGAATCAACAACCTTTGATTCCTGATACTCACAATATGGACATTTCATGGTTATCATCCCCTCTATTAAAAGACGTATCCTGGTAATGGATACGTCCTCTTGTCTACTTGCTTCTGTCTCTTCTTCTCAGGAATATTGGAATATCCAAGTCCTCCATATTTACTTCCTTTTCTTCCTTGGTTTCCTTTGCCTCAACGGCTTCCTCAGTTCTTCTTGCTCCAAATAGACCGGCTTTTTGGTTTATTGTGGATTTATTCTTTACGGCACCTTCTTCAAAGCCTGTAGCAATAACCGTGATCTGTATCTCATCCGACATGCTTTCATCGATTCCTGCCCCGAATATTATGTTTGCATCTGGGTCAACTGACTGTCTTATGATATCTGCAGCTTCATTGACTTCGAAAATCCCCAGGTCATTTCCACCTGTGATGTTAAGAAGAACCGATCTTGCACCCTCAATTGAGGTTTCAAGCAAAGGACTTGTAATAGCCTGCTTGGCTGCCTCAGTAGCCCTGTTGTCACCTGACGCCCTACCAATACCCATATGTGCAATGCCCTTGTCAAACATGATTGTCTTGACATCAGCAAAATCAAGGTTAATAAGATTAGGTACGCTTATAAGGTCGGATATTCCCTGGATACCTTGCTTCAATACCTCGTCAGCCATCATGAATGCATCAGCCATTGTCGTCTTCTTGTCAGCGATTTGAAGAAGTCTGTCATTTGGAATGGTTACCAGGGTGTCCACTCTTTCCTTCAGTTCCTGAATTCCCTGCTCGGCGTGAAGAAGTCTTTTCTTCCCTTCAAAGGTGAATGGCTTTGTTACCACTCCAACAGTAAGTATTCCCAGCTCTTTTGCTATTTCAGCAACAACGGGAGCTGCCCCTGTTCCGGTTCCTCCGCCCATGCCGGCAGTGATGAAGACCATGTCAGCACCCTTAAGTGTTTCAAGAATCTCATTTCTGTTTTCTTCCGCTGCCTTGGTTCCAATCTCTGGATTAGCTCCTGCTCCAAGTCCTTTTGTTATTTTTTCTCCAAGCTGAACCTTCTGTTCTGCCCTGGATGAGTATAATGCCTGTTTATCAGTGTTCAGAGCTATGAACTCTATTCCTCTGACACCACATTCTATCATACGGTTTACGGCATTATTACCTCCTCCACCTACTCCAAAAACCTTAATTCTTGCAAATTGGTCCACATCAATGTCAAAATCAAACATTCCCATTCCTCCTATTCTCATTTGGGTGTTACTTTTCTGTTTTAGCCGGCTTCTCTTTGAATAGCCAGAGTCTTCTTATTTGGGCGAAATTGTCAAAAAGTCTGCTTCCAAAGGTGAAAATGGCTGCATAGTACAATGGAAACCCTAACCTGTCCCCAATGTATGCTAAAAATGCCGCCAGTATTGCATTTCCGAAAAAACCGGAAATGAAAATCCTCGTGTTGAACTTATTCTCAAGATTGGCCCTGATTCCTCCAAATACGGAGTCCAGGCATGCCAATATCGCAACTGATATATAAAGAGTATAAGCGGTATTGTAGGTATATGGAAGAAGAAACCCTATTATTGCTCCCACTAGTATTCCTATTAAAGCATATACCATTTACTCACCTTCTTCCATAGGTTTCGCATAATTAAACTGAAACTGTCCCTTGTAGGCCGCCACCTTTACCTCGTCCCTTACATATGGCTGGAGACCGATCCCATAAATCTTTGTCAAATTGTCTCCATATGTACCTGGAGCATTGACCGCTGCCATCAATAACTGGGGATCGCCAATGGCGTTTATTATAAATGGAGTTCCAATGCTTTTACCATTTACACGTATAATGGGACCTCCACATTTGATTTCACTTGATGCTATTATCCTTTGGTCATTTATGCTTATTGCCTCTGCTCCAGCAACTCTAAGGTCATTTATAATGTTCATTATATCAACATCATGTATAATGTAATCATTAAAATCAAGCCCTATGTTTTCACCAATATTGTCATACATTATGATTTCTATTCCTGGGCCTGCCAGTTCAGTATAGCCAGCCCTGTTTCTATTGTAGCTGACATCCTCTTCAAGTATGTCGATAATATTGGCATCACCGGTGTTTATACTTTCAAGGGTTTCCAGTTCAGCCTCCCTTTGGGAAACAATCTTTTCCAACTCACCAATTTCATTCCTTACGGCATCCAGTTCCTCCCTGGTGTCCATTATTGACTTGACAGTCACTGGAGTCAGGAGCTCCACGTTGAGCTTCATCTGGGATGCTATAAGTATTCCCACCAATACACTGAAAATGGTGATCATAAGCTTAGGATTATTCCTTTTCATAATAACCCTCCTAGTTAACTGTTTCTTCTACAGGAGTGGCGTATATGAAATCTTTAACCCTTCTATATCTTGGGATCTGAACTTCCTTTTGCTGGGTCAGGTGCACAATGTAATCATAATTTCTCAGTTGCCAAACAATACCCCACTTGATGCTCAAAGCTGATTCCAGGGTATCCGGATTGCCTATTGCCCTTATTATTATAGGCGAACCAGTGGAAACTCCATTTATTTCAATGTGATTTCCGGCTCTGACTATCTCAGTAAATCCAGTGTAACGTTGGTCGTTGATGCTTATGGCTTCAGCCTCGGCAGCATTTAGTACACTTATGACCTGTAGAATAAGATCAAGCTCATCCACAATACTGAAGCCTTCACCAAATTGTATGTCAACGGGCGGATCGTTTATCTCAAGGATAACTCCCTCCCCCACTAGGTCAGTATAGCCGGCGAGCATCCTGTATTTCATTGCATCCTTGTATAGGTTCTCGGCATAGATGTCGTTTTCAATACCACCCTTTTCATATTGTTCAATCTTCAATTCAAGATCCTGTATGTGTCTAAGTTGTGATTCCATTTCAGACTGTGCTTTTCTAAGCTCGTTTGCAAGCTCCTGAGCCCTCTGTGTTGGCATCACTCCCTCTCCAACCGACTGGTTTATGGTCTTGAACTGGATGGATAAAATCAATCCAAGGATAAGGGAAACCAATACTAGTGCAACTACTTCTCCCTTGATTTTCATTTTATCCCCCTCACTTCTCATCTCTAACCACTATTGGATGTTCTCCTTTATTCATGATAATCATCTTTGTTGGGATGTTTTTTTCCTCTATATCCTCAATTATTTCCTGAAGTACCTTTAACTTATATTTTACATTATGAAGGGGACCAAATTCAACTGCCACTCCATTAAATAAATTAATCTTAATATTATTCTCTTCATCATATTCAATATCCTTGAAATTCAGCACAATGTCCCTTATTTCCAGATCATTGAAAAATTCATTCATGGTCTCGCCTATTGGAGTTTCAGTCAGGTCCTCTCCCGCCTTGAGGTCCATCCAATCAAAGCCCTTGACAAGTGGAATCTCATTGTTCCTTCTGATGGAGTATTCAAGCACCACTCCCTTGTCATCCACCACTGCAAAGCTGTAATTGTAGCTAAACTGCACATATGGACTACGTTCCTGGACCTGGATGGTCACAGTTCCGGGGAGCTTTCTCCCTATGTCTGCGGTTTCAATATATGGCAGCTCAGTTACGGCTTTCTCGCCTTCTCCAATATTTGCCTGTATGATATTTTCACCAACAGCTATGCCAGATGCATCAATAATCTCCTGGGACGTAAGTTTTGAGTTCCCCTCCACAGTGATGTTTTTTATATCAAGCAGGCTGGTCCTGAGGCTCCAAAATATCAACAGACCAACCACAACAATGAAAAGAACCAGTCTTCTATAGAGTCGCAATCTTCTTTTTTTTCTTTGCACCCTGGTCTCCTTGACCATTGTTCCACCTTCCATCTATATTAACTTGGAAATTTCTTCAACAATTGATTCTGTTGCTTCTGGATTTCCCAGCTTCTTGCTGTTTGACGCCATTTCCATTAACTTTTCCCTGTCCTTTATGAGATTCATAATGGTTTTATACAAAAGCCCTGAAGACAGGTCCTTCTCCAGAATCATCTGGGCGGCTCCCCTTTCCTGAAAGGATCTGGCATTATATTCCTGATGGTTTTCAGCGGTATATGATTTAGGTATCAATACTGATGGCTTGCCAGCCGCTGATATTTCTGCAAGAGCGATGGCGCCCCCACTTGTTATTATCAGGTCGGATGCATGTATGGCAAGGGGCATCCTGTGATGATAGGGTAGGATTTCTACATTGCTGCCAAGTATGATTTCCCCATCCCTTACCCTTTTCATGAAGCTTTCATGATGAGGTTTCCCTGTTACATGAATTAGATTTATCTCATTATCCCTGGATACCTGGTCAATTATTCCCAGGATTGACTCATTAAGGCTCCTCTGGCCACCGCTCCCACCAAAGGAAAGAACCGTTGGCTTTTCATCCAGGTTTAACTCCTTTCGTGCATTTCGGGTATCCTGATGTATAATATCCTTTCGTACAGGATTCCCCGTAAGTACAACATTGCTTGCCTTGGTGAAATATTTTCTGGAATCCTCATAGGTTATTAGGACCTTGTTGACGAATCTTGAAAGGATCTTGTTTGTAATACCAGGAAAAGCATTCTGCTCATGTATTACAGTTGGAATCTTCCTTCTGGCTGCCCGAAAGAGAATCGGTCCACAAACATATCCACCAGTTCCAATTACAAGGTCTGGCTTGAAGCTCTCAAGTATCCTATTTGAATCACTAAGTCCCCGCAGCAGCTCCTTAAGGGCTATAATCGATTTCTTGTTGAGCTTTCTTGGCATACCCTTGACATGGATCGCCTCAAATGGATATCCTGCCTTATTGGCCAGTTCCTCTTCAAGGCTTCCTTCAGTTCCAACATAGAGAATCTCAGCTTCCTTGTACTTTTCCCTTATACCTTCTGCAATGGCCAAAGCAGGATAGATGTGTCCTCCTGTTCCGCCTCCGCTAACTATTACTTTCATCTGGCTTTCTCCTATCACTTATAGATGTTCTCGATATATTTAATAGTATCCCCATTCCAGCAAGGTAAATAACAAGTGATGTCCCTCCAAAGCTTATAAGCGGGAGAGTAATTCCTGTGACTGGCATGCTGGATGTAACTACGGCGATATTTATGAATGTTTGAATTGCCAATAGGGAGGTTATCCCTGTGGCAAGGTAGCATCCAAAGGCATCTCTTGCATTGAGGGCCACTATGTACCCTCTCCATACTATCATAGCATACAACAAAAGGACAAACATAGTACCAAGTAGTCCCAGCTCTTCTCCAATTATTGCAAATATGAAGTCATTGTAGGACTCTGGAATGTAAAAGAATTTTTGCCTGCTCTGACCCAGACCCACACCAAGTAGTCCTCCGGACCCCATTGCGTATAGGGACTGCACAATCTGCCAACCGTCTCCCAGCTTATCTGCAAATGGATCCAAAAAAGCAAACACACGTCGCTGCCTATACTCGTTTCCTTCAGAAAAGATGGCATACCTGGCAAAAATTCCTGCCCCAGCGACTATGACACCGATTATTGGAAGCCACATCCCTGCCACGAAAAACATGGCAAACAATGTTCCTGCAACCGTTGCAGTTGTGCTAAGGTCACGCTGTAGGTAGACAAGACCTGCCGATAAACCTATCAGGATAAATGCTGGCAAGGCTCCATCCAGAATCCTTCTTACCCTGTCCTTCTTGTTGTCCAAAAATGCTGCAAAGAATACTATGCTTCCAAGTTTAATTGCATCAGATGGCATAAGGGTTGTGAATCCGATGTCTATCCATCTTCTTGCACCCTTCAGCTCCACTCCCATGGGGCTGAATATCAGAAGGCCCAAGACAATTGCTGTTATGTATATTGGAAGCGAAACCTTCTTCCAGAACCTGTAGTCGACGTTCATTGTAAACAACATTCCAAGCAGCCCCACCACAGCCCACTGTATGTGTCTTTTAGCATAGTGGCTGCCATCCTCATACCTTACCATTCCTTCTGGCCAGCTGGAACTGTATACCATTATGATGCCGATGAACACAAGGGTAATTACGGAAATGAATATTAAGAAGTCCACAGGCTTCTTTCTTTTCTTTTGCTTTGCCATGTTATCACTCCGTCATTTCCACTACAATCCTCTTGAAATGCTTGCCTCTCTCTTCAAAATTTCTATACATGTCCCAACTTGCGCAAGCTGGAGAAAGCAGCACTGCATCCCCGGCAAGTCCTACGGAGCTAGCCATATGGACTGCCTCCTCCATGCCACCCACCATGTATATATTTGGAATCCCCTTCTCTGAAGCGGATTTTCTCATCTTTTCAGATGTTTCCCCCATAAGGACCAAGGCCCTGGCTTTTGTTGCCAAGTAGTCCATCAGTTCACTGTAGTCAGCTCCCTTGTCATAGCCTCCAGCAATTAAAACGATTTGTCCTTCCATTGCCTGGACCGCCTTGATGGTTGATTCTACATTGGTTCCCTTGGAATCATTGTAATAGGATATCCCCTTGATCTCCCTTACAAACTCAATCCTATGCTCGACTCCCCTAAAGTTTCTGACCGAATCCCTTATTATTTCATTATCAATTTTAAGTGCCTTCATGATGCCCACTACACCACATATGTTTTCAACATTGTGTCTACCTGGAATCCTAATATCATCCATATCGAGAACTCTTTCCTCAGCTCCAGCCATCCTGTAAATCAGGGAGCCGTCTCTCATGAATACCCCTTCCTGAAGTTCCTCGGAAGTGCTGAACCATATAAGCCTTGGCCTGACCTTGCCCTGAAGCTTCCTTAAATGTCTGTCATCCCAATTTAGAATGAGGTAATTGTCCGCATTCTGGTTTTCGTATATCTTGAATTTTGATGCCATGTAATTCTCAAAGCTTCCATGCCAATCAAGATGGTCCTCGGTTATGTTTGTTATAAGTGCCACATCCGGTTTGAAGAGAAAGGTGTGTTCCAGCTGGAAGCTGCTCAGTTCAAGCACAGTGTAATCTTCTTCTCCCACTTCCTCCACAACCTGCAGGACTCCAGTTCCCATATTCCCTGCCAGGTGCGTCTGTTTTCCTGCCTTTTTAAGTATTTCACCTGCAAGCATTGTGGATGTTGTCTTGCCGTTAGTTCCCGTAATCCCAATCACTGTCCCATGGATGCCAATATTGAAGGCAAGCTCTATATCTGATATGACAGGTATTTCCTGCTCTTCTGCAATTTGAATCATATGACGACCAGGAGGTATCCCAGGGCTCTTGACAACGAAATCAATTTCCTGGAGCAGAA
>OBLN01000424.1_pt1 | contig 15294 bp, 14 predicted proteins | sample 1519301 | NCBI WGS metagenome assembly OBLN01 (sample SAMEA2452533, study PRJEB22499) | sediment metagenome | reverse complement strand
CTTCATTGAAACCCGCGAGGAAGCGGTTGCCGATATTTCTGTGACCCAGCTTGGCAGACCTGAACCGCCAACCCGAAATATCCTTCAAGACCCTGACCGTATGAACGGATACATCCGAGCCGCTTTGGGTAGCTTTGTGTCTCCTGATGTTAATGCTTACGGCTACTACGCCCTTGATGAAAGCAGTGCTGTCACCGGAAATATGAACATGCGAGGGTCTACCGGTCACCTTGACGGACCTGAAAGTTCTTTCCGTTACCTTGATGCCAATGTTGGCTATATCAACAAACTGCAAAATGGCCTGCGCCTTTCCCTTGATTTAGGGGCACTCAGTGACTTTAATGACTTATACGATCTCAATGACCCCAATATTCAGGGACAGATCGGTGAAACTGCCTCTAAAGATTATTCCGGTTTTAATGGTCAGCTTCACCTTCAAAAAATCAATAATACCCTTAAAGGCTGGGACCTGACCCTTGGAGGAAATGTGTTCAGCACATCGCTTGATGCCGGCTCTTCTACCCTTGGTGGTGAAACGGACGAAACAGCCGGACACTTCTCTTTTTCTTATTACTGGCCGGGTCAAAAGATGTACGAAACATTCAAGGTATCCGGCAACCTGGAGTCTGCCACCTATTCTTCAGATGCATTTGATTCAGAGAATTGGGTAAATGCAGAAGCGGCCGTTACTTATGAGAGGTTGTTCGATTTTTCAACCCGCGTTAAGGCAAAAGGTGGTGTGAGTTATATTACCGATGCCGTTGACAGCAAAGTCATGTTGAGTCCTGAGGTAGAGATCATTCACTATTTAAATGACCGCCTTTCTGTAACCGGAACAGCCTTTGGCCGCCCTGAACTGAACACCCTTCAGGAACACCATCAGTTCAATCGTTTTCTTTCAGCCGATAACCTGTTGAGATACTCATATGATGCTGGAGTCGGGGCCGAAGCCAACTTCCAGCTTTTTGGTGGCAACCGAGTATTTGGCGGCGCTACTTATACCCATACCCAAAACTATGCGTATTATCAGCGATCGCTTCTGGCTCCAAATGATACGCCCGGATTTTATTCTGTGATGTATGGAGACGCGAACATTTTTGAGATCTATGCCGGTGCAAATCAACAATTGGTACCTGAAAAGTTCTGGGCTAATGCGAAAGTTTATGCCCGCAGCCCTAAGCTATCTGCCGGTGGTGATATTCCCTACGAGGAAAAACTTGGCCTGGAGGTCTCTATATCCTTTAAACCGGTAAAAGAACTGACATTGAATGCGTGGGCTGAATATCTTGGAAAGCGTCAGTCACCTGAAACCGGTACTGAATTAAAAGCATTTGCATTACTTAATGCAGGTGCCGAATATCAGGTCAACGATAAAATTGGCGTTTTTGCCAAAATGTTGAACGTCTCAGGACAAGAATATGAGGTTTGGAGCGGCTATCAGGAACGTCCTTTTCAGATCTTTGGAGGTATAACCATAAAACTATAATCTCTTATGACAGATAAATTTTTAGAAGCACTGGGTGTGGTAATACGGGATCAGATCATAATGAAAAATTCGGTGGAAGTGAATGAACTTGGTACTTTCAAACCGTTTCATTACAACCAAAAACAGGAAAAACGTGCAGATGGCACCAATGTCATGCTGCCCCCAAAAGACACCATCGAATTTACATCTGCTAAAAAGGGATAAGCTATGCATATAGATCACTCAAAGCTTGTTGAGCTGCTTGTTGAAACTTCCGGTATCGAAAAAGAAAATATTGAAAATCAGCTGGCTGACTTAGTAAAAGAAATTAACGAGGCCATTGAAGAAGGGGAAGCCTATGAAATAGAAGGCTTTGGGGTCTTTAGTGCGATCGGGGAGAATGTAGTTTTTATTCCCGCTGATGAACTTGCCACGGAGATAAATTACAAATACGTGGGCATGGAAGCCTTAGAACTGGATGATGCTTCCGGTGCAGAAGACGAACCTGATTCTGAAGATAACGATGACCCCTTCGCCGGATTACTGGATGATGAGCCTGAGATGGCCGAGACTCCGGAACCGAACATGGATACTGCTGATGATACCGGTGAAGAAGATGGATCGGAGGAAGAAGAATCACCTTTTGATCTGGATGATGAAATTGATGAGGGTGAAGAAGAAGAGGAAGAAAAACCCGGTCCTGATAAGTGGGGTATCGATACCTATAAAGATGAAGGAGCCGAAACCATGTTCTCCGGACTTTTAGGAGATTCTCCCGATGAAGAATCAGAGCAGGAAGAAGAGCATTTTAAAGCCGTTTTCGATCAGGAAGATGATGGGGACGAAGACCTTAATCGAATTTCTGAAATAGAACGCGAACTTGCCGGTGAATCTGATGATGATTCCGATGACGAACAGGATCCTTTTGCAGCCCTGACAGATGTCAGTTCAGATTCCGATGAAGATGAAACATCGGATGAACTTGATGATGTCCTAAGTTCTGCTGAAGTAAAAGAGGATGAAGAGGAAGCAGATGACCTGGAAAAAGCTCTTTCTTCTTCTATTGATGAAACCGTAAATGAAGATGACGACTCAGACCCGGTTCCGGTTATCAAGAATTTAGCATCGGATAAAGGCGATAAAAAAGGAAAAGACGAAGAGAAAAGTTCAGACAAAAAGAAAGAGACTAAACGAAAGCCCTTCAAACGGCCTCAAAAAGCCAAAGATACCGGGGGGCAATCTGCCATATTGTTGATCATTATCATCATATTAGTATTAGGCGGTGGGATCTACGGATTGGGTTACTTTGGGGTGGTTAACATTCCAGGCATTACTCCAACTCCGGTTCCGACAACCACACAAACAACACCAACGGCTCCAACCCCTGATGTAACTGACTCTGAACAACAGACCCAGGATACCCCTGAACCTGTAACAGAGACAACAGAGGCAGAACCGACTTCAAGTGATCAAAATGAGGCTGCTACAGGCACTTCTGATCAGGAAGGTGAACCTGCCAACAATGAAATGGAACAAGCGACTGAAACTCAGGTAACAGAAACCACACAGGAGGCTCAGGATACCGATCCCCGTGAAACTGCTTCCTACGGTCTTACCGGCTCTTTAAATGAAGCAGCTAACAACGGATATACCATTGTGGTATACTCGTTAACCAACGAGGATAACGCCCGGGCTAAAGTTTCAGAATTAACCGGTCAGGGATATCGTGTGATCTTAGCAGAAGTTCCGCATCAACAATATGGAACGCTTTGGAGAGTTAGCCTGGGACAGTTTGAAACCATGCGTGATGCCGCAGTGGCTGCTCAGGAACTTGGCAACCCCTTTACAGACAATTATTTCGTAACCCAAATTCAATAAATCAAAAGATCATCTACATGCACTCTTTTTTGATATTTTTGCAGGATACCACTGCAGTTGACTCCCTGATGGCTATGCAGGAAGAAACCACTACATTCTTCGAGCTTCTTGTTGAAGGCGGCGTATTAATGATCCCTATCACCATATTATTTATGATCGGTATGTACGTGATCGTTGAGCGCTGGAGAGCCCTGAATCGCTCACACGTTGATCCGGACAAATTTTTGGGTACCATTGAAAACATGCTCAAGTCCGGAAAAGGAGGAGCCAAAAATGCCATGGATTACTGTGATGAGTTTGATAAACCCATCTCCCGAATCATTAAAGCCGGCATTCGTCGCCTGGGCCGGCCGATCAGAGATATTGAGGACGCCATTGACAATGCGGGCAAAAAGGAAATCTTCTTTCTTGAGAAGCGCATGAACTGGCTGGCAACCATTGCCGGTGTGGCTCCACTGCTTGGTTTTACGGGAACGGTAACCGGTATGATCGAGGCCTTTATGGATATACAATCGTTGCAGGGTAATGTTAATCCAAGTGTGCTTGCCGGGGGTATATGGGAAGCTCTTATTACTACCGCGGCCGGACTTATTGTTGGTTTGATCGCTTATGGATTCTATAACTTCCTTCTGGGTAAGATCAACCGCTCAATTTTTGAACTGGAAAACGCCTCAGCCGACTTCCTGGATCTGTTGCAATCACCTGCAAAAAAAGAAAATAACTGATCATGGCACGCGATTTCAGAAGAGGAGATAAACGTTTAACGCCCCTGTCATTGTTTTCCCAATCGTCATTGACGGATATCGTACTTTTATTACTTATTTTCTTCCTGCTGACTTCCTCTTTTGTGACCAATTTCGGAATACGGGTTGAAGTACCAAAAGCCGAAAGCAGTGCCGCAACTGAGCAACAATTCATCTCAGTGGCTGTCACCAAGAATGGTGAGTTCTATGTGGATGGCGATCTGACTGCACGCGGATCATTGGCCTCAGCCATCAGAAACGCACGAAATAATAAGCCTCAGGGAACCGTTGTACTTAGGGCTGACAAAGACGCCAAAGTTGACGATGCCGTAAGAGTGATGAATATCAGCAAGGCATTGAATCTTAAAATTATCATGGCCACCGAACAAGGATCCTGACCACTATGGGCCGCTATAAATTCACAGAAGATGACCGTTTTGCACTTAAGGTTACCCTGGGTGTAAATACCATTCTTTTGATCCTATCTCTCATTTATACTTTTGATATGAATTCAAACGTGCGGCCTTCCTACATAGAAGTGGAATTTGGGGAATTCAGAACCGGACAGCTTGCCGAATACTCAGAGACACAAAATGAAGAAGTGGCTCAGCGACCAAATCCCTCTGAAGTAGAGCCAGAAGAACCGGTTGAAGAAGTGGTGGAGCCTGAGGTAACCCCGCAAACAACTACAGAAGAAGAAACCAAACCTGTAGATCTTCCCGATGAGGTTGAAGAAGTGGAGGCTGAGGAAGTCACCACCCCCGACACAGAAAAGATCGATCCAAACCAGCAGGAATCGCAACCTCAGGAAGAAGAGGTAGAAATTCCACCGGTGGCACAAGAAAATGAAACCGTTACAGAAGGCGCCGATGAGAGTGGCAATGTGGATGGTGCCACGGGAGACATGCAGTCGGATCAGGGCATTGGAAACGAGGATGAAAAGTCATCACCCTACGAATTAAGCTGGGAAGGCGAAATAGACCGATCTCCAATGGTTCAACCTCTACCCGAAAACTCCACCAATTCAGAAGCTGTTATTACCGTACGTTTTGAAGTTCGGCCTGATGGAACGGTTGGACGTATTATTCCACTTCGAAAAATGAACCCCGAATTAGAGCGTGAGGTAATGAGTACGCTGAAAACCTGGAGGTTTTCAAGACTACCCGGTGCTGTTCCTCAGGAAGTTCAGTGGGGTACCCTAACTTTTCGCTTCGTTGTTCAATAAACGCTGAGATATTATGAAGCTTTCTATTCTAATCCTTTGCTCAATGAGCATGTTAGTAACCATTAGCTGCAGCACAGATCAGTCTGTGAGTGATTATAATTTTCAAAGTGTTGTACCTGAACAGGTTGAGGTCGTTAGTCAAGAAGCTAATTCTGTAACCTTTGGATTTTATACCTCCTGCGGTTCTGCCTGCTGGGGAGAATTTCAACAGATCGTTTCCAGTAATGGAAACACCTACGAGATCAAAACCATGGCAGAAGTTACCGCAGAATTATGCACTCACCAGTGTGTGCCATACGATTGGGAGTATACTATTGAGGTTCCGGAACCGGGTGATTATACCTTTCAATTCACTCACCGGGATAGCGTTTATCACTCCTTAAACGTCAGTTTTCCCTGAGGCTTCAAAATTCTAAAGGCCGTTTAGGTATCGCTTTTCTCCGAATCGGTTTCTGAATCCTCTGACCCGTGTTTCACTGCTTTATTTCCCATATCTAATCCAGAGCGAACATGCAGATCGCGCTGCGGGAATGGGATCTCAATGTCATACTCTGCAAATTTGCGGACGATCGCCTGATTCAAAACATTCTGAACCTGATACCTCTTTTTAACATCCGGAATCCATACCAGTAATTTCATATCCCAGGCTGAATCCCCAAAACTTCTCAGATGCACATCATGCTCAGGATATTTCATCACATCATCACTTTCCTCAGCCACTTCGTTAAGTGCCTTTAAAACAAGGTCAAGATCTGAGGAGTAAGACACACCAACGTCTATGCTCAGTCGATATGAGGTATCCCCATGAGAAAAGTTGATCACGTCTTTCGATACAAACTCTGAATTCGGAACAATAATGGAAATATTATCCAGGGTCTTCACTTTAGTCGACCTAATATTGATCTCCTGAATATCTCCCTCAATATTATTGACTGATACTCGGTCTCCCACACTGATCGGGCGCTCAAATAGCACGATCAGTCCTGAAATGAAATTAGAGGTAATATTTTGAAGGCCAAAACCAATACCTACAGAAAGGAAACCAAAGATCACCGCAAGTCCGGTCATGTTGATCCCTAAGAACTGAAAGGAAATAAAGACCCCGATCACAACCATCACATATTGAGACATACGGGAGAGGGTGTAACGCAGTCCACTGTCTTTTACAAACTTGGGGAGGATTCGGTTATTGAGCATCCTCTTAACAAAAGAGGCGAGGAATGAGAAGCCAATAATAAGTAAAACAAATATAAGCAGCTTCAGGAACGTGACCGGCGTATTTTGAATCGTAAATAACTGCACCTGAAGCAGGTCCCAGATATAAATAAAGGTATCACTGATCGTGTAATCAGACGGATCCGGAATATTCAAGGCTGAATCTGCTGAAATAATATTTTTAGCACTGTCGGTTGTCAGTGAATCGACTTGAGGGGCTGATGTAGGTAGTTGAAAATTATTCATGTACCAAAGATAATAGATTTGTGAGGATTATCGAACAGAGTTCTATAAACTAAAAGAGGCCAACTAATGGCTGACCTCTCAATATCTTTCAGCTCAATAATTAATTAACTGTATTAGCTAACTAACCCTGATCGGTTCCGATGCGGAGCGTACCAGGGAGGTCTTCGATTAATCATTCAGGTTTGAGCGATTTTTTATTCGTTATACTAAACCCAATACTGTATACCTGAGTGCCAAATATTCTATTTACAGCTGTTATGAAATAGAGTTACCACACAATTGTTTTAAACCGGTTTCACACAATCGGTGGGAAACCAATTCAACTCTATACTAAAACTACTTCAGGCTCTCCTTAGGTGCCTGCCAGATCTCATCGTTGTAATCGTTGATGGTACGATCACTGGAGAATTTACCGATGTTGGCCGTGTTAATGATCGCCTTACGGTTCCATTCATCCTGATCCTTGAACGCTTCAGAAACTTCATCCTGTTTTTGGACATATGCCTCATAATCTGCCATTACCATAAAGTAATCGCCTTCATGAAGCAGGGCATTAATGATCGGTTCAAACAGGGCTTTATCACCGTTACTGAAGAAACCGTCACGGATCTGATCCACGGCTTGCTTCAATTCAGGGTTTGCGTTGTAGTAATCCCACGGGTTATAACCTTCACGGCGAACCTGTTCGATCTCTTCTTCTTCAAGGCCAAAGATGAAGATATTATCATCACCCACTTCTTCCTTGATCTCCACGTTGGCTCCATCCAGGGTTCCGATCGTAAGGGCCCCGTTGAGCGCAAATTTCATGTTACCGGTTCCGGAAGCTTCCATACCGGCTGTTGAGATCTGCTCCGACAGATTTGCTGCAGGGATCAGCTTCTCAGCCAGGGTCACACTATAATTTTGAAGGAATACACACTTCAGTTTCTTATTCACGTCCGGATCATTATTTACCACTTCTGCAATACTGTTGATCAGCTTGATATGCAGTTTGGCCATGGTGTAACCCGGTGCGGCCTTACCCGCAAATATGACCGTTCTTGGAGAAATGTCGAGATCCGGATTTTCCTTGAGCCTGTTGTAAAGAGTGATCACATGAAGAGCTGCCATCAGCTGACGTTTGTATTCATGGATACGCTTGATCTGAATATCAAACATGGAATTCGGATCCACATCCAGGTTGTTTTCAGCTTTGATGTAATCCGCTAAACGCTTTTTATTCTCCAGCTTGATCTCTGCAAATTGCTTACGGAATTTCTTGTCCTCAGCATAGTCGTTGATCTGCTTCAATTCATCAAGGTCTGTCACCCAATCTTCCCCAATTTTCTCAGAGATCAACCCTGAAAGCGCCGGGTTACACTGCTTCAACCACCGGCGTGGAGTGATCCCGTTGGTTTTATTGGTGAATTTATCCGGATACATCTCTGCAAAGTCCTTGAACATCGACTGCTTCAGCAAGCGGGAGTGCATAGCGGCCACTCCATTTACTTTTCGGGCTCCCACTATACCGAGGTGAGCCATGTGAACCACAGGGTGTTCCCCTTCACCCACAATACTCATTCGGCTCTGTAGATTTTTATCATCTCCCAGCTTGACCTTCACATCATCCAGAAAGCGCCGGTTGATCTCATAAATAATATTCAAATGACGAGGCAGCAGGTTCCGAACCAGAGATACCGGCCATTTTTCAAGGGCTTCCGGCAACAAGGTGTGATTGGTGTAAGCCATGGAGCGAACCGTAATGTCCCAGGCTTTATCCCAGTCCATATGCTCTTCATCCAGCAAGTGTCGCATCAATTCAGGGATAGCCAGGTTTGGATGTGTATCGTTACACTGAATGGATACTTTGTCTGGAAATTTGGTAAAATCGTTATACTGTTTTTTGAACCGGCGGATGATATCCTGCATGGAGGCAGATACCAGGAAATATTCCTGCTTCAATCGCAATTCCTGTCCCACAAACACTTTATCATTGGGATATAACACCCGTGAGATATTTTGCTCCAGCTGATTATCGCGAACCGCATCAATGTACTGCCCCTGATTAAAACTCTTAAGGTCTATGGCTGAGGATGACTCCGCTTTCCAAAGACGAAGGTAGTTTACGATGCCGTTATCATAACCCGGAATAGGGGTATCATAAGCTACTGCTTTAACACGATGTGTATTCTCCCAGGAGTAATAGGTGTTGCCGTTGCTGGATTTCTGTACACCCTGATTTCCGTAAAACTCTACCGGATATTGCACTTTGGGGCGAACCGTATCCCATGGGTTGCCATATTTCAGCCAAAGATCCGGCCGTTCTACCTGATATCCATCCTGAATTTTTTGGTAGAAAATACCATAGTCATAACGAATACCATGACCTATAGCCGGGATACCCAATGTTGCCATTGAGTCAAGGAAACAGGCCGCAAGACGACCCAGACCGCCATTACCGAGTCCCGCATCCCATTCCTGATCGCGAATATCTTCGTAGGAAAGATCGAGTTCATCCAATGCTTCGGCTACCAGGTCACGAACATTCAGGTTGACCAGCATGTTATCCAGAAGCCGGCCAATGAGATATTCCATAGAAAGGTAATAGACCCGCTTGGCATCGGTCTTATAATAATGCTGCTGGGTTTTAAGGAGCCGGTCATTCAGCCGGTCCATGATGGTCAGGGTTACGCTTTTGTAGCGATCCCAGTTGGTGGTTGAATATTCATCCTTTGCCAGGGTATGGCGCAAGTGCAGCTTGATATCCTCACGAAGGGAATCTTTGTCCATTCCTGAGCGAATATTAACACCGGTTGCTTTCTTTTTACTCATAATTCTGTTTTCTAAAATCTAAAATTTCTTCTCTGGTCTATACTAATAAGTGATAATGTAAGGGGTGATGGGTCAGACTTTGGCTTTAGTTGCTACCTTTATTTCATACAACCTAACCATAACCTCCGGCTGTCACGCCGTAAAGGTTCTGTGATCACTCTTCACTTTTTATCATCCTTCTTTTAAATAAATGCCTTGGTCCGGCTTAAATTTTGGTCTGGTTATATTGGCCGGAAAACCGAGCTTATGAAACGATTCATACGCATTAATTGCAACAAAATCCTGTTCAAAAACGCCAAAAACACTGGAACCGCTTCCACTCATACTGGCATACTCAGCCCCAAATTCGTAGAACTGATCTTTTATATTTCCGACCAGATGTAAGCGTGGAAAGACCACCTTTTCAAGTTCGTTCATCAGCAGGTAGCGCCACTCTTCCGGTTCTTCCTCCAGCAGCACATTCTTGAGTGAAAACTCCGGCTCAGGATTCGGCTCACAAAATTCATACGCCTTCTCAGTACTGCTCTCAATATTGGGATATACCGTAACGATAAAGGCATCGGGTTGAATATCCAGTGGCTCTATTTCATCGCCCTTACCTGTGGCAAACCCGGCTTCACCTTTTATGAAAAAGGGAACATCCGCCCCGAGTTGTTTGCCCAGCTTGATGAGGTCATCCTGCGATAGACCCAGATTAGCGATCTTGTTCATCATACGGAGGGTGGTAGCGGCATTGCTGCTTCCACCGCCAAGGCCCGCACCTGTCGGGATATTCTTTTCAACCTTGATGTTATACTCATCCTTAAGACCTGCTTCCTGTTGCAGTAGCTTTATCGATTTCACGATCAGGTTAGTATCGTCCACAGGAATATTCGGGTCACTCATTTCGAGGTGCATACGGCCGGGTTTCACCTCAAAACGGTCGTTCCACTCAATAAAGCAAAACCCCGTTTCTATAGCATGATATCCATCTTCACGCCTCTCAAGGATATTCAGCCCCAGGTTGATCTTCCCGTAAGAATTAGAGATCCAGAGTTCAGCCATTATTTAAAAAAACGTTTTTGTGTTCCATCATATAGTTAAAAGCCGCATCATGTTCATTTGGTATGTCACCATTCAGGATCGCTTCTTTCACGGCATCTTTTACATCGCCAACGGTTCGGCTTGGTTTTATATCCAGCGCTTTCATGATCTCCTCACCTGACAGCGGATTCTTCCAGTTCCTGATCCGGTCTTTTTCCTCAACCTCTTTGATCCGTTTCTCTACATAATCAAAGTTTTGTTGATATTTCTCCTGCTTGTACTCATTCTTAGTGGTAACATCTGCCCGACAAAGTTTCATGAGATCATCAATATCATCACCGGCCTCATAAATTAACCTGCGAATTGCGGAATCCGAAACTTCATCCGAAACCAATGCAATTGGCCTGAGGTGAAGGCGTACCAACTTGCGAACGTAACGCATGCGTTCATCCAGAGGGAGCCCAAGCCGGCGAAAAATCTTCTTGGTCCATTTAGCACCCAGGGCATCATGTCCGTGAAATGTCCAGCCGGCTTTTGGGTGGAACCGCTGAGTTGGCGGTTTGGCAATATCATGCATGATAGCCGCCCAGCGTAACCATAGATCTGCACCCAACTCAATTACATTGTCCAATACTTTCAGAGTATGCCAGAAATTATCCTTATGCCGAACGCCCTTGATCTCTTTAACTCCATGCAGGTTGTGCATTTCGGGGAAAAACTCCTTCAAAAGTCCGGTCTTAAACAACATGGTAAACCCGAGCGAAGGATGATCACTCAATATGATCTTATTCAACTCATCAATGATCCGTTCCTTTGAAATGATATTGATCCGGCTTGCCATTTCGGTGATAGCATTAAAGGTCTCTTCCTCGATCCTGAAATTGAGTTGAGAGGCAAAACGAATGGCCCGCATCATTCTAAGTGGGTCATCGCTGAAGGTTTGATGTGGATCGATCGGGGTTTTTATATTCTTGTTTTCCAGATCTTCCATGCCGCCAAAAGGATCGACCAGTTCACCATAATTCTCCTCATTGAGCGACCAGGACATGGCATTGATGGTCAGGTCCCGCCTTAGCTGGTCATCCTCAAGAGTGCCATCTTCCACGATAGGCTTTCTGGAATCCCTGCGGTAACTTTCCTTTCGGGCTCCCACAAACTCCAGTTCCAGGTCTCCCGTTTTTACTTGTGCCGTTCCAAATTGCTTGTAAACAGCCAGTGAGGAGTCTTTGATCTTATCAGAAACTGACTGAGCCAGTTTAATTCCGGAACCGACTGTAACAAAGTCGATATCCATCGCTCCTTCTTTTAAGCGGTTCAAATAATGATCACGTACATAACCGCCAACTACATAAACCGGGCAATCCAGTTCATCTGCGGCCTGACTAATGATCTTAAATACTTTCTGGTGCGACGTTGGTATGTTTTTCATGTGTTTCAAAGCACCACAAAGATAGGAATGTTAAACGTTGCTTTCAGAGGATTACTAAGATATTTTCATTACCATTGTTACATTACAAAGAGACCTCGATAAGTCAAAAATATAGATATGGGAAATACAAAAACCTGGGTGATCGCTACAAATGGAACCAAATACGCCAGTGAAGCCGTAAAATATGCAGCTGAATTATACCGTGACCTGAGAACAGAACCGGAGATCTACATCCTGGTTGTGGCTACCGATGATGAAGCTGTAACTCAGGCTAAAGCTATTCTGGAAATGGCAAATTTCACCTTCGAGGATATAGCGGGAAAAGAGGGAGCTTTGACAACCCTGGTTGAAATTGGGGAACCGGGCGAGGTCATCATACAACAGATGAAAAAATTAAACGGTGACCATTTGTTCATAGGCGGGGCCGATTTCAAATGGGATATCAATGACGAGAGTGAAGGTGGTATCAGTAATTATATCATTGAACACATTAGCGGTGGTATCACTCTCATAAAGTAATTTTTGAGTTTGTTTTACACATAATATTCACATCATCATATATATTTATAGTAAATGAACCCTGTACATCATGGAAGCTCATTTACTTTTAGAAGCCAGATTACCCATGGTGGGGTCGGCTACCGACTTCACGTATAAATGGTGTGTAAATATGGGGTTGAGCCGGGATGACGCTGCAAAAATGGCCCTGGCTACCGATGAAGTTCTAACGGACATCCTTCTCCACGGATATAAAAATGAGTCGGGTTACATCGAAATATGGTTTCAATACACCTTTTCAGAGATCGAGATCGCCATTCAGGAAAAGGGTGAGCCTTTTGATCCCGAAAAACACACTTATAATGCGGACAGAGCTATAAAAGACCATGACTTTGAAGGTGCTGCATTAAAGACGATCCGGAAGATGACCGATCAGTTTCTGTTCTTGAACCGAGGCAAAGACGGAAAAGAGTTTCGGCTGGTCAAGCAGTTTACCTCCTCCCACATTAAAGACCTGCTTCCGGATCACCTTGACCCGGAAGATCTGGATGAACCAGAAGCCGATTGTGATTATCTGTTGACACCCGCTACCACCGAAGACGCAGAAGATATTGCCAAGCTCATTTATCGATCTTACAGTTACACCTACTCCAAAGAAGATCTGTACTTCCCAAAACGTATTGAAACAGCCATCAAGCACGAGTATAAATTTGGAACTATAGTTAGGACGGAAGCCGGGGGGCCAGCAGGATATTTTGCCGTCATCAAAAGTACTGACTCCATGATCGGGGAGGTGGGAGAAGCCGTGGTTTCACCAAATCATCGTGGACGTGGACTCATGAAAAAAATGATGAATGAACTCATCAAAATGAGTAAACAACGCGGTCTGCTCGGATTGTTTGGTATGGCATCTACTTTTCACATCATCAGCCAAAAGGTCAATGATAAATTTGGGTTCAGAAGTACCGCCTTGATCATCGCTAAATCTCCTCAGAAGCTGTACAAAGGAATGGCCTCTCAGGCTTCTGAGGTAGTGAGTGTGGTTATGGATTTCCTGCCATTAACCAGGTTATGGCGAAAGCCCATTATACTACCCGACGAATACGAAGATATACTAAGTGAGATCTATGCACAGTTCACCGGTCAAAACAGAAGGATCGGAACTGAACCCCCATCCTCACAAGATGCCGACCAAACAGATCTTGGACTTACCATTAATTACGAGACCCAAAATGTCCTAATAACGGTCAAGGATTATGGCAAGACCTTTGAAACAAGCTGTCTTCGTTTGTTCAGAAGTATAGATGAACTGAATCTGAATGCGATTTATATCGACCTGCCGCTTAAAAGCACACGCATAAATGGTGCGGTCGAGTGGCTAAAAGAACAGGGATTCATCTTTAGTGGCCTTATGCCTCTGTTCCATCAGGAGCATGACTTTATGCGCATGCAGAAGATCATGATCGAAACGGATTTTGATAAAATTAACACCTATACAGAGTTAGCCGGCAAACTGAAATCACTCATTAAAAAGGAGTATGATGCAGTACAAAAAAGATAAACATAGAATTGAGGTTGAGCTGCCGGGCGATTTCAACCTGAATGCAGTGCGGCTTATTTCTGAGCAAATGGGAGACCGAAAAGAACTGCGTATCGACTTGTCCAAAGCTCACTTTGTGAATAGCAAAGCCATTATTTTCATGCATAAACTCATGTTCGGTGAAAAGCAGGTGATGATAAAACTCAAAGATCCCCCAAAGCTTTTTTTTGAACTCCTGCAAACCCTCGGTCTTCATACAGTATGGAACCTGGACGAAATTGTTGAACCTTAAAGAACTCCCGAAATGACACCTAAAAACGACCTGAAAGTTACCCATCTCAATCTTGAATTTCCGGTCTGGGATCAGATCTTTACGGTTCACCCTTTGGTAATCGTTGGAACGGTTGAGCCGGATGCTTCACCGGATTTTGCCCCCAAACACATGGCATTTCCCCTGGGCTGGAAAAATTATTTCGGCTTTGTATGCACTCCCAATCATTCGACCTACCAAAACATCAAACGAACCGGTGAGTTTACCGTTACTTATCCCAAACCGGATCAATTGGTTCTAACGAGTCTGACAGCTGCCCCACGTTGTGATGACGACACCAAACCTGAATTAAAAAGTATGGAAACATTTTCTGCTACTGAGGTGGATGGAGAGTTCATCAAAAACGGATACCTATTTCTGGAATGTAAACTAGAGCGATTTGTAGATGGCTTTGGGGAGAACAGTCTGATACTTGGGGAAGTGGTTGCCGCTCACGCCGAAAACGACTTCATCCGAAAACCCTCTCAACCCGATGGAGAGAAATTACGCAGAAACCCACAACTGGTTTATGTGTCACCGGGTCGGTATGCCACCATTGAAGACACCCGGGCTTTTCCATTCCCAAAAGATTTTAAAAAGTAGGTTATGGAAAATGCGACTCAACATATCAGAGATTTTGACATAAAATCAGGTTATAGCGATTACTTCCTGAATACCTTACAAAAGCTGGTTGAAACAGAAACTCCGCCGGCAGATCCGGCATCACATAAAGCTTTATTTTCGATCCTTGAGAAGGAGCTTGAAGGACTTGGGTATGAGGTTTCTATGTACCATGGAGTTAAAAGCGGTGGACAGTTATTTGCCCGACCCAAAGCCAAAAGATCCGGCTGTTACCAGTTGCTGCTTGGTCACATTGACACCGTATGGCCTACAGATACCCTTCAAAAGAT
>OBLN01000423.1_pt1 | contig 15300 bp, 16 predicted proteins | sample 1519301 | NCBI WGS metagenome assembly OBLN01 (sample SAMEA2452533, study PRJEB22499) | sediment metagenome | reverse complement strand
AGGCGATCCAGAGCGCAATCATTCCAGCCAGCACCGGGTGGATGGCGGATGCCGCGTTTTCGTGAAACTCCGGACGGCGTGCTTTACGCGCCCATGGAGCCCGACCATTTCATTCTGCCGCTGGTGGCGCCTCATTTTTCCGTTCGCCTGGCGAAGGAGCGCTGGTTGATTCATGATGTGCGGCGGGGCAAGGGCGTGCTCTACCATGACGGCAGCTGGATTCTGGCAGATCTGGAATTGGAAGATGCGCCAGAGTTCACAGAGGATGAGCGCCATTGGCAGCATTTATGGCAGACCTTCTTTCGCCGGGTTGCCATCGGTGCGCGGCTCAATCCGAGCCGGCAGCGCAGTTTCATGCCGATGAAATACTGGAAATATCTGGTGGAGATGGAAAAACAGGCACGCTGACGCCTCCTAGCTGATTTATTCAGGGGGGTCGTGCAATTCAGGGCAGTAACCGGTATAATGACGACCGAAGCAAAAGCCATCCACAATTTTTGGAAAATGACCGGGAGCCATTTTTTTGTCGATACGGATTTTTTTGGTTTTGTATTTGGCCGGCATTCTTGGCCTGGCCGCAGCCACAGTTGAGGCTCAGGATGAGGTGGAGGAGGAGACTTCCGAGCAGTTCAGGATTGAGGAGCTTCCCGGAGGGCGGGGCAATCTCCTTAACCTGTTTTTCGGTTCCCCGCCGGAACTGCCCACTGACCGCGGCAAACTTATCATTCAGGCCTTTCGTGATGACAACGGCAACAATCGGCGCGACTCCGGTGAGCGGAGTCTGCAGGGCGAGATTGTCTGCACTGTGGATGAGATCGAATACCAGGTGCCGGCCTTTATCCCCGGCCTTGATTTAAGCGGGCATTACGAAGTGAGCTGCGAAGGGGAGGATTATCTGCCCATGCTGCTTGAGCCGCAGATCTTCATCGAGCGTCGCGGCCAGATCATTCGAATCGAGGTGCCCTGCCAATACCTGGGTCCCGCGGGTGAATGAAACGCCCCGCGGATTATCCCCAGATCCAGTGATGGAGCAACAGGCCGAGAATCACCGCCAGGGCTGCGGTTACATAAGTCAGGCGGATCATGCGGTGGTATTCGGAGGGAGTGGCCGCGCGATCCGGTTCGCCGAGGACGGCTTTATCCGTTTGCTCACCGAAATAGATCGCCGGGCCGCCCAGTTGCACGCCCAGGGCACCCGCTGCCGCCGCCTCGGGCCAACCGGCATTGGGGCTGCGGTGCTTGCGCGCGTCGCGCAGCATGATGCGCACTGCGTTGAAGCCGTTGAGGCCCAGGGAAAACGCCGCCGGTATCATCAGCAGACCGGTCAGGCGGGCCGGAATCCAGTTGGCCAGGTCGTCCAATCTGGCCGCTGCCCACCCCAACTCGCGATAGCGCTCGGTCAGGTACCCCACCATGCTGTCTAGGGTTGTCACCGCTTTGTAGACGATTAGAGCGACAGGGCCGCCCAGGCTCAGGTAGAAAAGGGGTGCGACGAGGCCGCTCGAGGTGTTTTCCGCCATCGACTCAATGCAGGCTTTGATGATCTCTTCTTCATTGAGGGTGTGGGTTTCACGACCGACGATCAGCGACAGGGCGCGCCGCGCTTCCGACAGCCGCCCCGATCGCACCAGGGTGACCACTTCGGCGGTCTCCTTGTGCAGAGAGCGCAGGGCAAACCCTGTGTAGGCGATCCAGAGCGCAATCATTCCAGCCAGCACCGGGTGGATGGCGGATGCCGCCCACAGAATCAGGGCGGTGCCCACCCCGGTCAGGGACAGGGTCAGAACAACGAGCAGAATCCCGGCACGCCGCCTGTTTTCCAGGACTGCCAGCGCTATCTCAAGCTTTTCCACCAGGCGCCCGATACCGATGACTGGATGGGGTATGCGGCGCGGTTCGATGAGTACGAGACTCAGGACAAAGGCGCTTAGAATCAACCAGCCTGACATGGCAACTCCCGGCGGTTTTTGATTACAGGCAACGCATCAGCATGGGTTCGCAACTCCCGGGACAAGGGCTGCTTTTCGCCATCCCTGGCCGTTTGATTAGCGCCATTCCGGGCGCCAAACACCCTTGTCCCGGGAGCTGCGAACCCGCGAAGTGAGTAGATATGACTACAGTTTGTCGGCACTCAGCACGAAAACCGGATTATGCGCCTCGAACAGCTTGTAGTCGGTCAGCGGATGGGTGCGGGCAATGTTGACCGTAGTGACTTCGAGTTCGTAGCCTGCGTTCTCAAAAAACTCGATGGCGGCGGTCAGGGTGTCGAGGGTCACGGCGTTGACCACGACCCGACCTTCGGCCGGCAGGCGTCCGTCGACGGTTTCAAGAATTTCCCACAGATTGCCGCCGGAACCACCAATGAAAACGCGGTCCGGATCGGGCAGGGTTTCCAGGCAGTCCGGGGCTTCCCCCTCCACCAGCGCAACGTGGCGGCTATTGAACTTACCGAGATTTTCCCGCAGAAAATGCACGCATTGAGGGTTGCGCTCCACCGCGAAAACTCGTCCGTTGGGAAGCAGGTGGTCGGCCTCGACGCTGATGGAACCCGACCCGGCGCCGATGTCCCACAGGGTCATGTCGTGACGCAGCTGCAGCTTGGCCAGCGAAATGACGCGTACCTCTTCGCGGGTAATCAGTTTTTTGACGGCTGAAAACTCCTCATCCGGAATGCCGAGAGTGGGGATGTGCTCCTCGCCTTCCCCTTCGTATTCCTTGATAAGGATCAGAACGTTGAGGGGGGCCGCTTCAATTTCCAGCAGGCCTTTGACGTCCGTGTCGATAATCCGCTCATCGGCGGTGCCGAGTTCTTCGCACAGATAGGCGGCATAGCCGTCGCGCCCGCGCGCCACCATTTCGGCTGCAATGGCGGCCGGTGTATTGACCGGATCGGTGAGAATGGCCGCCTTGTCGTTGGCCACGATGCGATCGACAGCTTTCTGCAGGCCCCGCCCCTGCGCCGAAACGAACACGGCGTCGTCCCACGGCTCTTTTATTTTGGCGAAGGCGTATTGGATGGAGCTGACATTGGGAATAAATTCCATCTCGTCACGGGGCAGGTTTCGCAACAGGTCGCGTCCGATGCTGAAAAAGAGCGGGTCGCCCGAGGTTAGAATAACCACGGTTTCGCGCGAGGACTGCAGCAGGTCGATCACCTCGGCCAGGTTGTCGCCGATCGTTTTTTTTTCTCCCTTGTATTCAGGGAAAAGATCCAGTTGTCTCTGTGATCCGACCAGCAGTGCGGCGTTCTCGATCCGTTGAAGGGTTCGACGACTGAAGCCTTCCTGTCCTTCAACTCCTGCACCTACCACATAGATTTTTCTGCTCATGAACTTTTTTCCTTCTAAAATTCTTGGTTCGCCGTCGCAATTCAGCGGATTTCCTATTTTGGGGAGGAGAGTTCGCTTTGCCTGCAAAATTTCGCCAGGCTGACGGTGCAGTGATCTACATCGCCTGTGCTTCAGAATAACATGCCCTGCCTTCATGGCAACGCCGGCCAGAGCTTGTTATGCCGGAGAAGTCGGCTGTTCAAGCGCCGTTTCGATGCGCTCCCAAATTTCGTCTTTTCCCTGGCGGGTGGTGGCGGAAAACAGGGTAAAAGCATCGACGGGCAGGCCGCAGGTCGATGCAATGGTTTCAATTTGCCTGTCGCGCCGGCTTCGCGCAAGCTTGTCCGCCTTGGTGACCGCCATGATGGTGGGGCAGCCGTATTCTTCCAGCCAGTCGAGCAGGCGCAGGTCTTCTTCGCTTGGAGTCCGCCGGATATCCAGGATAAAAACCACCCCGCGCAGAGTCGAACGGCTTTCCAGGTAAGCCCTTATCATGGGGCCCCAGCTTTTTTTGACCGCCATGGGGACGCGGGCGAAGCCGTATCCGGGCAGATCGACGAAACGGAAACGCTCATTAATGTCGAAGAAGTTGAGCATCTGGGTGCGTCCCGGCGTGGAAGATGTCCGCACCAGCCCGCGGCGGTTGAGCAGGCAGTTGATCATGGAACTTTTGCCCACATTGCTGCGGCCGGCAAAGGCGATTTCGGGTCGGTCGGCTTCAGGGTACTGCGCCGGCTTGAGTGCGCTCTTCAGAAAAACGGCGGAAGAAATCTGCATCGGTCGAAAAGAGTTCCTATCTCACGTGATGAATAATCTGCTTTATTCTGTGCAATGCCTCGCTGGCTTTAGGTTGGGACCAGAAACCTTAATATAAATCCATTCCTGCTGGTTTCCACCCCGGATTCCAAGTGGGCACATGCTAGCACACCCCGCCCAGGGTGTGCTAGAAATCCTGCAGGGTTTGAAGATAAATTACGAGGAACTGATCGCGGGTGAAAGGGCGCAGGACAGGGAAAAATCATTGAATTTTTTTTTGAAAACTGCTAAGGAATAGGGCTGGTGGTGAGACGTTTAGAAAAGATTAATGGCTGGGGCCTGCCCCTTGATTTCTTCTTCTCAGATTTTTCGCATCGAGAGACGGGCGCGATCCGGATCTGCATGAGACCTCCGCACCTGAAAAACGGTCTGCGATGATTTAACTACAGCGGGTGTTCGCGCCGAGCGCGGGACAAAAATTTTCATTGTTCTTCGGATTTCCGCGATTGCATCAACACAATATAAAGGAGACTTTTGAAATGAAAATTTGCACGTGGCTGCGCTTTATCGCCCTGCCTGCGATCATCGTCACTCTGCTGGCGGGCGTCGTTTGCGGAGCAACCACACGCCCGGGAAAATTTGTAACGATCGAAGGGCAGGAAATCCGTTTTTACAGTATTGACGACCGTGACACCATCAAGGGCTGGCTCAACGGGACGGCCATTGAAGTTCCACTGAGTTCCGTCAGCGTGGTTGTGTTTCTCGACAGTCCCAACTCCAGCTACAGCATGTTCGGCAACGATATCAGCTCCGGGGAAGTGGAGCTTACGCGCAAACTGGACGGCAAATCCTTCATCCTGCAGGACGCTTTTTTGCCATCGGAGTGTGACTGCACTTTCATGACCTACAGTTACCGTAACCCCTTTACCGATGAAATCAATCAGGGCAATACGGCCCTGGACGGGTTGCGGCGCATCGTTTTCGATGACTAGGAGGCTGTCGGACTTTGGAAGAATCTACTGCGAAGCCGGCAAATCGGACCATATTTCCGCAAATTTTCGACAAATAGGTCTACTATTCGCTCTCAAATTTCCGAAAATCTGTCCTCGATTTGCCAATTTCTCGTGACGATCCCCAAAGTCCGACAGCCTCCTAGCTATCTGCAGCGCGGGTGATACAATTTAAAGGCGAACTTCTTCGGGGGGTTCGCCTTTTTCGTAATAAACATAAACCGGTTGGGCATTTGCCCGCCAGGGCGCCGGGGAGCAAGGTTGCTGTAGCCGGTCAACCCTGAAACTTTTACGGGAGGACATTCCATGTTGAGTCAGACTCTGCAGGATGCATTCAACGAACAGATGAAATATGAATTTTTCTCCGCTTATCTCTACAAGGCGATGGTCGCATATTTTGAGGCAGAGGATCTGCCCGGCTTTTCAGTGTGGATGCGCGCCCAATCGCTGGAAGAATTGACGCACGGCGAGAAATTCTTCAATTTCATCTGTGATGCGGGCGGCCGGGCGATTATGCAGGAGATCGAGGCGCCCAGGGTTGAATATGCCTCTCCCCTTGAAGTTTTCGAGTATTCGCTTGAGCATGAGCGGTTTGTGACGGAGAGGATCAATAAGCTGATGGATCTCAGCCGTAATGAAAGCAACCATGCTGCGCAGATCTTTCTGCAGTGGTTTGTGACCGAGCAGGTGGAGGAAGAATCCACGTTCAGCCTGGCATGCAAAAAACTCAAGCTGGTGGATGGCGACGGGCGCGGTCTGCTGATGCTGGACCAGGAATTCGGCACCCGCGCGTTTACCCCGCCGGCGGGTTTCACTCTGCTGGGAGCCTGACCCTTTGAGCGACAACCCTGAAAATTCCGGCGCGGCACCGGTCGTTATCCTGGTCGAACCTGCTCACCCGGGTAATATCGGCATGGTCTGCCGCGCCATGGCCAACTTCGGCGCTCATGAACTTCGCCTGGTCAATCCCTGTGCTCACTGCCATCCGGAGGCGCACAAGTTTGCCGTCTTCGCCTCAGACCTTCTCGGGCAGGCGCGGTTATTCACCTCCCTTAAAGAGGCGATTGCCGATCTGGAGATCACGTTTGCCGCAACCCGCCGTGCCGGGCGCTTAAGGGGAGAGTTGACCCCGGTGGGAGAGATGGGGGCACTGTTTGACAGTCTTTCGCCTTCGGGCCGCGCCGGTTTTGTTTTCGGACGCGAGGATGCAGGGCTGACCACTGCTGAAGTAAGCTTGTGTACGCACGCGGTGACCATTCCCTCTGCCGGCGCCCTGGGGTCTCTCAACCTGTCGCAGGCGGTGGTCGTGTTTCTCCATGAAGCCTTTAAGCTTCGCGGCATCACACCGGAAAGAAGCGGCACTCCGGAAGTGGCCTCGCAGGGGGAGATGAACGGGATGTTTGCGGAAATGGAATCTGTGCTGTCGCGGGTTGCTTTTGTCAATCCAGCCCGCCCGGAAGCTGTTCTGCACCCATTGCGCAGCATCATTCGTCGGGCGCGGCCGACCTCGGGCGAAGTGGGTCTGCTGCGCGGCATGTGGAGCCAGTTTGCGTGGAGCGTTCGCGACTGGCGCGGAGCGCGTAAGGGCGAGTCCCGGCAGTCGGATGAAGGGTGAGGTTAAAACAGAGGTTATTATGGATAGGGTGGTTATTGTCGGTTGTGGCGACATCGGCCGGCGGGCCGGGTTGTTGGAGAATGAAGGATTTCATGCCTGGGTAGGGGATCTCAATGATCCGAGCATGCTTCCCGATCTCCCTGTGGCGCAAAGCACCGTTTTTTACCTGGCTCCGCCACCGGGAGGAGGGTTTGAGGATCCCCGTGTCCGCCATTTCTGCAAGGTGTTTTCTGAAAAGCCGCCTCGTCGGCTGGTTTACCTCGGAACGAGCGGTGTCTACGGCGACTGCGGCGAAAGAGCCGTGGCCGAGGAAGACCCCGTTTCCCCAGCGACTTCCCGCGCCAGGCGCAGGCTTGATGCAGAACAGTGCTTGTGTGTCTGGGGGGAAGAACGGGGCGTGGACGTGATGCGTGTGCGGGTCGCTAACATCTATGGCCCGGGGCGTTTGCCTGTTGCCCACCTCGAAGCGGGGCATCCCTTGCTGCGCGAGGATCAGTCTCCTGCCACCAGTCGCGTTCACAGTGACGATCTGGCGCGAGCACTGTGGACAGTGGCTGCGGCCGGTAGAGGGGGGCAGGTTTTCAATGTCGGTGACACGGAGCCCTGCAGCATGACGAGATTTTTCAAGGCGGTTGCACAATTGGCTGGAATCCCGGTTCCGGAAGAGATTGACATTGAGCGTGCGCGGGAAGTGATGAAGCCTCTTCTGCTCAACTATTTTATTGAATCAAGAATTTTGAACAGCGATAAAATTGTGAACGAATTGGGCTTTGAATGGCAGTACCCGACCTTGAGGGAAGGTCTGCCTGCATCGATTTGAAAAAAAGCCGGAGCGCTTGGGCGCCCCGGCAAATAGTACTCATGCGAATTGATCGTTGAAGGTTTAAGAATTATTTGACATGACACTCGTTGCAGGCGGTCGGGCCGGTGCCCATGTTGCTATGACAACCTTTGCATAATTGATGGGCGAGGGTTTTGTCGATTGCAATTTTCTGCGGCGGCATCTTTTCGTGGCACTTGGCACAGGAGAGCGCTTCTGCGTGCATCGGGTGGTCGAACGTCACATTTCCGTTCATCGCTTTATAGGTGAGAACTTCAGGTGCGGCCACTTTCGTGGCGATGGCACCTGTTGCTTTAGCTCCTTCCTGCACCGCTTCCTCTGCGGCCTGCTTGGCCTCTGCCAGGGTTTGATCGGCCGCCTCCTTGCTTTCGCCGGCCAGTTGCTTGCCTTCCTGAGCCGCGCTGTCCAGAGCGCCGCGCCCCGCGTCAATGACCTCAGCCGATTTCTGTTGAGCCTGGTCAACCATTGCGCTGGTGGATTCTTTGATTTGTTCGGTCGTCTCCTTGACCTTCTGGCCAGCAATCGCGGCGGCCTTTCCGGCTGCTTCAACACTTTTTTCAGCCGCAGCGCCGATGTGCTCACCCGCCTTCTTCACCTCGGCTACAGCCTCTCCCGCGGCGGTGCTCGGTGCCGCCTGGCCAGTTGTCTTCTGGGCCTGTTCAGCATCAGAAGCAGGGGCTTCCTGCTGTTCTTCACTGCTGCATGCGACAAGCGCAATCAGGCAGGCGAATACCAATGTTCTTTTGAAAAAATGTTTCATCATGATTTTTCCTCCTTAGATTTCGGGAAAGCCTTTATCCCCTTTCCAATGAAAACCAAACATCCATGATTCTAACAGAAAACCAGTATAATTCCGGACGTTGGGAAAATTAAGCTGGACCCAATCACGAGGAGGGCATAGGATCCACGTCGGCCATGGACAATGGCCAGTATAGGGTGTCGAGCTGGGAACTCCTGCTGAGACTATCGAAGCGGACCTCTATCAGCCAGCAAGGGTAGGATAGTGAAAGAGGATAGTTATGGCGCCCCATGGGCCAGATACTGGTAAAGGGACTCTCCATCGCCAGCATGCCGGGCTTGTCTTTGAGTGCGGGCTGCAAATGCGCCGGCCGCTCCAAGAGAGCGGCAAGCAGCCCAATGGCATAGAGAGGTTGGCCAAGGATCCTCATGGTTACCGCCGCCAGAAGGAGGGGAAGAAGAGAACCATAACGGTGAAAAGCTCCAGCCTGCCGAGCAGCATGCAGCCGGTCAGGATCATTTTGCCGAACCCGGAGACATGGGCGTAGTTGTCGGTCGGGCCGACCGAGCCCAGTCCGGGGCCGATGTTGCCCAGTGTTGCGATGGCCGCCGCGCCGGCTGAGACAAGATCCATCCCCGCCAGGGACAGCAGCAGAGATGCGGCAACGAAGGTGCCGATGAAAAGAGCGAAAAAGCCGAGGATCGCCTGCATCACATCCCGGTCCACCGGGCGGTCCCCCAGCTTGACCAGGCGGACGGCGCGAGGGTGTATCAGGCGATAGAGCTGGACGTGGGCGTGTTTGAACAGTAGCAGGATGCGCGCCACTTTGATGCCGCCGGCCGTCGACCCGGCGCAGCCGCCGACGAACATCAGGGACACCAGCATGTACTGGGTGATCAGCGGCCATTGCTCATAATCGGCGGTGCCGAAACCGGTCGTGGTGATAATGGAGGTCACCTGGAAGATGCTGTAGCGAATATTGTCGAAAAAGGAGGCATATACCGTGCCCTGGTTGAAAAAAACCAGCACGCCGGTGGCGCTCAGAACCAGAAACAGGTAGATGCGGAATTCCTCGCTTTTCCAGAACCCGGAAACTTTGCCGCGCAGGGCGTAATAGTGCAGCGCGAAGTTGACGCCCGCCAGGAACATGAACAGAGTGATGACACTGTCGATGTAGGCGCTGTTGTAAGCTGCAACGGAAGCGTCGCGGGTTGAAAATCCGCCGGTGGCCAGGGTGGCGAAGGCATGGCACAGGCTGTCCAGAAAAGACATGCCGCCCACCATCAGCAGAGCAACTTCGGCAACCGTCAGCAGCAGGTAGACCTCCCACAGCAGCTTGGCGGTGTCCTGAATGCGTGGCTTGAGGCGATCTGCCGTCGGGCCGGGTACCTCAGCCTTGAACAACTGCATGCCGCCGACGCCGAGCATGGGAAGAATGGCCAGAGACAGCACGATGATACCCATGCCGCCCAGCCAGTGGGTCATGGCCCGCCACAGAAGGATACTCTCGGGCAGGATCTCGATGTGGGTCAGGATGGTGGCGCCGGTGGTGGTGAAGCCGCTCATGGTTTCAAAGCAGGCGTCGAGGTAGCTGGGAATGGCGCCGGAGAGAAAAAAAGGCAGGGCGCCGAGCAGAGCGAACAGGGACCATCCCAGTGTGACTACCGCAAAGCCGTCGCGCACCGAGATCTCCTGGCGGGAGGAAAAGGAACGGAACAGCAGCAGGCCGAAGCCGAAGCAGATGGCCGAGGCTTCAAGGAAGGCCCAGGCCGCGCCATCCTGGTAAAACAGCGAGAACGGAATGGGGGTCAGCAGAGTAGCGGACAAAAAGAGCGACAAAGCGCCGAGTATGCGCAGAACCAGGAAGCAATTCATGGTGAATTCTCAACCAAAATAGCCTTCAACCTTCGGCAGGGCTTCTGGAAGGGTGAAGATGACCACGCGGTCCAGCGGTTGAAGCTGCGTCTCGCCGGTGGGGATGATATAATTCCCCTGGCGCATGATAACGCCGATGATGGCACCCTGAGGGAAAGTCAGGTCTTTCAGTGGAGTTTTGACGACGGGACACTCTGAGGGCACTTCGATTTCAAGTACTTCGGCGTTGCTGCCTTCCACCGTGGCGAGAGACAGCACCCCGCCGCGCCGTACATGCTTGAGGATCACCGCCCCCGCCGCCAGTCGCGGCGAGACACAGGCGTCGACCCCAAGCGAAGGGGCGAGGTTGAGATACTCCGGCTTGTTGACCAGGGCCAGGCCGCGACGCGCACCGTGTTTTTTGGCCAGCAGCGAACACAGAATGTTGGTCTCATCGTCTCCTGTCACCGCCATGAAGACATCGGCGCCCTCGATTCCTTCGCTGACCAGAGTTCGAATATCGGTGCCCTCGGTATGGATGACCATGGTGCGATTGAGCTTTGCAGCTAGTTCCTCGCAGCGTGTCATGTCGTGATCGATCAGGTGAACGTCGAAGCGCAGTTCTTCAAGCTCCTGCGCGATCTTCATTCCTATGGCGCTGCCCCCCAGAATGAACGCCTTGCGCGAGCGAAGTGCTTTCTCCTGCTCCGGTTGAAGAATGTACTGAATCGCAGGAAGGTCGTTCTGGTGGGCGAAAATGAAGATACTGTCGCCCGCCATGATGGTGTCCTCGCCCCGGGGGATGATGGTGCGCTCGCCGCGGGTGATGGCGGTGACGACAAAGCGGTACATGCCGCGGATTTCCCCGAGCTCCTTGAGGGTCAGGTCGCACAGGGGACTTTTTTCGTTGATGCGGTAGCCGAGGAACTGGATCTGCCCTTCGACAAACTCCGCCACATCGAAGGCGCCCTGACGCGAGGCGATCTTGATCATCTCCTCGGCGACGGCATCCTTGGGGTTGATCAGCAGGTCGATGCCGAGTTTTTCCTTCGACAGCACGGCACCCTGGCTGGAATACTCGATGCTGCGCACCCGGGCAATCCGGGTCTTGACCCCGTATTCACGGGCCAGCAGGCAGGCAAGGATGTTGACCTCGTCCATGTCGGTGACGGCGATGAAGATATCGATCTGCTTGATGCCGCCCTGCTCCAGAACTTCGGCGCTGGCGCCATTGCCGGCGATGCCGAGGACATTGAGCCTGTCCTGGGCCCAGTTGAGGCGCTGCTGGTTGCTGTCGATCAGGGTAACCTGGTGGCCTTCTTCAGAGAGCTTCTCGCACAGAAAATATCCGACCTGACCGCTGCCGACGATAAGGATGTTCATATCTGCTCCAACCGCAGGAATGTATTCAGGGTGGCTAGAAAATCGCACATTTCACGGTGATGTGCAAGGTTGTGAGATCTCGCCCCGGCAAAGAAGCCGGCCTGTCGCTGCAGAAGGTTGAGACCGCGACGGGAGATAAGGTAAGATCTGGAATCAGAAAGGAGAATTCGATTTGTCGTTTTTCATGGAGATAGATGAGGAGGATATGCGGCGCGAGCGCAATCGCGCCCGTGAATTGCGCAAGAGCGCCTGGTGGAAAAACAAGCTCGCCCAGGGGCGCTGCCATTATTGCGGAGGCGTGTTCAAGCCTTCGGAGCTGACGCTGGACCATATCGTGCCGGTGGCTCGGGGCGGCCGGTCGACAAAGGGCAACTGCGTGCCGGCCTGCAAGGAGTGCAACAACAGGAAAAAGAATCTGCTGCCGGTCGAGTGGGAGGACTACCTGGAAAAACTCAAGCGCGGCGACTCGCTGTCATGAGCCGCCGCACAAGGTTGTGAACTTTCAGACAGGGCGGTATGCCATTGCCTTGCGGTAGATATCGACATATTTCTGTGCGCAGTTCTGCCAGGTGAAGTCTTCGGTCATGCCCCGTTTGACAATCTTGAGCCATTGACGACGGTTCCGATAGACCTCGAGCGCCCGGTCAAGGGACTTCAACATGGCATCGGGGGTCGCTTCTTCAAAGAGAAAGCCGTTGCCCTGCCGGGGGTGTTCGTCCGCATCGATCACTGTATCGTTGATCCCCCCGCTGCGGTGGGCGACAGGCACGCTGCCGTAGCGCAGCGCGATGATCTGCTCCGGGCCGAAGGCCTCGTGGCGGCTGGGCATGAGGAAGATGTCGCTGCCGGCGAAAATACGCCGCGCAATACCCGTATCCTGCGTCAACAGCACACGGGTTTTGGGATCATGCCGGTCCTGCCGCTCTGCAAAGAAATCATGAAGTCCGGGCGCAGCCTCACCCGCGATAACCAGCTGCAATTCGCGCTGCATCAACTGCTCCCATGCGTCCTTGATCAGATCCGCCCCCTTGGCGCAGGTGAGGGGAAATGCTGCGCCCACCAGGGGGATCAAAGCTTCGGGCTCCAGTTCCATCTCTTTCTGCAGGGCCCGCTTGTCGCCTTTTTTGCCGTTGAGGTTGTCGACGTTGTAGGGCAGGTTGAGGTTCATGTCCAGGGATGGGTCCCAGGTTTTAGAGTCAAGGCCTTCAAGGATGCCGTGAAATGCATTGCCGCGCTGTCGCAGAAGCGGAGCGAAGTCTGCGCCCAGATCGGTCAGGCGCAGCTCATTGCGATAAGTAGGAGAAATGGTGGTAACGATGTCCGCGTGGGTCAGTGCTCCCGCCAGAAAGGAAAATCTCCCCTGGTGATTCAATCCGTAATTCTGATCGGCTTCCACGTTGAGGTGAAGACTTTCGAACAGTGAGGGAGAAAATCGCCCTTCATCCAGGTCGCGGAAGGTAAAAACGGTGTGAATGGGAGCGTAGAACGGATCGTTCTTTAGAGTGGTGCGCAGCAGCACAGGGATCAGGCCGGTCTGCCAACCATGCAGATGCAGGACGTCGGGGCGAAAATCCATGCGCCGCAGCAGCTGCAGCACGGCATGGCCGAAAAAGGCGAAGCGCTGCGCGTTGTCCTTGTAAGGCTGCCCTCCTTCACCGTAAAGGCCTTCGCGGTGGAAGAATTCCCGGTTCTCAATGAAGTAGACCGGCACTCCTTCCAGCATGGTTTGACGCAGCAGTCCTTTGTGCGTCTGCCCTTCGATCATTACCTCGACGCTTTTGCGTCCTTTGCGCAGAGTGAAGCCGTTGTCGTCGACTTCTTTATAGCAGGGTAGAATGATGCGGGCGTCATGGCCGAGCTTGCGCAGAGCTTTTCCCAAGGCCCCTGCAACCTCGGCCAGTTCGCCATGCTTTGCGTAGGGGTGAACTTCGGGGGAGACAATCAGAATTTGCATAAAAATTCCCTTATTCCCCCGATCCTGACGCAGAATGTCGGTGGGGGCTGTTTAGTCCGCGCGGGGCTGTGGAGTCATCTCCCGCAACCGTCGGACCATAGGTTGAACCTGAAAACCGGCTGCTGCCGCCGCGCTGTTGATACAGCAGGCCTGATTGTGCAGGGCGGCAATTCCCTCCATCAATGCCTGTTTCTTTTCCTCCCCCAAGGACAGAGCCAAAGCTCCCAGCAGACAAATGCAATCAACAAGGTCGCTAAATCGTTCTTGATCGAACCATTCAATATTCTGGTAAATGTTATACCCGAGCAATGAGCGGGCATTGAAATCATTCAGCAGGTCGGCCATGACCTGTGTCAGCTGCGCAGCCGTGGTCGGCAGCGGCCGCTGTGCGAGAAGCCGCACGACACGCTCCGCTTCAAGCCGTGCCCGTTCCTCAGCGAGATTGCAATAGGGTGCCGGGTCACCGATCAGGGTTTTGACCCAGACCTCGTCAAACAGGCATCGCCTTGCAAGATCTTCGGCGTCCATCTCTCCAGTGCTGGCGTTTTCGAAGGTGTCGAGTCGGTGCCAAAGCAGCCAGGGCAGCAAAAGGCGCAGGGTTTCATGGCGCTTGTCGGATCCGGATGTTTTCTTTGCTTTTTTGTCGGCCGGCTTCTTCTGCGAGTCCGTCACCGGCAGATGCTGCTGCAGCCAGTTCAGTGTTTCGCGATGAGCGCGCTGCCGGCTGCGCAAACAGCCCAGGCGCTGGAGTGCCGAGATATCCTTTCTGAGGCCGGCCGTCAGTTGATCCGAATCGATATATAATGAAAATTCACCAACAATATTTTTCCAAAAATAACCGAATCTGTGTTCGATGTCAATAAGATGTTTGTCGCTTTTAATTTTTTCTTCAGTCAAAATTAATGATTTCTCAAGATCAAGCAGCGATTCTGCAGCCAGGGCGTGATCCATACTCTCCATCAGTTCGGCATAATGCCGGCGGCGCCACAGGCGATCGAGATCGGCACAGGGGGCGCCGGCAAGTTCCTGGTAAATGCGGCCCCAGGTGCCGTCATGGTCACGGATCTCCTCAAAGTCGATAAACACCTGGCATTGATAGCCTTCGAGGCGGACAAAAAGACCCTGCTCCACCATTTCCCGTCCGGTGCGCAGAAACTGCTGACCGCTGACATGTTCTCTGAAGCGGTAATAGATGTGGTTGTCCGATTTTAAATCGAGGCTGTGCCCAAGGGTGCTCTGCTCGAGCCAGCCGGGATTGCCGGAGGGATCGACAGCCCAGGCGGCGGTGGTGCGGACCCAGCCGGATATTTCGGCGTAACGGTTGTGAAAGACCACCAGCGCGCGCTGATCGCCGCAGCGATTGGAGTAGGCGAATACGTTTTCATCGACGCCCTGGTCGGTCCAGAAATCGTAAAGGCGAAAGTCGCGTGATCCGCTGAAGATGTAGCGCCTGCGCAGCAGCGGGAAGATGCGGCGTTCATGCTCCGCAACCATGCCGGAATCGATCGGTTCATCCCAGTAGGCTTTGCTGTATTCCATACCGTATTTTTCAGACAGCCCCTCGACCTGGCCGTGGCCGAACATGGGCAGTCCGGGCATGGTCGCCAGCATGGTTGAATAATCCCGATGAAGCCACGCCATAGTATTTTTCGCCCTTGCCGAACTGCTCCACTGCCGTGGCTTCATCGGGATTATTCATGAAATTGGTAAAGCGCTTGAGAATCTCGTGATTGAATTCGAGGATATTTTTTATGGTCAGGCGGTACTTGGCATTCTCCTCGTTCTTGAGCATGTTCATGAAGGCGCTGTTGTAGACCCG
>OBLN01000422.1_pt1 | contig 15348 bp, 12 predicted proteins | sample 1519301 | NCBI WGS metagenome assembly OBLN01 (sample SAMEA2452533, study PRJEB22499) | sediment metagenome | reverse complement strand
TAGTTACCTGATAGGATACGATCCATCAGGATGATTGTCTCTTTATGCATCTTAGTCCTTTTCCCTTTGTCTATACCTTCCATTCCCAGATAATCATTCATGCATTTACAGACACCATTCGCTTCGTCTTCATTACAATAATCATCCACAAAAGCTATGCAACCATTATAACCAAGTTTCTTTCCAATATAATCTATGGCATAAGATACACCGTATTTACAGCCTGTACCCGGCATGAAATATTTATACCCTTCTTTCCTTTTTTGCTTAAGCCAGGGAAAAAGATTGGAATCACGATCAATAATGAGTATCTGATCTTTTTGGAAACCATATTTTATCAGAACATCAACCATTTCACCCAGGGAACATGGTACATTACATTTACCACCAGATAGCTTAATGCAGTTCTGGTTCTTCCTATTGTTGACCTTGTCCGACATTGGACACTCATGTTCTCCAATGGGCTTTGCACAATATGGTAAAAAAGCAACACACTTATCCAGATCTTCCCTTACCACTTTATTTATGTCGAGGGAATGAGGATATAATGCCAGATGATTTTCTATTAGGAGATCATCCTGTTTTTTGAATTTGCATTTCCATCTTACAATCTTTTGATGGATCGAATAGGGAATCAATCCATATATTAATTCTCGGGTCAACATTTTTTTTCCTCCATGACTTGGACTATACTTCCGAGGAGTTGTCCAAAGAAACCTATTATGCCCAATTATTGAGCTTTATAGGATATGGTTAGTTTGGTCATAGGTATAAACATCATGCCCCTATATACAGTTATTTGTGCACATAGAGTGTATTAAATTATATATACTGTGCACATTGTTATAAATAATTAAGACAGACACTGTACAAAATCCCTACATTTTATGTACAAGTTAAATGTGTATAAATAATGCATTTGTGAACTGAGAAATTGTCAGTGGCTATCCAATAATAAGCCAATGACTATGAAATCAAAGACCTAATTCCTTTGCAATCTCCTGAAACTCTTTACCTTTTGAAGTTGTTATATACAAGTTTCCTTTATGTTCAAGAAGTCCTTTTTCTTCTAACATTTCAAGATACCTGTTTACCATATCAAAGTTCAGGTTTGCACTGTAAACTATATGTGTCTTTTTAGCCCCCTCCAATGCTGCTTTTAAAATTTCCACACTAATGGCAGTCCTGCTTCTTCTAATATAACCACATCCACTAGTTACAGTTTTTTTCTCCACCTGCAACTACCCACTCATGATGATAAAAGTTGGAAGAAAAAATTCATTCCAACCTGCAGATTCGATCTATTTCTTGGACTTGTATCCATAGGCAATTACAGCTCCTACAAGGATAAGACCAAATATAGCAACCGTGCTGCTGACACTACTAACAGGAGAGGATTCTTCTTCACCTGCTGCTTCATCAGCTACTTCTTCCTCCATTGTACTCTGAACTATTGTTTCATCTGGTTGTGATGCTTCGGATGCTGTGTCCACAGCTTCTTCGACAGTCTCTGTAGTAGCACTACTAAAGCCTCCGCCTCCACCTGAAGATTTGGTTTCAGTCGTAGTAGGAGGTGCAGGAGTAGTTGCACTAAGATCCATAGAGATCACTTCACCACTCTGATAACTGCTAAGGTCCAATGTCGTTGTTTCTACATCATTCACATAAACGGTGACCACACTGTAATCAGAACTTACTCCCAGTCTGTTACTTCGTTCATCACCAAAAAGACCTGCATTCGTTACAGTTGTTTCACCAACTGTCTGCCCATCAACAACGAGCGCCACTTCAGTCCCCACAGGTGCCGGACTTCCATCAACCATTAAACTCCCTTCTAATACTAACGGAGGAGAAACGGCTGCAGCAGGTACAGCTACTACTATAAATGAGAATAAAATTATTAAAACCTGTAATGAAACACCATATTTTTTATCGCTTATCATACGTCCCACCTTTGATAAATCAAAAAAGCAGTGAGATATCTCACTGCAAATTTTCATGTTTCTTTACACCTCAGGCCAGTACACACTCCTCGTCCACGAATACGTAATATCCTTCATACATATCCATTTCAAAGACATCGGTACCTACCTGATTGCCATTGATGACTCCTTCTACTCCATTGTAGCCTACGTAGGCAAACTCATTTGCAGAGGTTACCCATGGTCCTGTGACCTTGACGTAGCAGTCATCAACCGTTGCAAGACTAATCTCTGCAGACAGCTCTACCTTGGCGTTGTGACCAACTGCGTTCCATCCCGGATAAAGTCTCAGTGATGGAGGCGTAGATGGCACCTTTGGTGTGAGGTAATCCTCATTGATGACAACTTCACCAGACATGTTGTTGTGTACCCAGTATGCCTTCAATGGCTCAAAGGTAGTTGGTACAACCATCATACCGGCAGAGGCATCGTCATAGAATACACTATCAACCATTGTAGCATCAAAGTCCTGTAGTACTACATTGATGTCTGCATTTTCAAGTGTCTCTGGGAATGAGATCAGGTTCCATCCTGGCAGGAGTATTATTCCTTCTGGGTTGTATACTTCTACACAGACGATATAGAATGCTGAGTCTCTTCCGTCATCCAGTGTGGCTTTTATCAGGTACTGACCATCAGGTACACTTGTAGTATCAAGCACAGCTGTCCAGCCATCAGAGCCGTCATTGTCCGTTGCGAACTCGGCCCAGACTTCACCAACGTCATCATCAGCGCAGTTACCATTGATATCTGCAAAGATAGCAAACGTTGCAGTCATGATATCGTCCTGACCGGAATTGTCCACAACTTCGACGATCTGCGTCTTTGAGACCACATCACCATCTGAGTGAGAGATGATCTCTGGTACTGGAACTACATTAGGCACTGTTGTAACCTCAACGGTACCGTCTGTAACCATTACTCCTGAGATAACTGCATTGGTTTCATCCTTGAGAACTACATTGTTCAGGTCAAGGGCGTAGACGCCATCTGTTGCAGTATCCACAACTTCGAACTCGATGGTTAGCATCGTGCCGGCTTCTGGTGTGTAGACTCCGCCTGTAGCTGCGATTCCATAGGTAATGGTACCTGCACCGTCATCCTCACTTCCAGGTGCAACAAGTGCTCCTGCTCCAAGCAAGTTCGCATCGGTTATGCTGTTTACCATGACCACTGAAGGATCATAATCCAGCTGCAGGCTTACAGCACGCAGGTCGTAGTCAGCAGAGTTTACATCCACAGCTACCTGGAAGGTATCTCCAATGTCAAGCGGTCCGCTTGCTGTTGGTGATATCATCACATAAGGCACATCAGCAGCCGTACCTCCGACTACCTGAACAGTACCGTCTGTGACCTCAACTCCAGCGATAGCTGTATTGGTCTCATCCTTAAGAACAACACCATTCAGGTCAAGGTCATAGGTGCCATTTGCTGCACCAGCCTTCACTTCGAACTCAATGGTTAACATTGTTCCGGCTTCTGGTGTGTAGGTTCCAGTGGAAGCAATACCATAGCTTATGGTACCTGCACCATCGTCACCACTTCCAGGTGCTACAAGTGCTCCTGCTCCAAGCAAGTTCTCATCGGTTATGCTGTTTACCATGAGTGCGGCTGAATCGTAATCCAGCAACAGGTTCACAGCACGCAGGTTATAGTCAGCTGAATCGACTTCAACCTCTATCTGGAATGTGTCACCCGGGCCAACAGGACCGCTTGCTGTAGGAGTGATCATTACTTCAGGCTCAGATGTTGTTGGTGGTGTTACTTCATCGCCAACTTTCACTGTTCCATCTGCAATTGCAACTCCCGAAATAACTGCGTTGTCCTGGTCCTTGAGAGATACACTGTTCAGATCAAGGTTGTAAGTACCATTTGCTGCAGTTGCCTTTACCTCGAAATCAATGGTTAACATCGTACCGGCCGTTGGCACATAGTTACCAAGACCAGCAGTAGATGCAATACCATATGTTATGGTACCTGCACCGTCGTCACCACTTCCAGGTGCTACGAGTGCTCCTGCACCAAGCAAGTTCTCATCGGTTATGCTGTTCACCGTGAGTGCGGCCGAATCGTAATCCAGCTGCAGGTTCACAGCACGCAGATTAGATGTGTCGGAATCGACCAACACACTTACCTGAAACGTATCACCTGCATCGTACTCATTCGTCTGCGGATCTACTGACACTGAAGGTGCAGCCGCTGCAAGTCCTACGCCCACCATGAAACATGCACAAAATATTAAAAGGATGGCAGTTGATCCTGCCATTCCCTTACGTGTTATTTTTGTCATGATTTCACCTCTTACATCAGGCTTAAGACTGATATACTCCTGCGAACTCTACGAAGTCATCGAAGTCTACGTCACCGTCTTCATCAAAGTCGAAGATTGCGTTGTAGTTGCTGTCACCCATTACTGAGTTGTAGCATGCTGCGAATTCAACAAAGTCATCGAAGTTGACGATTTCGTTTCCATCGTAATCACCCTTCATCTCACCAACCGGTGGTTCAACTACTGGAACACCACCGTTCATGTACAGACCTGTGCCATCCGTTGGATCATATGTGAACATCATCCTTGGATAGACTGGTGGGGTCTCGACATTGTCACATATCACTGTGTTAGGTGCAGTGAATGAACTTGTCAGCAGATAGTCACCGTTTCCGCCTGCATTTGGTACATCTGGGTAGACAAACTCCTTGTAGAAGTCTGGCATGGTGTAGATGTGTAGCCACTTCCAGGTCTCATGTGTCATGTCTGTTTGAACACTTGTTGCACCAGAGTTAACAGTGCATTCTCTGAGAAGCTCCAGCAGGTTGGTGTGGAACCTTGGCTCATAGTCCTTGCCTGTGAAGTAGATCTCAGTTGCTGGCACGGTAAACATGCGCTCTGCAATTGTGTCATACGGTGTGTTGATGTACATGTCATGATACCAGAGCAGATCATCGGTTGCGCTTGAATCGAACCACTGTCCATAGTAGCAGGTCATGCCTTCACTTGGTACATTGTGTGGAATGTCGATGTCATCGATCATAATGTGTTCACCATTGAATGGTGGTAGCACAGGCATGATCTCGCCATCATAAACACCTCTCTTAACAACGGAAAGATCGTTCAGTGAGATGTCCTTGTGTTCTGGCAATGGGTTCCTTATGGTGATGTACTTGACATTGTTGTCTTCTGGACCGTAGATCATTGCAACAGCGTATTCAGCACCATCCACGAAGAAGGATTCACTGGTGTGGAGCAGACGTCCAACACGGATCAGTACCTTGTCGTTGCTTGTGCTGGTACCAAGGATTTGCATTGCCCATGGCTCGTAGAAGTCTGGTGTATCCATAACTACAGTGTGACGTCCTGCACTAAGGACACCCTGTTCAACATTGATGCTGTGCAGTCCACCGATCTGTTCAGGGATCATGTTACCATTGTAGTATATCTTAACTGCAACTCTGTCGATCTGACCCTGTCCATCGTAGTAGATGTCTTCGATCTCTACAATGTGGTCAAGGAACTGCAGCCTGTCGCCAACATTAACTGCGAATATCTCGGAACCTATTGCTACGTCCTTCATTCCGTCACCGTTCATATCAGCGGCTCCAAGCAGGTAGGTCATGTCACTGTTTCCGTCATAGTTCATGTCCATACTGTCAAGACCGATCTGTGAATCGTCCATGTCAGATACAGGGAACCAGAAGTATGTCCATAGTCCTGCATCCTGGTCCATGAAGTCCCAGAAGTTGGCAGGGTTACCATTGGAAGTTGCCATACCTGCAGTTGGCTGGTAGTGCTTGTCAATGAACATGTAGGTGTACTCGTTCACGACATCTTCCCAGACGTACTTATTTGGATTATCAAGCCATACCTTACCGGTTGGTTCGGTGTATTCAGGTACGAACCACTGTCTGAAGAAGACCTTCTCGTGTGAATCCTTGTTGTCCACAACAATTCCTGCCTTTATCTTGGCTGGGTTGAGTGTTACAAAGTCTTTCTTAGGTGCTTCTACATTCAATGGATCAAATGGTGCTTCCGGATCACTGTATGGGAATGCAGCATTCATATCGCCTTCACCATAGACTCTGAGTCCGTTGGTCTCGGAATCTATCTCATTGACATAGATATCTTCAGCTCCTGTTTCCTGGTCATAGACGAACATAAGTCTCTGTGGCCAGACGAAGTTGTCAATGTTGCAGATGTATTGATAGAAGTCTTCACACTTCTTTGAGTTCTCTGCTCTGAAGGAACTTGTTACGAGGAAGTCACCTGTACCATCATCAATATCCGGCATCACAGGATATACAAACTCCTTGTAGAATTCTGGCATTGTCCTGATGTGCAGCCACTTCCATGCCTCATCAGCCTCGATAGAACTAAGATCTGCACCTTCATCTAGCATCTCAAGTAGATTGGTGTGGAATCTTGGCTCAATAGTCTTGTCGATGAAGTAGATTAGCAATGGATCAACATCGTAGATCTTACGTTCTTCTACAGTGTCATATGCATCAAATATGCATTCATCTTCATACCATTCCCCATCAGGAGCAGCAGAGTTTAGAATTGAACCCACATATCCCGTGTATGAGCAGCATGCTTCTGTGTGTGGGATGTTGATGTCATCAACCATTGTGTGCATCTTGTTGAATGGTGGCAGCAATGGGAGATACTCACCGTTGTCAACCATTTCCTTGACAACTGAGAGGTCATTAAGTGCGACATCCTGGTGTTCTGGTACAGGGTTTCTGATAGTGATGTACTTAACACTGTTATACTCTGGACCATATATCCTGGCGACGTCATATTCTGCACCATCTACGAAGAATGTTTCTCTTTCATAGAGCTGACGTCCAACGTTCATCAAAACCTTGTCACTGGCAACACCAGTAGCTTCAATCTCAAGGAACCATGGTTCATAGAACTGTGGCCTGTCCATTGTTACTGTGTGGCGTCCTGCACTAAGGTAATTGCGGTCTCCAACATTAACGTTCCAGAGTCCACCAATCTGTTCAGCTTCATCGTTACCAGTATAGTATACCTTTACAGCAACTCTGTCTATTTTGCCGTCGACAATATATATGCCTTCGATTACTACTTCATGGTCAAGGAACTGAACAGTGTCGCCAACACCTACAGCCATGAGCTCAGAACTGATCTCTATGTCCTTGTAGCCATCGTGGTTGAAGTCACCGACCTTCTTAAGAACTACCATGTCATCTTCGCCATCAGCGTTCATGTCATAGCCGTCTATACCGATCTGTTCATCGTCATTGTCTGCAACCGGGAACCAGAATGTGGTCCAGTAAGCACGTGTTGTGCTCATTGCTGTTGCAGCTCTTGGCTGGTAGTGCTTGTCAACGAACATGTAAGTGTAGTCTGTAACTACATCTTCCCAGACATATTCATTGTGATCTGGAATCCATTCAGTCTTCCACTCTGAAGGTGGTATCTTGAATAATTCAGCATTATCTTCAGTGATGAGTTCTTCTACTGTATCATTTTCCTTAAAGATCGTACACCTGAAATCATCAAGCCATACCATACCAGTTGGTTCTGTGTACTCTGGCACGAACCACTGTCTTGCAAAGACCTTCTGCTTGGAGTCAATATTGTTTACAACAATATCATCTTCAAGTAAGGCCGGATTAAACGTTACAAAATCTTTCACTGGCGATTCTACATTCATTGGATCGAATGGTGCCTCCGGATCAGTGTATGGGAATGCTGCACTGTATCCTTCTTCTCCATATAGTCTCAATGAATTTGCGTCATCAGCAGCATTTGCAGAACTTGCTATTGAAAATATAGTAATGAGAGCAATAGCAATTACTAAATGCTTGCGCTGGAACTTCACTTTCATTGTTAGTATCCTCCTTTCTTAAGTCATACGACTTTTTGATACCATCAAACATGACTCCGTCTCCAATCGTTTAATGATACCCCAGTGAAGCTGTCTTGGACAATCCCACCGACAACCCCAAACAATGATATGAAGTCAGATTTTATAAACCGATAAGAAATAAAACTTCAGAACTCTGCTAGCAAACAAAGATAAGAAACATTGTTACTAAATAATGTTACATGAAAAAAGTAAATGAAGAGCGATAGATATTAGAAATTTGTATGAAACCAAAAATGAAAAAGAGGACAGTAATCACACATTAGATCTGTTTTGTAATGGAACAAGGACTGCGTCGTAGGTAAAGATCAGCCATAAAAGGAACGGAAAAGCTATCCTTCCAATAGCATACATATAGAGGAACTCGTCCTGATAAGAGAAGAAAAGTAGTTGCAAATATATTATCACTAAATTGAAAATAATCGTTAGCAACAGGCCTATCAGCAAAATTTTCATGGTCCTCTTCCTTTCAAGAGACGTAGCAAGTACCAGGGCAACAAAAGGAATGAAGTTCAAAGGTAGATAAAACAAAAAGAAATTTACAGGGTCCACAATAACAACGGAAGCCGCAAAATACCTTCCGCCTATAGGGACCCACACCAGGAACAAAATAGTAAGATAAAGAAAAAACCTTTTTAAAAAAGGTAACATTCTTATCGTGTTCATGAGTTCTTCCTTCTGATTATAACTATGCTTTACTCCTCATGAAATACGCCAGCGTGAGAGATAGAATACCTAGAAGATAACCAAAACCTGGAGTAGTTTCTGCTTCACTTTCAGTAGCTTCCTCTTCTTCTAGTGCCGCTTCATCTTCCGGAGTTGACGTTAGCTTGTCCTCTATTTCATCAGGACTGGCCAGTTTGAAAACTACAGGAACTTCGCTTACACCGGTGTTCGTGGCTTCTCTGTTCATGATCTCATATACATCAGTGATAAGTTGCTTTTTGTTTGCGTCGGTATCCTCATTGATCTTTACCTCAAAGTACCCGTCAGGCGATAAACCCGTGCTCAGAAGTATACCATTTTGCAAATAATCATCTATCTCGTCACTCATGTTGAGAGATATAGCATATGAATCCTGGAAATACCATTGCCAGCATTCCTTCTCGGTGTTTATCTGCGGCAGTTTACCGGCTGTCGCTACTACTAAAGGATCATACAAAGGACTTTCATTGTTCATGAAGTCTTCAAGTTCCATTTCCTTCATTGACTGCACTCTTTGAATTAATTCCTGCAAATTATCACTTATATCAGAAATCGTACCTTCGCCAAACTCCACTGGCACATTACCTATGTCCATATCCTGTGCATTCCGGTCAATTATTCCATAGATCAGATCCATTTCAGTTTGATCGACCATAAGTGGTTCATAGAATACGACTACCAGATATCCGGCAGAGTTGGAGCCAATCGATACAATCTTACCTTGAGGGAATAAATATTGGCCTTCGAACTCAGTTACAAGTTCATTCTCCAGCTTAAGACTATTCTGTGACCAGGATTCTTCACTCTGTGCTACACCATATCTTTCTATTGCTTTATAGTCATCAGGATGGAAACCAAAAATATATGCATATCCTAATTGCGGTTCCACAACAGATGTTGATGAGCTGATGCTGCTAGATGGGCTTTTAGTCTGGCTTGCAAGATCAATGGTTTCCAAAGGTGTTGAAGCATCATCTGTTACATCCCCAACTACCACCGAGCTTCCGGTTGCTTCACCGGCAAGGTAATCTTTATTTTGATCCAGAAGCTTCGCTTCCTTGAAACTGAGACTGTAAACACCCTCAATAGTATCCTTTGTCTGGAATTCGATGGATATCAATGTCCCACTTCCTGGCGCATCATAGCTCGCATCAGCAAATCCATAGGTTATAGTGCCATCCCCATCATCACCACTTTCCGGCTCTATAAGCGCATCATTTTCAAGGAGGCTTCCTTTTGTGATACTGATTACCTCAAAAGCATTAGAATCATAGTCCAAGACTATATGTATTGCACTTAACTGGTCAATGCCGGAATTAACATCAACATCTACACTAAATGTTTCACCGGGAGATAGACCGGTATGCGATTCAGGAGAGATAGAAATCGATGCTGTTGCAGATGCATTCCCGATGGCTATCATCAGGACCAATAAAGTCATAACTGTATATTTAACAAAGTTGCTAATACCCCACATTATGTAACCCCCGTTACGGTTTTATAGGCACAACGGCCTATTTGTTCAGTAATTAATATCCGTTTTTTAATTATGAAGATATATAGGTTCCGATTTGTTTACAAAGAGATATAATGAAGAAATGTAAACATAAAAGAGAGAACATATCAAAAAATAATTGTGAGAAATAAATGGCCTGATAGACCACTTATTTCCCTGATTCCGTTTATGGTGGTACGGTGGGGGTACGTTGATACTATTTCTTAATCAGAGTCTGTCTTATACGAAAAAACCTGGAGACAAAATCATGATTACAATCCATACATTTGTGTTTACAGCAAATAAATGGAGAGGAAACTATATTATGGATAATTATTAAGGATTATAACGCCTTAATTTCTATCTGGCTGTGATTATTTCCCTTGATTTTTGGGCTTTTTCGTGATTAATATGAAATTATTTTTGTATAGAAGAACAGAAGATATATTCAAATTGACCAAGAATCCCAAAATAGCAAAAAAAAAATGATATAAAAGTAAGAGACAGGTTTAAATGGCCTGCCTCTATCTCCTTCTATTTGCTAGTTGTTTGGTGGTATCTGGTGTGGTACGAAAGCGAATATTCCCTAAATACTGGGGATACGGAGACAAATTACGACCACCATAACCATCTTGGTTTTCAAACAAAATAAAGCTTAGAGAAACTATTTTGAGAAGGATTGCTAAGTACGTCTTATAAGTAAAATCTGCACACTTTAAATTACTGTTTTAGTTGTTTTTTTGCCATATAACTGGACAACGCCGCATATCCGAATATTATTATGCCTAACCAGATTATGGGTTCCCCCATATCTTCATATCCAAGATATGAAAGTGCAAGACCAATACTGAGTATCAGTACATTGACCTTAAGCAATTTCCGATTCCGATAGATAATACTGATATACTTTTGCTTTTCATGGACAATATGCTTTTTTTCTTTATTCATAGAACCACTACACTTTGATAATCATATCTGCAGCCTTTCGAATTCTGTTAAAAACTGCCATTCCTATTCCATCCGGCCTAAAAGAACCATCCACTATTATTATATCTATGTTTCTTTCATCCAGATAACGAAGTCCAAAAAATAAATTCTTTGCAACCTGTTCAGGTTTGTCTTTCTTACCCATGGAATATGAAAGATATTCTGAAAAATTATTATGGGATTCTTCTGTAAGCAACAACCCGATTTTTGCATTCCTCAAACTAAGATCGACAATAAGCTCTTTTATTCTGGAAACCACATGACCGTGTTCCCCTTCAACCAGGATAACACTTGACTCCGGAGAATAATGTGTATATTTCATTCCGGGAGAACGGACGGTCTCGCTTTCCGGATGCACCTTGTCATCATAAGCAACCTTGACCTCCCCTATGCAATCTTCAAGTTCTTCTTTGCTTATTTTTCCAGGTCTTAGTATCGCAGGGACCTCTGATGTCATATCAACTACCGTCGACTCAAGCCCAATGGAAACTTCCCCGCCATCTATAAGTGCATCTATCCTTCCGGAAAGGTCACACAAAACATGTTCTGCTGTTGTAGGACTTGGTTTTCCTGAAAGGTTAGCACTTGGCGCCGCTATAGGTATTCCCGAATGTTTTATCAGTTCCAGAGCTATCAGGTTTTCAGGCATTCTGACAGCTACGGTATCTAAACCCCCTGTTGTTACATCAGGAACTATCGGCTTCCTTTCCATAATAAGAGTCAGTGGACCCGGCCAGAATTTATCCATCAGGACAGATGCTTTATCAGGTATACTTCTGACAAGTTTCAGACAGCTTTCCTTTGAATCCACATGAACTATAAGTGGGTTATCTGCTGGTCTGCCTTTTGCTTCAAATATCTGCAGTACTGCTTTTTCATTGAGGGCATCAGCTCCAAGTCCATAGACAGTCTCAGTGGGGAAAGCAACAGTTCCACCTTCTTTAAGGATTCTTGCTGCTTCCTGAATAGAAGATTCCCGATCATCCTCACTTATGTAGAATACCCTTGTGTTCTTTTTCATAATTCGGTATTATATTAAAAAATCGACTTCATTTTAGAAGTGCCTTTTTATTGTACTATTCAATAGACTGCAGCCAATATTAGATGATAAGGCTCATAAGTTTTTTGTTCATCTTTGCCAAGAGTCTTTATAAATTTAAGGTGACAATTATAACATAAAACCGTTTATTTTATCCAATTGAGACATTTATTCAGCTTGCTGTCCCGTAAAAGGCAATATTTATATATGATTATTTCATCTAGTCACGCAGTGAGCGGGTCCATTTTTAACCCCACTCCCACACTAACCCCCACTCCCCAACCCGCTCACGATAAATAATTGGGAACCTGAAGATTGGTTTTTGTTGGATATTTCAGACGTTTATCACAAGCATGAGGAATATGGATTCATGCAAGTAGTATTTAAATCATTATAAAAAAGAATTGTTCTGGCATTACGCCAGAAGCTGCTATTATTCACTCATCGTCATTTATTGAGCATGCAGATGAACATGCTTTTCCATATTCATCAATTACAGATTCCTTACAAAGACCTACTCCATGTCGGTGAGCTGCACGGCTTATCATATGAGCTGCTATGGGCGAAGTCACCAGGATGAAAAGAGCTACTGTAATTGCCTTCACACCTATAGGGGAAAAGCCCACCTTCAGCAGTATGCTAAACATAACTCCGAAAGCACCGAGAGTCCCGATCTTTGTAGTTGTATGCAACCTGTTATACACGTCAGGAAGTCTTGCAAGTCCTAGCATTGCCAGGAATACGAAGAATAATCCGATTACCAGGACAATATTGCTAAGAATTTCCAAGACCATTGAAACGGTACTCAAAATACCACCCCTTCATCAAGATACTTTGCAACTGTGACTGTTCCTACAAAAGATATTATGGCAAGTACAAGCGCCACATCCATGAAGAAAGCGGATCCTTTTACAAATGAGTAGATACCAAGCATCACCACAATTACCGTTGTCATTGCATCAAGGGCCACAACCCTGTCAGGGATAGTTGGCCCTACGATGACCCGGTATATGCATGGTATGATGGCAATAACCATAAAAATTAATGAATATTCAAGTAACATTGAGTTCATTCGAATGCCTCCAATACGTATTTTTCCAGGTCATCCCGTATGGATTGAGCTATAGCCTCAGGATCTGTTGCATCTATTGCATGAACGTAGAGAATGGACTTATCATCAGACACATCGATTGTCAGTGTACCTGGCGTAAGCGTGATAGTGTTTGCTATAGCTGTGATACCGATATCCGTTTTAGTCCTGATGGGTACTGCAATTATACCTGGTTTTATGTCTATTTTTGGTTGAAGCACTATTTTTGCAACCATTATGTTTGCCTTTATTATCTCCTTGATAAGCACATACAGATATGTGATCTGTGCCGGAATCTTCTTTATGGCATTGCCGAATGAAAACTCCATATCAAAATTGAACAGGGGTTTGAATGGTCTTATGATAAATGGTGCAATAAGCACCCCCAGCACGAAATTATTAACATTTACAGTACCGTGGACAAAACACCATACAAGACCTAGTATAGCTGAATAGGCGATGTATCTTTTCATCTTACCACCCTCGTCATTACAGCATCAATGTAGAGCTGCGGGTCAAGTATCTGATTGGCAGTAGCATTTGCAAAAGCTATCAGCGGTTCTGCATAAAGTCCGAATACCACAACCCCAAGTGCAAGCATGATTATTGGCAGAGCGATCAACGGGGATGTACCATGTGTGGAATATTCCCCATGTTCATTAACATCTCTTTTCTCGCCCCAGAACATAAGCAACATTGCCCTGAACATGTAGAAAAGGGTGAATACTGCAAATACAAGTGCTATTGCGATCTCAAAATAATATTTCTCAGTGATTCCCGCATCGAATAATTGGAACTTGGCTATGAATCCACCCATTGGTGGCAGCCCTGCAATGGACATTGCGCCTATAAGGAACATCATTGACATAAGTGGGGCACTATCGACCATGCCTCCCATTTTTCTCATATCCCTTGTACCTGCATGATGGATTATACCACCGGAAGTAAGGAAAAGCATTGACTTTGCAAACGCATGGTTCACGAGATAAACAAGAGCTGCTGTGAGTCCGTAAACACTGCCAAATCCAATTCCAAGGAACACGTAACCTATCTGACTGACACTTGAATACGCAAGCAGGCGCTTAACGTCTGTCTGGGCAACAGCTGATATGGCCCCAACCACAATTGTGGCAAGTGCAAGGTAGATTATCACAGGTTTGAATATGTAGAGCGTATCAATGAATATTAGGAAGAATACCCTCAGCATTCCGTAGGCTCCGACCTTTATCAGCACACCACTAAGCATTGCGCTTATTGGTGATGGTGCTGTGGGATGCACATCCGGAAGCCAGTAATGAAGTGGGAAAATAGCGGCCTTGTTACCGAAAACCACCACAAACATCAATGCTATGGCAAACACATGCCATGGAAGTGTTCCGGCTGCACTCATTGTACTGAGCTTAACCGAGATATCTGCCATGTTCAGTGTACCTGTTGTTGCGTAAAGGGAAGCTACTGCTATCAGCATTACAATGGAACTGAGCATGTTAAGTACAAGATACTTGAAGGTTGCCTCCATCTTATCCGAACTTTTTGTAACTCCTCCCTTTTCATTGGCTATTACAAGTCCGCATGATGAGAGCAGAAGTATCTCAAAGAAGACGAAGAGATTGAATATGTCTCCTGTAAGGAAAGAACCGTTAAGTCCTGCCACCAGCAAACTGAAGAGCGGATAGTAGGATGCACTCAATGACTTTTCCTCGATATAGTCAAGTGAGTAAATAAGTGCCAGGAATGATACAAATGATGTCAGAACGACCATACCGGAACTGAGCAGATCGGCAACCAGCATGATACCGTATTTACCCCATTCTCCTACCTCATATACCTGTATCCCGCCGGACCAGACCTGCAGGAGTAGAAGTATACTTACTATGAACATGACAAATGAAACGGAAACGCTCAGGATCTTCTGGATTCCCGGTTGTTTTCTCAAAAGCACCATGAGAGACGCCAGTAATATCGGCGCAGCTATCAGTATAATTGGTAAGTGAGTATCCAGTGATATCATCCCCAGAGCCTCCTGAGTTCTTTGATATCAGTTGTTCCGTATTCCTCATAGATACGATATGCAAGTATCAATATGAATGCAGTTGTTGCCAGACTGATGACAATTGCCGTGAGTACCAGCGCCTGAACCAGCGGATCCACGTAATCCA
>OBLN01000420.1_pt1 | contig 15353 bp, 15 predicted proteins | sample 1519301 | NCBI WGS metagenome assembly OBLN01 (sample SAMEA2452533, study PRJEB22499) | sediment metagenome | reverse complement strand
CTCTTTTTCGGGAATATAGACCTCTTCAGCCCCTGTGGCAATAGCCGCCATCAGAGCCAGATAACCGCTTTTCCGGCCCATGACTTCGATGATGAAGGCCCGCTCATGGGAAGAGGCTGTATCTTTGATATTGTCCACACAATAGATAATCGTATTGAGAGCTGTATCTACGCCGATGCACATATCTGTCCCCCAGAGGTCATTGTCAATGGTTCCCGGGATTCCGATGACTTTGATCCCGCGGTTGTGCAGGTCACGGGCCCCGGTGAGCGACCCGTCTCCGCCGATGACCACAAGTCCTTCTATCCCGTGTTTTTTGAGGTTCTGAACAGCCTGCTCCTGCCCCTCGTCAGTGATAAACTCTTCGCATCGTGTCGTCTGGAGCATGGTGCCTCCTTTTTGCATGATCCCGCCGACATCTTTGAGGGAGAGGGGGATGATCAGATCCTCCATCATCCCGAGATAGGCTTTTTCAATGCCCATGACCTCAAGGCCCATGTATATTCCGGTACGGACAACAGAACGGACAGCAGCATTCATGCCGGGGGCATCTCCCCCGCCTGTGAGCACAGCAATACGTTTCATATCCACCTCCCTATCCCTCTTATCTATTTTTTTTTCTGATCCGGGGCCTGACAGTCTCCCAGCGGTTTTTAAAGTTGCTCTCCTTGCCTCTGTCGACAAACGTGACTACATCTTCTTTTTGAAGCTCTGCAGGCAGATAATCCTGGCTGATGAGCGGGTCATCGAAAGCATGGGGATACCGGTATATCCGTGTATTGGAAGCAATGGAATCGGGGATATTGAGGACACCGTGTTCCCGGACAAGGGCGAGCCCCTTTTCCAGGGCCTTCAAAACAGAATTACTCTTGGGTGCCAAAGCCAGGTAGACGGCAGCCTGGATGATGGCCATCCGTCCTTCCGGAAGCCCGAGGAATTCATAAGCCCGGGTCGCGTCATTAACGATTCTCAGCGCATTGGGGTCTGCAAAACCGATATCTTCAGAAGCCATGGCCGTCATACGCCTGAGAATAGCCAGGGGGTCTATCCCGCTCTCCAGCATGGCGCATATCCAGTAAACAGCCGCATCGGCATCAGACCCCCGCAATGATTTGTGAAGAGCTGACAGATAGTTATAATAAAAATCTCCCTTCTTATCGGAAAGGAGCATCTTTTTATTCAACGTCTCCTGGAGTTCTTCCAGGGAAAGCTTTTTATGGGCCATGAGGCTCATGACCTCTTCCAGAAGAAAGAGGGCAAAACGGCCGTCCCCGTCGGCGTAATCGACGATGAGTTGTTTTATATCTTCTTCAAGAGTGTCCTGAAAATGGGACAGCCCTTTGTCAATGATCTCAATAAGAGCGTCATCTCCCAGTTTTTTAAAAGGCACGACCCGCATCCTTGACCGTAAAGGGGAGATGATGGTATATCCGGGGTTTTCCGTTGTCGTGGCGATCAGGATGATACGCCCCGATTCCATATGGGGCAGGAAGATCGTCTGCTGGTTTTTGTTAAAACGGTGGATCTCATCGATAAAAAGGATATTGAGCCCTTCAGTACACTCATCGCGGATGGTCTTCTTGATCTCCACGGTGGATGCTTCCACGGCATTGAAGTAGAGGAATCTGGCATGAAAAAAATCTGAGATCAAGCGGGCCAATGTAGTCTTCCCTGTTCCGGGAGGGCCGTAAAAGAGCATGGAAAAGAGTTTGTTCTGCTTCAGATAGATGGAAATGATCCCGTTCTCTCCCACAAGATGGGGCTGGCCCACGATATCTTCCACTTTTTTGGGGCGTAAGATCTCGTAAAGGGGCCTGAAATCCCGTTCATCCATAGTACCGCCGTTTCCTACGGGAGGCGGGTCATGAGATCTCGGATCCGCTCCACGTCATTGGCTGCAAATATGGATTGGGCATATTTCAGAGCCCGGGAATAGTTGTCCTTTGTCCTTTCAATATCCCCCAATTGCCGGAAGGCTTCTCCGCGCCGGAGATAGAGGGTGATCAGGCGCCGGTCCTCCTGCTGTTCCATGCCGTTTTTAATGGCTGCTCCGATGGCTTTGGAAAAGGTCTTGACGGCATCCTGGTACTGTTTATCGCCTAAAAGCTGGCCTCCTGTCATGAGAGCATCATTGATCATCTGATCCACATCATCCGCGATCACAGCCGGGCCGGGCCGGGTTCCTTCTGTCTCCTGAGCAGGATGCAAAGGTTCAACGCTCTCTTCCTCCAGGGGTAATTCGCCCGACTCAAGGAGATTTTCATCAAGGTCTCCGCCGATCTCCTCTTCGTCCAGGATCTCCTCTTCTTCCAAAGACATCTCCTCTTCGGCCATCAGGGGCTCGGCAGACGGAGGGGCCAGAAGCTCTTCAGGCTCAGAAGGCGTCTCCATGAGATCGGGAACAGGGGCATGGAGTTCTTCTTTCTCATCGGGAAAATCAAAAGAGGAGGGTTTCGGAGAAATCTGTTCAGGGGTTTCAGGGGAAGCGCCGAGTATCTGCTCGGCCACATCTTCCAGTTCATCACGCTCGGATTTATCTGATACGGGGCTTTTGTATAGCGGCTCATGGCCCTTTACGGGCTCTTTTTTTTCTCTTTTCCGGTTTTCAGCCGCAAGGCGCGCTGCGGCTTTCCGGTCTGTATCCGTGACAGCATAACCGCATTCGCTGCAATAGACATCGGTGGAAAGGACCTGATGGCCGCAACGGGGACAGGGAATCGACTCCATAAGAGAAGCGCCGCAATAACGGCAGAACTTTTCATTTTCACGGACATTCTTACCGCATCGGGGGCAGCTGATCCGAAGTCCTTCCTTTAAAGGCATCCCGCAGTTTTCACAATAGGCGGCATTATCAAAATTGCTGCTTCCGCAATACGAGCATTTTTTCATAGTCCCTCCTCATCAAAGTTCAGCCGTCTGTCCATGAATGAATCCAAAAAGCGCCGGGATTCTTTCACAAGAGCGGCATCGACAACGGCTGTCGCCAGACTTTTCTGCGCTCCTTTCAGAAGATCTTCACCCGCAGGGGAAAAACAAAAGGAGTTCCCGTTAAAATCTATCCCGGCATCGACACCTTTCCGGTTGACGCCGATGGTAAAAAAGGCATTTTCAATACTTCTGGCCTTACCCAGGGCTTTCCAGTGCCCGATCCTGGCTTTGGGCCAATTCGCTACGACGATGACTCCGTCAGCCCCCCGGCTCCGATAAAACCGAAAGAGCTCGGGAAAGCGCAGGTCATAACAGACGGCAAGCCCGAACTTCATCCCCCGGATCTCCACCAGGGCAGGGGTGCTACCGGCTTCAAAGATCTTCTCTTCCCCGGTCAGGGAAAACAGATGGATCTTGGAATAAGCCGCAGCTATCTCACCATCAGGGCCGAAGACACTGAGGGTATTGACAACCTTCTCCCCCTTCGGTTCCGCAAAGGAGCCCGGAATAAAAGTGCAGCTGTATTTGCGTGCCAGCGATGAGGCCCAGCTGACCAACTCGTCTCGATTCCGGGCTCTTTCCCTGACTGAATCCAATTCGTATCCGGTATTGAAAAGCTCAGGAGCGATATAAAGAGAGGCTTTCCGGGATGCCATGGCAGCTTCGATACGCTCCCTGTTTCTTTTCAGCTGATTATAGGCGGTATTCAGCTGAAAAACGGCAATTTTCATAGCTGCCCCCCTCATTTCCCTTTATATTGGATAATACTCGTGGGGCCTTTCATTGTCAAGAAAACAAATGGAGAAGCCTTGACGGGAGGAACTTTTTCGCTATCCTAAATAAAAAAGCTGAGAAGGAGGCCCTATGCGATTCGATGCTCTTCACTACCGTTATCCGTCCCAAAGGACCCTCGTTTATGGAACGCAGGGAATGGTCGCCACTTCGACGCCCCTTGCAGCCCAGGCGGGGCTCCGGATCCTCCGGGAAGGAGGAAACGCCATCGACGCCGCGGTAGCCGCAGCAGCAGCCCTCACGGTGACAGAACCCACTTCCAACGGCATCGGGGGCGATGCCTTTGCCCTGTTCAGCTTTAACGGAAAACTTTACGGCCTCAACGGAAGCGGCTGCTCCCCGGCCCTTCTGACTCCTTACCTTTTAAAAGAGAAAGGCCTGGACAAGATGCCCGCCCACGGATGGCTGCCTGTGACCGTCCCCGGAATCCCGGGATCCTGGGCAGCCCTGGTGAACCGGTTCGGACGCCTCCCCCTCTCTCAGGCTCTGGCCCCGGCTGTGGAAATAGCCCGGGAAGGATATCCCGTCTCTCCTGTCACATCCCGTTTCTGGGAAAGAGCGGTAAAACGCTACAGAGAGATTCTGAAGGGAGAAGAGTTCTCTCCCTGGTTTTCCCATTTTGCCCCCAAGGGAAGAGGCCCTTATCCGGGCGAGATCTGGTCGTCGCCCGATATGGCTGAAACACTGACGCTTATCGGAGAGACCGATGCCAGGGCTTTTTATGAAGGGCCCCTCGGCGAAGCCATTGAGGATTACGCCATAAAAACAGGAGGGTTTTTGCGCCTTTCGGATCTGGCTGACTTCACTCCGCAATGGGTGGACCCCCTTTCTGTGGAGTATAAGGGGAAAAAGATCTGGGAACTCCCCCCCAACGGCCAGGGAATGGCCGCACTCATGGCTCTCAATATATTAAAGGAACTCCCTGAGACTTCTTATGACTCGGCTGAATATATCCACTATTCCATCGAAGCGATGAAACTGGCCTTCAGCGACTGCATGGCCTATCTGGCTGATCCTTCTTCTATGCCCTTTTCACCTGAAAGCCTCCTTTCCGAAGATTATGCAGCTGAACGAGCCCGCCTGATCGAAGACAAAGCCCTGAACCCCTTCCCCGGAAAGCCTCGGGGGAGCGGCACTGTCTATCTGGCTGCAGCCGACGGAGAGGGTAATATGGTCTCCTATATTCAAAGCAATTATATGGGGTTCGGCTCAGGTATCGTTATCCCGGGGACAGGCATCTCCCTGCAGAACCGGGGTCATGGCTTTACTCTTGAAGAGGGACACCCCAACACCCTTGAGCCCGGGAAAAGGCCCTATCATACCATCATCCCGGCATTTCTCACAGAAACGGACGATACCCCTCTGGGCCCTTTCGGGGTCATGGGAGGATTTATGCAGCCCCAGGGCCATCTCCAGGTGGCTTCTGCCCTCATCGACGGGCAACACAACCCCCAGGAAGCTCTGGACAAACCCCGTTGGCAATGGCATCACGGGAGAAGAATCACATGCGAAGCAGCCTTCGACGCTGCCACCCTTGAAAAACTGAAAAAGAGAGGACATGATATGGTCAAGGACCCCGACGGCTTTTTCGGGCGGGGTGAGATGATCCTGAAGACAGAAGAAGGGAGCCTGTGCGGAGCCACAGACCATCGGGCCGACGGGACTGTGGCCGCCTGGTAATATGGACATTAACGGAATAGAACTCTACAAAAACCTCCTGGAGGAGACCTTCGCCTGGAAGGAGAAAGCAGCAGGGCACCTGAAAGGCCTCATCCATTGCTCCAAGGGATGCTCCCATTGTTGCAACGGCCTCTTTTATATCACCTACCTGGACCTTATGCTTCTCCTGGAAGGATGGAAAAGACTTCCCCCTGAGACACAGGAAGGAGTCCTGGAACGCTCCCGGTCCATCAAACAGAAGATGAAACAGTTTTTCGGTATTGAGAGTTTTAACCAGCTGGACGACCACCGGGAAGATATCTTTTATAATAAGTTCAAAAATATTCCATGCCCCTTCCTCAGCCTGGAACAGGGCTCCTGCATGATCTACCCCTACCGCACTTATATCTGCCGCCTCCAGGGACTGCCCTTCTTTGACGGGAAACAGTGGGACAACGACCCCTGCTGCGATTTCAATACATCCCTTCTGCCTCTGGAGAAGGATCCTGCCAACCGCGGGCTCTTCCTCTTTAACGAAGGGGCCTATTTCGAAAAAGAGAAAACTCTCTTCAGGAAACTGGGCATGGAAGAGAAGGCCGATACCTACTATGTGATACCGGACATCATCGATTTCGTCTCTTAGAAAAGCTCTTAAACCCTTAGGTTGTTGTTAAAAGGGCCAGATCACAGGAAGAAGAATAAGGCTGATTATCACAATAATAATCTCCAGGGGAAACCCCATCCGGGCGTAATCGGTAAAACGGTAACCTCCCGGGCCCATGACAAGTGTGTTGGATTGATGCCCTATAGGAGAAAGGAAGGCACTGGACCCGCCGATGGCCACAGCCATGAGGAAGGAGTCAGGAGAAAAACCCAGCCCCCGGGCTACGCTGACCGCGATGGGAGCCATTAAGACGACAGTCGCTGCGTTATTGATAATATCGGAGAGGAACATGGTCACCACAAGAAGAATCCCCAATAAGGCCCAGGAAGGCAAGGAGCCTTGCAGATGGAGGAGGGAAGAAGCAATCGTTTCTGATCCTCCGCTGGTCTCCAAAGCGGCTCCCACAGGGATCATAGCACCCAGCAGGATAATAATCGGCCAGTCAACGCCGGAATACATCTCTTCAACGGGCAGGACTTTGGCTAAGATCATGAAAACAGCTGCCATGGGAAAGGCCATCTGCACGGGGAGCAGACCCGTAACCACAGCCAATACTGAAAGCCCGAAAATCCCCAATGCCAAAGGGATCTTTTTCTCATAACCTATCCGCAGACCCCGTTGGGCCAAAGGAAGACATGAGATAGTCTTGATGGCATTCATCAGACTCTCCTCACGGCCCTGAAGCAGAAGGACATCTCCCTTTTTGAAACGCGTTGTCATCAGCCGTGTTTTAACCTGTTCTCCGGGACGGGCCAGAGCTAAAAGGCTGAAACCATAACGGGAACGAAGCTTAAGGGCGGAAGCGGAATGCCCGATAAGGGAAGATCCCGGCATCACGACGACTTCCATGGTCGCCAGATGATCTGCTTTTTTTGCATCCTTTCTGACTTTTCGATAGCCTTCAGGCCTCACACCGGTATCATCGATAAAGAGAGCCAGGTCACGGGCATCCACTCGCAAGGTCACAATATCTCCGCTTTTGAAGGTCTCTGTCTTCCCCGGGGAGTGTAAAATCTTATCCTTTCGGATAATATTGATCAGATGAACCTTGGCATCGGTCAGCGCGGACATCTCTTTAACGGAAACTCCCTTGAGCTTCGACCGGGAAAAGACCTTGACTTCCGTGATGTAATTGTCCACGCGGAAAAGATTCTCCGAAGATTGTGAAGAAGACCGTTTGGGGAGAAACCGCCAACCGATGAGGGCGACAAAAAGAATTCCCGCTAAAGCAATAACACCCCCGACAGGTGAAAAATCGAACATCCCGAAAGGGCGTCCCAACTCCTCTGCTCTAAAGGCTGATACAATGATATTCGGCGGGGTCCCGATCAAAGTCGTCATCCCGCCCAGAAGAGAGGCGAAAGAGATGGGCATAAGAATATAGGAAGGAGATTTCCCCGCCTTTTTTGCCAGCAAAATCGCAATAGGCATCATAATCGCCAGAGAGGCCACATTATTCATAAAAGCAGACAGGATTCCCACAAGAAAACAGAGCACAATTATCTGGAGAAAAAAACTCTTGCCGAGGTTCATCACTATATTTCCTAAAAGGTCCACCAGTCCCGATTGTTCCAGGGCTTTTCCGATGATCAAAACCGCCGCCACAGTGATTACCGCAGGATGGCCGAATCCCGAAAATGCTTCTCCGGGCTCTATCAGGCCGGCCAAGGTCAGGACGAACAGGGCGATGAGGGCTACAAGGTCATGACGGATTTTCCCCCATATGAATAGAAAGAGGGTAAGACCTAACGTGGCGAAGACGATGGTTTGCGGCATCATATCCTCCTGTTATTCGACACTCTATTAAATTATAGTCGAACACGGATAAAGAAAGAAGATAAAAATTCGAACACGATTCGGACAAGAACCCGTATCAGAAGGAGAAAACCCTTTTTAAAAACCCGGCTAAAAGGCAGCGGAATGCACAATAATCCTGACTAAAATGCAATCCGGGGCTTAAAAATCATGTTTCATGATCGATGTTATAGATCCAGACCGTTGAGATAATCACGAAGCTTCACGGCCTCCTCTTTGGTGAGGGTAATGCCCTTGCTCATCTTCTCATGATCCGGATCCCACTCCCTCAGGTCGTATTTGGGCTCTCGGCCGTTCCAGCTCACCAGATTCAGCTCCTTGGTCCAGCCCTTGTTGGATTCCGACAGGACGCCTATCTCTTTCACGATCTCCACAGTGATATCTGCCATATTTTTCCTCCTTATCCGCAATAGATGTTCTCATTATGCCAACGCAAAAAAATCTCTGATGGATACTCTTCAATGTGCTTCGGTAGAACTGATAATTTCTTTCCATGAAGAGCATAATAGTCTCTTCCATTTTCATACTCCTCTTTGATCCTGCGGCTCACATTGATCGTATGAGATCTATCTACAGTCAGATAGCCCTTGTCAAAAAGTATATGAAGATCCGAACGTAAAAGCAACCCGTTGCTGACCTCATGCTGTCCCGAAAGAGAGACCGGCTTAATATGAGCTGCTTCCAGTACCGGCAAAGTCTTCTCCCCGGTCATGGCGCACCGTCTTTGATAAGCATCTGTCACCAAAACACGGAAAGTCCCTTGCCCCAGCCGATGTCTGGTCTCATACAGTGCAAAAGGAACGTCTTGGACGATACCATCTGTCTGTGAGACTGTTGTGAACCGGAGACGTTCCATGACGTTCTTCCAGATCCATTGCCCCTCCTCTTCCTGGCTGTCATAACCTTTCCCTGTCACAATGTTTTTGTTCCATTTGTCATCCATTGGAATCCAATCTTTCTGCGAAAAGAAAAAAGGTTCTACAAGCAGGGTACAGCCGATAACAGGATCTCTCTCCTGTGCTCTTCGTTTTTTTTGTATGGCTGTTCGTAAGTCGTTTAACGATGCGACCCCGTTCTTCTCTCCAAAACTTTCCCATGCCAGGCTCAGAGGTAGCGGTGTATGGCGGGCAAAAAAACCTCCTCCGGCGATATAATCCAGGGGACTGTGAAGTTTAAAAAGAAAAAGGTCATATGGCTTGATATAATGAACTTGCTGGAATTTCCCGGGACGCCAGAAATTGACTTCATCGGGTCTTTTTTCAGAAAGAAACTGATACCATTGATTATCAGTAACGCCGACGTAGAAACGGCTCATCATCCGCTCCCTTCTCCTTGAGTCTTACAATCCGCACACATTGGAAAGAGTAAGTGTCAGTGTAAAGGCCCCCTCGCGGCGAGCCGCCCAAGTCAAGGCCCTGATCCCCTCGAAGACCGCTTCTTCCTCCCCGGAAAAACACGTGCTCATGGGGCCGTATTCCACTTTCAGTTCAGGTACCTCGGAAAGAGCATTGATGGCCTTGATGATAATTGCATTATAATCATTTTCCCCCAGAGGGTAGAGAGCTGCCTGACAGGAGAGCTTCCCCTCACATTTTTTTCCAGATCCCACAGAGAAAACCTCCCTCTTTTTTCTTTGCTTCCACGCCTTCCTTTTCCTGTATCAAAGCCTCTTCACGCTTTTCCGGGTCAAAACCGGGCCCGAAATGGAGGCCGATCTGATATTCACCCTCAACTCCGGGGAGAAGCTCCATGAGCTCTTCCACAGTGAAAAAGTGCGCTCCCGCGAAAACGCTGCTCTTATCCGTTTGAGCACTTTTTTCATAAAGCCGGGCCCAGGGGCTTTCTTTTGCGATCACGGCTATGACAAGACGCCCCCCTTTTTTCACAAGACTCCACGCTTTAAGCGCTGCTTTTCGCGGATCGTCCAAAAACTCAAAGGCTGTCACGGAACAGACAAGGTCGAAGGATTCCTCATCAAAAGGAAGCTCCTTCAGAGATGTATTGACCCACCTGACGGATAGGCCTGACATTTCACTTTTCTTCCGGGCGAACTTCAGCATGGGCTCGGAGATATCCACTCCGGTGACATCGCAACCCCTTTGAGCCAGGAAAAGCGAATAATGTCCTGTTCCGCATCCCAGATCCAGCACCTTCTCTCCCCTTTTCGGGGCTGCACACATGAGAAAAAGATCCTTCTCAGCCTTATCGACCAGAACTCCCAAAGGGGTCTCAAACCAGCTGTCATAACTTGAAGCCGCCTTTTCATCGAAAAAGGACATCTTTTCCCTCCTGATTCTCTTTTCATCTTACAGGGGAAAGCCCCTCCTGACAAGTCCGTGTGAGAATCAAAATCTTCGCAAAAGAGTTTCGTTTAACGAAATTATCTTGACAAACCTCTTTCTTTTCCTATACTTAAGCAAACAAGGAGGCTTTATGACGGATCAGAGCAAAAAACTTATTGAGATAGGTAAAGAGCTTAAAGAGCTCTCTGTGAAATCGGGCCGTCTGGGCTGGGCTTACTACACCACAGGCTATGATTTCGGTATCCAGGAGTCCTATGACAAGATCACAGATTATCTCAAAGATAAAAAACGGTTTGAGACCGTATGCGCTATCCGGGACAAGGCAACAGACCCTGAAGAGAAGCGCATGGCTGACCTTCTTTTCGATTCCTTTGAGCGGTTTCACCTCTCTGACGAAGTCACCCGGATCACTAAAGAGATACAAGTGCTGACCAACAAACTGTCCGGGATCCTGAATACCCACCGCAGCCATATTGACGGAAAAGAAGTGACCTCCCTGGAGATCCAGCAGATCCTTTCGGAAAGCCCCGACAGAGAATTGCGAAAAAAAGCTTTTCTGGCCCGGGCTCAGGTCAACCGTCCCATGCTTGAGGGGGGATTCATCGACCTTATCAAGCTGCGAAAAGAATATGCCAAAGCTTACGGCGCTGACGACTACGTCTCCATGTCACTGGAAAAACAGGACCTCAACACTGAGATCTTCAAAGGCTGGGAAGAGTCCGTTCAACAGAAACTCCCCGAGATGAACAGAGTGCGGGACAAGTATGCCCAAAAATACCTTAATGACAATACCGTCCGGCCCTGGGATGACGATTATATCCGCGGACAGCTGGCCCCGGCGTTGAACACTCAGATCAACATGACAAACTTCTATGACTATATCCGCACCTTTTTCGCCCATTTCGGATACAACCTGGATGATTACAACATCACTTACGATCTTTTCTCCCGCCGGAACAAGTCTGAGTGGGGGTATAACTTTCCTATTGAAACAGCCAAAGATTCAAGGATCCTGGCCAATATCAAGGACCGCTTCCACGAGTTCCGCGTCCTGCTCCATGAAACGGGACACGCTCTGCATTCCTACCTGAACGACCCGGAAAAAGTCGTCCTCAACATGGGGATCTCCGGAATCATCTCTGAGGGGATCGCCAACCTGTTCGGCGGCTTTCTGACCAAACCCCTCTTCTACAGCCAGTTTTTCAGCGATAACCTCAAAGAAGTCAAAGAGCAGTTCGCCGCATTGAAAGAATGGCAGGAAGCCCACATCCTCCAGCCTGTGGCAGGAATCCTCTTCGACCAGCGGCTCTACACCGCTTCTATTGAAAAAGCAGAAGACATCCATGCCCTTAAATGGAGCCTGGATCAAAATCTGAACGCCGTGGAGCCCTATGGAGATCAGCCGGTCTGGGCCTATCGCATCCATCATACGACTCATCCCATCTACCTGCACAATTACTTTATGGGGGACGTCACCTGCGCCATGCTGGAAGAGACTTTCAAAAAGAGAAGCGGGGTGGAACAGATCGAAGAGAAGCCCGAAGAGTTCGCCCGTTTCCTCTATGATGAGGTCATCTCTCACTCGGGACTCTACCCCTATCCTGAACTCTTCAAGAGGATTGCAGGGGAGGATTTTTCATTAAAGTACATCCTGTGATCTTTCATTAAATAGGAACAAAGAAAAAAAGCGCTTCTTAACGAAGCGCTTTTTTTCTTTGAGATTCTCATCCCATGGAAAGAAAGGAAAGATGGGGTCGGGTACGGTTTTGCCAAAACCGATGGAGCTAACGAGACTCGAACTCGTGACCTCTTGACTGCCAGTCAAGCGCTCTCCCAGCTGAGCTATAGCCCCCTGCGAAAAAGATTATACGGATAATGGACTTCTTGTAAAGGGAAAAATATTCTTCTTTTTAAAATAGTATATGCTATATCGCGGCCCGCCGCATGAGAGCGGCGGGTCGTCAAAAGATCATTATTCAATGGGAATGTAAATATCGAGCTCAGAGTGTTCAGGGTCATCATGTTTAAAGCGATGATCGTATCTCTCAAAATCGTCTTTTTCAGCAAAGACAAAGTCGCTTTGGGGAAACCATCGTTTATAGATCTCATCATATGTCTCCCCCAGAGTAGACACAGGGCCTTTGTGAGTAAAGACGGCATATTTCTGAGCAGGTATCTCCCTGCTGACCATTCCGGAAGGAATATGGTCAAACTCTGTCACCTCGGCGCTCACCAGGACATTGAAAGGGGTCTCGTCAGTAAATTCGTCCAGATCTTTGTACTCACAGATCCCGTAACAGGCAAAGGGTGTTTTTTGATGGCTGACTTCACAGATACGGGCATTAAACTCAGCCCACATCTGCGGGATCCTATTATTTTGCAATGTGGTTTCTTTTTCAATACCGACGACTTTAAAGGACTCCATGAAAACGATTTTCGGTTTCAACACTTTTTTACCTCCTTGTTCGGGGATCCCCTGTCCTGTTTCCAATCTTGCAATCCGGCCGGAAAGAGGGACAGTTCCTTTTTTTCTGACCATACTTGGAGAAAACTCAAACTGTTTTCTAAAAGCCCGTGTAAAGGCTTCATGGGAATCATATCCTACATTCAGGGCAATACTCAGTATGCTTTCTTTTGTCCGGACGATCTTTTCAGCTGCTGTCGTCAGTTTCCTTCCCCGGATATACATATCAGCTGTCATTCCTGTAAGCCCATGGAAGTTCCGATGGAAATGATAAGGGGAACAGCCCACTTCTCTGGCCACATCTTTAAAGGAAAGAGGGCGATCCAGGTTCTCCTCGATAAAGAACAGGCTTTGTTCGATCATACCGGAATAATCCATGCTTTCCCTCCTAGCGGCAAGTTTTAACCTTCAACCAGCTTCATTTTACCATACAGGATAACGCCGTCTTGATAAATGTTGCTTTTTTTAAAAAGAAACTTTTATCTGATTTCGATGTCTTATATGAAACAAAAGGAGTTTCATGAAACCTGCTCTTGTCATCCTCATCCCCATCCTTTTTACCCTTTTTTTGGGGGCATGTCTCCAGGGTTCACCGGCTGAAAAAGTGACGTTGAAACCCCTCCACATCTGGGAGCTCGAAGGGCTCACAGGAAGTAACTCTCCCAATTGCGTCACTGTTTATGAAAACAAGATCTATTATGTCCGGGAAACCCCCGGCAACTTCCTTGTGCGCAGTATGGGCTTGGACGGGGCACTTCTTTCTGAATTCTCCATCCCTCTGGGGAAGGGCCCCGGAGAAGCTCTGCACAGTATGGGCCTGGCAGTAGATCAGAGCGGTATCTATTTTTGCGATCTGCATCTCAAACGGATCTCCCGTTTTGATTTTGAAGGAAGATGTCAGGATTGTATGGACTTCGGTCCTGAATCAGGGATCATCCTCTATTTCGCCCTCACCGAATCTTCTATCTATACCACCTCCATGGATTCCGTTTTTCTGGGAAAGATCGATAAAGCAACCGGAAAACAAACTGCTTTCATCAGACGTGAAGGCCGGACAGAGACGAAAGTCGGAGGAACCTTTACAGGCGGCCCGGTGAAATACGACCCCTTTACCCGGGAGATCTACATGGGACTTGCGGGTAAGCCCTATACCATTCTACGCTTTGATAAAGAACTGAACCCTCTCGGCCGTTTTACCTATCCCCTTGAAAAAGAGTTCAAGCCCATCCGTGTTTATCCCGGGCCTCGTCCCGCAGGTGATTTTACCGTCCTATCCATGTCTGTTACTAAGGACTTTCTCTATGCGCCTCATATCAGCGCCCGTTATCAGATGAAGGAAAACCGCCCCGAAGCGCTCACCTTTTCACCGGAGATCCTCCGCTTCCGCAAAGAGATTTTCCGGGCGGACCGTCGTCTCTCCATTCAGGGGCTGAAATCCATGAAGGGCGAGTTCTCTGTTCTGTATGCCGATGAGAGCAAGCTCATCGTTCTGGCCTCGGGAGCCGGAGAATGGGTCGCACAGCTCTATCCGGAATCTCCTCCGGACTACACTAATACCGTTTTGATCCTATCCCTTTAGCAGAGAGGGGGCAACCCTCCTCTCTTTCCCCCTTCTTTTTGCTATATCGATATATCGCAATTTATCGATTTATACTTCCCCTGATGATTTTTCCGGGTTATAATCTTTTTGGAAAGAGTACTGAGCGCCCTTATGTGACAAGGGGGGTGTCAATTAAAAAAATTGACACTACCCGGATATGTTTTATAGTGTAAAGGTAGATAGGCTCTCTTCTACGCAAAGGAGGTCAAGTGAAACGTTTCCTCTCTCTATTTCTTGTGGTTCTTCTCTTCTGGTTTTTGTTTACAGGCTCCTTTCACCGTGACGAGGTCATCGCAGGCGTGGTGCTTTCTCTTCTCATCGCCTTAGCGACGAAAAGCCACTATCGCTTCAATATCCTGCAGCCTGATCTTCCTGTCCGGGTCTTCAAGTTTCTTTTCATCTATCTTCCGCGTCTGGTCTTCGAGATGGTGAAAGCCAATATTCATATGGCTTCCATCGTCCTGAACCCGAAGCTCCCTCTGGATGCCGACATCATTGAAAACAGGACCTCTCTTACAGGAGATATCAGCCGCCTTGTCCTGGCCAATTCCATTACATTGACCCCGGGGACCCTGACACTGGATGTCCTGGAAGACACTGTTGTCATCCACACGGTGAATCGCGCAGCTTACACAGGAGATAAGTCAGCCACAGCCCCTTTTGAAAAAGCTGTCAAAGGAGTATTCGAATGATCACCTATATTTTCTGGCTGCTCATAGCAGCGGGACTCATGCTCTCCATCCTCCGCATCATCCTGGGCCCGGGAAAAGAAGACCGGGTCGCAGCCTTGGATACGGCCAATATCATTGGAACGGGAATCATTCTCTTGTTGGCTTTACAGTTTCAATCACCCTTATATCTGGATGTCGCACTCGTCTATGCCGTTCTGGGCTTTATGGAGACAGTCGTGATCGCCAGAATAATGGAAAACAGTAAGGAGCTCTAATGCACACAGCAGGTCAGATCTTCATACTTATCGGGACATTTTTCATGTTCCTGGGAGGATTGGGTGTCTTCAGGATGCCTGATGTCTATAACAGACTCCAGGCAGGGACAAAGGCAACGACGCTGGGTTTTATGAGCATCGCCCTCGGCGTCGGGCTCAGCCAGCCCCAGTGGCTTCTCAAA
>OBLN01000419.1_pt1 | contig 15356 bp, 26 predicted proteins | sample 1519301 | NCBI WGS metagenome assembly OBLN01 (sample SAMEA2452533, study PRJEB22499) | sediment metagenome | reverse complement strand
CATGGTCGCATAATGTACTTGACGCTGAGGCACAAACTTGGCTGACAACATCTCCGGACGAGATCGGCCGAACGCTACGAATATCGGTGATGTTGTCAGCCATGTTTGTGCCTCAGCGTCAAGTACATTATGCGACCATGATACCTGAATCAGACATTATAGTAACGTCGCGGCCGGCGGGGCCGGTCGTCGTCATCGTCGTCCTGGTCTGTGTTGTAACTGACCAGGTTTCCGCGTTTGAACCGCTCGAGCGCCATGGTTGTGGAGTCCACCAGGTCATCGTCCTCCATGTTCGGATACCCGACGATGTCGTCGATCAGCTCCTCGGCCCACATCGGCCCGTCCGGCACCCAGACCAGACCTTCCTCGAACATGGAGGCGACGGCGTTCAGGCGCACGGTCTTGTCACCGGTGCCGCGGTGAGGCGTGAACGACTCGATGAAGATCCCGGCTCTCTGGAGCTCCTGGATCATGGGCGCACCGGAGGCTCGCTTCTCGATAACCACCGTGTCCGGCTTATCCGCCCGGTATTGTGCCAGAGCCATTCGTTTGAGGTCCGGGAAGTCCATACGCTTCTTGAGCGAGCCCAGACAGATGAAGTGGCGCTTGCTGCCGTCGTAGCTCTTGCCGTTGACCACTCCAACCGGCCGGAACACCGCCCACTTGGTGAAGCCCGTAGGGTCGAGGCCTTCTTTCTCCTCGAACGCCGGGTCGTAGGAGTGCAGCAGGAACTCCACCGTCGGCCATGGCCGGTCGCTGGGCCACCGCTTGATGTGCTCACGGGGGATGACACTGGAGCCCTTGCCTGTCGGCCGCTGCATGTACTGGGCGTTCCACAGGTGCGGACTGATGGACCGCTTGACTGCCAGCATGGACTCTTTATCCCAGTACTCCGGCCACAGTGAGTCAACAATGTGATCGTCGTTGTCCTCGTAGCCCTTCTCGTACAGCAGCGCCGGGAACTCGATGTACTCGTACTGCTCCGCCAGCGGGTCCTTCTCCATCCGGGACAGTAGCTTACCAACCAGGTCTTTCCGACTCCAGCGAGTCATGATGATGACGATGACGCCCCCAGGCTGCAGACGCTGACGAGGGCCTGACTGGAACCACTCCCAACACTGCTCAAAGGCGCCGTCCGTTACATCCTGCTCCGAGATCGGATCGTCAATGATGGCCAGGTCCGCACCACGACCTGCGAGGGCGCCGCCCACACCGGCTGCGTAGTACTGACCGCCGGCGGCTGTCTGCCACTTGCCGGACGACTTGGCGTCGGCTTTGAGCACGGTGTCCGGGAAAATTTCCTTGTACGTGTCCTCGTCGATCAGATCCCGGATCTTACGTCCGAAGTTGGCGGTGAGGTCCTGGGTGTGCGACGCGTGAAGGATCTTCATGTCCGGGCGATGTCCAAGCATCCAGGCCGGGAGCAGCCATGAGCTGAACTCGGACTTTGTATTCGCAGTCACCACCAGATCGTGCCCTACGATAAATAGCTCGTCCTGACGGTCGACTTTGATACACTGCGTATCCCTGTTTGTCGTCTGCTCTAATACCAACGGACGGCATTTTTCCGCGTGCTCCACCCCATTAATGACAACTGTCATCTCGGGGGATACCATCGGAGGCTTCCCTTCGACCTGCCTGTGCCACAAGTCCTCTGTCGTCATCATACGCCAATCGTTAGCATCCTCACTGGTAGCTACATACCAGCGGTGCTCGGCGTCCGCCACGATGTCCGTCACGCTGCTACGCTCACGCCCTTCGACTCTTACCCGCCAGCAAGGCTTATCTTCGAAGACCTCTGACTTGCCGACGACCATGGTTGGCTGCCCATCCGGCCCGAATACGTAGTCGCCTGTCTGCAACCCCTCTACGGTCTTCAGTCCGGAGGGTGTCGGAATCACCGTATCCAGAGCCAGTGCATGCCGCGGCGGCATAGATATAATCAAACGTTTTAAGGAACCATCCTTGATCCGCTGAAACGCATCCGCCATGATCGCGTGGTGCTCGCCACCGATGAACTGCGGCCAGACTGCGTTCACAAACGACATGAAGTTATCCCGCGCCTGATCCCTGACGCGCAACTTCTCCCGCTCCTCGAGCAGTCGGAGCAGTTCTTCCTTTTCTTCGTACGGGAGCTTTTCAATCTGCTCCAGTGAGATATTGTCCAGATCCATCAGGCTCTCCACCGGCCGTCAATAATATCAACCAGGCTCGCGTTGCCATCGGCATAGACAACGGCGTGCGTATTCATCCAGCTGGACGGCCCTCGCACATAGGGCATGTTCAGCACCGAGCTGGTGCCGACCTGAATCACGTTCTTATAGATACCCGGGGTGTGACTGTGGCCGAGAATGTAGTAGCCGCCGAACTTGGTAAACTGCTGCGCCGAGCCACGCACGCCGTTCGCCCCGATGTCGCCGTGGTTATCTATACAGTATTTCCCAAGTGAGTGTCCACCGTCGTGCCCAACGAACGTAATATCAAGCTCCGGTAGCTTCTGTTTGACATACCACTCCAGCGGGTCCATCAACTCACGCGGATTATCCGTCTGCTTGGCTTGGCGCACCTGCTCCAGCCGGATCCGATAGTACAGCTCCGCGTTGGTATGGTCACGCGCCGGGTTGCACTCGTTGAGCCACCGGCTGAAGTGCCGGTTGTGGTTACTGTCGACCATGACGATCGGGAACTGGGCCATGACCCTCAGCCCCTCAACCATCCGCTCCAGCTCCGCCTCCACGTCGTCCTGCCCATGCACCGCTTTGTGGTACAGCAGCATCGGGTCTTTCTGATGGTGGTGCGACCCGGAGTACCCGTCGAACACGTCATGCAGCACAATCTGGCGAGGTCGCAACATGCGGGTGATACTCGTTCGGGACGTGAACGTCGCGTTGAGCACCCGAGGGCAGATGTAGTCCCAGTGGATGTCGCCGCACACCAGCCCCAAGGCTGGCTCAGCTGGCGTCACTGTGTCCGGCGTGTAGCGCAGGTCCAGGTCGTAGAACGATCCATCGGCGTTGCCTCGCAGCTGCCGGACCCAGAACAGATCCCCGTAGGTCTCAACGATCACCGCTCCGGTGCAGTGGTTCTCCTCGGCGATCTTACCCTTGCTGGAGTCGCTGTAATTTGGCTTCGTCACAGAGCCCGTCGTGCAGAGCTTTTTAGGTAGCTTGCTCATGGGTGTCGGAACTACCTTCATCTCCAGCTGGCCGTGACCAAAGATCCCGGACCGCTTGCCGGTGACGGTCTCGAAGCCACCCAGCGGGTGCTTGTTGGTGGCGTTCACCTTGATGTCACCGACCACCATGATGTTGTCGTTGAGCAGCATGCGCCGGTCACACAAGTACGGCACCAGCTCCCGCGCCCAGCGCTTGGTGTCCTTGCCGTGCTTCTGCGTCAGGGTGATGTTCTCGTAGTTGACCGGGATCACCAGCAGCTCGGCTTTGTTGTGCTGGCAATAACGCTGGAGGGTGGAGAGGAAAGGCTGGTGGACGGGGGTATTGTTTTGCGCCGATGTTATAACATAACGTTTGCAGGCCCGGGTGCTCCGCAGATCGACCCGGAGGTCGCCTCTGGCCCTGAGTCTCTGGACCCGCTTCTTCAGCGTGTCGTACTTGATTCCCAGGGCGGTGGCCGCTTTACTGACCGACCCGTGCTCGAGAAGCGCCTTCTGAATTTCCGCTGCATTAAGTGCCATAGCCTGATCCTCCGCATCAGATCAGACCATGGTACTGATAAATTGTTGATCTGTCAGGTTTTGGCCTTGGATACATCGTTCCACACGGCGTGGACCATCCCCCGAAGGCGCTCGATGGACCCATTATTGTTAAGGTGGTAGTCTACCAGCCGCTGGGACAGACCTCCTTCTGACGAGTGCTGTCGATACTCTTCTCTGGTCATCAGAGCATCCAGAGGTCGCTGAACGTGGAGCACGGTACCTCCAAGCCTACGAATAAGCGCTGCCTCATTTTCGAATCTCACATCCGCGACTACCAAGCCTCCGCAGGTATGCTCTACAGGGTCCAGCGCCTGCAAATCGTTCCACTGCTGCTCCACCTGTATCAGCCAGACATCAGGGTGCACCAAATCACGCCCGAACTCCGTACCTGCCCACTGAAGTATCTCACGAGGCGTGCAGCCATACCTCTCAACGACGACCTCCTTCAGGTCACCGTAAAGCTGCTCGTCTGTCAGGCCAAACATGACTTTACAGCCGTCCTTGATCGGCTTGGCGAACGCAGTCTTCTGGAGTCCGAAGTCGTTTACCAAAATGTCCGCAACGGTGTCTTTGCCGGCGCCGGCCAACCCGGTTATGCCTACCAACTTCATAGTTAGCCTCCTACCTTATAGGTATGCACTCTACCTCCCGTGAACGGGTCCCGCGTCATGGCGTACTTGACCGCCTTCTTGGCCGACAGGCCAAAGTCCATCCCTGCCAGGGCGAAAGCCATGCCGGAGCCAATAGCCGCAGTCTCGGTTAAGGGCAGCTCGAATCTCCAGGCCCCTCCGCCGCCGCCAGTCATCCAGAGCTTCCCGTCAGGGCATACCATGAAGGCCGAGACCTCCCACTCCTTGGACTGCTTACCGGCTACCATGTCGCTGGCGAAGCCGGAGTAGTCCGCTACGTCACCGGCGACAAAGAAGATATGGTCCTTGTGCTCGAACATTTTAGGGAAGGTGTTGCTCACGACCATGTCGTGCTGAACAGCGCGGGAGTCGTACGCGATCACGCCGTCGCGATATGCAATCGTCGTCATAGATGTGCTCCGAAGAAAGGTGCCGTCCCTGGCTGGAGGAATCAGAGGTTATCCAGGTATTCCTTACGCTTGCGCCGGCGCTCCTCGATCGCCTTGGCTGCACGTTTGGCCATGCCGTCGCCCGGCACGTCGTCCGACGTGACCCTGACGTTGTGCCTGACCTTCTCGACTTTCTGCTTCTTCTCGCCTGACTTCTTGGGCATAACATGTCTCCGTGGTGAGTGAGGCTCCAGTATATCAGCCCATACCAACGTGGACGAACCGCTCCGGCTTGAAGCGGGCGACCACCTCCAGCACATTGCGACAGCTCACGTCATCGAAGATGAACATGGGGTCGGTTGACTCAAACTTGTCCGACTTGAACCGCTTCAGGTCATCTACCGAAAAGGCCCTGATGCCGGGATGCCTGCGTGTCAGGTTGCCCGCATACTCCGGACGTGCACAGACCACGATGCACCCGTCGTGGCTCTCACAGAACTTGACGATGGCCGTGGTCTTGCCGGTCACAGTGCCCAGATCAATCTGACGGTAGTTCTCCCGCGCAACGATCTCTGGGTCCTTGCCCCGATGATTTTGCCAGAGCAGGCGGTGCATGTAAGCGTAGAGCATCACCCGTTCGTAGACCGGTGCTGCGTAGTCCCAAGGTCCGATGTGTGGCATACCTAGCTCCTCGTGTACATATCCCAGAGATTATCGGCGATAACCTGTGTAACATCCGGATCCAGGCGGATCGCATCTGTCTTGCACGGCACCATATCAACAATAGGGCCTTTTGCCGCCTGAGCGCCGCAGTCTTGGCAATGAGGTCTGTGCGGTACGACAGACGCCCACGGACCTGACGGGACCACAACGTCTCCACCACAGCGGCTGCAGGTTCCAACGAACACATATTGGGACATATCAGGTCTCCTTCTTCACCAAGCGTCCGTCAACAATATCGAACTGAGCGTACTTCTCCAACTGTCGGCGCAAGATCTCTTTCGTCTGCGGGTCGGTCAGGTCTGCCTGCACGCGCATACTGGTCGGGGTCTCGCTGACCAGGATCCTGACGCCAGCTTCGGAGCGGTAGCTCCACTCGCGGTGGCCATCCAGCATCCATATCAAGAATCGCTTCAGGCGACTCACGACTCGTCTCTCCGCGCAGCAGAGGTCTGGATGAAGTTATGTGTTTCTACCTCGTCGGACTGTCTAGCTGCCGCCGTCTCGCTATCCAAAATAGGGTAGAAGCGCATATACATAGTGCTCAGGTACTCTCGTACGTGACCCTCAGGGGCCTGCAGTAGCATACGAATATCCGCTACGTCTAACGTGAATGTGTCTACATGCGGTCCGCCCATCGCACCGAATACCGGCACGTGCTTCTTGAGTCCATTGTGTAGGTTCAAAATCATCCCTCGTCTCTCCGAGCCGCCGCGGCCTTGTCCGAGTACTTCAGCCCCTCGTACCGGGCACTGAGCTTGACGATGTTGGCCTCCAGGGTCTGCTCCCGGGTCACGCCCAGGGACTGACGCAAAGCCTCCAGGTAGAACTCCAGGTCGCCCAGCTCGTTAATCATCTGATGGCGGAAGTAGTCGGCGTTACCGTTGAACACGCACTTCTTCACACGATCCAGCACCTCGCCAGCCTCGCCAGCCAGGCCAACGGCGGCGTGCAGGAGGTTGACCTGCTCCGGGCTGAGATTAATGGTCCGAGGGTCCTTGAACAGACGGCGGACCAGATCTTGGTGGGAGATTTTCTGTTCGGACATAGAGTTACCTCAATTGGGTAGAAGGTTGCCCAGAGTGGGTATCATTCATTCCGGGGCTCCTTCAGCCAGTTGATCATGTGAGTCGCCTTCTTCCCACAAACATCACACCTGAACACAACCAGGGATAACCCTTTGCCTCCGCGTTCGTAGGCCTTGCGGTAGCACCCGGAGCACGGCTTCTTACGGGTGCAGGGACGACCTTCCCAGCGTGTGCGCTTGCGGGGAGAAGGGCGGGTCATGGCTAACCCTTAGCGACCAAGGCTTCGGCCTTCTTGAATTGCTTCGCAGCCGCCTCCAACGGTGTACCAGTACGCTCTGCGAAGCGAGTGATGAGATCCATGCGCCACTGAAGACGCTGCTCGTCAGTGAGCGTGGATCCGGATTGGGCCTGGCCTGTGTTCGGGGTCTCGTCTTTCATGCGTCGTGCTCCGTGTGTGACTGGAGGGCCAGTATACAACACGCTTCACATCAAGAGCAACCGTTTTTATGGGTTAGATTGGGTCCTGGGACGGGATCGGTGAGAGGCCCCATGCTTCGAACTGCTCGTGCGGATCAACGTTCACCACTACGCAGGCTCGATATACTGCCACCCAGCGGGGTACCCGGTCGGGCTCCACGTATTGGCGTCGATTGTGCTCTCGTACACACCACCTTCGAAGTTCACGCGGTCGCCCGTGTTGTAGGCGTCATGCGCTCCTGTTGGCTGTACCCATGCCGGATAGCCGGAAGCCACAACCTCGCGCCAGCCGATAGGCGGAGCCCAGACGTTGTAATCCATCAGGCTCTCCCACGTCTTTCCGTTGTACGTGCGCTGATCGCCGGTCATCACCGGATTCTCAAACCAGTTGCTAGGATCAGACCACTCAAGCGCCTGCTGCTGTACGTGCGCCTCGAAGTTAACCTGTTGCCCTGGTTCGTTGCGTATGACCAAGCCGGGGTAACCTAGAGATTGCAAGTCCGCGAGGAAATTGTCGTCGTTCCATGCGTGCAGACCTGCGTGCGTGGCTTCGGCAGTACCTGCCCTTAGCGCGACTGAGAAGTTGCTTGGACCATGACCCAGCGCCTCAAGGTCTGCGTTGGCCACAGCCATGTGTTCTACGGGGATGGAGGCGGAAATTGTCATGCTGATACCCTCGTGAGGCAGGCGAGGTGGTTGGCCTCTGTGAGCAGGGAGGCCGGAGTGGCGATGGTTACGCGGCGTTTGTATAGTGATTGCATAACATCTCTCCTCAGTTATTAGGAATTAGCTGCAAGACGGGCCGCCACCCGAGAGTCGAAGACACACCCGCCGCGGTATAGCGAGAGAAGGTGGCAACGTCAGAGGTGCCACGGTGCACGCGGCTGGCGGAGTAAACGTCAGACTGCTCCTGACACCAGGAAGCCCGCCCAAGGCCGCCGCCAACCACAATATCGCCGTCGGTATAGTTGGCCCAGTTCGCACCTACCTGAGGCCCGCCGTGCCGATCCGCAACGAAACCGTCCGTTGTTGGATCGCTCAGCACAGCCTGGTGAATGCGATAAATCAGATCATTCCACTCTGAGCCCCCACCAACATCCATCTGGTACATGTCAGCGGTGAAAAACAGTGGGTCAGACTCAGGGAAAGGATCAGCATTAGCACCAGTCATCAACCGAACAATGAATTCACTGCCATTCTTTCGAACCTTGGTGAACTGATTCGTTGGCGTACCGTAAGGAGCCTTGCCGTTATCGTCCGTGCCATACACCAAGCCGCGCTCATATATTTGTTCCCACGTAGCAGAGTGTCTGAACGGCTTTTTCGCAATGTACTTAACGACACCGTTATGGATGAACTTGAGCCACCCTCCTGCGCGGTTGATTCCCGTACCATCGGAAAGGCCAAGGTCAGACGCAAGCTCGCTACCATCAAACATCTCTTCGTCGCTGACTTCACCGAAGAAACCTGTCGTCATGTCGCCAGCAATGACAGTCTCCGGGCCTGGGCCGTAAGCAAGAGCCTGAGTTGCTACACCCGCTTTCGAGTTCAGATAGTCGGTCAGAGTTGCTTTTTCGGTCGCCGTTAGTGGCCTGTCAAGATAGACCAGCGCGTAAATCTTCTGCACGTCTGGGAGTGCTAGTGGTCCTGCGTAGTCACGGTTTTCTACGATAACTGCGCCGCCCGTTGTCGCGTAAGCAAGTGTGGCGTTCGTGCCTAGATCGGGAATGCTGGAGAGAATGCTGTCGTCCACCAGATCATTTTCTAACCAATGCAGCGTCCCATCTGTCCGATAGACAGGCCGTGATGCAGCGGTTGCTTGAGACGCATGATTGCCATTCCCCGACTTATCCAGCATCAACCCCACCGGATCACCATCCGCCGCGACAGGGGTTGTGCCTGCGGAGTCTTGGTAGAGGTATTGAGGCTCAGGCAGATAGAATGCGCCTTGTTCGCCGTTGGCGAAGAGGGATACGGGGTCAAAGGCGGAGCTATGGACAATCGAGCGCGAGATGTCGCGTGAGATGGCTCTGGCGATCGGTCTGACGTTCGGCATGCTGCGGGTCTCGGGCGATGAGTTTTGGTCAGTATAACGTAGGAGGTCGAGCGTGGAAACCTGGCCTAGTTTTTACAGAAATTTTTGGCGAAAAATTTTCGCAAAATTTTCAGCGATTTGAGTCTGGAATCTGAATCAGTTTTCGTCCCCAGCGCCGGGCCTGAAAGGGGGCCTGGGGGTCCGATGCAGGTTGTTGATTTGATTGAAGTTTCTGATTTCTACCAGCTGGATCGGCGGCCGTCGCCTGGTGTCCTGGTTGCCTGGTTGCCTGGTTGCCTGGTGTCCTGGTTGCCTGGTTGCCTGGTTGCCTGGCCTGCCAGACGTTGCACCTCGTTACTCCGCCCTTAAAAACTTTACTCTTTCCTCCTTTTATAGGTTGATTTTTTGTTGACACGCAGTAGCTAGCTACTACAATGGAAGTTGTAGCAATCAACGAAAGGAGCACACAGCCATGAACCACCCTAACCTTTCCGCCACACGGCAAGAAGACATCCTTAACAACGGCACTCGGGAACAGGTCATAGCATGGCTTGCTTGGAATGATGCCAACGGTATCTACACCGATGAAGATAGCGAGGCCGAAGGCCTCGAACCCCTCACCCTTGAACAGGCGCGGGAATACATGCGCAACCAGATGGAGGCCTGAGCCATGCCTAAATTTGTAACTGCTAAAGGTTGGTTAACGGAGTACGCGCTTGCATGTGGGTACATAGAAGTATCCAAGGGATACAGCACTGCGTGCCGTGTGCGCGCTTGTATGGAGCGAGACAGCGCGTGTTACCACGTCAAGGCTAGCTCAACTGACCACGGGCTCGAGCTATGGGAGTCTTTTGAGACACTGCCCGAGGCACGCAAGGCTTTCGGTCAAGTACTTAGAGACTACGGCTTACAGCGTAAAATCCCTGTACAACCAAGGGAGGACTAGCCAGTGAAACATGGATTACGCCGCTTCATGATCTACGCCACAGTCTTGGCACTCATTGCAGGCTATGGCCTGATCAGTGGCGCGGAGCACGCCACACAATACAAACTGAAGCAGTCCGCATTGATTGAGGAGCTAACACGATGAAACACGCAATTAACATCCAAGTAAACGGCATGGCATTCACCGCCGAGGCCACCATCAGCCACACTCACACAGGCCGCGTGCTGGAAAGCGTAACGTGTGGACACATTGACGGCGATATTTTGTCAGTCATCGAGCGAACCGCCGTTAACCTGGACGACGTGCTTTATATTGCCGCGGAGTATCTGACATTGACGGGCAAGACTACCCTCGGCACCTCATGCGGACCACTGGCAATCGACGTGGCGGTTATCGATCCGGAGCGCTTCATCGAGGACGTGAACGGCAAGACCTACATGGTTAAGTTAATTGACGTCCACTCTAACCTACACCTGTTCGACGTTGGCGCGTGCAACGGGCTGACTGCCATGCACTATGCAGCGCAATCCCTGACCGTGCCCGTTCGCTCATCCGTAACACAACCAATCCTGGAGGCCTGAGCTATGAAACAAACAATCAACGAATTCATGTTTATGGAAGCGTTCAAAGACATGGGACGCATGGATAACTTTACACCTGATGCATTACGTTTAATCTTCCGCCACTTTGAAGAGCTGGAGGAGGATACAGGTCAGGAAATGGAGCTCGACGTTATAGCCATTTGCTGTGATATATCTCAAGAACCACTGGAGGATGTACTAGAAAACTACTCGTTAGATAGTTTGGAGGACTTGGCCGAAAATACAATGGTTATTGGTAATTCTACGCTCGATGACGGCACAGTTATCTACTACAACTTTTAAGTAGCCATTCCAGTGCGCATTCTCCGGAGTGCGCACGATAATGGCTGCTACGCAGTCAGATACCACAAACCAGGAAAAGGAACTAATGCCATGATACCCGTAACACATGTTTTCTATGCCAATGAGACCAACAAACGCGGCTTTAACGCCGTGGCGCTGTTTCCACTGGCTAACGGTTTCACAGAATGCGTGCCACTATCACACGTCGAAAGTATTGACGAGGCACTAACGCGGGTTAGCCGGGAATGCACTGCTCGTCGGATCAACGTCCACAACCGCATACTAGCGCACAAAGTGAGCCATAACCGCGTTGACGCGATCCGCCAGACTATCCGAGGGTGACACCATGCAACCGCAGACACTCCGCAACATGACAAGTGCCGAGCTCATTGACCACGTCGAGCAACTCGACAGCGTGCCGCGTGACGTGGTCCGCGAACTAATCGCGGCGCTGCAATCCGACGAGCAAGAAACTAGAGAGGAGCTGGACGAGGCCAACGACGTGCTACGCCAGGCCATAAAGGACATTCAAGACATCATCGACAACCCGCTTGACAGCGCGGAGCTGTACCACAAAGCGCTGAAAGTGTGGGTTAGTGACTGGAGTGAAGCATGAAAACAGACCGCGTAAAGTACTGGGCACGCCCCAAGCTAGCGAGCTGTATCAGGCTAGCGCGTGAGTGTAACCAGGATTATATAAAGACCGGGACCCCGGCTTATCGACAGATACGCAGGGAGGCCATGCAGGACGCCAGGGACTGGCGCAACTTTTTAAATACACTTTAACGAGGTAATGCTGTGCACACATACTACGTTTTAGAGCTCCCGACAGAAGGCCTAGTACCAGGTGAAAAGCCCTTGGTTCGAGTACGCGGTACGCATGCCTCCAGGAAAGTAGCAGAAGGCCAGGCAAGCGCATTACAGACGGAACGCAGCGCCTTGTGCTGCTACCGGTACCAAGCCATGGCCCGGACAGAAGCCGAAAGACGATACACACTAACCGCATAACCATGCCCGGCCACAGCGCCGGGCTTTTTCGTTTACGGGATCTGGCAACCAGGCCCCCGCCCTCCAGGATCGACCCTCCGGGGCTGACGCCAGCAGGCGCCAGGTGCGGCGTGCTTCGTGCGCCGTTCTTCTAAAGTGACGACTTTTATTTGTCAAAAGCGACGCAAATAATTTGTCAAAGGTGACGCAAATAATTTGTCAATCCTTCCCGCTCTGCTCTGACACCACCCTTCCCTGTACTTCGCGCTCCGCACGCTGGCTTTTCTCTAACAACTCCTTGATCCGATCCTCCAGGGCACTGACGCTCTTCGCTACGGCCTGATCTTTCGGTGCTTCGTCCTTTGCGTACAGCCCTGCAACGCGGCCGCGGGCAACCTCGGCGGCGATGGCGGCGGAATATTTTCCTTCTTTCTCGGCGCGTCGTCCTAGGTCGTCGAGGCGCTGTAAGTGGCTTTGTGCGGTGACGACTTGGCCACGTTGACGTCTCTCCAACAGAATCAAAACATGGTTCACAAATGGCGCGTGGTGGCTTAATTTATCAGAAACATACCAACTCATGGCCTCCGGTTTGAGCCGCATCCCTATGTTTTTACAGGCTTCTCTCGCATTAAAGCCAGCAACAATCTGCTCCGCAATCATCTTTTGACGTTCTGTCAAACGCCGCCACCGCTGACCCGTTTTTGGATCCAAAACGTAGCGCTCAGGATACTCAGTATCAGGAACCAAATCTGTCCAGATTAACGTTTCAGATAAAGCATTTAGCCCAGGTTCGTAGGATCGGAGATGCTTGCCCATCGCGGCCTCGCTTGCCAAGATTATATGCACTTCACATTAAGTACATTGTATCATAACAAACGGCGACCGCGACGCAAATCTACAGGAGAACTGCTAGACGTATCTAGTAGAACTACCATACGCATATAGTAGAACTACTATATCTACTGATCACTCAGGCACGGAGTCCCGCAAACTGAGTACCTTGGCCTTCTCGTCATCCAGGGCCCGCTTCAACGCACGCCGGTTACGCTCATCGACCGCCGCCAGCACACGACGCCACAGCCCGTTGATCACGTCCCGGATCGCGGCCATGAACTCGTCCTCCTTACCATTGACGTTCAAAAAAGCCTGGTAATCGTCACGCATCTGGCGAACCTCCGGCTCCCAGTACACCAGGCAATGCTTCGCCTGCTCCACGCAACGCCGCTCAATACTGACGACGCGATGCAGAAAACCGCGCATGATGCACTGAGCAAAAAACAGCACGCGCATACCCGTAATGTCCGGCTTGCCATCCTTACGCCGTACAGCCCACCCCAAACGGCTCAGATCGGCCCACGTCACGCACTGACCTTTACCCCGACACAACGCACTGTAATCACGCATCAGGTACGGATTCACACCAAGCTCATATTTGCGCTTACCGATCAGATCCTCCAGGAACGGCTTCAACTGCACCAGCACGTCCGGGGTAGTCCCATCCTCCAACGTCTCATCCGTATCGACCAGGTAAACCGGCACAACGGCCGAACGCTTACAGATCGAGAACGGAATTTCCACTCGTATCGTTTCCATATCCTTCCCTCCAGGTTGTCCCGCTCACCATACTGAGCAAAGCACAAAAAATCAACCTCTAAACACAAGTGAGACGATCTCCCAAAACGTCTCATTTCCCACTACCCCCGAAAACCGGCATTTTTCGAACGTTTTCCAAAAACTTTTTACAAACGCCGAGATGAGTAAATTATTATACATCTATTTTCTACACTGCCTAATTTATCTTACTACTTACTCTATATCTATAGTTAACTAAGAAGTAAGTAATAAAAAAACATGGTTTTTAAAAGCAGCCTTGGAAAACAACAACTTGGAAACGAAACCTCGACAGAGTATTAAGTCAGCACTTAAACCGTTGTTTTAACAGCCCTTTTTCGTAATTCAGGATTCTATTCACATAAAAACGTCGATTTCGAGCCCGATTATAATCACGCATCGGCCTTCTACCCTCTCGTCTTGATTTTATTCCTGATCAGCCAGAATGTGGCCGTGATTATTTTTATAGTCAACACTTTTCCAATACGGCCCAAACCGGCATGATGGATTTTTGTATACGCAAAAACGTCCAAAAATCGCGTCACATTAAGCGTTTTTTACCCAATTTCTGTGTCTGTCATAAAACTGTAACACTTTCCGCCTCGAATTTAATCTTGCCCCCTTTTCAAAATGATTTTAATCACGCAAAACGCCTTGTACGTCACATTAAAGTGCGCTAGACTTAAATAGTCCTGAAGATTAAATTTGGCACCGAATCTGGCGGAGATAAGCATGGCAATTCACGACAATTATCCTTCAAGTAAAGATCCCAAACACAATCCGGAGGTCTACGCGGCGATCGAAGCACTGTGTGACCTTGCTGGCGTGGAGCCGGCAGAGATTGCCCGTACGCTGGGTTACCAGCCAGGCACCTATAAAAGAAGCATGACGGGTAATCCGACCGTAAAGATGCTCAAGCGCACGGCATGGGCGTTGGGGGTGAAGCCGTACTTCTTCCTTATGGAGCCCGATGCGCTGCAATCGTGTGGCTCGGTCATGGTCCGGTTCGACAAGGACGCCCCCGTCTTCAACACCAAGGGCATCGTCGAGGCCCGCGCCAACAGCAAGACGCCGTACGTCAAGGCCAACCGTGGAGCCGATCCGCTGGACAAGGAGGCGCTGGCACAGCAGTACCCGTCCCAGTCGATCAAGTCCTCGGAGGTGCTGGACACTCGCTACCAGGAGTGGAAAGACCCGCTGCCGCCCCGGCACATTAACCCGGACATGTGGGAGCGTGAGCGGGCAGTGCTGAGCGCCGGGCTGCCGTCCCACCTGGTGATGACGGACAAAGCCGTGGAGCAGCGCGTGCCGTTCACGTCCTACCGTGAGCGTGAGTGGACCCTGGCGCAGTTGGCGCAGCAGGGACTGATCTGTGAAAAAGGCCAGGAGGGGTGAGCCATGACAGCACTGGACGAAGCACAGCGCATCATGCGCGAAGCAATAGAAGCGCACAGCCCGACGCACGTAGTGTGCCTGTTGTCTGGCGGTCACGACTCCCTGACGGTGACGCATTTCGTCATGGAGAACTACCAGCACCTCCGCCCACGGGTGGCACATATAGATACAGGTATCGGGATCCCACAGACGCAGGAGTTTGTGAAAGACGTTTGTCGGCAGTACCAATGGCCCTTAAAGATCTTCCGGGCTGTAGAGAACGTCAGGGCGGACGGTACGCCGGATCCGATGATCTACGATGACATTGTGCGAGAGCATGGGTTCCCTGGACCCGGAGCGCACCGGCTGATGTACTCCAAGCTCAAGCAGCGCCAGGTGCGACGAATCGTGCGGGAGCTGAAGGAGAAGCGTAGTGATCGGATATTATTCATCTCCGGCGTACGACGGGCGGAGAGTAGGCGACGCATGGGTACGACCGAGGAAGTCTGGCGGGACGGTGCTCAGGTCTGGGTGGCTCCGCTGTTGTACTTCACAGAGTCG
>OBLN01000417.1_pt1 | contig 15398 bp, 8 predicted proteins | sample 1519301 | NCBI WGS metagenome assembly OBLN01 (sample SAMEA2452533, study PRJEB22499) | sediment metagenome | reverse complement strand
CCTGTCACCTGATACCCTGTTAGCTTTCTTCAACTTTTCAACTCTTCAACTCTTCAACTCTACTCGAATGCCCGTTATAATGAGCGGAATGATTGCTGCTCAAGATGATCCTCAGGTTCTTCCCATCTCATCCCAGGCTGCCGCAGATCTTCTTCAGGCGGTGGTGGAAAAAGGAGCCTCGTTTCGTTTCCGCGCATCGGGACGGAGTATGCTCCCGGCTATTCGCGACGGAGATGTCCTTACCATTTCTCCCGCTGCACCGGGTGAACCTCGGGTTGGACAAGTAACGGCCTGCCGTATTCCCGCCAGCGGCATCCTGCTGGTACATCGTGTGATCCGGCGAAAAAGCAATCGCGCATTGATCAAAGCTGACCGCGGTGGAGAGGTGGACGGATGGGTGCCGGATACGGATCTGCTGGGCGTCGTGACCCATGTCGAACGAGACGGCCGCGAAAAATACTGGCCGTGGAAAAGGGTTGGGGGTCGGTTGGCTTTCCTGGTTGTTTGGAAACTGCGTACAACAAGATTGTTGTATGTTTTATTTCGTCATCTGAAAAGAAAGAAGAGGATGAAAGGAAGAACCGATGAGCGTACGTAAACCCGGATCACATAAAATAAGAGAGCGTATCCGCATCGCCCTGCGCCTGGATAATGCCGTCAAATTGGTATGGAACATAGCTCCGGGCCTCACCGTGGCCAATGCATTGCTGGTTGTGATTCAGGGAGTTTTTCCCCTGGTGCAGTTATTTTTGATCAAGCAGATCGTCGATGCAGTGGGATCCGGAATCGGAGCGGCCGATAAAATGGCCGCATTTAAACCCGCCCTGGTCTGGATCGTGTTGATGGGCGGTTTCGCGTTACTCCAATCCCTGGTTTCCTCAGTGGCTTCGCTGGCATCGGAAGCCCAGGGATTGAAAGTCACGGACGCGGTTTCCGACATGATCCACAAAAAATCCATGGAAGTGGACCTGGCGTATTACGAAAACGCGCAGTATTTTGAAACCATGCATCGCGCCCAGGGCGCGGGCGCCAGCCGGCCGTTGCAGATCGTCAATGGTTTGATCCAGATGTCACGCAGCCTGGTTTCCCTGGCCGGTATCCTGGCCCTGCTCTTCGCTTTCAACTGGTGGATCGGCCTGGTGCTTTTCGCTGCTGCTCTTCCAAGTACGGCGGTGCGTTTACGGTTTTCACGACGCATGTTTGATTTCCAGATGGAACACACCCGTAAGGAACGACGATCCTGGTACTACCATTTCATGTTGACGGGCCAACCATTTGCCAAGGAGATGCGCCTGTTTCAACTGGGGGAAGAAATCCGTCGCCGTTTCCAGGAATTGAGAAAGGTGATCCGGGTCAACCGCCTGGCGCTCTCCCGCTCGCGGGCGGCATTCGAACTTCTGGCGCGTGCGATTTCGGCATTGGCCATGTTTGCGGCCATCGGCTTTATCGCCTGGAGTACCGTGGGAGGGGCCATTACCATAGGCGCTCTGGTCATGTACTACCAGGGCTTTCAACGCGGCATCAGTTACCTGCAATCCGTGCTGGGTGGTATGGCAGGCCTGTATGAAAACAATCTTTTTTTGTCACAGTTCAATGAATTCATGGCCTTGAAACCGCAAATCTGTATTCCGGATTCGCCAAAGCCCGTTCCAAAGGTGATACGCGAAGGCATCCGTTTTTCTGACGTGACGTTCACTTACCCCGGCGCCCAGAAACCGGTCTTGCGGGAATTGAATTTCAGCTTGACAGCCGGGGAAGTGGTCGCCCTGGTAGGCGCCAACGGCTGCGGCAAAACCACCCTGGTCAAATTGTTGTGCCGCCTTTATGATCCGGATGAAGGTTGTATCCAGGCAGACGGGATCGCCTTGCCCGAGCTGGATCCGATGGAGTGGCGGCGTAAGGTGGGTGTGACCTTTCAGGATTACATTCAATATCAAATGACTCTCGAGGAAAATATTCGTCTGGGAAATATTGAAGTGGGCAGTGGCCTGGAAGATGTCCAGGCAGCCGCACGCAAGTCCGGCGCCGATGCCCTGGCAGCCAAGCTGGCTCACGGTTACGCGTCGCCTTTGGGAAAGTGGTTCGAGGAGGGAGAGGAATTGAGCACCGGGGAGTGGCAGAAGGTGGCCCTGGCGCGCACTTTTTTCCGCGATGCGGAGATCGTGGTTCTGGACGAGCCGTCTTCGGCGCTGGATCCGGAAGCGGAAGCGGAGTTGTTCGATCATTTTCGCAAAGTGATCGGGGATAAGACCGCCCTCATCATCAGCCACCGTTATTCCACGGTGCGCATGGCCGACCGCATCTGCGTGCTGGAAAACGGGCGCATCATTGAGGAGGGCAGCCACACAGAACTCATGGCGCGCAAGGGCCGTTACCATCACCTCTATTGCCTGCAGGCAAGGAATTATAGGGAAGACTAGGTGACAGGATTAAATTTTGAATGAATAATTTTGAATTTTGAATGGGAAACAAAGCGGGCGAGGGGTTATACTCAGTGAAATACCCCCTCGGGCACAAGAGTGAAAAGTGAAAAGTGAAAAGTTTCAGGTAAAAAGTCTCGGATGTTTTTCCCCAACCTTAACCTCAACCTGTTTCCCGCCCTCTGCTTTTTTAACTTCTTCCTTCTACAACTTTTTAACTCTCCAACTTTTCAACTTTGAAATGGCTAGTGGCTGATGAAAAAAAGACTTGGGACTAATGGTGGGGTAAACTCGCCGGTGGAACAAGAGTTGATCCGGGCATGTTTCCAGGTAGATGAAGGTGTACGCAGGAACCGTATTGCTGAGTTGATTTCTTTAGTGGATTGGCCAAGGTTCCACAATCGGATCTGCCATGATGGTTGCGCTCCCTGGGTCATGCATCAGTTGCTCAGCCGTTATGAAAACCATTTACCGCGCAAATTGGTGACTGAATGGCGGGAGCGTTTGCGCTTGCACGCGGCTTATTGTATGCGCAATACGGGCGTGATGTTGAAAATCGCGCGGCAATTCCTGCAGGCAAATATTCCAGTGGTTTTTTTTAAAGGGCCGGTACTTGGGCAGGTGGCATACGGGGATTACGTGCTGCGCACATACCAGGATCTGGACATCATGATCCGGTCCGAAGATCTGATTGATGTGTACAAGTTGCTTTCGCAAGGAGCCGGCTTTAAACCGATGCGGTCAATGAATAGCTTCGAATTGCTGTCATGGGCACGGGGCGGAAGGGAATTCATGTTCCATCATGACGGTATTTACCTGGATTTGCACATGCGCCTGACAGAGGGACCCTCGCGTTTTGCCAGTGATTTCGTTCTGCCAGGATCCTCTTACTCGATTGAGATCCTGTCTCGCAAGGTGCCCAGGTTTTCACCGGAAGTCGATTTTATCATCCTTGCTCTGCATGGAACCAAGCATGGCTGGCCCGAGTTGCGCATGGTGGGAGATGCCGCTTTCCTGGCGCATGTATCCGGCCTGGATATGGATGAAGTCGACCGACTGGCTGGCCATTACAACTGTCGTCGCGCGGTTGACCTGACCCTTTGGCTGGGACATGCTATGTGCGGGCTGAAAGTTGAACGGTATCTGACCGGCGGGAAAACGCCTTTGCCCGTGGTTTTTCGTGCCGGGGAGCATATAGCGACACGTTTGAAAGCGGGAAATTGGATGCCCGGGAAAAGTGAACGCCTGCGCATGATGCTGGGTTTGCTGGATTCGCTGCCGGCCAGGGCAAGTTTTGTGTGGCATACGGCTACGGCGCCCAAGTTGACGGATATACGTGAAAGCGGTGACAGGCACCCATGGCTGCTGTCTTTTTTGCGGCCGTTTAAGCTGTTCAGGAGAAGGATTCGAAGCTGGACAGGGAGAAGATAGACAGAAACCGGCAGAACTTGCACCTCTTGCCTAAAGGTACCAGGTGACAGGTATCAGGTGACAGGATTAAATTTTGAATGAATAATTTTGAATGAGAAACAAAACGGGCGAGGGGCCAGAGGAATCAGTCGAAAGTCTAAAGTCGAAAGTAAAAACAACTCCCCAAAAAACATCTTAACTGGTGGTAACAACAGGAAAATGAGTAGATGTAGGGGCAACCCCCTGTGGTTGCCCAATCACATTTCAGGGTTGCCTGAAAATGCCATGGGCATCTTTATTGCAGGTGTGGATATAATCCGGGCTGCCACGGGGGACCGTCCCTACGATTTAACCAAGGAGATTCAGGCTATATTACTCCGGAGCCGGCGTTGCACTGATTGGCCACATTGCCCCCTTCCAGGCAGTTGATATCCGCGGCGCCACCCGCGTTGCAATTGTTGCCGGCATTGCTGCCCACTCTGCAATTTCCCGCCAGGAAGGTGGAACCCGGGTTGCAGGCACCCTGGGCGACTCCGGACAATGATACCGATTTCGGTTTCTCATAAGGCAACTTGCTTGCCTTTGATTCCTTTGCCATTCTGCACCCGTTACAAATTTGAGATAAGGTCAATCTTAGTTACTAATATATACCGCTATACAGGATTTTCAATATTTTGAAAAAAGTTGAGAGAGTTGAGGGCAGAAAAACAGTAGGGGCGAAAAATTTTTCGCCCCTACGCTGGCCATTTTTCCAATTCCTTGTGTTCCTTGTGTTCCGTGGTTTTAATTTCTTCCCGGGCAGGCACGGGGACCTGCCCCTACGCCTAATTTGAGATTTCCTGTCACCTGTCACCTTCTTTCCTGTCACCGATTCTTGAATTTGTTTTGGATTTCGAATTTGGGATTTGAATGAAGGTGACAAGAGGCAGGTGTAGGGGAGGCCCCCCGTGGCCACTCTGGGCGAGAGGCGATGGACAAGTAGCATGAGAGACAAGGCAACAGGGGTACCGGTGGGTTTTCACCCGCCCTACTTTTCACTTTTCTCTTTTCACTTTATTACTTTTACCAGTTGGCCGGCGGAAAGCTGGGTGTCGGCTTTCATCAGGTTCAACAGCAGCACTTCCTTGTGGAGTTGCGAGGGAATGTTGTGGGCGGAAAGGAAGCGCCCCATGGTCATGGGGGCGTTGGCTTTCACAACCTGAACGTGAACCGGGCGGCGCTTGAGGTGGTTGGGGTCGTTGAGGTCGCGGAAGGTGCGGATCGGGGTCACAATGCCGGCGTTGTAGGTCTGGAAGGCGTTGCGCTGGGTCAGGCCGATGAAGGTGTACACCATGCCGTTTTTCTGGATGCAGGACATGCGGCCGCGCATGGGCACACTGGTGTTGTCCTGGGTGACGGCGCTGTCAAAGATGATGTGGTGGGCGGAGAGGGCATTGACCGCGGCGCTGCCCTGGTCGAGGATCCGGGGGTTTTGCAGGACCTGTTGCAGGCGGGATTGGGCATATTGATCCAGTGACGCCTGGGCTTTTTCCACGCGCAGCAGAATCACCGCGTTGCCGTTGGCTTCCGCCAGCGCGACCTGGGCCGGGGTGTTCTGCACCTTCCAGCCCGCGGGAATATTGAATGCGAAGCGCATCTGCGGGTGGTAGAAGGCGTTGCCCTCGACATATCCCTGCAGGGGGTTGTTGCCGTAAACCAGGCCATTGACGCGTTGCAGGTAATCGTTGCGCGCCACTTTAAGGTTTTCATCACCTGGCTGGAGCATTTCCTGCACCTCTTCGATGCGCCGGGAAGTCAGCGGGTGGGTGGAAAGGAAGTTCGGGATGCTGGAGCCGCCGTGATCAGCCGTCAATTGCTGCAGTGAGTTAAAGAAGGTCACCATGGCGCCCGGAAGGTAGCGGCTGCCGCGGGCGTATTGAATGCCCAGTGAATCGGCCTGGTATTCGTCGCTGCGGCTGAATTTCAGAAACAGCAGGTTTCCGGCCAGGCCGGCCAGGGGCGCCCAGCGCCGCACTTCCTTGCTGAGCACGCTGCCCACGACCAGGCCCAGGTTGAAAATCATCTGGCGGCTCATGGAGCGGGCCGAATGGCGCGCGTTCACGTGCCCCAATTCGTGGCCCAGGACCACGGCCAGCTCGGCTTCGCTGTTCATCATGGCCATCAGGCCGCGGGTGATGTAAATGTATCCTCCGGGCGCGGCGAAGGCGTTGGGTACCGGGGTATCCAGCACGGCGAAGTGGTATTTGAGTTCCTTACGGTGGGTATGCGGGGTCAGGCTCTCACCCACACGGCGTACGTACTGGGTCAGTTTCGGGTCGTCGTAGAGGCCGTATTGCATGCGGATGGACTGGTCGGTCTGTTTGCCCAGTTCGATTTCCTGGGCTTCGGAGATCAGCATGATCTCTTTTTTCCCGGTGACCGGGTTGACGGCGCAACTCATGGCCGTCAACAGCACCGCGACGGCCAGGAACCAGAAAATAATCTGACGGTTTACGCGCATGGCTTACCTCCAGGAGGATTATAAGGAAAAAAGTTGGAAAGTTGAAGAGTTGAAGAGTTGAAGAGGCAGGAAGTTAAAAAAGTGGGCAGGGGGAGGAAGGAGGAGCTCTAAGTCGAAAGTCGAAAGTCTAAAGTCGAAAGAAAATACCGGTGATGGTACGTGGGAGCGCTTGTGATGAGGGATCTTCAAGATCGGTGATGGAGAGAAAGGGTACAAGTGATGAGGATATCCTATTGAGTAGTTTTCCCGCTAAAGTCTTCTAGGAATCGTTGCTCTTTTCGTTGGATTCCTTTGCGTAGGTGCGGTTCGCGAACCGCCCTGTAGAACGTAGAAGGTAGAAGGTAGAAAAATACGAAATCCCAAATTCGAAATCCGAAACAAATTCAAAATTCAAATGTTCAAAATTCAAAACAAAAGCAATACAAGAGAAACCACGGAATACACGGAACACGCAGAAGGGAATAAGGTGTCAGATGGCAGGAAAACAGGGGTAGGGGCGAAAAATTTTTCGCCCCTACATTTCCAATGGCGGGGTCAGTTCTCCTTTTTCGAGGACAAATTGTTTCAGTTTGAGGAAAAGGAAATAGACTACGGGAAGAACAAAGAGGATCAGGATGGCCGAAGTGGTCAGGCCGCCCACGGTGCACAGGGCCAGGCTGGACCAGATGTCGTTCTTGTCCGCCTGCTTGAAGATGATCATGGGCAACATGCCCAGTACGGTGGTGGTGCTGGTCATGAAGATGGGGCGGATGCGCTCCCGGGTGGCGATCGCGATCGCTTCCACGATCCGCCGGCTGCGCGCCAGGTGGTGGTTGATGTTGTCAATCAACAGGATGGCGTTGTTGACCACGATTCCGCCAAGCAGAATCACACCGATGTAGGCGGTTGAGTCAAAGGCGTAGTCCATGAGCGTAAAGGCGATGAATACGCCGATCAATGCCAGGGGGATGGAGAGCATGATGAGCAGGGGCTGCAACAGGTCTTCGTAGAGCATGCCCAGGATCAGGTAGATCAGGACCAGCGACAGGATGATGGCGAAGTTCAATTGCTTCTGCTCTTCTTCGGTGATGCGGAATTTGCGTTCTTCGAGGCTTTTCTTGAACCCCACCGGGACTTGCAGGTTGCTGTAGATGGTTTTATGAAAGCGGTCGGCCGCGCGGTTGGAACCCATGTAATCCCAGCGCACCATGGCCACGTATTCCTGGTCCTGGCGGGTGATGCCGCCCTTCTGTACATTGAACTCCACTTCCACCAGGTCCCTGATGCGGAAGGGCGTGCCGCCGGGCGTGGACAACTCCAGTTCGAGGATGTCGCTGAGTTCCAGTTCGTCGACATCGTCCGCCTTGACCTCAACCGAGAGTTCCTTATCTTCGAATTTCAGGTACTGGGATTGGGAGCGTTCGCGCAACACGCTGTAAACCAGCATCAGCACATAACGCGGGTCGAGGTTGAAACGCTGCAGTTTGGCGCGGTTGAGTTTGAAGGTATAGTATTGGTCACTGGGTCCCCACCAGTGTTCCACATCCGTCTGGACCTCCACGTCCTTGATGCGGCGGTTCTTCAGCAGGTTCTCCTTGAGTTCATCGGCCAGGAGGATGAGCCGTTCGAAGTGATAGCCCTTAAGCGTGATCGAGTAGGGCATGAAAGATCCGGTATCGGGGTTGTAGTGGTAGTTTTCCGGATCGAAACCCATCACGGCTACGCCGACACCGGCCAGTTGCGTGGCCAATCCCACCAATTCTTTTTTCAACTGGTAGGGGATGGCCGAGTTTTCGATGCGGGGCGGGAAAGAGATCTGCATGTAAGCTCCGCGCATGTGGATGTTGGTGTTGACCTCTTTGGGGTAGGGTTTCTCCAGGGCCAGGGTTTCGAACTTGAGGATGTCTTTCTTGATGTTTGCGAATTCCGCGTCCGAAGGAAAACTCAGATACACCCGGATCTGTTCTTTGGAGTAAAATGAAAAAAAACGGCCGAAGCTGACTTTTTCGCGGAAAATGGAAAAGGAAAAGAACAGCGCGACTGCCACCGGCAGGATCACCACCAGAGGATAACGCAGGATAAAGGGAAACAGTTTCCCCTTGCGCAGCGGCGCGCGTTTCACGCGACGTTTCAGGCGGATGCGGGCGCTGAGGGAAGGAATCAGCACGAAGGATACCACCACCGAAGACATCAGGGATACGGCGATGATCCACGCCAGGGGCAAATAGTAGACGCGCAGGCGGCCGTCAAAATAGGCGAAAGAGAAGAATACGATAATGGTGGTGATGGTGGAGGATAGCACGGGCAGGAAAACCCCGCGCGCGCCCTCAACGGCCGCTTCTTTCTGCGACAGACCCTCTTCCTGCCGGCGCAGGATGTTGTCGAAAACCACCACCGCGTTGTCGACAAACAAGCCGAATCCCAGCGCCAGTCCGGAAAGGGTCAACAGGTTGAGGGGGATCTTGAGCAGGTAGATAAAGGTAAACGTGGTGAACACCGAAAAAAAGACCGAGGAAAAGATCAAAATCGTGGAGCGGACATCGCGGATGATGGCGATCAGGATCACGAAAATGATCAGCAGGATCAGCACGGCGATACGCACCAGGCGCATGAGGCGTGTCTGCAATTCCTTGCTGTCATCGTTCTGTACGACGAATTTTACCCGTCCTTCCAGTTTGTCCGCCAGTTGCTGCAGGCGTTGGCGGATGTGCCTGGAGAGTCCCAATGAACTGGTGGACGCCTGTTTGTGCATCTGCAGGCCGATCACCGGCCGGCCCTGGTAGCGTTGTTCACGGTTGATGTCCTGGTAGCCCAGGAATACATCGGCCACTTCCTTTAACAGCACCCGTTTTTCTCCGCTTTCTCGAATCACGATGTTCTGCAGATCTTCGATACGTTCCAGCGACTCACTGAGGCTGAAGGTGATCTCCGCGCCGCGCTTGCGCATGGTCAAAGATTTTTCACTGAAGAAATGCGAGGAGATGCGGGCCTGGATGTCGCCGATGCTGATGCCGAAGCGCTTGAGCTTGTCGATGTTGGTCTGGATCTTGATTTCCGGATCCACCCCGCCGTACACCTCGATGGTTTCAATGCCCTGGATCGATTTCAGGTAGGGAAGGATCTCGCGTTCCACCACCTTTTTCAGGGTGAAGATGGTGTAGTCGCCGTAAACGCCGACGTTGAAAAACGGCAGTTTCTTGAAATCATCGGGAACATAGGGCTGGATCGATGGGCGGTTCACCTGGCGGGGCAGTTCGACTTGCAGGCGGTTCAGGCGTTCACTCAGCGCCACCGACGCGAAATCCATGTTGGTATTGCGCGAAAACTCCACGCTGATTCTGCCATGGTTCTGCAGGGCGCGGCTGTCGATTCCGGCTACGCCGCGGATCTGGGCGATTTCGCCTTCGGCCGGGATCAGCACTTTGCGCAGCATCATGTCCGGCGAGGCGCCGATCCAGTAGTATTCGATGGTCAGGGAAGGGAGTTTTTCTTCCGGGTCCGGGACCAGGTCGATCGGCGTGTTGATCAGGGAGTAGACTCCCAGCAGGACCACAATGCAAAAAAAGATGCTCGCCAGCACCGGCCGATCGATGATCTTACGCATGAGAATCGCCCTTGCGCCTGCGGCGATTTTGCCTGATGTTTTCAAGAATTTCGTAGCTGACCGGAATCAGGATCAGGGTCAGGAAGGTGGTAAACAACAGGCCGCCGATCACTACCAGTGCCAGCGGGCGCTGCAGTTCCGAGCCGGGAGAAGAGATCACGGCCATGGGAATCAGGCCGAAGATGGTGGTGAAGGTGGTCATGAGAATGGGGCGCAAGCGCACGCGTGATGCTTCCAGGATCGCTTCTCGCACCGGCATCCCTTTGTCACGCAACTGGTTGGAGTATTCCACCTTGACGATCGCGTCGTTGACGCCGATACCCACCAGCACGAGGATGCCGATTCCGGAAATGATGTTGATGGTGTTTGCCGTGAGCAATAGAAACAGGAACGCGCCCAGCAGGCCCATGGGCACGGTGAGCATGATGATCAACGGCTGGGCCAGGTTCTCGAACTTGGCGGCCATGATCATGTAGACCAGGATGATGGCCAGCAGAATCGCCTGCTGCAGGGAATCAAAGGCTTTGCGCCGTTCCTCTTCTTCGCCGGAAAACGCGTAGCGCGTGTTCATGGGCATTTCGACGTCCAGCATCGCGGTTTCCGCTTCAGCGATCACCGATTCCAGGTCCCGGTCCTTCACGTCGCCCGAGATTTTGAAAAAGCGCTCCTGGGCTTCGCGCGAGATCTCCTTGATCGAGGGGGTCTCTTTGATTTCGACCAGGTCGCGCAGGTAATGGGTGCGGCCCTGGTGGGGAATGGGCAGCGACAGCATACGTTCCAGTTCCATGGTTCCGTCCACGGGTACGCGCACAAAGATGTCGTAGCTTTTCTGGATCTTTTTCAGGGTGCCGGCCTTCTGCCCGCGTACGGCCTGGCGGATAAAAGCCGAAACATCTCGCCGGGTGATGCCGAGCTGGTCGAGCAATTCCTGGCGGAATGCGATGGTGAGCATGGGTTTGCCTTCGGCGGTTGCGGCTTTGATGTCGACCAGCCCGGGGATTGCTGCGATTCGTTTCAGGATGCGGTCCACGGCCGTGCGGCCGCGCTGGATATCTTCGTAAAATACCTTGATCTGGAAGCGTTCCCCGCCCACGGCCAGGTATTGGGAAAGGGTGTTTTTCTCTAAAAAGACGGTGTATTGTTCCAGGTCTTCCGCTTTGAGGATTTCCCTGGCGCGTTTCATCAATTGCGGTCGCGACGCATTCGCGGCGCATTTGACGATAAAATGCAGGTGGTTGACCGAAAATTCTTCGGAACGGGTCGCCATCTTGGAGACCAGTCCGGCCTCGGTGTAGACGAATTCAACGCCGCCCAGGGCTTTCAAGCGCGATTCCACGCGGGCGGCGACACGGTCGGTTTCCTCGAAGCCGTATTCCGGCTGGGTATCCGCCGTGATTTCAAACTTGGGGCTGTCCGGGGCGGGCAGTAACTCCTTGTCGAGTAACAGATACGTGCCGGCGATTAGGACCAGGACCCCCACAACCAGCCAGGCGGCGCGGCTTTTGCGGTTCAGCATGGACTCCAGCAGGCGGTGGTAGCGGATGTCGAAACGGTTGTAAACGGCGTTGAAGGCACGGAAAACGGGATGAAACAGGAAATGAAAAAGCTTTGCCAGCAGGCTAGCCGCGGCGCGAATCACCAGCAACACGAAGGCGACGGCGAAATAGATGATGTAACCCAGAATTTTAAACGGAATCGTGAGGATGGTGTATATCCCCTTCAATGGACGGTGAAAGCGGCGCTTGCGCCCGGGTTTGTCGAAATCCAGCACCAGGTCGCCCTTGTTCAGGGCCTTGAACGCGGACAGGGCGGGAAGCAGGGTAATGGCCACGACTAGGGAAGAAACCAGGGAAAAAGACACGGTCATGGCCTGGTCGCGAAAGAGTTTTCCTGTAATGCCGTAGAGGTAGATCACCGGAAGAAAGATGGAAATGGTGGTAAAGGTGGAAGCCGTGATGGCGCCGCTGACTTCGCTGGCGCCGGAAACAACTGATTGGAAAAGGTTTTCTTCCTTGCGGTGGCGGAAAATCGCCTCCAGAACGATGATCGAGTTGTCCAGGAACATACCCACGCCGAGGACCAGTCCGCCCAGGGACATGATGTTGACGTTCACCTTGAACAAAAACATCAGCACAAAGGTGGAGATGACGGAGATGGGAATGACCGTGGCCACCAGGAAGGGATCACGGAAATTCTGCAGGAAGAACAACAGGATCAGGAACGCCAGCAACGCACCCAGCAGTAGTGAAGACTGCAGTGAGTTGATGGAAGAAAGGATCAGTTCCGCTTCCTTGGATATGACAAAGAACTGCAGGTCCGTGAACTCCCCCGTCATGTCATTGATGGCCGTCTCGACGTTGCGCGTGGCGTTGACCGTGTTGCCTCCCGAATCCCGGTACATCAGAAGGGAAATCGTGGGCTTGCCGTCAAAGCGGATGTCGCCCTCGCGCAGCTTGTTCTTGTAAAAGGCGCTGCCGATGTCGCCCAAAAGCACGTTGCGGCCCTGCAGCGACTTGACCACCACGGATTCGATCTCGACTGGTTCGCGGATTTCGCCTTCGATCTTGAGGCTGAAGCGGTAGCGATTCTTGCGGATGGTGCCGCCGCTTTGAAAGATGTTGTTGTTTTCAATCGCGGCGGCGACTTCTTCGAGGGTGATGCCCAGGCTGCGGGACTTGTCCGGGTCGATTTCCACGGAGACTTCTTCTTCATCACCGCCGCGGATCTCCACCCGGGAAATGCCCTCCAACTGCTCCAGGCGGGGCTTGATCACTAATTCGGCGCTTTCTTTCAACTCCTTGAGCGATTTCTGCCCCGAGCGCAGGATGGCGGTCACGATCGGGGTCGAAGTGGGGTCCCACTCCAGGATCACCGGCGGTTCACAGTCTTCCGGGAGGTCCCGGCGCGCTTCCTCGGTTTTTTCCTTGGTATGGAGCAGGGCGAAGTCCATGTTTGTTCCCCAGTGGAACTCGATGGTGATAATGGAGGCCGCTTCCTTGGAAAACGAAGAGATCTCTTTGACGTTGGGAATAGCCGAAAGCGGGCCTTCAAGGCGGGTGGTGATGAAGCGTTCGATTTCTTCGGGCCCGGACCCCGGGTATTCGGTCAACACCGTGATCTTGGGGTAACTCAGGTCGGGCAGCAGGTTGATGGAAAGGCGCGAGAGTGACACGTATCCCAGCAGGATCACGCCCACGAAGAACATGATGGCACCGACCGGGCGCTTGACGGAAAGGTTGATGATCCCCATGGCGGCTACTCGATGATTTTGACCCGGGACTGGTGGGCCAGGGTCATCTGGCCTTCCACCACAACCAGTTCGCCTTCATTGAGGCCGCTCTTGATGTGGATTTCCTCGTCGTTGTTTTCGCCCAGTTCTACGTATTTCCAGATGGCCGTCTGGTCCTGTACCACGAATACCAGGGGATTCTGGCGAATCAGCACGGCTTTGCGCGGCACCTTGATGACATTTTCAAAAACCTTGTATTCAATATCCATCTCCGCGTGCATTCCCGGCAGGATGCGGTGGTCCTGGTTGTCGACTTTCACGTAGACGGTGAGGGTTTTCTTGTCGGAGTCCACTTCCGGACTGATCGACTCGATCTCTCCGCGGAATATTTCATCGGGATAGGAATCCATCAGGATGCGTGCGCCGGTTCCCTTGCGCAGATGGCGGATTTCCGATTCCAGGGCGTAGCCCTTCAGGTACAGCGAATCCAGGTTGACCACCTTGACCAGTTCGCGCCCGGCCGACACTTTTTCACCCAGCGAGACCTGGATGTCGGCCACGATGCCGCTGAAGGGAGCGCGGATGGTGGTACGTTTCAGGTCCAGGCGGGCTTTTTTCAACTGGATCATGGCGTCGGAAAGGCCGTCCTTGGCGCGGCGGATATCCTCCCGCAACGCGCCGGAAAACACCATGCGCGTGTCGTACTCTTCGCTGATCTTCTGAAACGCGTTCTCGCTGATGCGCCCCGCTTCAAAATCAGCCGCGGCTTTCAGATAGCGTTCGCGCAGTTCCTGCAGTTGTTGTTTTTCTGCTGCGGCGATTTCGGGCAGTTCAACGCCCACGTCCTCGTTGACCAGGAATTCAGACAAAGCCTTGAGTTTGGCGGTTTCGGCGCGCTCCATTTCCAAGCGGGGCTCGCGGTCGTCGAGCTTGACCAGCACCTGGCCGGCCTGGACGCGGGAGCCGATGCGCAGCGAGAGTGATTCCACGGTTGAGGATATTTCGGCCTTCATCACGGCCTTTTCCCAGACGTCGGCGACGGCGGAAACGCGCAAACGCAGGGGGAGACGGCCGCGTTCAGCCGGAACCACGCGCACCGGTAAAGCCGATGCCTTTTCATCGGATTTTTCACCGGCTTGTTCAATCACGTCAGCCTTGCCGCTCTCTTTGGCTGGGAAAAACAGCTTAACGGCTGCGAAGGCCGCCAGCGCGACCAGAATGATCAGCGCAACAATACGAAGAACTTTTTTCATGACTCCCTTCTCCCGAATGACCAGTTTACATGATCCCGTGTTGAAATGATCTCAACATTGAATGATACGCTCCAGATCCGTGAGGGTTTTGCAAAAAACCAGCCGGATTCAAAATTTGTATGGTTGCGAAACAATTTAACGGATTTGCTCCGCAACGCCTCGGGCTGATACAATCCTGGATATGAACGCGACCGACGATGTACAGTTGATGCCGATCCGCAATGTGTGCGTTTTCTGTGCCTCCAGTTCGAAGGCCCCGGCGGAATACATGGAAGCCGCGCGGGCTCTGGGGGAAATCCTGGCCGGGGAAGGCTGGGGAGTGGTATACGGGGCCGGCGGCGCGGGACTGATGGGACGACTGGCGGACGGCGCCCTGTCGGCCGGGGGCAGGGTGTACGGCGTGATTCCCGGATTCATGGTCGAAATGGAATGGGGAAGGCAGGATTTATCCGAAGTCGAAGTCGTGGACTCCATGCACCGGCGCAAGGCGCGCATGCTGGAACGCAGTGATGCCGTGGTGGCGTTGCCCGGCGGTTGCGGAACGCTTGAAGAGTTGCTGGAAGCGATTACCTGGAAGCGTCTGGGGCTCTTTTCCGGGCCCATCCTGCTGGTGAACATCGGTGGATTTTACGATCCCCTGATCGAGCAGCTGGTGCGCGCCGTAAAGCAGCGGTTGATGAACGATCGTCATCGCGATATCTGGCGCGCGGTAACCCATCCCCGCGAGGTTCCCGAGGCGTTGCGCACGTTCCCGCCCTGGCCCGCGGACGCGCGCCATTTCGCGGCGATGTAAGTGAATGGTATCAGGTGACAGGTGTAGGGGCGGCACCCTGTGGCCCCCCTGTAGAAGGTAGAAAAATCCGAAATCCCAAATTCGAAATCCCAAACAAATTCAAATGATCCAAATTTAAATGAACCAAACAAAAGCGTGTTTGTCATTCAGATACCCTGTCATTTATTCGCTTCGCTCATGTCATTAGCTTGCTTCGCAAGCGTCATTGAA
>OBLN01000416.1_pt1 | contig 15446 bp, 10 predicted proteins | sample 1519301 | NCBI WGS metagenome assembly OBLN01 (sample SAMEA2452533, study PRJEB22499) | sediment metagenome | reverse complement strand
AGTCCGTTGAATACCACGGTGAATTCGGTGGTACAACCGTTCAGTGCTGGTCCGAGTCCCTTGCATATGACTGTGCCCTGATGAACGTTGCCCTTAACTCAGGCAATGAAAAGGTTCTGAGGGACCTGTTCGCAGCTTCTGACATGTACAGAGATGCTCAGGGCTATGTCCTCGCATATCAGAATGCTTACAGAGTAGGAGAAGCAATTGCCAAGGACGGAAACGACATTTACCTCCGTGCCAAGAATGCAGCTCTGGAGAGCATTAATATCGTAGAAGAGGGAGCTAGAGGCAATCTCGAACTTTCAAGGTTCGAAACAAAAGCCCTTGCAGATGCAAAAGCTGCTTTTGAAGCCCTCACAGATGATGCTGACAAGTTCATGAGCGACAACCTGGACAAATATAAAAAGGAAGTCAAAGTCTTCTTGCCAGAGAACTACGGCCTCTAACCAGGCCATTTTTCTTTTTTAAAATCATATCTTAATGAATTCTCATGAGAATTCATTAAATACTCATGAGTATTTCCCGGAAATATCTTTTCAAATGTAGTTTATTAGTTTTCAGATGTAATTTATTAGTTTTCAGAAGCGTAAGTTTTCAGAGAACGTATAATTTTCAAAGAGCGGTTATTCTCAATTTTATTGAAGTTTCCAGAAAAATAATTTAAGGAAAATTTTTTCGAATGCTGACAATATATCAAAATATCTCCGGAATAAATACCACTTTAAGATAAGAATAGAGATATTACGGTCTCAATAGAGTATTGTGGTCAAAAAAATATTAAGTTCTTCCTGATTATTATAACACCTTTTAGAAACTTTAATCCAAAAGTATTTACTCCCCTGAATTGAATTCATAATATAAATTTCCTTAAAATGGAAACTATTTGGTGTCGAGATAGGGGAGAGGGACTAATGGCTATAATAAAAAATAAGACGAACCATATCGTCCGGTTTGTAGCCTATCGGGCAGATGGGACCGAAATGCACCAGAAGGCTACAAAGATTTTGCCGAACCAGAGCCGATATGTAAGCAATACATACACAGGCGGAATTGACTGGTTTATTATTACTGCTTTTCTTCCTGAAAGCAGCATTAAAGACCATGTTGATGTGGACATCCTGCCGGCTGTAAGGGATGGAGACGATGCTCTTGCATTTGCAAAAGTAGGAATCGAAGAAAAACTTATATTTATAGAAGATACCGATAAAAAAGAATTCCGTTTTCACCGCGACGATACGGAACCTGAAGGAGAAATCCACGGCTGGTAAGTTAAGCCGAAAAACTTAAAGAAAGTAAACTTTTTTCAAATTTTTTTAGCGAATTTCTTTTTTGACAAATTCTTTTTTGACGGACCTATTTTCACCAGTTTTTTGATGATTTTTTGATGACTTTTTGATGATTTTTGACCGATTTTAGGACAGGTTTTTAACTATAGTTTATTTAAACATTCCGCTATTTCCACGACTGGGAAAAGGACCTTCCTTTCCATCTGCACATTTGATACAGACACCCTTTCTACGATCCATACACCGGCTACATACAAGTTTCCCGCATAAATGGCAAGTATGAAGTTTAGCCGAGCACCCGCAGATTGAACATAACCCCCCCACTTCCAAAATTTCAGTCTCCTTGAATTCCCAATCTGTTTCAATAATTACTTAATAAAAATAGTTTTGAATTACGGACTTGAATAAAAAGATAGCTACAAGATAGCTCTGGAGCGCTATAAACGTTTCCAGAGGCCAGAATTAGACAATTTCAAGGACAATTTTCCAGCAACACGGGTAAAAAATAATAAAAATTAAAAAATCGCGAAAGGAGAGCGTGAATTCAAAAAAGAGTAAGGAGGAAAGGAACCTCCATACGGATGATATTAATGAACACTTAATGAGCACTTAATAAGCACTTAATAAGCACTTAATAAGCATTACCGCTTTCAGTCCACTATCCCGCCAGTGTTTGCAGAATGGACAGCGCGCTGGTATCTTGCAAGGTAACCTGTAACCTCTTTTTTAGGAGGCGCAAAGGTAGCCCTGCGCTTTTCGAGCTCTTCTTCAGAAACCTTCAGGTTCAGGATCCGTTCAGGAATATTAATTTCTATAAGGTCCCCGTCTTTTACAAGACCTATCGGACCTCCTTCACTGGCTTCGGGAGAAATATGCCCTATGCATGGTCCGCGAGTTCCTCCGGAAAAGCGTCCGTCAGTTATCAAAGCCACGGACTCGAGCAGTCCCATACCTCCGATTGCGGCTGTAGCTGCAAGCATTTCACGCATACCGGGTCCTCCTTTAGGACCTTCATAGCGGATAACGACAATATCTCCGGGCTTAATATCCCCTGCAAGAATGCTCTTCATAGCATCCTCTTCACAGTCATACACTCTTGCAGGGCCCGTGTGGATATGCATTCTCGGGTCAACCGCAGCCTGCTTGACAACCGAACCGTCAGGAGCAAGGCTGCCTTTAAGTACTGCAATTCCCCCTTGGGCATGGATCGGCTTTTCAAGGGTTGCGATAATCTCCCTGTTCAGCTTCGGGTTAACTATTTCGAATTCGTTAAGGTTTTCGCCAATAGTTTTGCCATTGACTGTAAGCTGGTCAAGGTGAAGTTTTGAAGCAAGCCGTTGCATAACTGCTTCGACCCCGCCTGCCCTGTCAAAGTGGAGCATAAAGTTCGGACCTCCGGGCCTGAGAGAGATGAGGTGGGGTGTTGTCCTGCTCAGTTCATCAAATTTTTCAAGAGGCAATTCAAGCCCGAATTCATGGGCAAGAGCAGGAAGGTGCAGAGTAGTGTTTGTGCTTCCTCCGACCGCCATATCGACCATTATAGCGTTTTCAAAGGATTTGGGGGTAACAATCTGCCTTGGAGTTAGGTTTTGTTTTACAAGCTCAACAATACGCTCTCCGGATTCTTTGGCAATCCGGGTCTTTTTTGCATCCACAGCATGAGCAGTCGCACAGCCAGGAAGGCTCAGCCCGAGAGCTTCTGTCATGCATGCCATTGTATTTGCAGTAAACATTCCGGCACAGGACCCTGCTCCGGCACAGGAAAGGTTTTCAAGCCTATTGAGCTCGGACTCTGAAAGTTTGCCTGCCCTATAAGCTCCAACTCCTTCAAAAACTGAAATAAGGTCAGTGTACTTATCGTCCACATATCCCGGAAGCATTGGCCCCCCAGTCACAACAATAGCAGGAATATCAAGCCTGCCTGCTGCCATAAGGTGCCCTGGAACAATTTTGTCACAGGTAGGGATAAGAACCATACCGTCAAACTGGTGGGCTCTCACCATCAGTTCTATTGTATCCTCTATAACCTCCCTGCTCGGAAGAGAATATTTCATTCCTTCATGCCCCATTGCAATCCCGTCACAAACCGCTATGGTATGGAACTCAAAAGGAACCCCTCCAGCGTTCCTGATTCCAGCTTTCACGGCCTCAGCCAGTTTATTCAGGTGAGTATGACCTGGAACTATATCATTCCAGGAATTGACAACTGCAATGAACGGTCTTTTCATTTCCGCATCCGTAACTCCTGTTGCCTTCAGGAGGGAACGGTTAGCGGCACGCTCGGGTCCCTCTTTAATAATGGCGCTTCTCATCGTAAATCTCCTAGTAATCCTTTCTTTGTGATCTTGATATTGAAAATTGTGAGTGTAATTCGTTGGAATGTAATTCGTTGGATTGTAATTCGTTGTAATGTATAGATAGGAAAAAACTTCATAGTATAAACAGGTTGGGGAAGGAAAACTTAAAAGAACCTGTATAAAACACGGAAGACCGTGAAAACTTATAAGAAACCTGATAAAAAGATATTGCGAAGGTAAGTAATCTAAAGAAAAAAGTGAAACTAGAGAGGAAAAACTAAAAAATTTGAAGAATAGTATTGAAAAACTGGACAGGTATTATTCTTAAATACTTTATTTTAAAATCTAGTAACGTAATGAGTAATTTAATAATGTAAAGAGTGAAATCCGGAAAAAACAGCCTTACATTAACATCGAAATTGGCATTTATTGTCACAAAAAGGTGACATAATATAATAGTATCCAAATATTTATATAGAGAATAAGGGATTTTGAATCTAGCATAGTGAACGGGCCTGCCCTTAACTACACATCTACAAGATCACACCCAAACAACATACCACAAAAACAGAACCACAAAAAGGGTGTACCCGTTCACCGATTTCTTTTGTCTATTCTTCTGCTTTCTTTTTTATCTATAATTAATTAACAATTACATTAACAAGACGTAAAAAGTTTTTGTTTATTGGTAATCTCTAATTTTATACTTCCATTGATTTAGCCCTGAGGCCTGAAAATCCCAAATTTCAAAAGCATGCCTCTAAAGTTTTTGGTAAGTATTTTGTTTAATATTTGTTCAGAAAGAATATCGGGCCACTTAGAATAAAACAAATGAGATAAACAAGCCGGAAAGAATGAATAATTCAAGCAAGGAGAGTATTTAAAAGAGTATTTTAGAAGCAAAAGAATCGCAGTAAGGTTTCCCTCAAAACCTTACCACAGATCCTTTTATGGAGGTCTATATTTTTTTGGACTTTTTTTGCTCTATCCTTTTGCGTTTTTCATATTTTTTAAGTATACCTCACATCTTAGATTTTTGCCATTTTTAGATTTTTGCCATTTTTAGATTTTTGCCATTTTATATTCCGTATCAGCAGACCTTAACCTTACTGTGCATTGTTTCCTGAAACCCGCTTTAGCTTCATTTCTGGTAGTTAACATCCAGGTCTAGTGCTTCTTTTCTATTGGGGTTTGTGAAGGGGTTCATGAAGGGGTTCGTGATAGATATGTGGTACACAGTCTGTTCCAGCCTGTTATCTGGCGGTGAGGTAATGAAACTCTTCTGGCTGGGGCCGCATCACATGTTAGGAATACGGAATCTTATTACCGATAAACTAGTATAAGTAACTTTCTATTGATGTCAAAAAAAAGAATCGGCTGGTAAAGACAGTATTGAGAGAAACCAAAGATTGATAAATATATATTTTTTGCTTAAAGGGATGCAGCCAAATAGAAAAAATCAAACCGGGATCAAAAAAACTGATATTTGATAAAAACACAAATATAAAAAGAAAGCAAACTAAAACAATGGACTGATAAATCCACCAGGTAATTCCACACAGACAGTTCTACAGGCGATTCTCTAAAACCGAATCATATACAGGTGAATTTCATACAGACAAACTTGTGATTAGAAATGCCTACTTTCTAAGTAACTATCATATTCTAAGCCACTATCCCGGAAAATGCATAAACATCCTGCACAGGCGGTTGTAAGACATGGATAGCGAAACTTCAGAAAACAGGGAACAATTGAACGCTTATCCAAGCGTAGCAAATGCTGCAGACGGCGAAAGAGGAAAAGCCCTTAATGCGGCTCTTGAAAGGGAAGAAGCTCTCAAAACAATAATTAATAACAGCCAGGTAGTGGTATTTCTCTGGAAAAATGAAGAAAAATGGCCTGCAGAATTTGTTTCGGAAAGTGTGGTGAACTTTGGGTATACAGTAGAGGATTTTATTTCCGGCAGAGTACTTTACGGAGACATTATACACCCTGATGACCTCAATAAGGTCGAAGAAGAACTGGATAAAAGGATTCGAACCAGGGCTTCGGACTTCAACATGGAATACAGGATTTTCTCAAAGGCGGGAGAAATACGCTGGGTAAATGAAAGGACCTTCATTCAGAGAGATTCGGATGGAGAAGTGACCCACTTTCAGGGGCTGGTACTTGATATTACCGAGCAGAAGAGGAGCGAAGAGAAGCTGGAGAAAATCCTCAAAATGCAAAAAGTGCTGACCACAGTGATTAACAACAGCCCGGCAGTAGTTTTTCTGTGGAGAAATGAAAAATACTGGCCTGCAGCTTTTGTCTCTGACAATATAGTGCAGTTTGGATATACAGTTGACGATTTTAGATCTCGGAAAGTTCTGTACGGAAAAATCATTCATCCCTATGACCTGAGAAAGGTTGAAGAAGAACTTGAAAGACATATCCAGAAAGGGGAAGTAAGTTTCAATACGGAATACAGGATTTTTACAAAAGCCGGAGACCTGCGCTGGGTAAACGAAAGGACCTTTATCCAGAGAGAAGAAGACGGTAATGTAACCTGCTTTCAGGGGATAGTGCTGGATATAACCCCCAGAAAAGATATTGAAGAAGCCCTGAAGAAATCCCTTGAGATGCAAAAATTGCTGAAAACGATAATTAATAAAAGTTCAGCAGTAGCCTTCCTCTGGAAGAATGTAGAAAACTGGCCCGTAGAATTTGTCTCGGAAAACATAACACAATTTGGGTACTCCGTAGAAGACTTCACTTCGAATAAAATTCTTTACGGGGATATAATTTATAAAGATGATGTCAATTCGGTTTCTGAAAGCCTTGAACGCTCTATTCGGGAAGGCTACGACTCTTTTGAAATGGAATACCGAATTCTCACCAGGGATGGCAGTATTCGCTGGGTTGAAGAGAGAACATATATTCAGCGAGATAGCAAGGGCAATCCTTCGCATTTTCAGGGTATAGTTGTTGATATTACCGACAGAAAAGAAGTCCAGGACATGTTTGAGGTCCAGCGGGAGCTCGGAATGGCTTTGAGCACCACATGGAACCTCCAGACAATGCTTAACCTTATCCTTGGTGCCTGCCTGCGGGTAAAAGAGATAGACGCAGGAGGTATATATCTGAAAGATGAGCTACTGGATCAGATAAACCTGGTAGCGCACAGGGGGCTTTCGTCCGAATTTGTGAAGAAAATATATGCATACAGGGTAGATTCTCCTGAGGCTAAGCAGGTCTGGACCGAGAAACCTATTTACAAACTGAGCTTTTTTGCAGAGGAAATGGCAGACATGCTAAGGGCAGAAAAGATAACTGCAGTTGCAGTAATTCCCATGAAGCACAGGGGTGAGATAATAGGAAGCCTGAATTTTGCCTCTCATACCGTGGATAGGATTCCACAAAATGTGCGTAATTTCCTGGAGAGCATCGCCCTTCAGGTGGTGACTTACATCGCCCCCATACGAATAGAAGCCGATCTTGTCTGAAACAGCCCTTAAAGCCCGGAATATACTGGCAACGAAATCCTTATTTAAAATAATTTTTATAACTAATGCTGAATTGGGGAGCCAAAAAAGCCAGGGTTATACCTTCACACGCTGAGCTTTAAATAGCAGCCGCCGTTTTTGCTCTCTTTTCGGGGCTTGCCTTAATTTGAGATTTTATAATATAGCTGGAGTGGATAGTAATTGAAAGCAATAGTAGTTTACCTCAGTACTTCAGGGAATACAAAAGCTATGGCTGAAGCAATAGGGAATGGGATTGAGTCAAAAAATGTGGATGTAAAGGTAGTCAGTTTCTATGATGTAAAACCCGAAGAACTCAAAGAAGCAGAAGCAATAGCGGTAGGGTCTTCGACTTTCTATTACAAGATGCTACTGCCCATGGAAAAATTCATGGATGAAACTCTTATTTCTACAAACCCGCGGGGTAAGCTGGGAGCAGCTTTCGGATCTTATGGCTGGAGCGGAGAAGCGCCCATAATTATAGCCGAGAAAATGCGGGAAATGGGGATGACAGTTATAGACCCTGTACTCCGGATCCTTCACAGGCCCACAGATAAGGACTTGCAGGAATGCAAGCGCCTGGGCATAGACATTGCAGAGAAACTCAAACAAAAAGCTAAAAGCGAAGGCTCGTAAATAACAGGCAAAGATACGTGCCAGCCTGTACCGGATGAACTTATACACGAGCAGGGTATCAAAAAAGGTGGCTTGAAACTACCTCTTGCCATCTCTAACTTTTTCTTAATCTCTAACTTTTTCTTAATCTCTAACTTTTTCTTAATCTCTAACTTTTTCTTGAATTCATCCGGCTTTCCCGAAACAAAAATGAAGCCCTGAAGAAACCTTTATCTTTCCTGATTCTGAGGAATTTCAGTAACCTGAGGAACTTCAGTAACCTGCGTCGAACTGGCTAGCAGTTCATTGAAAAGTTCGGTACCAAAATTCAGAGCAGAAGGTTCGTAGCATATAAGGCTCTCCCTATCAAAATGCTTCTGGTTTTTCGGAAAGAGAGATATCATAAAGAATTTATCGGTAATTGTAAGGCTTGCAATCCTGAGTTCTCCGGAATATCGGAAAATTTTCACGTTTTTAAGGGCTATCATGTCCCTGAAGTCCTCCGTATAATCCGAATAATACCGCTGAAGTACGGGTTCGGACATCAAAATGGAGAATTGAACTCCCTTTTTTGCAAGTTCCTGGTAGAGTGAAATCATAGGAGGGTGGAAATAAGCTATCGCTTCAAGGACGTTACTTGACCCTGAAAGGTTTTCCACGACTTCCTGGTCGAGTTCAAACATGCGGTCAAGGTCAGGCTGAATCAGCTTGCATTTCCCGAGTTCTCCAAGTTTCTTTCTGAAAGGAAGAGGAATTCCCTGCAAATCCTTTTCCGACCAGTAGTCGAAGTTTTCTTCAAAAAGTTCTATTGTGCTTACAAGGGGTTGCATTTTCTCGACAAGAACCTTTCCTATAAGCGAGAGTGAATACATTTTGTCCTCCTGAATAACAAGGGACATATCCTTTAATTTTTTAATCTGGGGCAGGATGGAAGTGGAATTCACCTGAAGAGTTTCCGTAATTTCATCCATATTTTTGGGCCCGCTTCTCAAAAAGAGGAGTAACTGTTTTCGTTTATCGGAAAGAAAGATTAGCTCTACAAGTTCCAGTTTCACCCTTCGGTCTCCTATTAATGTTATAAAGCTAAAAGATTACAGCCATCAGAAGTATATAGCTATTACTTTTCATAACTGTTCTTTTCGCAACTTTTCAATTCAATTAAAAAATTTATCATCAGTAATCCCGGTTAATCAGGGCTAAGCAGATAAAAACTGACAAACATCAGAATTTAACCCTGAAAGTATTTCAGATTCAATTTCCGGACTCGATTCATGGAAGCTCCTAAAATTGCCAGAAATCTATGAAAAACTATGTTTTTGAAAATTAAACATTAGTAACGTTTAAGATGCAGATATAGTTTCCCTGGCTTGATAGCTACCGCTAGATGCTTTATTATAGCGATTAGCTATATTTCTCAAGTCAGGGTATCTTCCAGACCTTAAACTTTAAGCTGGAGACTGGATAAGAAACAAGGATTTCTGAAAGACCCAAAATCCTTTATATTATCTAATCCGCATGGAAGATATAAGGGAGAATCCCGGATAGGGGATTAAGCAGAGGCTTCCTTGGTCAGTATGTAAGCGACCATTTCCGGGTTAAGTTTGCTTTCCCTTGCAACCTTTTCTTCTATCCTCTCAGCCGGTGTGCCCTCCATCTTCAGCTCTCTTATCTTTTCAATAACTGACGATGGGATGCTATAATATTCATTAATGTCCTTTCTGTGGCCCCAGACATCTCCTTCGATAAGCTGGATCCTCTGCATTTCAAGGAACATTTCTATTGACTTTGAAACCGTGCGCCTGTAGGATTTGGGCAGCTGAATGACCTCAATCTTCGGGCAGGTCTCTACCAGCGCAAAAATGTCCTTGTTCGAAGGTCTGAATGCCAGATGAACAACACGTTCATTAGGATTAAGCGTAAAGATTTCTTCCCTGGAACTAACTACTCTAATTTTCATTATATTTTCCCCCACTGTAAAATTACTCTGTTTTTACCTCATTATAAACTACTTATACTTATTATAAATATTTATCTACCACGCCCGCTAATTTTCAGACAGTACTCCGCATATTCAGTCCTTCTTCAGAACTTTAAAAGTGACGGGAAAATCTCAGTAAGGAACTGAAAATCAGACATAATTCTCCGGACTTGAGAACCCTTTAGCCCATATAGCTAACCCCTCTAAAGGAGGACAAAAGAAAAAACATAACCGGAAGGATTTATTAACTTCAGTTTATAAAATATGCTATCCATAACTCATTTTTTTAGAAGCTCACCTTCAGCTTGAAATGGATTTTACAGCTTGCTTAACCTTAAAATTTGAAGGTAAAACAGCAGGTAATTCTCGGGAAGTTTTTCGTAAAACCTCAAGGGAATACAGAGTTTGAATACAGGAATCTCTTTAACGGGTTTTATTTACAGGACCCTTACGCCCTGTATTAACTTTGTGGCGTTTTACTTAAAAAAATCTGTTTTTTCTGCTGTCAGGGCTGACAACTGGTAAATTATTTATGTACGTTTCGAAGTATCATAGGCTTAACGTATTACAGGCTTATTCGCATTCAATAAATAGAAACAAACCTGTTCTTACCTTTTCCCAATTATTTCGACACATTACGGCATCATTTTACTCATTTATTTCTTCTAAGGGATCTGGTATGAACTTTTCTTTTGCAGACAATAAACGAGGTGTTAAACTTGGTAAAAACCGTATTAAAAAGCATGGTTGGAGAGGCCCTAATTGGTTCGGGTCCGGAGATTGCACACATAGACCTGGTTATCGGCCCGAGAGGAGGACCTGTAGAAACGGCTTTCATGAATTCCCTGGCAATGCCCAGACAGGGCCATACACCACTTCTTGCTGTCCTTGAACCGAATATCCAGCCAAAACCGGTAACCCTGCTTGTGAATAAAGTAACAATTAAAAATGTGGCACAGGCTGCCCTGATGTTCGGGCCGGCTCAGGCTGCCGTTGCAAAAGCAGTAATGGACTCGGTAGCTTCCGGAATGCTTCCCGAAGAGCAGGCAGACGACATTTTCATTATCGTTTCCGTCTTCATCGAATGGGACGCAAAAGACAAAGATAAAGTCTATGAATATAACTATGAAGCAACAAAACTTGCAATAGCTCGTGCAATGGGGAGCAAACCGACAGTTAAAGAGGCGCTGGCAAAAAAAGACTCAGCAAAGCATCCATTCGCGTAAAACAAATTATAGAAGGTTTCTCTGGTTTCACAGGCAAATTCATGCTGAAATCAGATAAACCCTGCTTACTCACTTATTTCTGCTCAAAATTCGTGCAGGAATATTCATGGAGCTCCTCGCAGTTTTTCGTAAATCCTATCTATATATCCCGAGCGTGTGATTATGAGGAGCTCATCGCCTTTTTCGAGCCTTGGATTTTCTCGAGCAAAGATAAAGTTATCTCCCCTGTAAAGCCCTATACATTCGGCATTCTCCGGAAACTGGACTTCAGAGACTCTTTTGCCAGAATGCTGTTCCTCTATTTTGAAACTGATTACACGCACATCAGCCCTGACGAGGTTGCTCAACTCTATAGTATCAACTCCGCGCAGGGCATCAGAAATAATTGTTGAAGAAATCTCAGGTGGGTTAATTGGAGAGCTTATCCCAAGTTTTCTCGCAATTTCCATAAATTTGGTGTCGTCGGTTTTGACAATAACTTTCTCCACATTCGCTTCCTGTGCAATCAGACCTATCAGGATATTGTCCTGGTCATGGTTAGTGCATGCTACAACTGCGTCCGTGCAGTTCATTCCTGCTTTCTCAAGGATATCCGGGTGGGTACCTTCCGCATTTATTACGGTACAGTCAAGTTCTTCAGCAAGCTCCCTTGCAAAAGCTTCGTCCCTTTCTATAAGAATGACTTCATTTCCCTGCCGGATCAATTTGTCAGTCAGATGCATCCCGAGGGAACTCGCTCCAACGATGATTGCTCTCATTTTATTCATTCCTTTATTCTGAATACTTTATTACAAACACTTATCTCTAACACTTATTCCAAATATTTTCTTAAGCTTTTATGATGCCTCTGGTTCCTATTGTTTCTATATTTCTATTGTTTTTATATTTCTAATGATTTCTATATTTCTATTGCTTTTCTGGTTTCTATTGTTTTTATATTTCTATTGCTGCTCTGGTTCCTATTGTTTCTATATTTCTAATAATTTCTATAATCCTTATGCTTCTCTGTCAGGCTTCCTGGTTTTCATTAATTATTTACCACTATTCTTATTACAGTTCTCTTTTACTCCCATTCCGTTACTTTCTTTTATAATTTATTTTTTTAGTCCGTATGTTTTATAGCTTTCTTTTCTCCGGTTTTGCTGCTTCTCTCAAACCAGGTTCTCGGCAAGAGCAGGATGAAAAGCGGAATTATCTCTACTCGTCCGAGCAGCATATCTGCACAGAGCACAAGCTTGAGGAGAGACGGTATACCAGGGTTTGTCACACCTGCTGACAGTCCTGCCGTAGCCAGGGCACTTGAAGTCTCAAAAATAGCGTCAGCCGAATTTATCCCGTAAAGCATGAAAATGAAAGCTGAGAACGCGAGCACAACCGAATAAAGCAGCACATAAGTCATAATGCGGTAGACTTCTTCAGGGTCAACCACATTTGATTTTACTTTTAGAGGGGTAATTGCTTCTCTTGGCAAAAAAAAGCGGTAGAAAACCAGCCTTATAAGCTGCACGATTACAATCAACCTGAAGAGCTTGATACCACCTGTGGTTGAGCCTATACTTCCTCCTATACACATAATTGCACTCAGGAAGCCTTTTGAGGCATCCGAAAGGGGGGCTATGTCTATTGTTGAAAACCCTGTCCCCGTAAGGGCAGAAATTGTCTGAAAAGCAGCATCAGGCAATGTATGCAGTAATTCAAACCCTTCCGCTCCTCCGGAAAGCGTAAAGGCAAAGAGCGCCGTGCCAAGTAAAAAAAGTCCTGACATATACCTTACCTGCGGGTCTCTGATAAGGATTACAGGGTCCCTGAGAACTTCAGGATAAAGCGAAAAGCTGATTGCACCCATTACAAAGGAAACTGTTATTAAAAACGGGATCAAAAAACCTTCATATGCTCCGATACTATCAGCCTGTGTTGAGAATCCGCCCGTAGAAATTGCACTCAGGGTATGGCAAACTGCATCATAAAGAGGCATGCCGCTCAGAAGCAGGAGTGACAGTGAGAGCAGGGTCAGGATAAAGTATACGGTACCAAGCGTCCTGGCAGTTGCGACCACACTTGGGCGGATCCGGCTTTCCCCAAAGTTCACCCTGTAAAGCCTGAATGCCGTAGTTCCGGGACGTATAAGGATTCCTAGAACAAGTACAATTATCCCTATTCCTCCGATCCACTGCAGCCATGAACGGGTGAAAAAAAAGAGCTTTGAAGGGGAAGGAGGAGAAAGGCTCAGACCCGTTGTTGTCAGGCTCGAAACGCATTCAAAATAAGCATCCAGAAAAGGCATACCTGTTGAAAGCGCCATTGGTACTGCACTGACCAGAGAACAAAGAGGAAAGGTAATAGCTGCAAGGATTAAAGCTTCTTTCAGCTCAAGTTCGAAATCCGGAAGTATTTTCTGAATCAGAGCCCCTATTCCTGCAATTATGAGAGCGCTACTTCCATAAATCAAAGCTGCAGCAGACTCTCCGAAAAAGAGTGCAGCAAGAACGGGGACAAGCAAGACTCCTGAGAAGACCAGCAAAAGGTGTCCGGTATATTTCAGGACGGCAAGGGTGTTTACTGGAGAGACGAGCTCATACATAAGGACTAATTATATTTTTTTATTTAAGTCTGTTTCACTATGGAATTTGGTACAGCAGTTTTTTGAAAGCCCCCTCCAATTCCCTTCCAGGTCTCCTTTCCAATCCATATAAAAATATCCGGAAGCTGAATGGCCCTCTTAAACCGGGCCCTTTGCAAGCTGCAAAAGGTTAAAGACGGAAATAGTTAAAGGCAAAAATACGGTCCCGTAAAAGAGTGCACGGATTTCAAAGTTTATATTCAGGTGCCTGAAATACGGACCATTCGGAAAAAGCGATAAATTTAGCCTGCTTACAGGAAAATTCCCGAAAGGATCTCAAGCCTTTTCTTCCAGTGGTCAAGCCCTCGTTTTGCCGCATACCAGTCGAAGAAATCACTTTCATCTCCCATATTTCCGGCTTCAAACTTTGCCCTGAGCTCACTTGAGCTATACCCGAACCTGGCTTCAAAATCCTCACAAATCATGGAGTATCGCTTGACTTTGTATTTTGCAACATGTTTCTCATGTTCCAGAGCCGAACGGATAGTCTCACATACTTCCTGAGGCAGAAAATCAGTTTCTATGTTAAGTGTGAAACTCATATATATCCCGACAAAAAAGTTTGTTATTTCATAGTTGCTTAGTTCATATAAAGTAATTATGAAAATAAACAGTTGAGCAGATTTATTACCTGAAAAAACTTTTTTGCCGCCCATTTATAATATTATTTTCATAATACTTTATTTATTTTCAAAGGTTTTTTCCTTATTACTTCATTACCTTTCTTATCATTTCTTCCTTTCTTATCATTTCTTCCTTTCTTATCATTTCTTCCTTTCTTATCATTTCTTTTATCTTTTTATCGTCTCTTTATCTTACTTATTGTTTCTTTTTTCCGTTATAGCGATGCCGATAAGAACTATTACCATAAACCCGACAAAGATTTTGATAGCCGTGGAAGCTCCTGACCAGTCCCTATCCTCTGCCATCGGTATGGGCAAGGATGCCGTCTCAGACCCCCCAGCCTTCCTTGTATTTATAGGGAGTTCCAGTGATTCGGGAGACTCCGGCTCCCCTTCGGAATACTCAACAGCCTTCTTGCCTGTTATAATTGCAAACGGGGAAAAGCCCGGGGTCCTGGATTCAAAGTACATATAATAATTATCTTCTCCCATTTTACGTGTGGGAAGAGCATTCCATTTTCCTCCCGAATACCTGTACATAAATACGGTCGGACCTTCAGTCTCGTTTTCCGTTATCTCGGACCTCTTAACCCTGAACCCTATAATGGCATTTGCGATATTCTCACGAGTCGCAAAGCCTTCGTTTCCGACCCAGATATTCAAATATTTATAGACCTTTCCGGAAGGTTCTTTCGGGGTAAGGACAGACCTTCCTTTAAGCTGCTCAACTGTGGTTGTAACCTTACCGAAATTCCTCTTCGAATCGAACTTTACATACATAATTGAGGTCGCATTATTGGTAAACTTAAATTTTATGCGGTCTCCTGTCGTAACGAATTCCTGAGCAAGCTCCTTGGCCTCAACATTACTTGCAGGTTCGGGAGAGCCACCGCCTCCACCTGTTGACGAGCCTCCGGAACTCCCCGACCCACTGCTGCTTTCTTCTTCATTGGTGACTTTAATGTAATCGCTCCAGGTAACAGTACTGTGCCCGTAACTATTACTGACATTGAGAGTTATGGAATATTTTCCCGGCTCGAAATACTCATGGCTTGGATCCTGGAGTGTGGATGTGTTGCCATCTCCGAAGTCCCAGAGCCAGGAAGTAACGTTTCCGGTAGAGGTATCGTTAAACTCGACAGTTAGAGGAGCGACTCCTTTTTGAGTGGAAACAGCAAAAGAAGCATATAATCCGTCTCCGACTGCAATATAGTCAGATCTGGTAATGTTGCCCCAGGCAGTATTATTACCCGCCCTCAGGGTAACCGTATAAAACCCCGTATCTTTGAACTCA
>OBLN01000415.1_pt1 | contig 15450 bp, 11 predicted proteins | sample 1519301 | NCBI WGS metagenome assembly OBLN01 (sample SAMEA2452533, study PRJEB22499) | sediment metagenome | reverse complement strand
TCCTTTGTAATCTCTTTTGCGATTACTCTCGGGCTGCTGGCAAACCCCGAAGAGGTCGTGAACCAGTCTTATTCCTGGTTTGCAGTGCTTAATATAGGAGTATTAATCGACCCCCTAGCTGCAGTCATGCTGTCAATGGTCTCCTTTGTAAGCCTGTTAATCCATATCTACGCAGTCAGCTACATGTCCCATGACCCCGGAAAAGCCAGGTATTTTGCAGAAACCGCACTTTTCACAGCGGCAATGCTTTCCCTGATCCTTTCGGACAACATTCTTCAGCTCTTTGTTTCCTGGGAACTTGTAGGTCTCTGCTCTTACCTGCTGATAGGGTTCTGGTTTGAAAAGCCTTCAGCAGCAGCAGCAGCCAAGAAAGCCTTCCTGACAACCAGGATCGGAGACGTAATGTTCCTTACAGGAATAATCGTGCTCACATCCGATCTCCTTAGAGTTGCAGGCGGGTTCCAGGACGGAGTATACCTGCTGCGTTTCGATGAAATATTCAGTTATATTCCCGAGCTTGCAGCCCTTCAGGTAAACATCCTGGGCTTCGAAATAAGCCACCTTACTATTATCACTCTGCTCTTCTTCGGTGGAGCTGTAGGAAAGTCAGGTCAGTTCCCCCTCCATGTGTGGCTGCCTGACGCAATGGAAGGCCCGACAACTGTCTCAGCCCTCATCCATGCAGCAACAATGGTTACTGCCGGTGTTTACCTGGTCGCAAGGACTTTCCCGATGTTCATCGCAGCTCCTGATTCCCTTATGGTAGTTGCTTACTTCGGAGGCTTTACAGCTCTCTTTGCGGGCACAATGGGCATTGTAATGAATGACCTCAAGCGTGTGCTTGCATTCTCGACCATCAGCCAGCTCGGATACATGATGCTCGGTCTTGGTCTGGGTACTGCAATAGGGCTTGAAGCAGTCGGAATTTCCCTTTTCCACCTGATCAACCACGCTTTCTTCAAAGCACTTCTTTTCCTCTGTGCAGGCAGTGTAATTCATGCAGTCGGCACCCAGGATATGAGGGAGCTCGGAGGCGTAGGAAAGGTAATGCCAATAACCGCTGCCACAATGACCATTGCAGCTCTTGCCCTTGCAGGTTTCGGAATTCCCGGCACTTCAATAGGGACAAGCGGTTTCATGTCAAAAGACCCCATCATTGAAGCTGCATACCTTTTCGGAGAACACAGCAGCAACTGGATCCCCTACGTATTCTCAATACTTGCAGCCCTCCTCACATCCATATACATCTTCAGACTGATCTTCATGACCTTTACAGGTAAGCCGAGGAGCAACTATCACGGGCACGAATCCCCTGCCATTATGACTATCCCCCTGTCCATTCTGGCCCTTTTTGCCCTTGCTTTCGGTGCACTGACAAGAACCGGTTTTATGGAGTTCCTTGAAGAGACCTTTGCCAACAGTTTTGTTAACCTGGATATAGGCAACCTTGCCGGCATAGGCGGAAATGAACTGGTAGAGGCTGCAGGGCATGAGCCGCTTATAGTTCTGTGGCTTCCGTTAATAGTCGCACTTGCAGGTCTTGCAATTGCTTTTGTGATCTATTACCTCAGAGCATTCAGCCTCGGACCTCTGGCTTCCATGAAGAACCCGATTTACAGGCTGCTCTACAACCGCTACTACCAGCACCAGATTTACACCGAATTCTTCTCAATCGGTGTAGTCTACGGGATTATTGCTTTCCTGACTCAGGTAGTCGATGTGATCATTGACAGCATTGTGGAAGCAATCGGAATTCTTACGGTTGGTGTGGGAGAAGAGCTCCGGAAGATTCAGACCGGGGTTGTCCAGACCTACGCAACCGCATTAATCGCAGGTGTGAGCCTGCTGATAATACTTGTTAAATTGATAATGGAGGTACTCTGATGCTGCCGGTCGCATCGTTGTTGATTCTGGTGCCGCTGATTTTCGCAGTAGTAACCTTTTTCACAAAAACAAAAGAACTGGCTGCAGGGCTGGGCTTACTCGGGTCTCTTGCGACCCTCGGGCTTACCCTTTATGCCTACCTGAATTTTGACAGCAGTACTGCTGCAATGCAGTTCTATGAATCTGTAAGCTGGATCCCCTTCCTCGGGGTCAACTATTCAGTAGGAATTGACGGCGTTTCCATGCCCCTTATCCTCCTGAATGCAATTGTGATCCCATTCCTGATCCTTTTCACCTGGAAAGAGGATATGGAATCTCCGAACAGGTTCTACGGTCTGATCCTTACCATGCAGGCTGCAGTTATAGGAGTCTTCGTAGCTCTTGACTTCGTAGTCTTCTACATCTTCTGGGAACTGACCCTGGTCCCTCTCTTCTTCATTGTAAACATCTGGGGTGGAGAAAAGCGGGCTCATGCCTCCTACAAGTTCTTTATCTACACGCATGTTGCATCTCTCGTGATGCTGCTCGGGATTTTCGGGCTCTTCTATACAGCCCTGAATCAGACAGGTGTTCCTACCTTTGATATAAGGGAGCTGACCACACAGTTCCAGTTCTTCGAACCCGGCCTGATGAAAGATGCAATATTCCTTGCAATCCTCTTCGGATTCCTGGCAAAGCTGCCGACCTTCCCCTTCCACTCCTGGCTTCCGGATGCATATTCCGAGGCCCCTACAGCAGGCAGTGTACTCTTTATCCTGCTCAAAATCGGAGGTTACGGGCTTTTCAGGATTTCACTCCCCATGCTCCCTAACACCGGCAATCCTGACCTTATGATTCTGATGCTGGGTCTGCTCGGTTCTTTCAGCATTCTCTACGGAGCTCTTGTGGCTCTGCGGCAGAAAGACCTCAAGCGCATGATCGCATACTCCAGTCTGAGCCACATGGGTTACGTGATACTGGGTTCAGCCGGACTTGTTACCCTTTCGGTTTCAGGTGCCATGTTCCAGCAGTTTTCCCACGGGCTTATTATGAGCATTATGTTCATGTCCGCAGGAGCAATCCAGGCGAGCACAGGCACAAGAATCATTAACGAGCTCGGAGGGCTTGCAAAGAAAATGCCTATGCTTACCGTAGCCATGATGGTCGGCTTTATGGCATCCCTCGGTCTCCCGGGACTGACAGGTTTTATTGCCGAGTTCCTGGTACTGACGTTTACTTTCATTAACCTGCCTGGCTTTGTGATAATAGCCCTGCTGGCAATAGTAATTACTGCAGGTTATCACCTCTGGGCAATGCAGAGAGCAATGTTTGGAGTGTACAATGAGAAGCTCGGGAATGTAAGAGATATCAATTCCATGCAGGTCTTTTCAATGGCTGTAATTGCACTCCTTGTGCTTTACTTCGGCCTGAACCCGAGTCCGGTGCTTGATATGATGATTAAAAATTCGGAAGCAATAGTCAGCCTGGCGGCTGGCCTGGGGGTGTGAGAAATGCAGGAAATACTGTACCTTGCACCTGAAATTGCACTGGTTGCAACCGGCCTGGTCGTACTTCTGGTAGGAGTTTTCCTGTCCCCTCAGTCCAAGAATGTGCTTGGCTACCTGGCAACCCTGGGAATCCTTGCAGCTGCCGTTATAACAGTCCGGAGTTTCGAGTTTCTGACAATGGAAGGATTCAGTGTTGAGTATTCGATATTTTCAGACACTCTGAGTATCGACGCTCTCTCCCAGTTCTTCAAGCTTGTCTTCCTCGCAGTTGCCCTGATTGTTTCAATCGCCTCGATAAAGTATACCGAAAACAGCGATCACACTGAAGAGTTCTACACTCTGGTGCTCTTTGCAACTTTCGGGATGATGATGGTAGCTTCTGCAAATGACCTGATCCTGCTCTTCTGTGCCTTTGAGCTGGCAAGTCTTGCAACCTTTGCCCTTGCAGGCTTTGAGAAACAGAATGCAAGGTCCCTTGAAGGAGCTATGAAATACTTCATAATCGGGTCGGTTTCCGCAGCCCTGATGCTCTTTGGACTTTCCTTCGTCTATGGAGCAACCGGCACTACAAGCATCCCTCTGATTGCTCAAAACCCCGGGCTTCTAACAGGAAATCCAATAGGGCTTGTAGCAATTGTGCTGCTGACTGCAGGATTCGGCTTCAAGATGGCTCTTGTGCCTTTCCATATGTGGGCTCCGGACACATACCAGGGGTCTCCCTCTGTTGTTTCCGCCCTGCTTGCAGCCGGGTCCAAAAAGATGGGATTTGTCGCAGCCTTCAGAGTATTTATCATAGCCCTTGCAGCCCTCCAGCCTGACTGGCAGTTCATGTTTACCCTTCTGGCAGTGGTTACCATGACCTTCGGAAACGTGGTCGCAGTTGCCCAGACCAGTGTAAAACGCATGCTTGCCTACTCCTCCCTTGCACAGGCAGGATACATTGCAATGGCTTTTGCGGTAATGACCCCGGTCGCTCTTGGAGGCGGCATAATGTATACTCTTGCCCACGCCTTCATGAAAGCAGGAGCATTTATTGCAACTGCAGCTGTCGTCTGGATGGTAACTTCGGAAAGGAAAGGAAACCTTGATGTCCCTGACCACCTTGACAGCTTCAGGGGTCTCGGGAAGAGAATGCCTCTGGCAGCCCTTTCCATGACGATTTTCGTCTTTGCCCTTGCAGGCATCCCCCCGACTGCAGGCTTCATGGCCAAGTTCGTGCTCTTCTCTTCAACCATTCAGGCAGGCATGACCTGGCTTGCAGTAATCGCCATCCTGAACAGTGCCCTTTCACTGTTCTACTACGCACGGCTTGTGAAATACATGTACTTCCTGCCCCCCGAGGGTAAATCGGTCAGTGTTCCCTTCCCATATGCAGCAGCTCTTCTCGTTGCAGTTGCCGGTGTGCTGGCAATGGGTCTCTGGCCCGAACCCTTTGTGGAGCTGGCTATGAAAGCAGCCATGGTGCTGGTATAAGGAGGAATGAGAAATGACAGATTGCGACCTATGTGGAAAAGGAATCCCGACCGTTATCCCGGTCAGGGTTTACCGCCCCCTCCTGAGATTCGCTTACCCCGAAGGGGTATGGAAAGGGCTCTGTGAAACCTGCCTTGATTCCGCCCAGAAAACTTACCTGACAGTAAGCAAAAACCCTCCGGTATGCAGAAGAGGCAAATGCGCCCTCTGCGGAGACAAAACCGGAGTTTTCTCCGTGGAACTGCAAATCCCCAATTTCTCAAAAGGGGTCGTCAAAAAAGACGTGGATCTCTGCTACAGGTGCCTGAAATCAGTAGATGAGGCATATCTCAGGTACAAAAAGGCACAAACTGACGAAGAAGGACGTATACACGGGCACGAACACGTGCACCCGCATCATTAAGTAAAGCTGCTTTTTAAAGTAGCTTTATTTTTTACTTTTTTCAACAAGTATTAATTCATTTTTATTAGCACTACTTCTTTGAATCTCGGTTTTGAAGCAATCAATTGAGCTATTAATCAGAAAAAGGCTGTGTAGCTCTTATATGTGTATGGATAAAAATGGGTTTTGAGGTAGGCTCAGAATCTATAGTTGCATATGTTTTCGTTTAAGGTCAGAATGCTCAGTGTAAATCTTTACGTAGATAACTATAGATATTTTATTATTTTTGTTGTCATTTATTCTAATTTCGTTTCTTAATAGAATCTTCTGGACCTGGAGTAACATTTACACAGTTAAGTCCCATTTGTTTATATCTTAAGTTTATTTTAACCTGCTCTTTATTTTATTTCAACCATTGTGACCCTATCACTCGTTGCCGTAAATTATTATATTATCCTTGTTACTGATAGCGGTTATACATTAGATATTTTTATAACTCTCGACTTAAAAGAAAGCGATTATAAATTAGTAAGAATAGTAAGATATGTGGCATGAGTTTAAAAAATATTGAAATTTATGAATAAACAACTAATGCTACAAAATACTACAAAGTAGTAGTAACTGTTTTACGTAGACAGGCTCAGCTTGTCTATTACTGATTTTTGAGTTACCAACTCACGTAATTGCTTAATTCATGCATATTTGAAAAAATCTACATTTTAAGGGAGGAAGAAAATGGGAAATAAGTTAAGAATCTATTCAACCGCTTTGGCTGCAATAGCTTTAGTTTTGTTTTTAATTCTTATTTCGTCTACAGCTACGGCAGCCCCTTTGACGATTACAGAAACCCGGATCACTACCAGTGGATCAGCGTCTAATCCTGATATCTATGAGAATAAGATAGTGTGGCAGGATACACGTGATGGTGGAAGTGATATCTATATGTACGATCTTTCCACTATGAAGGAAACTCAGATCACCACAAGTGGGTCGGCATATAATCCTGCTATTTATGGAAACTTGATAGTGTACGAAAAACATGGAATGAACTATCCAGATGACCCTTGGCATAGTTCTGATATTTATATGTACAATATCGCTACTCAACAGGAAGCTCAAATACCTACCAGCATAGGGGCATTTAACCCCGATGTCTACGGCAGTAAGATAGTGTGGGATGGAGGTGGAATCTATCTCTACGATCTATCTAATGCGAAGGTAACAAAGATTGCTGAAGATTGGTATAATAATGACGAATTTGCAGGTTCTGGAAGTCAAAATCGTGACCCTGTTATTTATGGAAACCAGATAGCATGGTATTGTCAAGATTATACGGATGTAGATACTTTTTACAGTATTTACTTATATGATCTCTCTACCGATCATAAAACAGAAATAGCTTCTATTATGAATGATTATCTTGGTTTACCTGATATCTATGATGATGAGATAGTATATACTACTGCAAGTATCTACCAGATTGGGACCTTTATATACCAGATCTCCACTCAAAAAATAAGTCAGATCACCACTAGTGAAACAGTATCTAGTCCCCATATATACGGTAATAGGATAATTTGGCAGGATAACCGAAATGGAAACTGGGACATTTACATGTATGACCTTTGTACTTCTACAGAAACTCAAACTACCACGAGTGGATCGGCAGTAAATCCTGTTATTTACAACGACAGGATAGTTTGGGAGGATAGTCGTAATGGAGGCTCCGATATTTACATGGCTACTCTCAGTTCGTCAAATTTACCGGAAACAGTTGAAGCTGAGATTTACTTCTCACCCAATACCCTTAACCTGAGAAGTGGTGGACAATGGGTCACGGTGTACATTGAACTTCCTGAAGAATATGCTGCAACCGGAATCGATGTATCCAGTGTGCTCCTGAATGGTGCGGTTTCGGCGGTTACTGACATGAAATGTAACTTTGTTACTGATAAGAGAGAGTATCTGACAGACGTTGACCGGGATGGAATTTCCGAGAGAATGCTTAAGTTTGACCGGAAGGCAATAGGGTCCGTTCTTAAAAAGGGAAACAAAGTAACTATCACCCTTACAGGCAGAGTGGAATACAATGACGGAATTTCTTCGAGTGTAGCAGATTTTAAAGGGAGCGGTGTAATAAAGGTGATTGAATCGAAAAGTAAGAAGTGATAAAAGAAATAATAAGTGTAAGTTTAAACGCAGATTTTTAATGCGGGTTTGAGTTACCCGCATACATTTATTTTTCAATTAATTTGATCATCAATTCCCATTGAAACTCTAAATACACATACATACACAGATATTATCATGCCAACCAGAAAGATTAGCATAAGCGATGAAGCCTATGAAAAACTCAAAAGCCTCAAAACTTCAGAAAAAGATAGTTTTTCCGATGTGATCCTCAAGTACTACCCCAGAAAAAGAAAGCTCTCGGAAGTGCTCGCAGAAATAGGCCCTAACCCCGAGCTTGCTGACGCAATCGAAAAAGCTTCCAGAGACATGAGAAAGCAAAGATGAGGGAAGTTGATCTTGACGCCGGTGCTTGATACTTCTTTTATTGTTGACCTCCTGAGAGGAAAAAAAGAGGCTTTTGAAAAACTGACTGAAATGGAAGCTCAGGGAATCCCCCTAAGCACTACAGAAGTTAATGTGCTTGAACTATACAGGGGAGCTTATCTGTCCAGAAAAACGCATCAAAATCTTGAAGAAATCAAAAAGCTTCTGGAATGTTTCCAGATTCTGGAACTTGAAGAATCAGTTTATGAAGTTTTTGCTTCTTTATCTGTAAATTTACTATCAAAAGGGAGATCTATTGGAGCATTCGATGAACTCATAGCTACCATAGTGCTGTGTGATAAGGGAAAATAATTACTAGAGATAATCACTTTAAAGAAGTTCCCGGGATTGAAGTTATAATTTACTAAAAAAGCCCTGGTCAAAATTCATTTCTCAATAGAATGTTCGTAGCTTTCATAATATCAAGGATGTACTGAAAATAGAAAAACGGTATTTTCAATCATTCAGCCACATTCTCCTTCTTCTCAATATATTCCAGTACATACCCTGCAAATTCCTCAAAATCATCCAGTCTTTCAGTCAGGAATTCCTTCATTATTCCCATGTCTACTTCTTCATACATGTGGACAAGCACATTCCCGAATCCGGCGGCAGGTGCGAATCTCTCAGCAAAATCTTTTGGCAGGATTGAATTTCTTCCCAGGACAATGAAAACACTTCTGTAGTCAGCAGGTCTTTCCAGCCCTTCTTCCGAAATTATTATTTCTCCGACATCGATTGCACTTTCTATTGCCAGCTGGAAGTTTCTTTCAACTGCACTCCGTTTCTCATAATCAGACTCAAGGTTCACAGCTTCGGGATCTATGGATTTCAGATATTTTACGCACCTGCCCATGAAATTCAATTTTCTGGTAATGGTTTCCGAATCGGTCATTTCAGGAAAATCCCCTTTTCTTAAATCTTTTAACAAATTCCCTGTTCAGAAAGTCTTCGTGGTGCTTCCGGTCATAATACCTGGACATAATATATACTTCCACTTCTACTCTCAAATCGTGATTTTTCTCAAAAATCAGGCAATTAGGCTCGATGACTTTGAAATTAAGCACAGGAGGAGAATCATTCATAACTACCAGATCAAGGTTGCTTGTTTGAAGTAAAGTGCTCAGGACACTTATTAATTCCAGCCTTTTTTCGAACCTCTCTTTTTTGTCCAGCTTTCTGGAAATATATACGCCTACATCGATATCACTGAGAGGGCCTGATTTTCCTTTTGCATGGGAACCAAAGAGGTATGCAAGCTCCACATACTCTTGAGAGCTGAAAAACTCTGCAAGTCTGGATATCAGAGTTTCTTTTTCCAGTTTATAAAGCTCAGGATCATTTCATTGTTCTTTATGTTCTATTCTTTCAAATATATTCTGTCGTTCCTTCAATACATTTTGCGATTCTTTCAATAAATTTGTCATAGATTCTCACATCGGTATTCTGTCATATGTTCTGTCACATAGGACACACCTTAACACAGAGCCCGCACCGAAGCCCTCCAAGTATATTGAACATGTACTGTGCACATTTTTCTCCCTATCAATCCCCCCATTCCGGAAATGGCACCAGCAGGGCATACTTCAATACATTTCATGCAACTGCTGCATGTTTTATTAATAAATGGTAGCTGAGCATTTTCCTCTGTTTCCAGAGGGGCATCTGTAAGGATTGCTGTCATCCTCACTCTGGGACCGAACTCTTTTGTAATGAGAAGATGGTTCATCCCGAAGCTCCCTAATCCTGCACAATGCACAGCATATTTGATGGACAGGTTTGCTTTGAGGGTCTCAAGGTCAGCATACCAGTAACCGAATTCGCTTCCTTCCGTAGGCACAATGGTTGCTTTATCTCCTTCCTTCTCGATTATTTTAGCAATCTGGAATGCAATTATCCTCAGGGTTGCAGTCGCTGCCATAAGTGTATTGGTATATTCGGCCCTTCCTTTTGGAAGTGTGTCAAAAGCCCCTCTAGGTACGCCCACTCCAAGGACTATGACTGACTTTACGCCGGGCATCACTTCCTGGGGCTTATTTCCGGTATATTCTGGGTTTTGAAAGCAGGCAGGGCCTGCAATGCCGATAAAATCCGCATTCATCACAAGGAAATATCCTTTATCTTTTCTGTAAGGGTAGGTTCCTTCACACTTTACCTCTTTTAAAATCAGGTTTTAAGTCCTCTTGTATTACAGGTTATAATTTTCAATATAAATTGATATAAATAATGAATTTAATCTGTGTATTAGTATAAATTATAGCAGTTACGCGCGATAACAATCGATTAAGAGGCTTCAGATCTTGAATCGATTGGTTAGTAATTATCTGGGAGAGGGTCACCTGTGAAAATCAAGCTTATCGGAGATTATCTCAGCAAGTTAACAAGTGCTGCACTGGTTATCGCTTTACTTCTATTTTCTGCAGGTGTTGTGAATGCAGAGACCATTTATGTTGAGCCCGGAACTTCAATCCAGGCTGCAGTAAACAATTCCACAAGCGGAGGTCTTGTAGTAGTAAAAGCTGGAGACTATGAGGAGAATATTATTGTCAATGTTTCAGGGATAACGGTTACTTCCGAGTCTGAGAACCCCAATGGTGTTTTTATCAGAGCAAGGGATGAAAACTCCAGCGTATTTCAGGTTAAAGCCGATAACGTAACCATAAGCGGCTTTAATATAACAGGGTCAGGAGAATTTTACAATTCCTTCGAGGCTGCTAATTCCAAAAATTCCTTTAGATCTCATATTTCAGGCGAAGATATGACTGATGCGCCAGAAGTCGGAAAGTCTTACAGGCAAGGGTCAGGAGAAATCTTCGTATCAAGATCATTTGACCTTAACTGCCCTCAGGCAGGAATATGCCTTGATCAGGTTGAAAACTGTACAATCAAAGGGAACTATATTTTTGAAAATCAGTATGGGATTTACCTTCAGGGTTCAATGAATAATACACTCTCGGAAAATAGATTTTTGCGAAACGGCATCTGGATAGATGAAGGATGCAGCAGGAATATGGCAATAAACAATTCTATTGATGAGGGAAATTTTATTCTCGGTGCACACTGCTGGGACAACGTAATCTCCTGGAACCTGCTTTCGAACGGAGGAGGAATAGGAGTTGCTTGTTGTGGAGGAGGGAACCTCATTTCGGACAATGAGGTCATTAATTGCAGCACAGGGATTGATGTATACGATACGCAGGCAAAGACTGTCCTTCGTGATAATTTGATTACGGATTGTGATTATGGTATTTACCTGATTCTGGTCTTTGATGCCGGTGTATACAATAATACAATTTCGAACAGCAGCAAAGGCATTTTTTTGAGAGAAAACAGCCAGAATAACAAACTGTTCAACAATACAATTACTTCGAGCAGCGAATTCGGAATCCATCTGCTTGATTACAGTACGAATAACAGCATTTATAACAATTACTTTAACAATACTGTAAATATAAAAATTGAGAACAGCGAAGGAAATAACTGGAATGCTACAAAAACTTCCGGAACGAACATAGTAAAGGGTCCATACATAGGGGGCAATTTCTGGGCTGACCCTATCGGGACCGGGTTTTCTCAGACTGCTAAAGATTCCGATTCGGACGGAATTTGTGACCTGCCTTACAATGTTAACGGAAGCGACTTTGATTACCTTCCGCTTGCCAGACCCTCCTCTCTACAAAGAGCAGATCTTAAGAGCATGATCGAAGAAACCGAGCAAATGAAAAATTCGATATTCCCGTCAAGTTTAACAGGAACATCTCGATTCAGAGACCTTGCCTCCAATATAAGTAGGCAGGTTACAGGTGTTCCTGATCTCTAAATATAGGAAACGCAGAAAAAAGTCTTTTGAAGTCCCTACCTTCTGGACCGAGAGAGTCCGAAATATTTATCCTTTATTTTTCTTTTATTTTTTCTTAAATTACGATTTAATAAATTTTATTTCAAGATTTTTATTTCAAGACTTTTATTTTAGGACATTTATTACAGGCCTATTTCTGTTTTATAGCTCCGTTTATATTCCATTTTCTGGCTCTATTTATGATTATATTTTCGGGTTATACTTTCTAGTTATATTTTCGGGTTATACTTTCTGGCTCTATTTATGATTCTATATTTATAACTCCATTTTATAGTACTAATCATATATTATTTAGTTTAGTACTTTCATTCTTTAAACAATACCCTATGGGATTTATTCTTCTCTATGAGCATTTTGTTTCCTTTGTATTTTTTATTTCCTTTTTCATTTTACCTCCAAAAACAAGCCTCCCTAACTTCTATCTTCTTTATTTTTCCAGTTACCATTAGATAACTATATCTGCATGTATGCTTAGCTTCTTCTATATGGTACTGTAAAAATCCCCATACCTGATTATAATTAATTTCAAATCTTAAAATTTGGAGGCATATCTCTATTTATTTTTATTATAATGTTTGAAAGATCGCAAATAAAAATAGACGGGACATAATTGAAAATGGCAGGTTCAGAAGGATTTTTAGCAGCATCCATTCGTATCAGTTATTGGACCTGTTTAAATCCCCCATTTCGGTCAGTATCTTACTGGAAATAAAATTCTAAACTGGAAATGAATTCTAGCAAGGTAGGCAAATTCTGGCTGCTCTCAAAAAAGGATTAAATGGAGTCTTGAAACAGGTTCAACAGGAGTGGGAATTAATGGGAGCAAACAGAACAATTATTCTAATAGCTATTGCACTTGTCGCAATCGCAGTTTACAACCCTGCTTCGGCAAAGGAAATTATTGCAGGCAATGACCCTGAAGCGAACTTCAGCTCTATTCAGGAAGCAGTAGACAATTCGTCTCCAGGGGACGTAATTCTTGTTTTACCAGGAGTTTATAATGAAAGTGTGGATGTAAAAGTAGAAGACTTGAGCATTCTTTCTGAATCCGGAAACCCTGAAGATACTATTGTTACGGCTTTTATTGTGAGTGCAAATAATGATACCATTTCCAGATTTAGCATTACTGGGGGTATTAGTGGTGAAGATTGCTTTAACTGTATATTCTCTGATAATATGTTTTTTGGTTCAGGTATTGGACTGAATGCAGGAGGGGACACGACCAATACTACGATAGCCAATAATAACATACAGGGCGGTTTTATAGGATTGGGAGGCTCTAGTGAAAACAGAATTATCAATAATACAATCTCAAACACTATTTCAGAGACAGAATACAGCTATGGAATCATCTTTAACGAGGCACACTCCAACTATGTAGCGAATAATCATATTTCCAGCAGCAAATATGGTATCTTGATGGCCCGTCTTTCAAGTAATAATGAAATAATAAACAATATCCTGAGTTCCAATGATGTGGGGATTTCAGTAACAGATGTCTCGCGGAGCAACAATATTACCGGCAACGCAATTACAAACAATAGCATTGGAATATGGGAAGAATATGCCTGGGATAATCTGGTAACAGGTAATAACGTGTCGCTAAACAAAAAATACGGGGTATATCTTAACCTGGTCAGTTATGAGGCTCCATATACCGGGACAACTCTATTCTATAACAATATATTCAACAATAATATCAACGTTTTCAATGACACGAGCAACTATTACACCGCAGATGCTATAAGTAACGGAGCGGGGATAACACCTGCTATCTGGAACACTACAAAAACACCGGGAATCAGCATTACAGGCGGACCTTACCTTGGCGGAAATTATTGGGCGAAGCCTGACGGGACCGGTTTTTCGCAAGTTTGCATGGATTCGAACGGGGATGAGATTTGCGATTCGTCCTACAATATTACTGAGAACGATTCTGATTATCTTCCACTTACAATATCTTCTGTTCAACGTATAGATGGCAAATTTATCCTTACGGAAGTTCGAATTACAACCAATGAGTCCGGTCAGTATATGCCCGCGATCTACGGAGACAGGATAGTATGGCAGGATGGACGCAATGAAAATGAAAATGAAAACTATGATATTTACATGTATGATCTATCTGCTCTCAGGGAAACTCAGATCGTAACCAATGAATCATGGCAGAATTCTCCAGCAATATACGATAACAGGATAGTATGGGTGGATAATCGCAGTGGAAATTGGGATATCTACATGTACGACCTTTCCACTTCTGAAGAGACTCAAATTACCACCAATAAATCAAATCAGTTTAATCCTGTTATTTACGGGGACAGGATAGTCTGGAGTGATGAGCGCAATGGACCGGATGACACCGATATTTACATGTACGACCTTCTTACTTCCAGGGAAACTCAAATAACAAACAGCGTACTGCGCCAGCTTGGTGTTGCTATTTATGGCGACAGAATATTGTGCATGGCTAACCATGAATATCCGGATATCGAAAACACTGATATTTATGTGTACGACCTCTCCAAATCCGGAGAAACCCGGATCGTCACCAACAGATCAACTTACGGATCCGCGATATACGACGACAGGGTAGTATGGGCTGATAGTCGTAACGGAAACGCCGATATCTACATGTACAATCTCTCTACCTCTAAGGAAACTCAGATTACCACAAACGGATCGGATCAGATATATCCTGCTATCTACGGGGACAGGATAGTGTGGCAGGACAGGCGCAATGGAAATGACGATATCTATATGTACGACATCTCAACTTCCAGGGAAATTCAAATTACAACAAGTGACTCGATTCAGCAAATTCCTGTCATCTATGAAGACAGAATAGTATGGCAGGATGGGCGCAATGGACATGATGACATTTATATGTGTATTGTTTCGTTAAAAGAAGAATCAGAACCTGAACCACTTGTTGCTGATTTCGCTGCAAATGTAACGTCAGGATATGCGCCGCTGAAAGTATTATTTACCGACAACAGTGAAGGCTCTCCGACTTCATGGTTGTGGGACTTCGGAGACGGCATTCATTCAAAACATTCGATGAATGCAACTCATACTTTTACAAAGCCGGGAGTGTATAATATCAGCCTTACAGTTGCGAATGCGAATGGCAGCAACACAATCGTAAAGCCAGGATTTATCACCGTTAAGAGTCTTGAGGTTCCCGTTGCTGATTTTTCTGCAAATGTGACATCAGGAAATGCACCTTTAAAAATACTGTTTACGGATAATAGTACCGGATCTCCATCTTCCTGGTACTGGGACTTTGGGGATGGCATATATTCGAAACACGACATGAATGCGACACATACTTTTACAAAACCCGGCAGATACAATATCAGTTTAACCGTAGCGAATGCAGCAGGCAGCAGTTCCGTGACCAGACTCGGTTATATTACAGTCACATCCCCCTCGTCCACAGTAAAGCCTGTTGCGGATTTTTATTCCCCTGAAGCCGATAAAGTACGGGATGGAATTAATGACCGGGGAATTTTCGAGAATGATGTTGTTTCGTTTTATGACAATAGTACAGGCTCTCCAACTTCCTGGTTCTGGGACTTCGGTGACGGAAATACTTCAACGCAGAAAAATCCCACTCATGCATACGGGAAAATAGGCGGGTATACCGTTAACCTGACCGTGAAAAATGCTAATGGCAGCGATACAATAAGCAAATACGGTTACGTGCTGATGGGAATAAAAGACGAGCCTGCAACCACTGCATATTTCTCAGCCGATGTAACATCAGGAAAGGCACCATTAACAGTAACATTTGTGGATGACCTGGATGC
>OBLN01000414.1_pt1 | contig 15507 bp, 16 predicted proteins | sample 1519301 | NCBI WGS metagenome assembly OBLN01 (sample SAMEA2452533, study PRJEB22499) | sediment metagenome | reverse complement strand
TATGAGCCGCGACTAGGCCAGCCCCTCCAGCTGCACGAGATCGCTCCCAGCCTGCAGGAGAGCGTCGTACCATTGCCAGGCAGTGGCATTGGTAGTGGCGCTGGCGAAGACGGACGTCTGCGAGGTGTCGTCATCCATCGCCTGTTGCAGGTACTGAGCGAGGCGCAGCGGGCAAGCTGGCCGCAGCTGGTGCAGGGCATTGCCGGCGAGTTCGATCTGGAGGGCGATGATGCCCGCTTGCAGCAATGGTACCAGGAGTGTGATCACTTGCTGCAGAACCCCCGCTTGAGCCACATCTTCGCTGCCGGACAGGAGGTGGAATCGCTCAACGAAGTCCCCATCATCTATAGTCACGGTGGACGGACGGTGCACGGGGTGATCGATCGCCTGCTGCTGCGGCAGGATGAGGCCTGGCTTATCGACTACAAAACCCACCGCCATGCCGATGCCGAAAACTGTGCGGTGCTGGCGGCGGACTACCGCTCGCAACTGGCCTATTATGCACACGGGATACAACAGCTGTGGCCGCAGCGGCGACTGCGCACTTTCCTGTTGTTCACCACCCCCGGCCTGCTGCACGAACTGACCGTCAGTGAACCACCCCGATAAAGCGATTTTAGCGACTCAACAAACAACGGATGGCACAAGATGGGCACTGAGAATTATATCTTCGATGTCACGACAGAAACCTTCGAGCAGTACGTCATCAACAACTCACTACACGTCCCGGTGCTGGTGGACTTCTGGGCCCCCTGGTGCGGCCCCTGCAAGAGCCTGATGCCCATTCTCACCAAACTGGCCGAGGAGTATGACGGGCAATTTCTGCTGGCCAAGGTAAACATCGATGAACAACAGGAACTGGCGCTGCAGTTCGGCGTGCGCAGCGTCCCGACCGTCAAGCTGTTCCGTCATGGTCAGGGTGTGGATGAGTTTAGCGGTGCCCTGCCCGAGTCACAGTTGCGCGCGTTTATCGATCAGCATGTCGAAAAGGAGTCGGACCGGCGGTTGCCGGCCATCATGGCGCAGTTCAATGCCGGTGAGCAGGAGGCAGCACTGCTGCAGTTACGCGAGTTGCGGGCACTGGAGCCGGCAAACCGGCAGCTGGTGGAGACCGAGCTGGAGATGTTGCTGGCAATGAAGCAGTTCAGCGAGGCGCAGACGCTGCTGCAGTCCCTCCCGGCAGAAGTACAGCTCGAACCATCCATGCAGGCCCTGCACTCCACCCTGCAGCTGCAACTGGCCGCCAGTGAGGCGCCGGACAGCGACGAGCTGCAGCGGCGTCTGGAACAGAATCCGAATGACAGTGAAGCGCGTTACCAGCTCGGTGTGCAGTTGACCACCGCCGGGGAGTACGAAGCGGCGTTGCAAACCTTTCTTGAGCTGTTGCGCCGTGACCGCAACTACGGTGATGAGGCGGCGCGCAAGGGGATGCTGATGGTGTTTGACCAGCTCGGCGCCGACGATGAGCTGGTGTCGCGCTACCGGCGGCAGATGTTTACCGTATTGCACTGAGCGGAACGAAAGCGGCGGGAGCCACCTCAGGTGCACTCCCGCCGCGCTTCGCGCCCTGGCCGCTGCCTAACCGCGGCCGCTTGCCCGGCCGTCAGTCGTCCTTTTTATCCAGCATCTCCAGCAGGCGCTTCGGCGGCACATAGCCCGGCACCAGGCTGCCGTCGCTCAACACCATGGCGGGAGTGCCCGTGACACCTACCGCCTTGCCCAGCTCCATCTGCGCCTGCACCGGGGCGCTGTCGCAGCGCTGCTCACTGACCTTCTGCTCATTCTTGGCACTATCCATCGCCTTGTGGCGGTCGTCGGCACACCACACGCTCACCGCCTTGTTGTAGGACGGCGAATTGAGCCCGGCGCGCGGGAAGGAGAGGTAACGCACCGTGATGCCGAGTTTGTTCATCTCCTCCATCCCCTGGTGCAGCTTGCGGCAGTAGACGCAGTCGATATCGGTAAACACCGAAATCACGTGCTTTTCCTTACCCTTTGCCTTGTAAACGATCATCTCCGATTCATCGACCTGCGCCATCATGTTCAGACGCGCGCCGGAGAGGCGCTCCTTGGTCAGGTTGGTGCGGCTGTCCAGGTCGAACACCTCACCGTTGATGAGGTAACGGCCATCCTTGCTGACATAGAAGATCTGTGCGCCGTAGGTTACCTCAAGCACTCCCTCGATGGGTGCCTCGCTGACCCGGTCGGGCTGGCCGCCAAAGACACCCGACAGCTTGCTCTTCAGCGGGGCGCTGAGCTCGACAGCTGCCGCCTGAAGCGGAGCAGTGACCAGCAGGGAGAGGAAAAACAGTGAAAATAGTTTTCTCGCTTGCATCGTGTAACCTCTAAATATTGAAAATCATTGTGCCGAGAGTGCGCGCATCATAACAGCACTCACAGCCGTTTTCCCCAACCGGCCACCCACTTATATCCTGTCGGAGCTCATCACTCGCGACAAACAAGAGAGAGACCCACGTGGCACCGGGGTGCGCATGCAGCCAGCTCGCGCCACAAGCAGAAACCGTGCGATGGCTATATGGACGCCAGCCAGGCCCTGAAGTTCCTTCCGCGGCACTTTTACCATGCCAGGGCTGCACCTCATGCGAGCGACCCTAGCCACGGGGGTGGTGCGCCGCATGCAGGCTCTTCAGCCGCTCGCGCGCCACGTGGGTATAGATCTGTGTAGTGGAGAGACTGCTGTGGCCGAGCAACAGTTGCACCACGCGCAGGTCGGCCCCGTGGTTCAGCAGGTGGGTGGCGAAGGCGTGGCGCAGGGTATGCGGCGAGAGGGGTTTGTCGATCTCAGCCTTGAGCGCATAGCGTTTGATCAGCTGCCAGAAGGCCTGGCGGCTCATTGCCGCGCCGCGGCGGCTGGGAAACAACACATCGCTTTGCAGGGCTCCGAGCAGCGAGCCACGGGCCTCCCGCAGGTAGCGTTCCAGCCAGTTCAGCGCCTCCTCCCCCAGCGGCACCAGACGCTCCTTGTTACCCTTGCCGATCACCTTGACCAGCCCCTGCTGCAGGTTTACCTGCGGCTGCAGCAAAGAGACCAGTTCGGAAACACGCAGACCACTGGCATAGAGTACCTCGAGCATGGCACGGTCTCGCAGTCCCAGCGCCGAGGAGAGATCCGGCGCCGCCAGCAACCGCTCCACCTCCGCCTCGCTGAGCGAATCGGGGAGCGCACGCCCCAGTTTCGGCGCATCGATGCGGGCGCTGGGGTCCTCCTGCAACACCCGCTCGCGTACCAGGTAGCGATAGAAACGCCGCAACGAGGAGAGCAGACGGGCACTGGAGCGCGGACTCGCCCCCTGTTCCGACCGTTGCTGCATGTAGTGCAGCAGATCATGCCGCGCCGCACCTTGCAGCCCCAGCCCCTTTTGTTGCAGCCAGAGCGACAGCCCCTGCAGGTCACTGCGATAGGCCGTCAGGGTATTCTCACTCAGGCCCCGCTCGAGCCACAGGGCGTCGAGAAAGCGCTCCACCAGAACAACATCCTTTTCAGACATAGCCTTCATGTTGCAACAGCCACTGTTTGAGTGCCAGTCCATGGCCGCTGGTTTGCCCCAGATAGCCGCCAACGCCGTTGCTCGCCACCACCCGGTGACAGGGGATCAGCAGGGGCAGCGGATTGGCGCGGCAGGCGCCAGCCACCGCACGGGGCGCAGAGTTTAGCCGCCGGGCCAACTCACCATAGGTACACACCGAACCGAAGGGAATGCATTGCAGATGCTGCCACACCGCCTGCTGAAAGGGGGTGCCCGGCGGCTGCAGCGACACAGCCGCTGAGGGGGCTACGGAGCGCCCGTCGAGGTAGCGCCGCAGCATCTGTGCCGCCGGCTCTGCCCCCGGCGTGACAAAGGGTGCTGTTGCGCTGCTGAGAAAGTCGATTGCGACCAGCCTTCCCTGCCTCAGGCAGAGGCCGAGTGAGGGCACACCGGGCAGCGGGGAATCGAGCACCGCTCGATACTCTGCCATCGGTTACCTGTCACCGGCCTGGCGCATCCGCACCTGTTCCAGCTCGCGGCGCAGCACGGCGCGCCGCTCCGGCTGCTCGGTCACACGCAGCAGAGCGGTGTAGAGGTGCGCGGCATCCTCCAGCATCCCCCCCTCGGCGAGGGCCTCGGCAGCCTTGTAGCGTGCGGTTTGTGCCCAGGGATCCATGCTCTGCGCATCGAGCAGGGTTGCCGACTGCAGATAGAGTCGCGCCGCGGCCACATGATTGCCCTGTGCCACCCGCGAGTCCGCCATCCAGAACAGTAATTCACGACGCAGCTGCAGATCGGGCACCCGCTGGTAGACCTCGTGCAGCAGCGCATAGGCGGTTTCATGCTCACCCACGGTCTGCAGGTCGAACAGCAACTGGATCAGCTGATCCCGCTGCTGCCTGCCATAGGCGCCGATCTCGGGGAGCAGCTGGCGCAACAGGGTCTCTGCCGAGGTAAAATCCCCGGCCAGGATGAAGACCTTGACGCGGCGCAGTTGCCAGGGGAATCGTGCCGTGTTGTCCGGCGGCTCGGGGAGTTGCTGCAACAGTCGTGAGGCCATCGGCAGGTCACCGTCGCGGATCGCCTGATCCACCAGCAGGTAGGCAACCGCGGCAGGCAGGTGCGTGGCATCGGGATAGTGGGCACTGTGCAGGAACAGCTGCTGTACCACCGCCATGCCACCCTCCTGCGCCTGCAACTGACTGGCCAGCTCCAGCGCCGCCTTTTCCCGCACCTCTTGCGTAGCGCCATGGCGGCTCAGCTGCGCGTACAGCGAGTGCTTGCGCACCGGATAACGCTTGTCGGTTTCATCGGCGAGCTTAAACCAGGCGGCATCATTGCCGATCAGCAACTGCTCCCGGTTACCCAACTGCTGGGCATAGGCAAGATAACCCTGCCACAGTGAATCGGCAGAGAGGTTCAGCAGCTCATCCCATCCCTCCAGCGGCGGTGTCAGCCGGTACCACTGTTCAAGGGCGATGATAAGGGCAGCCGTGTCCTCGGCCGCCTGCGCGGTCTCGGCCATTACGCCGTAATGCAGGTAACGCACCAGCTCGCTCTGCTCATCCAGCCCCTCGGTGGCGCGGATTTCGGCCAGCAACTTGGCCGCCGGGCTACCGCTGCGCAAACGCGCAAGCCACCACAGCCGGGTCGAGACCGGATCCAGCCTGGCCACATCCAGCAGCGAGCGGGCTTCGGCAGCATGGCCGCTTGCCAGCAGGATGCGGGCGCGTATCTGCAGCCCCTCTTCTCCCTTTTCGCCGTGATCCTGGTGGTAGCGCAACATCGCCACATAGGCATCGTCCACCCGTCCCTGCTGCAGATAGCTCTGCATCACCAGCTGCCGCCATTCGGCCAGTTCAGTGGAGCTGGGCGGCTCCCCGCTCCACAACAGGCGGCGCAGGATCTGGCGCGCCTGCACCGGCTGGCGGTTCAGCACCAGCGCGCGTGCGCGGCGACCCTGCGCCCAGCGGCTGAAATCTGCCGGCACCCCTTCAGGCAAATGCGCCAGGCGCTGCTCCAGCGCCTGCCACTGTCCGCGCTGCTCGAGGATACGCACGCGCATCCGCTCCCAGCGCAGCCACTGGCCGGACTCCGCGACATACTCTGGTTGTTGCTCATCCAGCAGCGCCAGTGCCAGCTCGGCGGCTCCGCCCTTGGCCAGGCGGGCAATCTCCTTGAGCTCTTCGGCCTGCAGCAGACCGACGCTGCCGAACAGCAGCAGGCAGGCACAAAAAAAGCGGACACCACCCCGACGGTGATGTCCGCTTTTCATACCGCGAGCCTGGTGCTGTAGCGAAGGCTGCAACATCAGGCTCATCAGGCGAATGATCGACGCCTGGACGGGTTTAGAGCTTTTCCTTGATGCGCGCCGCCTTACCGGTACGGCCACGCAGGTAGTACAGCTTGGCACGACGCACATCACCGCGGCGCTTCACCTCGATGGAGTCGATGGCCGGGCTGTAGGTCTGGAACACACGCTCAACGCCTTCGCCGTGGGACATCTTGCGCACGGTGAAAGCGGAGTTCAGACCGCGGTTGCGCTTGCTGATTACCACGCCTTCAAAGGCCTGCAGACGCTCACGGCTGCCTTCCTTTACCTTTACCTGAACCACCAAGGTGTCACCCGGACCGAATTCCGGTACCTCACGGTTCATCTGCTCAGCTTCGAGTTGGTCGATGATGTTGCTCATTACAAAACTCCCGGAAAAAAGTCCGTCAATTATACACTGAAAATCTATATCTGCTCATACTCCTGAATGAATTCCTGCAACAAACGCTGCTGTTCATCATCCAGTTCCAATCTTTCCAGCAACTCCGGCCGTCTCAGCCAGGTCCTGCCCAGCGCCTGCTTGCGCCGCCAGCGGGCAATCGCCGCGTGATCACCGCTTAGCAACACCGCCGGCACCGGAAGCTGCTCGAACTGCTCGGGCCGTGTGTAGTGCGGACAATCGAGCAGACCGTCGCTGAAGGAGTCCTGCTCGGCCGAATCCTCGTGCCCCAGGGCCCCTGGCAACAGCCGCGTGACCGCATCGATCACCACCATGGCGGCCAGCTCGCCGCCACTGAGCACGTAATCACCGATGGACCACTCCTCATCCACCTCGGTCTCGATCAGGCGCTCATCCACCCCTTCGTAGCGACCGGCGATCAGTACCAGATGCTGCTGTTGCGCCAGCTCTCGCACCCCGGCCTGATCCAGCGGACGGCCCTGCGGCGAGAGATAGATCACATGGCTTTTGCCCGGGTGCGCCGCGCGCGCCTCGTGGATCGCATCACGCAGTGGCTGCACCTTCATCAGCATGCCGGGACCACCGCCATAGGGTCTGTCGTCCACCGTTCTGTGGCGGTCGTGGGTATAGTCCCGCGGATTCCACAGAGCCAATTCGGCAATGCCCCGTTCCAGCGCCCGCCCGGTGACACCGTAGTCACTCAGCGCCTGGAACATCGGCGGAAACAGCGTCACCACATCAAAACGCATCAGCGTGGTTCCGGCCTAGAAATCCGCATCCCAGTCGACCGTGATCTGCCCCTGCTCCAGGTCGACATCGGTGACGTACTGCCCGGTCACAAAGGGGATCAGCCTTTCGTTATCCCCTTGCTGCACCACCAGGACATCGTTGGCCCCGGTCTCCAGCAGGTGATCGACCACGCCCAGGTCAACCCCCTCGAGATTGCACACCCTGAGCCCCTGCAGGTCCGCCCAGTAGTACTCACCCGGTGCGGCCTTGGGCAACTGCTGGCGATGGATCGCCACCGTGCTTTTCAGCAGGGCGGCGGCCACATCCCGGTCATCGCAGCCTTGCAGCTTCGCCACGATACCCTTGCCGTGGGCGCGCCCGCTCTCCAGAGTGAAGGGCTGCCACTGACCACCTCTGTGCAAATACCAGGTGGCGTAGTTCAGTATGTTCTCGCGCGGCTGGGTATGGGAGTAGACCTTGACCCACCCGCGCACACCGTAGAGGCCGCTAATGCTGCCAACCACGATGTAGTCGTCGCTGTGCCTGTCTGTCATCGCCATCCACGCCCCGTTCTCCGGGCAGGACAACGGCTCAGCGCTCTCAGGCTTTCGCCTTCAGCAGGCTGGCCACACGCTCGGAGGGCTGCGCACCCTGAGACAGCCAGTAGTCCACGCGCTCGCGATCGAGGCGCAGACGCTCTTCGTTACCGCGGGCTACCGGGTTGAAAAAGCCCAGACGCTCGATAAAACGACCGTCGCGACGGTTGCGGCTGTCGGTGACAACGATCTGATAGAAAGGACGCTTTTTCGCGCCTCCGCGTGCCATACGGATGGTTACCATGCCAGTAAATTCCTCGTCTTCACAAACAAACGGGGCCGCCCGACGGCGACCCTCTCAATATCAAGCCCGCTATTGTACGACGGAATGGGCCAAAAAGAAAACCCTCAAATCGCTTTCGCCGCCACGGAGCATCAATCATCAAACGGCGCACGCCCACATGAGCGGGCTGACGGCGCGACACCGGTACGAAGCGGTGAACGCCTCCCGCGGCCCTAGAAGGGCATCCCAGGCATGCCGCCACCGCCCTTGAGGCCACGCAGCATCTTGGCCATACCGCCTTTTTTCATCTTTTTCATCATCTTCTGCATCTGGGTGAACTGCTTGAGCAGACGGTTCACATCCTGCACCTGGGTACCCGAACCGGTGGCAATACGTCGCTTGCGGGAGCCCTTGATGATATCGGGGCGGCGCCGCTCGGCCGGTGTCATGGAGTTGATGATCGCCTCCAGGCGCTTGAACTCCTTGTCGTTAACCTGTGACTTGGCCGCATCCGGGATATTCGACATCCCAGGCAGTTTGTCCATCAGAGAGCCGACGCCGCCGAGACTCTGCAGCTGCTGCAGCTGATCGCGAAAGTCCTCCAGATCGAAGCCCTTGCCCTTTTTCAACTTGGCAGCGAGCTGCTCCGCCTTTTTCTGGTCGACCTTGTCCTGGACCTGCTCCACCAGGGAGAGGACATCCCCCATATCGAGGATACGCGAGGCCAGACGGTCGGGATGGAACGGTTCCAGCGCGGTGCTCTTCTCGCCCACACCGATAAACTTGATCGGCTTGCCTGTGATCTGCCGCACCGACAGCGCCGCACCGCCGCGGGCATCACCGTCGGTCTTGGTGAGGATCACGCCGGTCAGCGGCAGGGCCTCGCCGAAGGCTTTGGCGGTATTGGCCGCATCCTGGCCGGTCATGCTGTCGACCACAAACAAGGTTTCAACCGGGTCGACCGCGGCGTGGACCCGCTGGATCTCGCCCATCATCTGCTCATCGATGTGCAGGCGACCGGCGGTATCGATGAGCACCACGTCGATATATTTCTTGCGTGCGGCATCCACCGCGTGGCGGGCGATATCGACCGGGTCCTGGTCGCCGCTGCTGGGAAAGAACTCCACACCTACTTCGCCGGCCAGCGTCTTGAGCTGCTCGATAGCGGCCGGGCGGTAGACATCGGCACTGACCACCAGCACCGATTTGTTGCGTTTCTCTTTCAGCCACCGCGCCAGCTTGCCCACACTGGTGGTTTTACCCGCCCCCTGCAGGCCTGCCATCAACACCACGGCCGGCGGCTGGGTGGCGAGATTGAGCTCCTCATTGGCCTCACCCATCAGGGTGATCAGCTCATCGTGGACGACCTTTACCAGCGCCTGGCCAGGGGTGAGGCTCTCCGTCACCTCCTTGCCGACGGCGCGTTGCTTGACATGGTCGATGAATTCCCGCACGACAGGAAGGGCCACATCGGCCTCCAGCAGCGCCATGCGCACTTCCCGCAGGGTATCCTTGATATTCTCCTCGCTGAGCCGGCCGCTGCCGCGCAGGTTACGCAGTGTCTGGCTCAGGCGGGATGTCAGGCTTTCGAACATAGGGATGAAAATCCTGTAGAAATGGTAAGAACAACCGCGTCCGGCACGGTCGGGGCTACACTGGTAGCGGGGGTATTATAGCGCCAAAACCTCCCCACCCGACAGGTGGGAAAGGGGCCGGTCCTCGATAAGGCGGCGACACTCCTGGAAAATCTGCTCCTCCTCGCCCGGTTTGGCGTGGGTGAGGTAGACGTGCGGATTGTGCCTCAGTTTCTTCAGATCGTCCGCCAACAGCTGCGGACAGTAGTGGCGTGACATCTCGCACATCGCCAGCTCCGCACTGGAGAAGGCCGACTCGACGATCAGGTGATCCAGCCGCTCCAGGCTGTTGAGCCCCTGCCACAGTGTGTCATTGGTGGTGGTATCGCCGCTGAAGGCGAACACGCCGCCGGGGTACTCGACCACATAGGCGACCGTGGGGACGATGTGGTTCACCGGGAGCATGCTGTAATAGGCATTGCCCACCTTTTTGCGCTCTCCAGGCCTCATCGGCTCATAGACCATGACCGGGAAATCGGCATTGGGCAGCGTGGCAAAATCGGGCCAGATGATATCGTTGAAGATATGCGTCTGCAGCGCCTTGAGGGTTTGCGGCAGGCCGTGAATCACCACCGGCTGCTCCAGACGATCGAAGACCGTATCGAGCAACAGCGGGATCATGTGGATGTGGTCCAGGTGCGAGTGGGTCAGGAAGATATGACGGATCTTCTCCATCTGTTCCAGTTCCAGATCGGCAACGCCACTGCCTGCATCGATGAGTACATCCTCACCCAACAGAAATGACGTGGTGCGCCGCTTATCGCCGCCGATACCACCGCTACAGCCAAGTACCCTCAATTCCATCCAGGTTCTCCACACCTTATCCGTGATGATTCACAATCAGATCGCCCTTCCCGGGCGACCCCTCAAAACCGGGGCGGCGAGCATAACCGCATCAAACCTGCCCACCAGTGAAAAACGACCAGCCTAACTTATACCGTACAAGCCGTCCACATTCCATTGTCGCATCAACCAGTTAACCAAAAAACCATCGGCATCACAGTTTCCGTGCCACTACTGTCGCAGATACCCCCGCCACGCTACACTCTCTATTTCAACGCCGGTGCCATCGGCACTTCACCCGCATGCCCGCTTGTGCGATCATATCGGCTGACCCAAGGTAAGATGGAACCCGCATGAAGGCACTACTCCCGATATTGAGCATCCTCCTCTACAGCGCAGCGGCATACCTGCTGCTGCGTCGGCTCGCTGCCGGGATCGAGTCAGGCAGGCACTCCAAGATCCTGGCCCTGAGCCTCGGGCTGTTCGCCGCACTGCTGCACCTTTTCGTGTTGCGTAACCAGATCCTGGTACCGCAGGGGCTGAACCTGGGCTTTTTCCACGTGCTCTCGCTGACCAGTTGGCTGGGTGCCGTCATTGTCCTGTTCTCGGCCCTCAAGCGACCGGTGGAAAACCTGGCCATCGTCGTGCTCCCCTTCACCGCCGTGGCACTGTTGCTGCAAAGCACCGTCAGCGGTGGGGAGATGCAGGTGGTTGTACCCGCCAGCGGTCTGAGGGCGCACATCCTTCTCTCCATCTTCTCCTACAGCCTGCTCGCTATCGCCGCCCTGCAGGCGCTGCTGCTGGCGGTGCAGAACCGGCATCTACGCAACCGACACCCCGGCGGCTTCGTGCGTGCCCTGCCGCCGCTTGAGACCATGGAGCAACTGCTGTTCCAGATGATCGGAGTGGGTTACATCCTTCTCAGCCTCTCCCTGCTCAGTGGTGCGACCTACATCGAGGATATCTTCGCCCAGCACCTGGTGCACAAGACCGTACTCTCCCTCGCCGCCTGGCTGGTCTTCGCGGTGCTGCTGTGGGGACGCTGGCGCTACGGCTGGCGCGGACGGGTGGCCATTCGCTGGACCCTGATCGGCTTTGTCGCACTGATGATGGCCTATTTCGGCAGCAAACTGGTACTGGAGCTGATCCTGCACCGCTAGGGCGAGGCCAATAACCACCTATTATCAGTGCTTATTGCCGCGGAAGGCTTGACAGCCGCCGCCTGACTCCCTGTAATTGCAAGTCCCCGTTCATTATCAGAGGCATTACCCTTTTTGCTACACGATATTCCCCTGTGGGCGCTGTTCCTCTCACTGGCCTTGCTGGTCCTGTTTTCCGCCTTCTTCTCTGGCTCCGAGACGGGGCTGATCAGCCTCAACCGTTATCGCCTGCGTCACCTGGCAAAGGACGGCGACCCGGGTGCGCTGCGTGCCAGCGACCTGCTCAAGCGCCCGGATCGGCTCATCGGCCTGATCCTGCTGGGCAACAACTTCGTCAACATCCTCGCCTCCTCCATCGCCACCATCATTGCGCTGCGTCTGCTGGGTGACGAGGGCATCATGGTGGCAACCCTGCTGCTGACCGTAGTGATACTGATCTTTGCCGAGATCACCCCCAAGACCCTGGCAGCACTGCATCCTGAGCGCATCGCTTTCCCCGCCACACTGGTACTTAAACCGCTGCTGCGCCTGCTCTACCCGCTGGTGTGGCTGCTCAACACCATCCCCAACGGCCTGTTGCGCCTGATAGGCGTCTCGCAGGAGGATGTAAAGAGCCACAGCATCAGCAGTGAAGAGTTACGCACCGTGGTCAACGAGGCCGGCGCCATGATCCCGCAGCGCCACCAGAAGATGCTGCTGAGCATTCTCGACCTGGAGAAGGTGACCGTTGAGGACATCATGATCCCGCGCAACGAGATAGGCGGAATCGATCTCGATGATGACTGGGAGGCGATCCTCAACCAGATCAGCACCAGCCAGCACACCCGCCTGCCGGTCTACCGGGGTGATATTAACAACGTGCAGGGCATCGTCCATCTGCGCAACGTTCTCGCCCTGCAACGCAACAATACGCTGGAGCGCGAGGACTTGATGAAGGTCATGCGTGAGGCCTACTTCATCCCCGAGGGCACACCGCTCAACACCCAGCTGCTCAACTTCCAGAACCAGCGCAAGCGTATCGGCCTGGTGGTCGATGAATACGGCGATATCCAGGGCCTGGTCACGCTGGATGACATCCTTGAGGAGATCGTCGGCGAGTTCACCACCGACCCGTCCGCCACGACCAGCAAGGACATCCACCCGCAGGAGGACGGCAGCTTCCTGGTCGATGGCAGTGCCAATATCCGTGAGCTTAACCGTGTCATGCACTGGAACCTGCCGACCGAAGGTCCGAAAACGCTTAACGGCATGATCACCGAATACCTCGAAACCATCCCCGAGGCCGGGACCAGCATGCTGCTGGGCGGATACCCGATAGAGATCGTGCAGACAGGAAGCAGCTCGGTCAAAACCGTGCGCATCGACCCCGCCTACAAAAAGCAGCAGTCGGAAAAGTACTAAGGGCTTTAATTTTGCCCTTCATGTTGTGGAAAAAACTGAAAAAATCCTGTACAACAATCGCGCCGATATGGCTACAATCGAAAAATAGACAACACCAGCTGGAGCCAATCCGTGTCAAAATTGACCCTGGCATTTAAGGGGAAGGTATTAAAGGTTCACTACGTCCAGTCAGGGGAGATCCTGATCGGCAGTGACCCCTCGTGCGATATCCATATCGACAGCCTTGCCATACAGCCCAGGCACGCCAGCATCACCACCGCCAATCACAAATCCACACTGCGCGACCTGAGTGACGCTGAAGGCGGCACCTTCATCAATGAGAAGCGGCTTGAGTCAGAAGCGCTGCTCAAGCATGACGATGAAATCCGTGTGGGCAAGCACACCCTGCTGTTCACCACCGATCCGGTGGATGAGCTGAGTGATGAAGGTGAGCTTGCGGAGCCGTTCGATCCCGAGCAGGGCGGCGGTTTCAGCGGCGGCGCCAAGGCGAGCGCCAAGCACGCCTGGCTGCAAATCCTCAACGGCGCCAATGTCGGCAAGACCCTCAGCCTCAACCGCAACATGACCAACCTGGGCAAGAGCGGTGTGCAGATGGCGGTAATTGCCCGGCGCGGTGAGGGTTATTTTCTCTCCCACCTGGAGGGTGAGCGCTCTCCCCTGGTCGACGGCCAGAGTATCGGTGACAAGAGCTGGAAACTGGAGGATGGCAACATCATCCAGATCGGCAATATAAAGATGCAGTTCAGCCTGGTCTGAGCCTGGCGGCCAGGCGCATTACTGCAGCGCGGAGAGCGCCTCATCCAGGCGCTGCACACCCATCACCTCCAGCCCGTCCGGACCGCGTTTGGAGACATTCGCCGCCGGCACGATGGCCCGCTTGAAGCCGTGTTTGGCCGCCTCCTTCAGGCGCTCCTGCCCGTTGGGTACCGGGCGGATCTCGCCGGCCAGCCCGACCTCACCGAACACCACCAGCCCCTGGGGCAGGGGCCGGTTGCGCAGACTGGAGAGCACCGACAGCAGCACCGCCAGATCCGCCCCGGTCTCGGTGACCCGGACCCCGCCGACCACGTTCACGAATACATCCTGATCATGGGTGACGATGCCGCCGTGACGATGCAGCACAGCCAACAGCATGGCCAGACGGTTATGCTCCAGCCCCACGGTAACCCGTCGCGGGTTATTCAGGTGACTCTCGTCCACCAGGGCCTGCACCTCCACCAACAGCGGTCGGCTGCCCTCGACCGTCACCATAATGGCGCTGCCCGCGACCTCCTGTTCATGGCGCGAGAGAAATATTGCCGAGGGGTTGGAGACCTCCTTCAGTCCCAGCTCGGTCATGGCGAACACCCCCAGCTCGTTGACCGCACCAAAGCGATTCTTGAAGGCGCGAATCACCCGGTAGCGGCTGCTGCTGTCGCCCTCAAAGTAGAGCACGGTATCGACCATGTGCTCCAGCACACGCGGACCGGCAAGCTGCCCATCCTTGGTCACGTGCCCGACGATGAACAGCGATACCCCGCTCTGCTTGGCAAAACGCACCAGTTGCGCCGTGCTCTCGCGCACCTGCGCCACCGAACCCGGCGCCGACTGCAACTGCTCGGTAAAGATGGTCTGAATCGAGTCGACTACCAGCACCTGCGGCCGCTCCTTGCATGCGGCCTGAATGATCCCCTCGACCCGGGTCTCGGGCAGCAGGCGGGTATTGCCTGTGGGCAGTTTCAGGCGATGGGCGCGCAGGCTGATCTGCTGCGGTGACTCCTCACCACTGACATAGAGCGTGGTATAGCGCTCACCCAGCGTCGCCACGGTCTGCAGCAGCAACGTCGACTTGCCGATCCCCGGATCACCACCGAGCAACACCACCGAACCGGGTACCATGCCGCCCCCCAGGACGCGGTCGAACTCACCGATCCCGGTTGGGGTGCGGGCGACATCATCCGGACTGACCTGCGCCAGCGACTGCACCTGGATCGCACCGGCACTGCCGGCATAGCCGGCAAAGCGCCCCTCGCGCGCCACGCCACCGCCCTGCACCACCACCTCCACCAGCGTATTCCACGCCTCACACTCGGGGCACTGGCCGACCCACTTACTGGTTTCACCGCCACAGGCGCTGCAGCTGTACTTGATCTTCGATTTGGCCACGCTTGCTACCCTTGCCCCTTACATCAAATAGTGGTCTTCGTTGTCATCATCATCGCTGTCGGGGAGATGCCCCTCCTCCCAGTCCTCATCCTCCTTGCCGGGACGCCGGTGCAGCAACCACAACACTGCCATCACCAGCAAAAACGGTATCAACACCAGTACGCCGACGCGCACCTTGCTGCTGTCAAAACCGCAGCCGGATAACAGCAAAACAGGGAAAAGAAAAACATACTGTAAGCGTCGCAACCTTCCCATAACCGATTCAGCTCCTGCTTATACGTTCTGCAAACAGTGCCTGCAGCGCCTCCGCGGTGGCCGGATGCAGCGCCATCTCATCCAACCGCGACAGCTCGACCCAGGCTACCGCATCGGCATCGTCCGCGGCCTTCGCCTCGCCCCCAAGGTAGCGGGCAAAGAAGTCGAGCACCACATAGTGGTACTGCAGTGCCTGATGCTCATCACGCTGCAGGTATTCAAAGTGCCACGCCAGCTCACCGGCCTCGATGCGAATCCCGGTCTCCTCCAGGATCTCACGTTCCGCCGCGGCGCGCAGCGTCTCCCCTGCGGCGACACGGCCACCGGGGATGGCCCATAGTCCTCGCCCGGGCTCGCGACC
>OBLN01000413.1_pt1 | contig 15535 bp, 15 predicted proteins | sample 1519301 | NCBI WGS metagenome assembly OBLN01 (sample SAMEA2452533, study PRJEB22499) | sediment metagenome | reverse complement strand
GTATCGGGTATTTTCATATATATAGTCTACTCCTGATTTAATAATACAAATCCGCACACATAAAACACCAGGAAGGAAAAACAGGCGGAAACCTGAACCTTTCCTTTCACTGAAAGTTCTAAAAAAGCGGGAAGAAATAATTATCTGCTGATGTGTTGAATATCTTCATACTTTATATAATATAGACAAAGGATCCTATTTCAAATATATTTTAACATGCTTTTTATAAACAGTCTCAATATCGGAATAAAAAATTCCGAAAAAAACATACATATTTTACGTGATGTTTCCCTTAATATTCAAAAAGGCGAAATACTTGGAATCGGCGGAGAGTCCGGTTCGGGAAAAACCATTCTCGCCAAAACAGTGCTGGGACTCCTCAGCCTTCCGGTTCAGAAAGTTTCCGGAGAAATAGTTTTTGAAGGCAAAAAACTGGAAACAGAAAAAGATTTCCGCTCCGTCCGGGGTAAAAATATATCCATGATTTTCCAAAATCCCACAGCATCTCTCAATCCTGTGATGAAAATCGGCACGCAGATTATTGAAGCGATACGTGCTGCCGATAAAAAAATCTCAAAATCAGATGCCCGCAAAAAAGCCGAACAGCTTCTGAAAGAGGTCGAGATTGATTATCCGGCTGAAAGACTTGAGAGTTATCCGCATCAGCTTTCCGGCGGTATGAACCAGAGGGTGATGATCGCCCTAGCCCTCGCCAGCGACCCCGAACTCCTCATAGCTGACGAACCCACCACAGCGCTTGATGTAACCATACAGAAGCAGATTGTTGAACTGCTCCTCAAACTGAACAAAGAGAAGCACCTCTCTATTATATTCATCACCCATGATCTTTCTCTGATGCAGGTAATCTCCCATCGGTGCATTATCCTCTATGCAGGGGAGATAATGGAAAAAACTGACGGAAAGGCTCTGCGTGAAAACAAAATACGCCACCCCTATACATACAGCCTGAAAAAATGTCTGCCCGTACTGGATGAGAAAAAAGAGACTCTCTACTCAATTCCGGGGGTCATTGAAAAAAATACAGACGAATATGATAACTCGTGCGTTTTTCATAAACGCTGCTTCAACAAAATTGATAAATGCACAGCGGAGAAACCGAAGCTAACGGCTGACAAACCTTTTGCCTGCCATAATCCGCTCTGATTCATACTGCGATACTTTTCCACCTGCCCCGCATAAACACACGGACAAGAAGTCCCGCCCTCACTGCGCTTTCCAAAGCCGCTACAAGATAAATCCAGAAGAGTGAAATGCCCATCCACACCATAACAACGGCCGGAAGAACACGCAGAAGCCATATGCAGACAGTATTCACCACAAATGTGGTTCTCGTATCCCCTGCCCCTCTCAAGGCTCCGCTCATAACAAAAAATATACCCAGAGGAATCTGGCTCAAGCCCATTATACGAAGATATTCCGCTGCATGTTCCACAGTCGCAGCATCCGAAGTAAAAACCCTTGCCAGCGGGACAGGAAAAAAGAACATAGCCAGCCCCACAGTTCCCATGAATGCACATGCGGCAACAGTTGCTGCCAAAGCATCCTTCTCCGCCTCTTCAGGGCTGCCGGCTCCGAGATGTTTTCCGGTCAGCGCCATAGTCGCAACTATAAAACCTACCCCCGGCATAAAGGCTATTCCCTCAACACGCATACCGATCTGGTATCCGGCGAGAGCTTCTGTTCCGTACCTCGCAACCAGAGCCGAAAGCACAATGTACGTGGGAAAGGTCATCATTCTTTCCATCCATGTGGGAAAACCGACCTTGAGGGCTCTCCGGAGAAGATCGGCAGAAAAACGTGTCACAAAATGGATCTCTTTTTTGATGAAGCATATATAGATGTATATAAAAAATTCAAGAAGCCTTGTGAAAGCGGTTGCGTAAGCCACACCGGCTACACCGAGAGCGGGGAAACCCCATGCGCCTAATATCAGCACATAGTCAAGCACCAGATTCACAACATTACCGAACACGCCTATATAAAAGGGTATTTTTGTTTTCCCGTATGCGTTAAGACTGCTGTAAAGCACACCTTGGGCAAAAAGAATGGGGATGGTGAAGGCATAAATTTTCATATATACTGAGCCTATCTCTTCTATTTCTCCGCTCATGCCGAGGATATGAAACAGAATGTGAGACTTAAAGTAGCCCACAAGAAGCAGCGGAACAGAAAATGCAACGGCGAACAGGAACATATTATAGCTCACAAGCCCTGCCTTTTCAGGCTCCTTTGCACCGAAAAAACGTGATACAAGGGCATTAGTGCCCACATAAAACAGCGACATGAAGGCATACAGCATGCCTGCATACTGCATGCTTACGCCCACAGCGGCAACACTAAGAGCCGAAATACGCCCCACAAAAAGCATATCAACAAGCCCCTGAACCATACCGAGGAGATTATACATAGCGGCGGGAAAGGATATTTTGAGAACAGTCCATATCCTTTTACCAAAAGAAAAATCCGACAAAAAAGCACCTTTTTTCTGTAAACAATTGTAAAAAACAGTATAAACCAAAAACAGAAGCTTGAAAAAGGGAAAAAAAATATTTAGAATAATATCGAAATGAAATTATGTTATAAATTACAAATGTTCATAAAAACAAAAACACCAAACCGGTGAAAAATGATAGCGAAACTCTTCGGCAAAAAGAATGTTGAAAATAAACCGAAAGACCCCATAGCCATCTATGTAAACAAGATGTGCGAGGCTGCGAAAAAGCACAATGTAATGACCGAAAAAATTGAGGATGCGGTGTTCTCTGTTGTGGATACAGAGACCACAGGGCTTGATCTCTCCAAGGCAAGGGTTATTAACATAGCCGCTGTCAAGGTACAGAATTTTAAAATCATCGATTTTTACAACACGTTTATTAATCCTGAAATGATCATTCCGCCGGAATCTATAAAATGGCACAACATCACCGATGAAATGGTTAAGGACAAACCGAAAGTTGAAGAGATTCTGCCCGATTTCATGAAGTTTGTCGGTACATCAGTTATAGTGGGTCATCACATAAATTTCGATATAAAGATGATAAATAAAGAGCTTAACGGCTGTTTCGGGTGCCAGCTGCACAACCAGTGGCTTGATACTATGCTGATCTATTCCCGTGCGATTATCAAGAAAGAGGATCACCTCACCCTTGATCATCTGTTTGATGTTTATAATGTGAAATGTAACGGCAGACACACAGCACTGGGGGATGCCCTCGCCACGGCAGAGGTGTTCACCAAAATGGTTTTTCAGGCAAATGAACACTACAGCACAATCCGTGAGCTTGTGGACTGTCAGAAAAGCCTGCTGACATAAACGAAAATCCGGTTTATTAAAGGCTGTTTTCCTGCTATAAAAACAATATGGAATCAGTTATACCTTTCAAAAAAGAACTCATAGGCAGTGTTGTTGCCAATTATCTTAAATTTTTCATGCACATATCACCTCATCCCGGTGTGGTTATCGGCAGGCGTGGTTTTGTTGACGAGGAAAAAACACGGGGAATAGTCCTTGTGTTCGGATCGCAGTCATACCGTGATTTCAGGATGGAGGACAGCTTCATCTCCGTTACAATGAAGTTTTCCGGCAGATGGGAAGAAGTCTTTATCCCTTATGAAGCCATAGCAGCAGTTTTTAACGATCCTGTTACCCCTGAGTTTATAGTTAATTTCCGCATTCAGGAGAAAAAAACCGAACAGCCGAAAGCCGAAATTGAAACTCAGCAGGAAGGCAAAATAATCAGGCACGACTTCGGAAAAAAGAAATAAACAGCCTTCAGTAACCGCCGCTGATAACCATAAAAGCGGCAAAAGCGATAACCGCAGGCCAAATCAGCCCTGCCACATAAGCCACAATGACCGAAGGCAGCCAGCCAATTCCACCGCCCAGAAGCAGACCGTAGTTCTTTACACAGTACACGTACGCAATTACAAAAACCACACCCCATGTCAGATAAAGCCCGAAACGATATAAATTGCTTCCAAAGCCCATGCTCCGCTCCTATGTTCATTATAAGAAATAAGCAGTTCAGATTAATCAACTAAAGGATCTACATTTTCAAGAATATCAAATTTATATTCATAAAACAATACAAATTTCTGAAATACTTGACATTTTCCATAAAATAGATTAGCGGATGTTCATTTGAAATAAACAGATCAGGATAGTGGAATTTTTTAACAGAGCATTCTGAAAGGACTGGGACTTAAAGAGAGAAAAACAATTTCAGTCCTTGTTTTTTTCGTTCATTTTTCTGACACAGGCATGAAGAAGTTCAAGGAGCAGATCCTTATGAACCGGCTTAACCATAATATAATCGGCACCGTCAAGATTTTTTCCCTGATCGGGAAAAGCCGTTACGATAACAATCGGCACTTCTTTGTCATGCTCACGTATGGAAGCTATCATTTCAGCGCCGTCCATAACAGGCATGGCGAGATCAGCCACAACAAGGTCAGGGCGTTTTTCCATGAAAACATCAAGTCCTTCCTGCCCGTTGGCTGCCATGTAAACCTCTGCTGTTCTTCTGCGGATGATGTTTACGATGGAAAGTCTGGCTATTTCGTCATCCTCAACGCAAAGAACACGCAGTTTGCTTAAATCTGTCGAAGCCACGCCTCACCCCATGAAAATTACTATCAATAACATAGTGTTTCCCTAGAGGATATTGCGTGAGGAGTTTATAGTCAAGAGATAAAAAAAACCGGAAAGGCTTTCACCCTTCCGGCTTTGAGATTATTTTTTTAATTATGCGAGCATTCCAACAAACTCGTCCGCTTCTTTTACGGGGCTGAGTTTGAACTGTTCAACAATGAAGTTAGCCACTGTCGGCGAGAGGAACGCAGGCAAGCTCGGTCCGAGATGGATGTTTTTCACACCGAGGTAAAGCAGCGCAAGAAGAACTGTAACCGCTTTCTGCTCATACCATGCCACATCATAATAGATGGGAAGTTTATTAACATCATCAAGTCCGAAAGCTTCTTTCAGTTTGAGAGCAATGACAGCGAGAGAGTAAGAGTCGTTACACTGACCGGCGTCAAGCACTCTGGGGATTCCGCCTATTGTACCGAGGTTGAGCTTGTTATAACGGTATTTAGCGCATCCCGCTGTGAGGATGATGTATCCTTCGGGGAGCTTTTCAGCAACTTCTGTGTAGTGCGAGCGGGTTTTGTGCCTTCCGTCGCAGCCGGCCATAACAACAAAGCCTTTTACAGCGCCGGATTTAACAGCTTCAATAACCTTATCGGCAATGGAAAGAACTGTTCCGTGAGCAAAACCGCCTACAATCTTACCTGTTTCAAGTTCCACGGGAGCAGCGCATTTTTTAGCAAGAGCGATAATTTCAGAGAAATCTTTTTTGCCGCCCTTCGCCCTGTCGCCGATGTGCTTAACACCGGGATAACCGGCCATGCCTGTGGTGAAAATTCTGTCTTTGTAGGAATCTTTCACAGGTACAATACAGTTTGTTGTCATAAGGATAGGTCCGTTGAATGTTTCAAATTCCTTATCCTGATGCCACCAGGAGCCGCCGTAGTTTCCGGCAAAATGGGTATATTTCTTGAATGCCGGATAGTAATGACCGGGAAGCATTTCGCTGTGAGTGTAAACATCAATTCCTGTTCCTTCTGTCTGCTCAAGGAGTTCCTGAAGGTCTTTAAGATCGTGTCCGGAAATGAGGATACCGGGGTTTTTACCAACGCCGATGTTAACCTCTGTGGGTTCGGGGCTGCCATAAGTAGTCGTGTTGGCCTTATCAAGGAGAGCCATGGTGGTTACAGCAATTTCGCCTGTTTTCATAACAAGTGCTATAAGCTGTTCCATGCTCATATCTTTCACTGTGGCAGCGAGAGCTTCCTTAGCGAAAGAATAGATAGCGTCATCCTCATAACCAAGAACCGCCGCATGCTCCGCATAAGCAGCTATACCTTTCAGACCGTAGGTAATAAGCTCTTTCAGCGAGCGGATATCCTCATTTGTTTCAAGGAGAATGCCCACGGATGATGCTTTCGCCTGAAGATCCTCATCATTTGCGGGTTTCCATGTCACACAGTCAGGCATATGAGCGGGCACAGCCGCTTTTGCCTTTACGGATTCTCTTATATTCAAAGCCTCTTTCACAAGAGATGTCAGCTTGTCATTATCAAAGTTAGCATTTGTGATTGTGGCGAAAAGTGCCTTGATTGTGAAAAAACCTGCTTCCTTCTCATAAACTCCGGCAGGAGCGCACTCACCTGCAAAAGCTATCCCCTTAAGGACGTAAAGAAGAAGATCCTGAAGCTGGGCGGTATCAGCCTGTTTACCGCAAACCCCTTTTACCGTACAGCCTGTGTTTTTTGCCGTTTCCTGGCACTGCATACAAAACATACTCATTAAATTGTCCTCCTGTCTTTTTTTTTCTGATGAAGTTATGATATAAGAATACCAAGTAAATGATTTGATATGGATCAAGAATGGATAAAAAAACTGCGATTAAAAAATTTCTTACGGCTTTTTTCGGTGATGACAGTGTTCACGATGTCATAGACAGAATTTCAAAGGTCAGAACTCTGGACAAAGGCGGAATTCTCTTTATGGAAGGTCAGACAGGAAGATACATCTACTTTCTGCTGGAAGGGAAGATAAAGCTCTATAAAACCAACAGTGAAGGCAAAGAGGCAATAGTACACTTTGTTGTTGAAAATGAGATGTTTGCTGAAATAATTCTTCAGCTTGAGTGCTGCTATCCTGTCACCTCTGAGGCAATGGAGAACTGTATTCTTCTGGAGATGGATGCGGCGGAACTTTTCAGACAGATCGAAAAAACACCCAAAGTTGCCATGGCCATAATAGCCTTGCTTGCCAGACGAATAAAATATTTTGTAAATATGATTGAAAACCTCACACTTAAAGATGTGCGGGGCAGATTTCTGCATTATCTGGGAACAATACAGCATAAAGGTAAAAACACAGCCACTCTTCCCGTCCCAAAAGGCGAGCTGGCTCTTCTTCTGGGTACAACACCGGAAACTTTCTCACGGCTTCTTAAAAAACTTGCTGAGGAAGAGGTGATAACCTATGAAGGCAAAAAAATAACATTTCTCAAAGAACTTGAGTAATCAGTAACAGTCTTAAGTCTGATTTTAATATTACAGGTGTAATAAATATGTATTATCTTCTTTTCCTAGCATCTGCCGCTGCGGTGATATTCGCCGGTAAAAAAATGTCGGTAAGCGGCGATGTGATAGCCGAAAAAACCGGACTGGGGCACAGTTTCATCGGGCTCACGCTCATTGCCGCCTCCACAAGCCTGCCGGAAGTTATATCCTCTGTCGGCGCTGTGACAATTGTTGACAACCCGGATCTGGCATTCGGTAATGTTTACGGCTCAAATATGTTTAACATGCTGGTAATATTCATAATGGATGCCATGTACCGGAAAGGCAGCATCCTTGCTCATGCCAGCAAATCCAATGTTACAACAGGTCTTTATGTAATAATTCTTACCATGATAAGCGGAGTTGGACTTTTTGTTCCTATGCCCTCTTTCGGGTGGCTGAATATTACAAGCATAGCCATATTCGCAGTTTATCTCCTCTCAATGTACACTGCGTTTATACATAAGGACGAACTTTCAGCAGACCTTGAAGAGGAAAATATAAACGGAACCAGCCTGTCCTCTGCTTTTCTGTCATTCGCAATATCAGCAGCAATTATAGTTGCCGCAGGGCTTGCACTCAGCAAATCCGCAGACTTTATAGCCACAGACACAGGGCTGGGCGGTTCATTTGTGGGCAACTTCATGCTTGCCTTCGTTACATCTCTTCCCGAACTGGCAGTGTGCATAGCGGCTGTGAAAATAGGCTCTGTCAATATGGCAGTTGGCAACCTCATTGGCTCTAATATTTTTAATATAACAGTAATCGGGATATGTGACCTTTTTTACCTCAAAGGCGATGTTTACAGCTCCGTCAGCAGAATCAACACTGTTGCCGTTCTGATTACATCCATAGTGGTGGCTCTTGTTCTTCTTGGTATTGAGCTTGATAAAACAGCAAAAAAACACAGGAGAATCTCCGTTGTGTCATGGTGCATAGCGGCGCTTTACACTGTTTATATGCTTTATATTTATTTTGCATCATAGGTTCATAAGGACATTGAGTTTACAAAAGCTTCACCGACACTTATAATTCTTAATAAAATGGTATGATATGTGGAAATATAAAACAGAAAAAGAAAATACGGCGGTAATCACACCGCCTAAATCCATCAACTACGATACTCTGGAGGATTTCCGCAAGCTGATCAAAAAGCTTACGGAATCAGGCTGCGTCAATGCTGTCATAAATATGAAAAATGCTATATATATAGACTCCAGCGGTCTTGGAACACTCGTCAAGGCAGCTGCTGACCTGAAAAATGCCGGCGGAAACCTTAAACTTGCCGATGTCAGCCAAGGTATTATGGATATACTCAAAATAACAAGCCTGCATAAGGTACTGAAAGTTTACGAGGATACGGAGACCGCACTTAAAAATTATGAGTGAGGGAAAAAAATTAAGGCCGGGCAATGCTGAAATTCAAAAACCTATCAGAACAGATATTCTTATCGGCTTTTATAGCTGCCGTTATAACTGTGATTACGGTAGGTCTTCTCTGGCTTATGGATATCAACACCAAGTTAAGCGAGGAAACAGCAGACCTTAAAACTGCCCAGATTAACAGCAGAAAAGAGCTTATCAAGTCACAAGTTGATGAAATAAGAACCTTCATTGATTATGAAAAAGTGCGTACAGAAAAAGAGATCGCCAGCGTTATTTCAAATGAGCTTAACAGTATTGTTTATCTAATCAGTGAGCTGGCAGAATACGAAACAAAAGATAAGCTTGTCTCCTCCGCCCTTTCCTTAGCCTCCGGATTTAATACAAAAATCTTCATAATCGATGCAGAAGGTACTATTCTTGCCCATTCATCAATGCCTGAGCTGGCTGGAAAACATGTATCATCTTTTGAAGATGCAGATAAAAGACGCCCTTATTACATTCTTTTTAATGATGCTCAAAAAGGTTTCAGAGCCAACATCCGTTTCAATAATAACCCTCAGCCGTCAGGAACTTATGAAATAAGTGCTTCTGCGTTTCATGATCAGAATTCCGGTCTCATAATCGGAGTTCAGGCAGACAGAAATATTTTCATTAATATAATGAGGAATAACATATTCCGCACCCTTGCCTCCAGAAAACTAAGCAAAGGCGGTTATCTTATCGTAACCGATTTTAACGGCTACCTTCATGCAAACTTCGGCACATATTACGACCCTCCGCTGTATTTTGAAAAATTTCAGGATTCCACGGGAGCATACCCTTATCTGGGTATAAAAGAGATTCTTGAAAAGGAAGATACCACATTCTACTCCTACCTTTACCCTAAGCATAAAGGCGGCAAACCCCTTCAAAAGGTATCTTACTTCGCAGCAGACAGAGAGCTGAATGCGATCTATGGAACGGGTCTTTACATCGACGATATTGAAGCAGTATTTGAAGCGGAAAAAGCAATAAGAGTTCAAAGAACAAAAGATAGCATTATAAAGACAGTCAGTGTTCTTTTTATAACTCTTTTAATAATAGCAATCATTGCCCGCAGAGTTTCAGAGCAGATAAAGAGAAGTTTCGGCTCATTTATGCTCTTTTTTGAAAGAGGCAGGGATGAAAATGTCAAAATAGAGCAGGACGAGCTGTTTTTCAACGAATTCAAGATACTGGCAGAATACGCAAACAGAATGATTGAAGAGCGGGTAGAGTTTGAAAAAACTCTTGAGGAAAAACATCTTGCTCTCCAGAAAGAAACAACGGAAAAGCAAGAGTCTGAAAAACGTTTTAAAACCGTTATTTCCGTTATGCGGGAAGGTGTACTGATTCAGGACGGAACAGGACGCATAATAAGCATAAACGCCAGCCTCCGTCAGATGTTCGGAATAGGCGATACAGGCATAATAGGGCGAACTCTCGAATCACTCGGTCTGAAATTCATGGATGAAGATAACGTAATAGCAGGAAGTTTCTGCCCGCCCATAGCCGAATGCAGGAAAAATGGAAAACCTTCTGTTGACAGCATCATAGGGCTTCATAAACCGGATGGAAGCTCAAGCTGGTTCATCGTCAATGTTATGCCTCTCTTCACAGACAACGGCGACAAGGTCGACAAAACCGCAGCAACCTTCAGCGATATAACAACAAGAAAAGAGCTTAATGACGAGCTTGTAAAAACCAGAGCAAGTCTGGAAAATGCTCAGACAATTTCAAATATTGGCAACTGGGAGTGGAGTCCGGATACGGGTAATCTCTGGCTTTCAAAAATGTTTTACACCATTCACGGAATAAAAGAGGGGCAAATACTCGACCTTGATACTTTTCTGGCGATAACACACGAAAATGACAGGGATAGAATCAGGAAACTTCTTCAGGATCTTGCCAGAAAAGACATCCCCTTTGAGACGGAATACAAGGTTGTAAGTGAAAGCGGTCAGGAAAAGTGGGTGTATGCCAAAGCTGTTACATCAGTCCTTAATAACGGCGAGAAAGTAATAACGGGAACCATTCAGGACATAACCGCAATGCGTAAAGCCCAGCAGGAGCTTAAACAGGCGTATGCCAAACTTAATGAATACGTCGAAATAATAGACGAAAACGTAATAATATCTGAAACGGACAAAAAAGGATTTATAACATCCGTCAGTGAAGCCTTCTGCCGCATATCAGGCTACAGTAAGGAAGAACTGCTGGGGAAAAAACATAACGACCTGAAATATGACCGCAATGATCCCCCGACTGCCGATGATATACGCTTTATTGTACTTACCGGAGAAAAATGGGTGGGAGAAGTGCGGAATAAACGCAAAAACGGCGAGCTTTACTGGGTAAAAGCAACAGTCTCACCTAAGTTTGATGCAAACGGCAAGCCAGTAGGCATGCTTTCTATCAGGCAGGATATTACCGACAGAAAAAAGGTTGAGGAGCTTTCACTCACCGACGAACTGACCGGACTGAACAACAGAAGATCTTTCAATGCGGTTCTTAACTCTGAACTGAAAAGAGTCCGCAGAGACAGTAAATACCTTACCTTTGTCCTGATAGACGTTGACAAGTTTAAAGAGTTTAACGACACATACGGACATACCCAGGGGGATATGGTGCTGAAGAGCGTATCCCACTGCATGAAAAGCTTTATGCTGAGAAGCTCAGACTACAGCTTTCGGCTGGGGGGAGAGGAATTCGGACTCCTTTTCAGCGGGCTGGATACAGAAAAAAGTAAAGCGTTTCTTGAAAAAATACGTTCAGCGATAGAAAACCTCATGATCGAACATAAAGGCAACACAGCCTCAAAGTTCGTGACCGCATCTTTCGGTGGAATCTGCATAAACCTTTCCAAGTACACAAAAACAGATATCGATACCCTGTACAAAGCGGCTGATGAAGAGCTTTACAAAGCCAAAGATGCAGGCAGAAACTGTATTTTTCTGAAAACAGCAGACTGATCCTGCTCAAAATTTTCCTGTTTGTTATCCTCGCTGAAATAGGCTAAACTGTTATTAAATATATTATTGAAGGTGCAGCTATGAATGAGTTTCTCCCATTGTTCCTTTCTCTTGCTCTGGGTCTTCTCATCGGACTTGAAAGAGGCTGGAGGGAGATAATAGACGGCGAAGCCTCACCCTTTTTCGGGCTCCGCACCTTCGGTCTCATTGGTCTTCTCGGCGGGATAATCGGCTTCATCAGCCATACATACGATAATATGATGATAATAGCCATTGCCTTTGCCGCTGTAACTGTTCTGCTTACTGCAGTTCACGTCAGTGACTGCGGACGTCCTCACGGTGTGGGTATTACAACCGTGGTCGCAGCCGCCATCACCTTCTGTTTGGGTGTTCTCTCCACTATAGGCTTCATGAGCATAGCCTCATCCATAGCAGTGGTAACGGCGGTGATATTAAGCATGAAACCCATAGTTTATCAGTGGGTCAGAAAGCTCGAAGCAAAAGAAATTTACGCAGTTCTCAAGCTTCTTCTCATATCTGTCGTCCTCCTGCCTGTCCTCCCGAACAAAGGATTTGGTCCTTACAGTGCGCTTAATCCATACGAAGTGTGGTGGTTTGTGGTGCTTATTACAGGAATGTCTTTTGCGGGATACTTCGCCATACGGATAGCAGGAGCAGGCAAAGGAATAATGATAACAGGCATACTCGGCGGTCTGGTATCGTCCACTGCCCTCACCCTTTCATTCTCAAGGCTTGGCAAGCATTCACAGCTCAAAAGAATTTTCTCCGCAGGAATACTGGTGGCGTGCGGAACAATGTTTCCCCGTATGATTATCGAAGTTTCCGTTGTGAACAAGGAACTTCTTAAGCTTGTGGCTATTCCGCTCTCAGTGAGCGGGATTACTGTGTATGCCGGAATGCTTTTTTTCTGGCTGACAAGGGCAAAAGACAGGGAAGTCAAGGCGGATATGCCGCCTTTGAGCAACCCTTTTCAGATAAAACCTGCGCTGAAATTTGCCGCCCTTATTTCTGTGATACTTCTGTTTTCACAATTTATAAAGGAATCATTCGGCGATGCCGGAATAATAATACTGGCATTTTTTTCAGGGCTTACGGATGTAGACGCTATTACGATATCAATGGCACGTTTGGCCCATGAGGGTCTGAGTCACACCACCGCCTCAATGGCTATAATGACTGCGGCTGCCACAAACACCCTGCTGAAAGGTCTTCTTGTTCTTTTCCTTTCCAACAGGCTTATAGGTATAAGGGTTATGTCTGTCTTTGTTATTGCCTTTGTTGCAGGTGCAGTATCGCTATATATAGCAGCCTAGCAGGGGCGTATTTTTTCTCCCTTTTTCAGTCTTTCTGCCAGATCTTCATTTTTCAGAGCGCAAAGAACAGCACGGGTCAGCTCAAGACCTGCGCTGTCCATGCCGTTATTTTTCATAGCGTCTGCAAGGGCGTGAAAGCTCTGTTCATAGGTTTTCTTAATAAGAAGGTTCATTAATATAGGTTTTTCCTCTCCCATTATTCTTGAAGCCAACGCCTCATGGCAGTCCTCCGCGGAAGCAGATGTCACTGCCCTGCACAAAAGCGGGCGGACAGTATAAATTGAGCAGCTTCCGCCCTCATCCAGAAAAATACATTTTTTGCCAAGGAGGCTCCAGTCCTGTTCCTCTGTCCATCTGGTTTCTATCACACGCTCCTCAAGCAAAGGGATCAGTTTTTCGGCTCTGCCCTCTTTTCTCAAATAAGCAGCAATACTAACCGCCTCCGGCAGCAAAACTGTAATAAAAACAACACAGCAATGGGCACACCCTTTCTTACATGCTATAAAATCAAAATTTGTTTTATCTTTATTTTCTAAAATATATGTATCAGAGTCAGTAGTGACTATGCGTGCAATATCTGCCAAACAAGCATCTGAACTAATGCTCTCAATACACTCCCCGACCTTTTTAAGTATCTGTTCATAAACATACATAATAAAACCTCTTCGTTTATCAAACACTGTAATATAATATTAACACACTCTGTCACAAAAAATCAAAAACAAACTCTTGACCGGAAAGTCTAAATGTCTGATCATCATTAAACGCATTAGATTTGTCTTGTTTTAACGGAGGTTGTATGAAGCGGGTTGTCATAATAGGCGGCGGATTTGCGGGACTCAATGCCGCTAAAGGACTGGGTGGAGCGAAAGATATTGAGGTTATCCTCGTGGACAGAGCCAACCATCACCTTTTCCAGCCTTTGCTTTATCAGGTAGCGATGGCAGGGCTGAACCCTGCTGATATAGCTGTTCCGGTGAGAAGCCTCCTCGCTAAATATGAAAATGTCAAGGTAGTGCAGGGAAAAGCACTCTCCATAAGCTCTTCTGAAAAGAAAATAATCACCGATTTCGGTGAACTGAACTATGATTATCTCATAATCAGCTTAGGCGCAAAACACACCTACTTCGGAAACGAGCAGTGGGAACAATTTGCTCCGGGTCTTAAAACACTTGAACAGGCAACGGAGATTCGCAGAAGAGTTCTTTCCGCCTTTGAAAATGCCGAAAAAACTTCTGATAAAAGCCTGCAAAAAAAATATCTCACCTTCGCAGTGGTAGGCGGCGGACCCACAGGTGTTGAACTTGCCGGAGCCATAGGCGAAATGAGCCGCTACACCCTTGCCCGTGACTTCAAAAACATTGATGCCAAACTGACAAGAGTAATCCTTGTTGAAGGCGGAAACCGCATTCTCCCCTCTTTCAGCAAAAAACTTTCAACATGGGCAACAAGAGCCCTCGAACAGCTTGGCGTTCAGGTATGGACAAACAGTATTGTCACAAATATAGACGAAAACGGACTTAACATAGGCAATGAAAGGATAGAGACCACAACCGTGCTTTGGGCTGCCGGAGTAAAAGCAAACTCCATTGATGCAGACTTCACCATAGAAAAAGACAGAATGAACCGTATAGCAGTAACCAGCGACCTGAGCCTTACCGGACACCCGGATATCTTTGCCGCCGGAGACTGTGCCTGTTTTCCGGACGATGAAGGCAAGCCTCTCCCCGGAATAGCTCCGGTTGCCATGCAGCAGGGCAATTACCTTGCAGACGTAATAGAGAGTGATGTGCGGGGAAAGGCTCGCAAGCCTTTTAAGTATAAAGATAAAGGGCAGATGGCAACAATAGGCAGGAGTAAAGCGATAACCGAGTTCGGAATAATGCGCCTCACGGGATTTTCCGCCTGGGTTGCGTGGCTTCTGGTTCACATCTATTATTTAGCAGGATTCAAAAACCGCTTCATTGTAGTCACCCAGTGGGCATGGTCTTACCTGACATTCCGCAGGGGTTCACGGCTTATACTGGAAAAGAAATGGAGATTCTACAACGGGGACGGCTGATCCCCTACCACTTATCCGCCAGGGCGTCTATACGTTCGTGGGCACGCTGAACAGCCTCCTCACACTGACGCTCCAGGCGGTAGAAATCATCTTTTGTGGCATATTTTTCAGATATATGAAGTTTAAGCTCCTGTAGTGCTTCTCTTACTCCGCCTATGCTCCGGTTGAGTTTTGAAAGCACATTCCATACAGGAACAAAAATAAGCATTGTGACAGTGTGGACTATTCCAAGAACCACCGCAATTGTTTCAAGCATCGCCATCCTCCGTATTTATATGCGGATTATAGCTGAATGCGGCAAAAGAGATGTTCCGGCTTGTTATTTAATATAAAAACTCTCTGTTGCTCCTCTGATTACCCCTATGGAGTCATAAAGAGGCTTAATACTCACTGTGCATGGAAGCCTATAGCCGTCCTTGTGCATCATAAAAGCTTCAATTTCTCTGGGTTTTCCGTCTTTAAGGGTCATCTGCATAGGGCATCCGGCTTTGCAGTATTCGTTACCGCAGCTATCGGCATGTCTCAATATATCATCTGCGCATGATCTCCCCACACATTCAGACTTGAGATAACCTGAGATTTTTTCAGCACCCTTGTTCCAATAAAGAATG
>OBLN01000412.1_pt1 | contig 15537 bp, 10 predicted proteins | sample 1519301 | NCBI WGS metagenome assembly OBLN01 (sample SAMEA2452533, study PRJEB22499) | sediment metagenome | reverse complement strand
TTTTTCAAGGCGACGCCCGGAATCGAACCGGGGTACACGGCTTTGCAGGCCGCTGCCTAACCACTCGGCCACGTCGCCATTTAGATAAAAAAAAGAGCGGGTGACCGGGCTCGAACCGGCGACCTCAACCTTGGCAAGGTTGCGCTCTACCAACTGAGCTACACCCGCAACGGGAAGATATATATACCTTTGTGAGTTTGGTTTGTCAATAAGTAGTTTTCATTTTTTTTATTTTTTTTTGTAAGTTATATCAGGATCTTCCTGACTTTTTGAGTGTAGTCTTCAAGACTGCGTATATTCTGCATTACAGCGTCTTTATCCTTCTTTTTTGCTGCGTCTTCTATTGCTTTTGCTGTTTCTGTGATGATAATAAAACCGTAGCTTGCGCCCGTTCCCTTTATGGTATGGGCTATTGCTTCGGTCTTTTCAAAATCCATTATTTCCGCTGCTCTGCGCATTTCTATTATTTCTTCAGCCTTTCGCTCAATATAGGCGGGGACAAGATCCGCAAGATCAGGATCTATGCTTATTCTGAGATCCTCCCCCGATTCGCTGCTGATGGTTCCTGAGAATATATTCATGAAAAATTCTTCCAGATCTTTTTTCTTAAAAGGTTTACTGAAATGACCGTCATACAGATCCTTCGGAAAGTCTGTTTCATCGGGTCTGTTTGCTGAAAAGCTGAAGAGAGGTGTTTTTTCCCCGGTTTTTTTCTGGATCAGGCGTATCTCTTCCGCTGCTTCGTCTCCGCTCATAACAGGCATTCTTCTGTCCATAAGAACAAGGTGATAAGTGTTGTTTTTATATTTATTAAGGGCTTCCTGCCCGTCTTCTGCAAAGGTGATTCTGACAGGAATACTCTTTGCGTATAGTTTGATCAGGTTTCTGTTATCTTCAGAATCTTCTGCAATAAGTACAGAAGGTTTGTCCAGACTTGTTTCTATTGGCTTCGGAGTTTTTTTAATTTCTTCCTCTGCTTCTTCAAATTTTACGGAAAAGAGAAAAGAACTGCCTTTGCCGGGGGTACTTTTTGCATATATCTCTCCGCCCATCATTGTGACAAGCTTTCTGCATATGGCAAGCCCCAGACCGGAGCCGCCGTATTTTCTGGACATGGACTGGTCAGCCTGTGTGAATTCCTCAAATATTTTGCCGATATTTTCGCTGCTGATGCCTATGCCCGTATCACTGACTTCCACATAAAGTTTCCACCCAGTCTCATCCCTGTGTGCATCAGCCTTAACTGTAATACTGCCTGTGTGGGTGAATTTAACTGCGTTTCCGATCAGGTTAGAGAGAATCTGGCGGAGACGGTGCTTGTCTCCTTTAACGCTCTGGGGTACATTTTCATCCATAAACATATACAAATTAAGCCCTTTCTCTGATGCTGCATATGAAAAGAAATCCGCAGTTATATTGAATACCTCGTGAAGATTAAAGCCGGCATTTTCCAGCTCCATTTTGCCGGTGTCAAGTTTGGAGAGATCAAGCAAATCATTCAGTATGCCCATAAGGCTTTCAGCCGCTCCGGCAATGCTGTTCAGCTTGCTGAGTCTGCTTTTGTCGGTTTCATCAGTTTTGAGAACATCCACAAGACCTATTACAACATTCATCGGGGTTCGTATTTCATGACTCATAACAGCCATAAAAGCGGTTTTTGCCCTGCTTGCCTCTTCTGCTGTCTGTTTGGCCTTAATAAGTTCCTGTTCGTTTTTCTTTCTTTCTGTTACGTCTCTTATGACTCCGGTAAAGAATACCTCGCCGTTTAACATTGATGCACTGACAGCCATTTCGATGGGGAATACTGATCCATTTGAGTGTACACCTTCGATGTCCCTTATTATTCCTATTACAGGAGAACGTTTACTGAAGTCAAACTCATCAAGTCTTTTCTGGTGATTGACTGCCGCATCGTAAGGCATGAGAATATTCACACTTTTGCCGAGCAGTTCTTCTTCAGTGTATCCGAACATTTTTTCCGCTGCGTTGTTGAAAACAGTGATACTGCCGTCCTGTTTGATGATTACAATGGCATCAACAACTGTTTCCAGAATAACACGAATTTTAGCTGTTTCCTCCTCAGCCAGCATTTTTGCCTCGCTGAAGTCGTGAAGCAGTTTCTCCTGTTCCGCATGGCTGTCTCTGACTGTCAGGGACATGGTATTAAAGGCATCTGCCACTTTTGAAAGTTCATCGCTGCCTTCCACAGCAACTGTGACCCCAAGCTCACCGGCGGTTATTCGTGCGGAGGCGTCTGCAATTTTGTTGACCTGCATTGTAAGAATATGGGCGAGAATGTAAGAAAAAATGAGTGTGGTGAAAATCTGTATTGCAGCAAGAATAAACATCTCTTTAAGAGTGTTTCTTATAAAGGATGTATATGCGGCAGTTGCAACACCTACTTCAACCCTGCCTATATAATAATCTCCATTATACAGATCCTCATAGGTATCGTAAGAACCGTCAGCGACGCTTCTTACATCTGAATCGGATTCAAATACACTGTGAGCATATTCTGACTTTCCGTTTTGGGCAACAGTTGAACCTATTTCGTTTTTCACACGGGCGTATGTGATGTCATCGTGAGCTGCAAGGCTTTTTGTAAGGCTGTCCAGCAGGGCAAAGTCATTGACGAGTATAGCCTCCTGAGCTGAAGAACCAAGGAGTGTCACCGCTGTTTCGGCACGTACAGTGATCTCTTTTACTCCGTAAGTTTTCAGAAATCCTACGCTGACGTAAAGTGCGGCAACGGTTGTGACTATCTGGATGAAAACCACACCGATGGCTATTTTGAGTTTGAATGACATGGGAATATTGCTTAAAATCATCATTTCTCCGGCAGAATGAAGGATGAAAGGTGAAGTTTTTTCATTGTTTCCGCAGTTTTCTTGTTTTTATGTAAATTTGTCAGTATTTTTTTGAGATACTCTTCTGTTTCGTTGTTTACTCTCTTTGATACGCCCACCACATAAGAAGCGGATTCTTCAGTGGTAAAAACAGCCTTTAGATCTTCCTCAGATTCATAAAATCCTTCCAGAACCGACCCCGCGGGATAAAGCTGTTTCTTTATGCCTATTACCACAGAACTGACAGAGTTAAGGTAAACCGGTTTAAATATTATATCATTATTTTTTAGTATTTCCTGTGTCATAGAGGAAGAAACATATTCATCCGGCGATGCAAAGGCAATATATTTGTTATTCAGATCTTTAATGGAGTTTATTCCGCTGTTTTTGTGGGTGATGACAGTTCCTCTCATTGTCCGGTCGGAGGGAACGGCAATTGCTCTGTAACGGAGCAGGGCTTTCTGGTACTGCTCTCCTGTCATGAAAGCTGCATCATATTTGCCTGACATAAGTCCCGACTCGAAATCCTGCGTTGAGCGCTCGGTTCTGATGATTATTTTCAAGTCCTCATTCTCCGCATAAACAGCAACCGGACCCCATATTTCAAGGGTTTCTGATGCAGAATAAAGCGGAACTATACCCAAAACAATACTTGTTTTATCGGCAAAGGCTATGTTAAAAAAGAGAAAGCACAGTACTGTTATTAATAGCTTCATAAACTGCCTGAAAATATACTTAATGCCGTATTATACATTGTGAAGTGATTTATTGTAAATGCGGCTGACTCGTTTTTATAAGCAGAATAGGACGGAGATTACTGATGGGTATTCCATTATTGTCTGATATTACGATAATATTTCTTTTTGCCGCACTTGCTCTCTTTATAGCAGGAAAACTTAAAATACCTGAAATAATGGGTTACCTGCTCACCGGTGTTCTGGTGGGACCCAACGGGTTTGGTCTGATTCACGGTGTGGAGCAGGTCGACATGATGGCTCAGATAGGCGTTGTTCTCCTTCTGTTTACAATAGGCATAGAGTTTTCTCTTGCGACACTTATTTCTCTGAAACGTCCGGCTATTTTCGGCGGCGGTTTTCAGGTTGCGGGCACTATACTTGTTTTTGCTGTAATAGCTTATATCGCAGGCTATCACATAAACAGCGCAGTTTTCGTGGGGATGATGGCGGCCGTCTCAGGGACTGCGATTATGCTCAAAGTTTTTGCCGCCAGAGGCGAAGTTGACTCCCTTTACGGCAGGATAGCCCTCGCGGTTTCAATCTTTCAGGATATAGCCGTTATACCTATGATGTTCATGGTGCCTGTGCTTGCAGGGGAGGGCGGGGGAATAAGCGAAGTCGGACTTCTGCTTGGCAAGGCTGTTCTTATTGTTGTTTTTGTGTTTTTCGGCGCACGTACAATTGTCCCGAAGATTCTTTACCATGTGGCTTCAACGAGAAACAGAGAGCTTTTTATGATTACGATTGTTCTTCTCTGTCTTGGTGTTGCGTGGTTTACTTCAATGGCGGGGCTTTCACTTGCGCTCGGTGCATTTCTTGCGGGCATAGTGGTCAGTGAATCGGGTTACGGCCAGCAGGCGCTTGGGGATGTTATTCCCTTTAAAGATGTTTTTACCGGATTTTTCTTTGTCTCCATAGGAATGCTGCTTAACCCGTCTGTGGTGATGGCTAATCCTGTCGGAATAATTCTCAGTGTGCTTCTGCTGATTGTTTTCAAGTTCCTTGTCACAGGCTTTGTTGTAAATGTACTCGGCTACCCAATGAGGGTTGCCGTGCTTTCGGGGCTTTCACTGGCGCAGGTCAGCGAGTTTTCATTTATTCTCGGAGCTGCCGGAGCCGCCGCCGGACTCATAGATGCAGACACCTACTCATTCTTAATTGCAGTTACCGTTATATCAATGGCAACAACGCCTTTCCTTATTATGTCAGCTCCGAAGCTGGCGGATGTTCTTTCTGCTCTTCCTCTGCCGTCAAAGCTTCGTTTCGGTTATCTCCATGAGAAAAAGGAAGATGATACAAAAGAGCTTATTGATCATATTATAATCGCCGGATTCGGGCTTAACGGCAGAAATACCGCAAGGGCAGCGAAGGAAACAGGGATAGACTTTGTTGTGATCGAAATGAACCCTGAAACTGTTAAAAAAGAAAAAGAGCTGGGAACTCCTATTTTCTATGGTGATGCCTCACAGCCTGCTGTTTTGGAGCATGGAAGCCTGCACAGTGCGAGGATAGTGGTTGTAACGCTGCCTGACCCTGTTGCGGTGAGAAAGGTTGTGGAGACGGCGAGACGTGAAAATCCCACTGTATATATACTGGCAAGAACAAGATACGTAACTGAAATTAAGCCTCTCAAAGAACTCGGAGCCGATGAGATAATTGTTGAGGAGTATGAAACCGCAATTGAGACTTTTTCCCGTGTTCTGAGGAAGTACCAGATCTCTGCCGAAGAGATAGAGCGCATAGCATCCGGCATACGCTATGAGGTTCATGGCGGTTCAAACGGTTCGGAATCCAGAGCTGCATATAACGAAGGGATCTGCCTCACCGGGATGAACATAAAGAATGTCACTGTTCCCGTGGGTTCACGCATAGCCGGCAGAACACTGCGTGAGCTTGATCTTCGTTTTCGCTACAGCGTTTCGCTTCTTGCTGTGAGAAGAGGGCAGCAGGTGATGGCAAACCCCGGCAGCGGATTTGTTCTGGATGAAAGGGATGAACTTGTCCTCATGGGTGATGATGAAGCAGTACAGAATTTTATGAAGAGTTTCTGATGAATGTTGATAATATACTGATATTTTTAAGCGGTTTTATGATCGGGGGATTTGCCTGCTCACGGCTGGAAGGATATTTGGTCAGCAGGCGTTTTCCTGATGAAAGTGGGCGGGAGGAATACGAGGCTTATATGAGAAAACTCAGCTTTGCAGGTGTTTTTTTTGCCGTATTAGTTGGGGTTGTGTCTTACAGTATTTATCCTCATACGTTCGTTTACGGTCTTTGCGGAGGCTATGCTCTTTTTGCTGCTAAAATAGGTATGTAAAACGCTTATTAAATTTTCCTATATTTTTGTATTATTATTATTTTTTCTGCTTAATCCTGTTTTTATCTGGTAATATATTTTTATATGCGCAAAGGGTATCTTTGCGTCTATTTTTACAAGCTATTCGGGAGAATAATCATGAACGACATGCGGAAGTCATTTTTATGCATTATCTTTTTGTCTGTTTTTCTTATGTTTGCCGCAGTCTCCTGCGGTGACGGAGTGTCAGACAGCGGAGATAAAAATGTAACAGTACGCCTTAAGATGGACGGATTGTTTGAAGAGAGTGGGGTATCGTCCAGAACATCCGTGGGCGGGCATCCTGTTCACAGTCTTTATCTTGACGTTGCGGCATCAGGCTGGTCAGGTCTGAGGCTGAATCTTGCGGAGAATCTTGCTCATGGTGACAGCGAAGTTGAGTTGGAGATCACTGCGGGGAAGATATACAAGTTTACGGTCAGTGCTTATACTTCCGGCAATATGCTGATTTGCAGCGGTTCTGAAAGTGTGATGATTCAGGCTAACTCAGAAGTAAATATCGGGCTTGTATGCGCCCTTCAGATAGATGTTGATTTATCTCCTTCCAAGGTTGAAGGTATAATGAACCTGCTGGATTACCAGAATCTTCCTGCTGTTTATAATGTTATGGGCAGACTCGCCGCAGCAGTGGATGACGGAGTGAACCTCGGAGAGGTTCAGGACGCTGTAGCAGAAGCGGAAGTTTCATCCCATATAGCCGATAAAAGTAAAAATACGCAAAGCTACCGAAATCTGCTTGCCAGTCTTAAGGCTCTTAAGCAAAGCTCTCTTTCGGCATTTAACGCATTTAAAAACATGGTGAACGCTTTTGAAAACACAGCGGAACTGAAAGCTGCGGCAGAGATAATGGAAAGCGTTCTTGACGAAGGGTTAAAACCTGAAATTTCCGTGACTCCTGTTTCAGTTGATTTTGAAAATGTCGAAGTCAGCACTCTTTCCTCCACAGAAACAGTCATGATAACTAATACGGGTAACTTCCGCCTTAATATAAATAGTATAACTGCTTCTCCTCATTACACATTTCAGGTCGATTTAACAGGAGGTTCAGCACCTTGCGGCAGCGGAGCTTTTACCCTTGTTCCGCAGGAAAGCTGCACTGTAACAGTAAAAGCTTTTCCCACTGCAACAGGTGTTACAAACGGAACTCTTGATGTAACGTCATCAGATTCGGCTGTTGCTCCTGCTTCATCCGCACTTAAAGTTAACGGTACCGCATCGGCGTCTCCGGTTATTACGTCAAGCTCATCAAAGCTTGATTTCGGAGCAGTTGCCACAGGCGGATCAATAACAAAAACAATTACACTCACAAATATAAGTACAGCAGCAGCCACTGGCATCACTGCTTCTTTTTCCGGAGCAAACGGTTACACTGAAACAAATACCTGCACCTCGCTTGCGGGCGGTCAGAGCTGCACAATAAGCGTGAGATTCCAGCCTGTTTCATCTGCCGGACAAAGAGATGCTGTTATGACAGTAAGTTCAAACGCAGCAGATGTTGAAGTTGACCTCAAAGGCTACTCTGTTCTTGAAGGCACACTGGCGTCCGAGGTTGTATTTGAAGATACCGGGTTCACGTCACTTACTGAAAAAAGTGTTGCTGTATGCCCCGGAGGCACTGCACATGCTGTGTTCCCCTCAAACGGCAAGCTCACTTACGGTTTTTTTGACGGAACAAAGTGGATGTTAAGTGATATGGGCGTAGTAATGGATGAGTGGGATCTTGCGGTAGTAACCGCCGATTCAGACTGCATGCCCCATATTGCGTACACTTCTGAGCAGACCCTCCACTATGCTCAGAGCAGAACATCCGGCTTCTGGCAGCATTATGAAATAGACACGGCTGTGGTACTCAGGATGAACGGTGCTGTTTCCATAGACTCTGACGGCACTGACATATATATTTCAAGCATAAATGACGGCACTAGTTCTGTTGTTGTTGATAAAACAACGGATTTCGGCGCAAATTTCACCAGAAGGACTGTGGCTACGGCTCTGCCCGGACCTGAAAGCACAATGCTTAAAATTGATTCAGCAGGCTTAATACATGTTGTTTTCAGTGACAGCGATGGTATTCATTACGCCAACAGCGCATCAGACCCGTGGGTCGTTGATGAGGAAATTGCTGACGGCTATAATCCGACAATTGCTTTTTCAGGTACTGAAGTACACGTCATATACAACAATAACGGACTTTATGAAGTTATAGACAGCGGGGCAGGCTGGTCACCGACTCCCATTGAAATTGATGCAATGTACATCGGCGGTTTTTCTGCACTCAGTACAGGTGGCAATATCGAACTCTATTATAAATATACAGAAAGTCCGAAGATTATGAAGAAAACCTATTCCGGTGGATGGTCTGCTCCGGAGGAATTTTATGACAACACCATAAACTTCTTCACCGGCAATAATATGCTTGCCGCTTCCGCTGCATCTAACGGCGATACAGTTATTGTTTATGATAAAAACGCTCTGCTTTCATCAAAAAGCCGCACAAGCGGAGTGTGGGACAACGGTTCAATCCCTGTTGCAATGCTTGTTGGAATAAATTCTAACCTGTCTTTTGATGTTGAATTCAAGCCTGAGGGAACTGAATTTTACGGCGTGATGGGAGATTTTATTTATGACATAAGCGGCGGGCTCTATATGTTTAATCTGGATGACGGCGGTGTTGAATCGGAAGCCCTTGACAGACCCGAAAGCTATATAGTCAGAGGAACAGACATGCTGGTTACTGATTCCGGCAGATCCGTGTGCTATGTATATGAGTTAAACGGCGGTCTCAAACTTGGTTATTATGACGGTGATACCCACATCACTCATGGGGCTTTGGATGATGCATCTTCAAAAACATGCACTCTTGAGAAAGATTCATCCGGCAACATATACGTAGCTTACGGAGACAGCACTGCTAAACCGACATTGCGTAAGGTTGGTGCTGGCATAACAGGCGGTCTTACCGCTGGTGTAAGTGAAACCGGCATGAGCATGAAGTTTGCTGATGGAAAGCTTTATTTTGCCCATTATGATTCAGTTACTGAAAAGTATATGCTGAAATATTTCAGCAATGACACAGGCATTGAAATAGCAAGTGCGTCACCCTATACGAACTATGCTGATATGGCTGTTTCTTCTGCGGGAACACTTGTGTATGCGGCAAATATCTATGACACAATGACTACGGAGTCAACAGTAAAAGTTTTCGAGTGCGAAGCTGATTTATCTTCCTGCTCTGAGGATTACAGCTACACAACTCCTGCAAATAGTTCCGCACTGGCTGTCTCTCTTACGGTTGACAGCGATGACAATGTTTATGTCGGAGTAATTGAGAGTCAGTCAAAGGTTACCCTGCTTAAAGGTGTTCTGGGTGATGCCTACAGCGTGGAAACAATTGAAGATTTTGATGATGCTTCTTCCGGCACATATAATGGAATGAAAGTTATAACTGATCCTGTTACAAAGCTTGTTTCCGTGTTCTATCGCAATGGGGATAAGCTTATCCACACAACAGAAAGCCTTATCCCTGTTTTGGGTCTTTCCCATGTTTATAAAAACTTCGGTGAGGTTTATTTCGGTATGAATTCTCCTGAGTTTATTGTAACCGTTTCAAACAACGGCACACAGGTTATGGAAGTTGAGGATATCCGCCTTGATTACGGAGATAACTTTATTCTGCTAACCGATTACGGAACAGGAGCATGCCCTGATGATGATTTTACGCTTTATCCTGAAAGTGAATGCACCGTTAAGGTGAAATTCCGTCCGTACGGCGAAGGGGCTCTGGGTGACAGGCTGATCGTTGAAACAGACAGGAGTACGAAGATGACAAATCTTTTCGGAATCGGAAAGATGAATTGATAAAAAACAGAGGCTTCCCGCAGAAAGGGAAGCCTCTTTTCGTTAAATGGCAATGCTTTTATAAAGCTCTATCACTTCATTATTATTCAGATAACGTTTTTTGCTGCCGCTGATTTTTTTAGCCGCTTCAAGCAGGTTCTTAACAGTATCCGGAGTGTACTCCAGACCGTGCGCCTGAAGAATGTATTCCAGAATGCCTCTGCCTGAGTGTTTACCGACCACAAGCTTTCTCTCCATTCCCAGTTCTGCCGGGTCAAAAGCTTCATAGTTATTGGGGTTTTTCAGTATTCCATCTGTATGGATGCCTGATTCATGGGTAAACATCAGCTCTCCGATGACAGGTCTGTAAGGTTCTATTGCTCTGCCTGATGCTTTTGATACGTATTCACTGAGGCTTTTTATACATGAATGGTCAAAACCGTCTTCAAGTCTGTAGACATGTCTGGATGCCATGACAATTTCTTCCAGAGGCGCATTTCCTGCTCTTTCACCCAAGCCTATCACGGTGGTGTTAACGTGAGTTGCTCCAGCTCTTATGGCAGCGAGTGAGTTAGCTGTGGCGAGTCCGAAATCATTGTGAGCATGGATTTCAACATCTATTCCTGTTTCATCTATTATTCTTTTCACTGTTTCATATGTGGAAAAGGGGTCGAGTATGCCCACTGTGTCGCAGTAGCGAAATCGTGCGCCGCCATGTTCTTTAACAATCTTTGCGTATTCTGTGACAAAGCTTATATCAGCTCTGGAGGCATCTTCACCGCCGACGGAAACATAAAGGTTTTTAGAGGCACAGAAATCCATCACCCGCTTTATCTGGTCTTTCACCCATGTGCGGTCTTTGTTAAGCTTGGTTTTTATCTGTATATCGGAGAGCGGCAGAGAAATTTCCACAGAATCCGCTCCGGCATTAATTGATGCCTGAACATCGCTGATCAGTGCCCTGTTCCATGCAATGATTCTTGCACTGAGCCCAAGGTCTACTATTTTTGAGAAGACACGGCTTTCCTCTTCTCCCATAACAGGGATTCCCGCCTCGATCTCCTGAACGCCTATTTTATCCAGCCCTCTGGCTATTTCCAGTTTCTCTGCAAGTGAGAAGCTGACCCCCGGCGTCTGCTCTCCGTCACGGAGGGTTGTATCGTCTATTATGTAATTCTTCATATTTATGCCTCCCAAAAACGGATTTAAATTTAATAATCCACCTGCAAAACCCGTGCCATATGGGTTGTTTTGCTATAATTCTTATTTATAAGTTATTTATATGATTTACTGACATTGTCGTAACACTTACAAAAAACAGTCATTGTAAGGTTTCGGACAAACTGACAATTTTATAAGTTACTGATAAATAAGAATGTGTTGTTTGGCAGGCTTTTTGCATATGTTGAGCCATAAGGAGAGTGCGTTATGGACAGAGAAACAATAAAGCAGAAAGTAGAGAAACACCCCTGTTATTGTGCCGGCGCGCACATGAAATATTCACGCATACATCTTCCTGTTGCCCCTGCCTGTAATATTCAGTGTAATTACTGCAACCGTAAATTTGACTGCAGCAATGAGTCACGCCCCGGGGTCACCAGTGATGTTCTCACCCCTGAGCAGGCGCTTGAAAAAACAATCTCCGCTTATCATGCTGTTGAAAACTTAAGTGTAGCCGGAATAGCAGGTCCCGGTGATGCCCTTGCCAATCCGGAGGAAACATTCGGAACATTCAGACTTATTAAGGAGTTTAATCCCGAAATTAAGCTCTGTCTCAGCCGCTTATCACGCTGTTGAAAACTTAAGTGTGGCTGGAATAGCAGGTCCCGGCGATGCCCTTGCCAACCCTGAGGAAACATTCGGAACATTCAGACTGATAAAGGAATTTAACCCTGAAATTAAGCTCTGTCTCAGCACAAACGGTCTGGCATTGCCTCAGTATGTTGATGAAATTGTTGAGCTTGGCATAGAGCATGTCACGGTGACGATGAATGCGGTTGATCCTGAAATTGCAGTAAAAATATATGACAATGTGGGCGGAGAAAAGGGTATTGAGGCTGTCAAGAAGCTCATAGGCAATCAGATACTCGGTATCCGCATGCTTGTGGCAGAGAATGTGATAGTGAAGATCAACTCTGTTCTCATACCCGGAGTAAATGACGAACACATAGCCGAAGTGGCTAAAACAATAAAGGAATTGGGTGCTTACATTCATAATGTAATCCCTCTTATGTCCAAAAAGGAATACGGAACAAAATTCGCTGAGATGGAAGTTCCCGAACCGGACTGCGCAATGCTCGCCAAGGTCAGAAATGACTGTGAGGATGCAATGGGCAGTTCAGAAAATATAATGAGCCACTGCCGCCAGTGCCGGGCGGATGCTGTGGGTAAACTGGGCAGTGTTTCAAAGGTGGGTGATCTCTCCCTTGATGAACACTCAAGGACGCACAGCGGCGCTGTTTTCGGCAAACTGAACGAACTCGCCGAAGCGGATGTGAGAAAAGGAATCGGTGAAATGAAAGACTTCCTCAATGGGCGCACTGTGAGAGTTGCTGTTGCCTCATCCACCGGAAGATATCTTGATTCAAACTTCGGTAAAGCAGGCAGGTTTGAGATATTCAGCTTCTCCGAAAACGGCTACGCACACGAACGCAGCTTTGATTTGGCTGCGGAGATTGCTGCTTCTCCGGAAAACAGGCTTGATGCCAGAACCCATGCTATGATAGCCGGGCTCGGTGGGTGTCATGCGGTGGTTTACCGCAGAATAGGCAACAGCGCAGCGGATGAGATGAAAAACTTAGGCATGACCCCTGTGGTGGGTACAGCGTATAATACATGTCTGAAAGAGGCATGGAAAGCGGCGGCCGATATTCTGGCTGTCGAAAAAGCTGAGGTGAACAAATGATAGCGGCTCCAAGATTGACAAACAGAGATTTCAACGGTCAGCTCATAAAAGGGACAGTCCTTGAGGTAGATTCAGGGCTTATCAACGCATCAGTGATGATCCAGTCCGGCAAACGCACCATAAGCATTATGATGTCTGCGGCGGAACTAGTTAAAGCAGGTATAGCTGTGAACAGCACTGTTTTCTGCCTGATGAGCGGAAAGGATATAACAATAATAACTGATATAAAAGAATATATGACAAGCCTTCAGAAGAAGAATCCGAATCTGGAGACTTATCTTGTAAAATAGATTTGATGAGTTCTGTGCGGTATGCTCGCTTTCCGTACAGGATAGAAAGCTAACACCTTTCGACCCTCCTTATGAAGGACCGGAGTTCGCCGCTCCGGTCCTTTTTATATCGCCGCCTGCCATCCATGGAGGCGGCTGTAACCGCTCGCGGTTTGCAAAGCAAACCTTCGCTCCGCACGGCGGTTTCCCATCCTTGGGAAACCAGAATCTATGTCCTTGCTGCTCTCGCTCCGTTATGCGTTCCTCGCTTCACTGCGGTACGCACTCCGCAGTTCCATCCATGGAACTTGAATGCCGCCTGTCATCCATGGAGGCGGCTGTAACCGATTGATCAGCGTACTGCGTATGTTGCCCCGAATTCGGGCACAATAAATTCATTATCACCAAGCCCTGCCGCTTTCCGTGCTTTTATCAGTCCTTCCGCCGGTTCATCAATACCTTCGTCAGTGAGCTGAACTGTGCCGAAATGACCGCCTATACTGAATTTTGAATTGATTTCCTGATGTATCTGCACAGCTTCTTCAGGGTTTGTGTGGGAATATTTCATAAACCATCTTGGTTCATACGCCCCGATGGGAATGAGAGACAGTTCAAATTCGCCGAATTTATCTGCAATCATTTTATCATGGCTGCCTTTTGCGGTGTCTCCTGCAAAATAAATGTTTCCGGCACTGCTCGTTATCACGAAACCGCCCCAAAGTGTCATATTTCTGTCCCACAGGGTGCGGGCGGAGAAGTGCCTTGCGGGGACAAAGGCTAGTTTTAGCCCCTTGAACTCTGTTTCTTCCCACCAGTCAAGCTCTGTAACATTCTTAAAGCCAGTCTCTCTTACATCCGGTATATTGCCGAGACCTGTATAAACTTCTGCATCTGGAAAAAGTGCGTGGAGCTTTTCAAGAGCGGGCTTGTCCATATGTTCGTAGTGATTATGGCTGATGAGAATTATATCAATGGGAGGCAGATCCTCCATCTTGACCCCGGCATCACGCACACGTTTTGGTCCGATCCATGTAAAAGGGCTTGCTCTGTATGAAAAAAATGGGTCAGTGAGAATATTTTTACCGTCCGTCTGTATAAGAAATGTACTGTGATTTATGAAAGTAACGGATAAACCATTCACCCTCTCATTAGGAACCTTCTGAGGTGTGCTGTCTATCCACTCCGGCCATTCGGTTTTGTTGGAGCTGAATCGCCATTTCCATACATCCCATCTTGATCGTTCGGGTCGAGGGTCATAATTATGGAACCTCTCTCCGTCAAACGGAGCGTTTATATTTGCCCGTTCGACCTTGGCGGATGCTGAACACCCCGCCAGCAAGCACGCAAGAATAATTATTTTAAAGTCCATTCGTTCCCCCTGATCTTTAACCAATAATATATATCCAAGACTCATTTTTGCCGAAAAAGTTTATCATTGCTGTTTATCCACTGTAGCTTGATTTTACCGATGTTAACAGTATACAATTCAGAATAAACATGGCAACGGAGTCGGTATGGTTGAGTCATTTATAGAATTAAGTCCTGTTTATCAGGCGCTTTTGGCAACCCTCTTCACATGGGGAATGACTGCTCTCGGCGGTTCGCTGGTATTTTTCTTTACAAAAATTAACCGCAAGCTTATGGACGGGATGCTTGGGTTTGCTGCCGGTGTTATGATAGCTGCAAGCTACTGGTCTCTCCTTGCTCCTGCCATAGAAATGGCTGAAAATAACGGTGATACTCCTGCATGGATACCCGCAGTGGTAGGCTTTCTTGCGGGAGGGGCGTTTCTCTGGGGTATAGACAGAATTTTGCCTCACCTGCACCTCGGTTTTCCCAAGTCAGAAGCGGAAGGAATAAAAACAAGCTGGCAGCGTAGTATTCTTCTGGTTCTTGCCATAACACTCCATAATATCCCTGAAGGACTGGCGGTTGGAGTTGCGTTCGGTGCTGTGGCTTACGGTCTGCCGTCTGCTGAACTTTCCGGAGCAGTCGCTCTTGCCATAGGTATTGGTATACAGAATTTTCCTGAAGGCACGGCGGTTTCAGTTCCGCTCCGCAGAGAGGGCTTAAGTAAGTTTAAATGCTTCTGGTACGGGCAGCTTTCAGGTATTGTGGAGCCCATTGCGGCGGTAATAGGAGTAATTGCGGTTCTTGCAATGCGTCCCATTTTACCCTACGCTCTTGCCTTTGCTGCGGGCGCAATGATTTACGTTGTGGTTGAGGAGCTTATTCCCGAAGCACAGCTTGAAAAAAATACGGATATTGCCACCATAGGAACAATGCTGGGTTTCGCTGTGATGATGGCGCTGGATGTGGCATTGGGGTAAAAAATAAAGCCAGGCTGGTGAAAAAAACTATTAACTAAATGTCACTTTTTCATTGCAAAAAGACTCTTGTGTAATATTTTGTTACATATCCTGAAAGGATTACACAAGACATATACAAAAAGGTGATTATTATGATTGGAATAGGATTCGATAGGCTCGATGAGCTTGATGAAGGCGTGTTCTACGTTGACAGCAAAAGGCGCATTCTTTATTGGAACAAGGGTGCTGAAAAAATCTCAGGTTATCTCAAGTCTGAA
>OBLN01000411.1_pt1 | contig 15656 bp, 11 predicted proteins | sample 1519301 | NCBI WGS metagenome assembly OBLN01 (sample SAMEA2452533, study PRJEB22499) | sediment metagenome | reverse complement strand
TGCCCTGGGGCTCGTCGTTCTTGATGAAGTCACCACCCAGCCAGAACTGGTAGGCAGCGTTGGCGAAGGGCTCGGGGCGCAGGCCCAGCTTCGGCTTGATGATGGTACCGGCGACGTAGCCACCGTTCTCGACCGGACGGCCGAGGATGCGCCACATGTCGCTGATGTCCTTGGCCGGACCGTCGAACAGCTGCAGCATGCGCTCGGGCATGTAGAAGTCGTACATCTGGGCGTACTCAACGTCACCCATACCCTGGTTGTTACCGATGGTCAGGGTCAGGAAGGAGACCAGCATGGTACGGCCGTCGATGACGTTGCGGTCGAACAGATCCATCGGGTAGGCGATGCGCATCTCTTCGCTGGCTTCGTCGATGTGGTAAACCAGGGCGTCAACGCCCTTGGTGAACTCGTCGGTGGTGGAAACCTCGACGTTGGTGCCGGTGGAGGACTCGGCAGCAAAGTGGGCAGCCACTTCCAGGTAGCCATAGCCGCTCTTCGGCTTCATTTTGTAGGCGCACAGGACGTGCTTGCCGCCGGCGATCAGATCCTCTTCCTTCAGGGAGAGGTCAGCGTAACGTGCAGATTGATCCATTGGATTCACCCTCAATCAAGTTAATAAACTGTGCCACGGTCAAATATCACTACTACTCCGCGGGCTTGTTCCCGACCGTGGCGTTAATGCTGAACGCCCATCTCACCGGGACCCACAATATATAGTCAATCATCTCATAAGGGAATTAAAATAGAATAATAGAAACCATAAGTCAGAGCTTATGATAGATAAACTCATCAATTTCCCCATCTCCCCTACCGACAACCGCAAGGCGTTGCGGTGGCACCTTCAACCCACCCGCCTCTCATACGTATCGCTGCGGAGCAGCTCGCGACATGCAAACAGGGAGTGTGTTGCCCACAACCGGACGGCAGTGAGATTTTGGCAAGATGTGCAAGTGCTGCACCCGGCGCATGCCTCATCACGGTGGCAGGGTGCTAGCTGTAGTGATCAGACCGCTGGCATACCTGGCTGCCAGTCAGCCATGGCAGCATGGAAGCGGGTTGTTTTGCCCCGGCGTGAGCGCCGGTGGCGCAAGGCTAGCCCTTGCGCGCCATGGCGACGGTGTAGCTCTTGCCCTGCTTGAGCTTGTCGTAATTGCCAAAGACCTCATTAAAACTGCGCTTGATGAACTGGCGCAGGCCGGTGATGGTGACCACGTAGAGACGACCGCCGGGCTTGAGGTGGGAAAGGGCATCGTAGAGAAAGAGATAGAGCATCTCGTTGCCTACCTTGGCGGGTATATTGGAGGCGATGACGTCGAACTGCCGTGCACCAACACCGGCCAGGCCGTTACTCAGCATCGCCTCGGCATTGGTGATGCCGTTGGCCTGGATGTTCTTGTTGGCGTAATCGACGGCGACAAAGTCCTTGTCCACCAGCAAGGTGTGGCCCTGTGGCGCCAGCCGCGCCATGGTCATGCCGATGGGTCCGTAACCGCAGCCGAGGTCCAAACAGTCATCCGTCGGGCCGATATCCATGTAATCGAGCAGCATGCGCGAGCCCTCATCGATCTCCCGCGGCGAGAACACCCCCCAGGTGGTATGAAAGGTGAAATGTTGGCCGCAGAGCGTCTCGCTGAAGACGATATCCTGGCGCAGTTTGTCGAGAAAGGCCTTGGTTTCCATTGTCTATCCATTCGGTTGATTCGTTGCCCATTATCCCTGCATTGCGCTGTTGATAACAGACTTCTACAGCGGGCACACGAGCGCGTGGCATGGTTTATCGCATCTGGCCATCCATGGATGGCCGGATGCATAAGATGAAGAGGAATTTAAGGAGCATTATCTAGAATAAACTGAGGTTAAAGGTCACTGTGCTCCCTGTGTCTCTGTGGCTAGTGCGCTTATAATCAATTTTGTGCTTTAATGGGCTTATCATAAACAATATTGACATAAGCCCTGCTTATAGATGACATGAATATCACATTGCGCCAACTTACGGTTTTCGCCTCCGTCGCCCGGCACCTGAGTTTTACCCGGGCAGCCGAGGAACTGCACCTGACCCAACCCGCTGTCTCCATGCAGGTCAAGCAGCTCGAAGGTCAACTCGATATCCCGCTGTTCGAGCAGCTCGGCAAGAAGATCTACCTCACCGACGCAGGCGAGGAGGTCTATCAGTACAGTCGCTCCATCTCACAGCAGCTGGATGAGCTGGAGACCGTACTGGCCAACCTCAAGGGACTTGAACACGGCAAGTTGCGCATCTCCGTTGCCACCACCGCCAACTACTTCGCGCCGCACCTGCTTGCGGCGTTTCGCCACCGCTATCCCGGCGTAAACATCATCCTCAATGTCACCAACCGGCAGACACTGCTTAGCCAGCTCAGTGAAAACGAGGTGGACATGGCGATCATGGGACAACCGCCCAGCGGCATGGAGCTGGAAGCGGCGGCATTCATGGATAACCCGCTGGTAACCATCGCCCCGCCGGACCATCCTCTGGCCGGCAAGCGCCGCATCCCCATCAAGGACCTTGAACGGGAGATGTTCCTGGTGCGCGAGGCCGGCTCCGGCACACGCAATGCCATGCAGCGTTTTTTCAATGAACACGGCGTCACCATCACCACCAGCATGGAGGTGAGCAGTGACGAAGCGATCAAACAGAGTGTGCAGGCGGGGCTGGGACTCGGGGTTATGTCGCAGGACGCGGTACAGCTCGAGCTCAGCCTGGGCAAACTGGCGATCCTGGATATTGTCGAGTTCCCCATCCTGCGTTACTGGTATCTGGTGCACCGCAAGGGCAAACGGCTGTCGGCAATCTCTCAGGCCTTCAAGGAGTTCCTGCTTAACGAAGCGGCCGACTCACTGGGTGAGCGTTTCCCTCTGCTTACACAGTCCAAGCTGGCAGAATAATCTAAAAGTTTTAAACGCAATGACGCAAAGAAAAGTCATTGCCTAGTGTGCAGATGGCGGGCTTATGTGTTGAAGTAGTTATCCTGCGCTAACTAACCTTCAGAGTACTTCATCTTTTTAGTAAACAGCTTAGCTGAACCCTTTAATCTGACCTTGTATGCTTTGCGTCCTTAGCGCCTTCACCTATAGGGATGCAGGTGAGGAGCGCAAGCAGGGTGCGGCAAGCGTTGCGTTGAGATCCTTTATGCAATAAAAAAGGCGACCCGGAGGTCGCCTTCTTCCTGGCAGTGAAACCGGGTCTTAGTTGACCTTGGGATCCAGCTTGCCAGCCTCGTAGTCCTTGAACATGGTCTCGAGGGAGATGGGCTTGATCTTGGAGGCCATACCAGCACAACCAAAGGCCTCGTAACGGGCCTTGCAGATCTCGCTCATCGCCTTGGTCGCATCCTTGAGGAACTTGCGCGGGTCGAAGTTGGCCTTGTTCTCGGCCAGGTGCTTGCGCACGGCGCCAGTGGAGGCCATACGCAGGTCGGTGTCGATGTTGACCTTGCGCACGCCGGACTTGATGCCTTCGACGATCTCATCGACCGGTACACCGTAGGTCTGCCCCATGTCACCACCGAAGTCGTTGATGATCTTGAGCCAGTCCTGCGGTACGGAGGAGGAGCCGTGCATCACCAGGTGCACATCGGGGATGCGGGCGTTGATCTCCTTGACGCGGTCGATACGCAGGATCTTGCCGGTCGGCTCCTGGGTGAACTTGTAGGCGCCGTGCGAGGTACCGATGGCGATGGCCAGGGCATCGACGCCGGTCTTCTTGACGAAGTCTGCCGCCTCGTTGGGATCGGTCAGCAGCATGTCCATGTCCAGCTTGCCCTCGGCACCGTGACCGTCTTCCTCACCCATCATGCCGGTCTCGAGGGAGCCCAGGCAGCCGAGCTCACCCTCTACGGAAACGCCGCAGGCATGGGCCATGTCGACCACCTGCTTGGTGACATCGACGTTGTACTCGAAAGAGGCCGGGGTCTTGCCGTCTTCCATCAGCGAGCCGTCCATCATCACGGAAGAGAAACCGGACTGGATGGAGCGCGCACAGATCGCCGGGGAGGCGCCGTGGTCCTGGTGCATAACGATCGGAATGTGCGGATACATTTCGGTCGCCGCGATGATCAGGTGACGCAGGAAGGGCTCGCCGGCGTAGGAGCGGGCACCGGCAGAACCCTGCAGGATCACCGGGCTGTCAACGGCATCGGCAGCCTGCATGATGGCATGCACCTGCTCCATATTGTTGACGTTGAATGCGGGCAGACCGTAGCCGTGCTCGGCAGCGTGGTCCAGCAGTTGACGCATGGATACTAGGGCCATTTCGACCTCCTTCAGTTATCGTTTAGAACCAAAAAATGTTGCCTGCATACCGCTGTAGTGAACAGCGGCGTTAAACCATCTCTCCCACCTTGACGATCTTCATCGCGTTGGTACCGCCGTGGATACCCATCAGGTCGCCCTTGGTGATAATCACCAAGTCACCGTCACGGACAGCGCCGCGGCGGCGTAGTTCATCAATCGCCTCTCTGTTGAGCTCGACGTGGTCCGAGGCGGTTACATCGAAGCTCACCGGGTAGACGCCGCGGTACAGAGTCACCTTGCGGCGCGTTTCCACGTGGCGGGTCATGGCGTAGATCGGGATCCCCGAGCTGATGCGCGACATCCACAGTGTAGTCGAGCCTGACTCGGTCAGCGCCGCGATCGCCTTTACCCTGAGGTGGTTGGCGCTGTACATCGCCGCCATCGCAATGGCTTCGTCGATATAGCTGAATTCGGAGTGGATGCGGTGATCCGACTCTGTAGCCACGCGCTGCTTCTCCGCCTCAAGGCAGATGCGGTGCATCGCACCAATAGCCTTGTCCGGGTACTTGCCGGTAGCGGTTTCCGCCGAGAGCATCACCGCATCGGTGCCGTCGAGCACCGCGTTGGCGACGTCGAACACCTCGGCACGGGTCGGGATCTGGTTCTCGATCATCGACTCCATCATCTGTGTGGCGGTGATCACCGCGCGGTTCATCTCGCGTGAACGCCGGATCAGCATCTTCTGTACCGGCGGCAGCGCCGCATCACCGATCTCAACCCCGAGGTCGCCACGAGCGATCATGATCACATCCGAGGCGGCGATGATCTCATCCACCACCTCCAGCGCTTCGGCGCGCTCCACCTTGGCCACGATGCCGCCCTTGCCGCCGGCGGCCTCGAACAGCTTGCGTGCCTCGTGGATATCCTCGGCGGTACGCGGGAAGGAGACCGCCAGGTAGTCCGCCTCCATCTTCGCCGCGGTCTTGATGTCCTCGCGGTCCTTTTCCGTCAGCGCCGGTGCCGAGAGACCGCCACCCTGGCGGTTAATGCCCTTGCGATCAGAGAGGGTTCCACCGACCACCACGCGGCAGATGATACGCGGCCCCTCGACCTGGTCGACCCACAGCACCAGGCGCCCGTCATCCAGCAGCAGTGTATCGCCACGGCTGACATCTTCCGGCAGCTGCTTGTAGGCGATGCCGACGCGCTCCTGATCACCGGCATCGGAGGGACAGGCCGCGTCGAGGGTAAAGGTATCGCCCTCGGTCAGAACAATCTTGCCGTCCTTGAATTTGTCGATGCGGATCTTCGGCCCCTGCAGATCACACAGCACACCAACCTGGCGGCCATGGGCACGGGCACGGTTGCGCACGCGCTCTGCTCGTTCAATATGCTCTTCCGCTGAGCCGTGGGAGAAGTTAATGCGGACGACATCTACGCCCGCCTCGATAATTTTGTCCAGCATCTTGGCATCATCAGTTGCCGGACCCAGTGTAGCCAGTATTTTCGTTCGTCTTTGCATAGTCGTCTGTTTCGAGTTTCGTGCGGCGGGCAGGGCGGCGGCCGCAGCTCACCGTCCCACCCGATACCCGAAACGGGTTATTACTTGGCGCGATCTTCGAGCATCGCAACGGCGGGCAGGGTCTTGCCTTCGAGGAACTCGAGGAAGGCACCACCGGCAGTGGAGATGTAGGAGACGCGATCGTAGATATCATACTTCTGGATAGCGGCGATGGTGTCGCCGCCGCCGGCGATGGAGAAACCGTTGGAGTCGGCAATCGCCATACCCATCGCCTTGGTGCCTTCGCCGAACTGATCGAACTCGAACACGCCGACCGGACCGTTCCAGACGATGGTACCGGCATTTTTCAACATTTCTGCGTACTGGCCGGCGGTTTCCGGACCGACATCGAAGATCATGTCGTCGTCGGCAACCTCGTCGACTTTCTTCACGGTGGCTTCGGCGGTCTCGGAGAACTCCTTGCCCACAACCACATCGACCGGTACGGGAATGGAGCCGCCCTTGGCCTTGGCCGCTTCCATCAGGCGCTTTGCTTCGTCGATCAGGTCCTCTTCGTACAGGGACTTGCCGACGTTATGGCCGGAGGCGGCGATGAAGGTATTGGCGATACCGCCGCCGACGATCAGCTGGTCAACCTTGGTGGAGAGGGCCTCCAGCACGGTCAGCTTGGTGGAGACCTTGGAGCCGCCGACGATGGCGACCATCGGCCGCGCCGGGTTGGCCAGCGCCTTGTTCAGGGCATCGAGCTCTTCGGCCAGCAGCAGACCGGCACAGGCGGTGGGGGCGAACTTGCCGGCACCGTGGGTGGAGGCCTGGGCGCGGTGCGCGGTGCCGAAGGCATCCATCACGTAGACATCACACAGCGCGGCGTACTTCCTGGCCAGCGCCTCGTCGTCTTTCTTCTCACCGGCGTTAAAGCGCACATTCTCCAGCAGTACCACCTCGCCTTCGGCAACCTCGACACCACCGTCGAGGTACTCCTTGACCAGGCGAACCTCCTTACCCATCTTCTCGCTCATATCGGCGGCGATGGGGGCCATGGAGTTCTCCTCGTCCACCTTGCCCTCTTCCGGGCGACCGCGGTGGGACATCACCATCACCTTGGCACCGGCCTTGGCGCAGTGCTCGATGGTCGGCATGGAGGCGGCGATGCGAGCATCAGAGGTTACCTTGCCGTCCTTGACCGGCACGTTCAGGTCCGCACGAATCAGAACCCGCTTGCCGGCGAGATCCAGATCAGTCAGTTTGATGAAAGACATGTTTCTACTCCGTCTAAGTTTCAAAGAATTTTGCTAAACCCTGGCTTAGCAAAAAACTCTGGCGAAGGTAAAACACAGAGTCCGCGGAGGTCGCAGAGAACACGAAGGGAATTAAACCCTTTGCGTCCTCTGCGTCTCTGCGACCTTTGCGTTAACTAATCGAAATTAGTTTGCTGCTACGTGCTCGACAAAGCGCAGCATGTTGCAGGTGTAGCCGTACTCGTTGTCGTACCAGGCCACGACCTTGACGAAGGTGCCGTCCAGCGCGATACCGGCTTCGGCATCGAAGATGGAGGAGAAGCCCACGCCGCGGAAGTCGGTGGAAACAACCTTCTCGTCGGTGTAACCCAGAGTCTTGCTGATGTCGCCGGACTCGGAAGCGGCCTTCATCGCCTTGCAGATGTCGTCGTAGCTGGCGTCTTTCTCCAGCTCAACGGTCAGGTCGACCACGGAGACGTCGGAGGTGGGTACGCGGAAAGCCATACCGGTCAGCTTGCCGTTGAGCTCGGGCAGCACGACACCAACGGCCTTGGCGGCACCGGTGGAGGACGGGATGATGTTCTCCAGGATACCACGACCACCACGCCAGTCCTTCATGGAGGGGCCGTCAACGGTCTTCTGGGTGGCGGTGGCGGCGTGAACGGTGGTCATCAGGCCGCGCTTGATGCCCCAGTTATCGTTCAGCACCTTGGCGACAGGGGCCAGGCAGTTGGTGGTGCAGGAGGCAGCGGAGACGATCTTCTGACCGGCATAGTCGGTGTGGTTGACACCGAAGACGAACATCGGTGTGCCGTCCTTGGAAGGCGCGGACTGAACCACCTTTTTGGCGCCGGCATCGATGTGCTTCTGGCAGGTCTCCTCGGTGAGGAAGAAGCCGGTGCACTCGAGCACGATATCGACATCGATATCGCCCCATTTCAGGTCGGAGGGGTCACGCTCGGCGGTCAGACGAATGGTCTTGCCGTCAACCACGAGGTTGTTACCGTCAACGGCAACGTCGCCGCCGAAACGGCCGTGTACGGAATCGTACTTAAGCATGTAGGCCAGGTAGTCAGCGTCGAGCAGGTCGTTGATACCGACCACTTCGATGCCGGGGAAGTCCTTGGCGATTGCGCGGAAAGCCATACGACCGATGCGGCCGAAACCGTTAATACCGACTTTGATAGTCATGGGTTTTCTCCCTAATTTAAATTATCAAAATGTGTTGCGGGGCAGCCGGGCCGCCCCGCAGCAAACGGGTTGTTAAAGTACGCTGCTTACCGCATCGACAACGTTCTCGACGGTAAAGCCAAACTCCTTGAACAGCAGGTCCGCCGGTGCGGATTCGCCGAAGCGGTCGATACCCACTACCTTGTCGGCGTACTTGTACCACAGCGGGGTAACGCCTGCCTCGACCGCCACGGCCTTGACGCCGGCGGGCAGTACGGAGGCACGGTAGGCCTCGTCCTGCGCCTCGAACACATCCACCGCGGGCATGGAGACGACACGAATCTTCTTGCCGCTCATCGCCTCGGCGGCGCCCATGGCCAGTGCCACTTCGGAACCGGTGGCGATGATGATTGCATCCGGGGTGCCGTCACAATCCTTCAGCACGTAACCGCCCTTGGCGATATCGGCGATCTGGGCATCGCTGCGGCTCTGGTGCGGCAGGTTCTGGCGCGAGAAGCAGAGGCTGCTCGGACCATCATTGCGCTCGATGGCGTAACGCCATGCCACGGCGGTCTCGACCGCATCACAGGGGCGCCAGACGCTCATGTTCGGGATCAGGCGCATGGAGGCGATCTGCTCGACCGGCTGGTGGGTCGGACCGTCCTCACCCAGACCGATGGAGTCGTGGGTGTAGACGAAGATGGAGCGCTGCTTCATTAACGCCGCCATACGCAGGGCGTTGCGCGCGTACTCCATGAACATCAGGAAGGTACCGCCGAAGGGGATGAAACCGCCGTGCAGCGCCACACCGTTCAAGATGGCGGACATACCGAACTCACGCACACCGTAGGAGATGTAGTTGCCGTCGGTCACGGTGTTGGTAATCGCCTTGGAGCCGCTCCAGCTGGTGAGGTTGGAGGGGGTCAGGTCGGCGGAGCCGCCGAGGAACTCGGGCAGCACTTCGGCATAGCCGTTGATGGCGTTCTGCGAGGCCTTGCGGGTGGCAGGACCCTCGGCCTTGGCATTGACCTCGGCGATGAACTTGTCGGCGTGCTCGCGCCAGTTGGCCGGCAGCTCGCCCTTCATGCGGCGCTCGAACTCGGCAGCCAGTTCCGGGTAGGCGGCCTTGTAGGCCTCGAACTTCTCGTTCCAGCTCTGCTCGGCCGCGGCACCCTTGGCCTTGGCATCCCAGCCCTCGTAGATTTCTGCCGGGATATCGAACGGCGCGTGGGGCCAGCCCAGGTTCTCGCGGGTCGCCTTGATCTCGTCGTCGCCCAGCGGCGCACCGTGGCAGTCGTGGCTGCCGCACAGGTTGGGTGAACCGAAACCGATGACGGTCTTGCAGCACACCAGAGTGGGCTTGTCGTTGACCGACTTGGCCTCGTGGATCGCCTTGTCGATCGCCTCGGCATTGTGACCGTCGACATCACGAATAACGTGCCAGCCGTAGGCCTCGAAGCGCTTGGCGACATCCTCACCGAACCAGTTGTCGGTGTGACCGTCGATGGAGATGTTGTTGTCATCCCAGAAGGCCACCAGCTTGCCCAGGCCAAGGGTACCGGCCAGGGAGCAGGCCTCGTGGGAGACGCCCTCCATCATGCAGCCGTCGCCGAGGAAGACGTAGGTGTAGTGATCGACGATGTGGTGGCCGTCACGGTTGAACTGGCCTGCCAGGGTACGCTCGGCCAGCGCCATGCCGACGCCATTGGTGATGCCCTGGCCCAGCGGGCCGGTGGTGGTCTCGATGCCCGGCGCGTAGCCGTACTCGGGGTGACCGGGAGTGCGGGAGTGGAGCTGACGGAAGTTCTTCAGGTCTTCCATGCCCAGGTCATAGCCGGTCAGGTGCAGCAGGGAGTAGATCAGCATGGAGCCGTGACCGTTGGAGAGGACAAAACGGTCGCGGTCATACCAGTCAGGATTCGCCGGGTTGTGTTGCATGTGGCCGTTCCACAGCACCTCGGCAATGTCTGCCATGCCCATGGGGGCGCCCGGGTGACCGGATTTTGCCTTTTGCACCGCATCCATGCTCAGGGCACGGATGGCGTTTGCTAAGTCTCTACGGCTTGGCATGTGATTCTCCTTCGAAATGTAAAATCAAAATTATGGTGTTCCGTGGTAACCCTGTGCGGCGGGGCGATGTGCCCGCGAGGTGCGCCGTCACTCTGCCCCTGCAGCCACTCAGGAGTACCGTTGTCTGTCTGAAGCCCTCTATACCCAATGCTGATTTTTGCTTTTACTTGTGCCCGGACGCCTCTCAGCTAGGCGACTCAAGCTGCGCTCGCGGGGCGTGCAGTGATGCCCTCCCCCGCCGTCTTCGCGCCCACTCTGCCATCGGGCTGATAGTGCATGGAACAGATGATTTTCGCCCATATTAGCCAGCGGAGCAATAGCAGGATGCCCTTAAATGTTGAATACCTGCATAAAAACAAACACTTAGTCCTACATATTGCTGGCTGCCAGGATGGTAACCATGGCTAGGCCCTGTTGCTGCAAGCGTGTTGAAATGTCGATGTTTCGTATATAATTCAGGGTTTGGCCCCAGCGCATGGGTTGGTAATGGCGCCCTGCCCCTTCATCACGGGAAGTTTACAAGACATGAAAAGCAACTACTTATTCACTTCTGAGTCGGTATCCGAAGGCCACCCGGACAAAATGGCTGACCAGGTCTCAGATGCGATCCTTGATGCCATTCTCAGCCAGGATGCCAACGCACGTGTCGCCTGTGAGACAGTGGTCAAGACCGGCATGGTACTGCTCGCCGGCGAGATCACCACCTCGGCCCATGTCGATTATGAAAAGGTCGTGCGCGGTGTGGTCAACGACATCGGCTACAACAGTTCCGAGATCGGTTTTGACGGCTCCACCTGTGCCGTGCTCAATGCGCTGGGCGAGCAGTCGCCCGACATCGCCATGGGCGTTGACCGCGAAGAGCGTGAAAACCAGGGTGCCGGTGACCAGGGACTGATGTTCGGCTATGCCAGCAACGAGACCGATGTGCTGATGCCGGCCCCCATCACCTACGCCCACCGTCTGGTGCGCCGCCAGGCCGAGGTACGCAAGAACGGCGAGCTGGCCTGGTTGCGTCCCGATGCCAAGAGTCAGGTCACCTTCAAGTATGAGGATGGCAAACCGGTTGCCATCGATGCGGTGGTGCTCTCCACCCAGCACAACCCCGAAATCAGCCAGGAGAAGCTGCGTGAGGCGGTGATGGACCTGATCATCAAGCCGGTCCTGCCCGAGGAGTGGATTCACGCCGATACCCGTTTCCACATCAACCCCACCGGTCAGTTCATCATCGGCGGCCCCGTGGGCGATGCCGGCCTTACCGGCCGCAAGATCATCGTCGACACCTATGGCGGCATGGCCCGCCACGGTGGCGGCGCCTTCTCCGGCAAGGATCCCTCCAAGGTCGACCGCTCCGCCGCCTACGCCGGGCGCTATGTGGCCAAGAACATCGTCGCCGCCGGCCTCGCTCAGCGCTGCGAGATCCAGGTCTCCTATGCCATCGGGGTAGCCGAACCCACCTCCATCAGTATCGACACCTTCGGCACCGCCAACATCAGCGAGCAGCGTATTATCGAGCTGATCCGCGAGCACTTCGACCTGCGTCCCTACGGCATCACCACCATGCTGGACCTGCTCAAGCCGATCTACCGTGGCACCGCCTCCTACGGCCATTTCGGTCGCGAAGACATCGACCTGCCGTGGGAGCAAACCGACAAGGCCGAGATGCTGCGCAAGGAAGCGGGTCTATAAACGAATTTTTAGCCACAGAGGGCACAGAGCTCACTGAGAATATAAGCTGATAGCTGATACTTAAGACTCTCCGCCGACTTGCCCAACCTCTGTGCACTCTGTGTTCTCTGTGGCAAGATAAATATCCCTATCACTCCCCGAGGAGCGCTGCAGCGGGTTCACCGTCAGGCTCGGGGAGGCGAGTTTTACCGTTCCAACGGCGCTCCAAACGTAACCTAGGAGAAGTGTATGTCTGAGTTTACCGACTATAAGGTAGCGGACATCTCCCTGGCCGATTGGGGCCGCAAGGAGATCGCCATTGCCGAGACCGAGATGCCGGGGCTGATGGCCCTGCGCGAGGAATTCGGCGCCGCCAAACCGCTCAAGGGCGCCCGCATCATGGGCTCCCTGCACATGACCATCCAGACCGCAGTCCTCATCGAGACACTGGTCGAACTCGGCGCCGAGGTGCGCTGGGTCTCCTGCAACATCTTCTCCACCCAGGACCACGCCGCCGCGGCGATCGCCGCAGACGGGATCCCGGTCTTTGCCTGGAAGGGCGAGACCATCGAGGAGTACTGGTGGTGCACCGAGCAGGCCTTCAAGTGGCCCGACGGCCCCAACGGCGAAAAACGCACGGCGAACATGATCCTCGACGACGGCGGCGACGCCACCCTGCTGCTGCACAAGGGCGTGGAGTTCGAAAAGGCCGGCGCGGTACCGGAGCCCAAAGAGGGCGACAACGAGGAGTGGGTAGCCGTGCTTGGCGTGCTCAAGCGCAACCTCGAGCAGAACCCCGGCATGTGGGGTGAGATCGCCGCCAACATCCGCGGCGTCACCGAGGAGACCACCACCGGCGTGCACCGCCTCTACCACATGGAGAAAGAGGGCTCGCTGCTGTTCCCGGCGATGAACGTGAACGACTCGGTCACCAAGTCCAAGTTCGACAACCTCTACGGCTGCCGCGAATCGCTGCTGGACGGCATCAAGCGCGCCACCGACGTGATGATCGCCGGCAAGATCGCCGTGGTGCTCGGCTACGGCGATGTCGGCAAGGGCTGCGCCCAGGCCTTCCGCGGCATGGGCGCCACGGTGCTGGTCACCGAGATCGACCCCATCTGCGCGCTGCAGGCGACCATGGAGGGCTACCGTGTGGTCACCATGGAGGAAGCGTGCAAACTGGGCGACATCTTCGTCACCACCACCGGCAACGTCAACGTCATCGACCACGACCACATGGTGGCGATGAAGGACCAGGCCATCGTCTGCAACATCGGCCACTTCGACTCGGAGATAAATATCGCCTCCCTGCGTCAGTACACCTGGGAGAACATCAAGCCGCAGGTGGACCATGTGATCTTCCCCGACGGCAAGCGCATCATCATCCTCGCCGAGGGGCGTCTGGTGAACCTGGGCTGCGCCACCGGCCACCCCAGCTTCGTCATGTCCGCCTCCTTCACCAACCAGGTGCTGGCACAGCTGGAATTTTTCACCAAAGGCGAGCAGTACGAGAACAGGGTCTACGTCCTGCCCAAGTTCCTCGATGAGAAGGTTGCCCGCCTGCACCTGCAGAAGATCGGCGCACACCTGACCGAGCTTACCCAGGAGCAGGCCGACTACATCGACGTGCCGGTGGACGGCCCCTACAAGCCGGACCATTACCGCTATTAAATATCACCGCAAAGGCGCAGAGAACGCAAAAATGCGAGTTACGTTCTTCCGCCGCTATAGGGTGGGCCATGCCCACCACAGCATGGCGCCCACGGAGCGCCCTGTGCAAACGGCTCATCGTGCTATTTGCGACCTTTGCGCCTTTGCGGTACATCCCCGAGGTTGAACAACCATGGAATCACAGAAACAGCACCCCAAACAGTTCAGTTTCGAATTCTTCCCGCCCAAGACCGAGGAGGGCGCGGCCAAGCTGCGTCTCACTCGCGATGAACTGGCGAAGCTAGGCCCCAAGTATGTCTCGGTCACCTTCGGTGCCGGCGGCAGCACCCAGGCGGGAACGGTGGAAACGGTGCGGGAGATGCTCGCCGCCGGGCTCGATACCGCCCCGCACCTCTCCTGTATCGGCTCCAGCCGCGAGGAGATCCGTGCGCTGCTCGCAGGCTACATGGAGATGGGCGTGAAGCGCATCGTCGCCCTGCGTGGCGATATGCCCTCCGGAATGCGCGAGAGCGGCGCCTTTAACTACGCCAATGAGCTGGTGGAGTTCATACGCAGCGAAACCGGCGACCACTTTCACATCGAGGTGGCCGCCTATCCCGAGTTCCATCCCCAGGCACCCTCTGCCGAGGCGGATCTGGACAACTTCGCCAACAAGGTGGCCGCCGGTGCAGACGCCGCCATTACCCAGTACTTTTACAACCTGGATGCCTACCTGCGTTTTGTCGAGGAGTGCGAAAAGCGTGCGGTGGAGGTCCCCATCGTCCCCGGCATCATGCCCATCAGCAATATCAAACAGCTGGCGCGTTTCTCTGCCATGTGCGGCGCGGAGATCCCGCGCTGGTTGCGTCTGCGCCTTGAGGCCTACGGCGAGGATATGCGCTCCCTGCGCGCCTTCGGCCTGGAGGTGACCACCGAGCTCTGCCGTCGCCTGCTCGAGGCCGGCGCCCCCGGACTCCACTTCTACAGCATGAACCAGGTCGAGGCCACTCGCATCATCTGGACCAACCTCGGCCTCAAGGGCGTCTAGCCGGCGTGCGCATCCCTCGCATCTTTCATCCAGAGTCGCTAGAGGGGCAGCGTCATGTCATGCTGGAGGAGGCCGCTGCCCGCCACCTCACCCGCGTATTGCGCCTGGGACCGGGCGCACAACTCACCCTGTTTGACGGTACTGACGGGGAGTATCCGGCGACGATCACCACCACGGGCAAGCGCCAGGTTGAGGTCGAGCTGGGAGAGAGAGTCAATGTTTCGCTCGAATCACCGCTATCGGTCACTCTCGCCCAGGGGGTCTCCAAGGGTGAACGGATGGACTATACCATCCAGAAAGCGGTGGAGCTTGGTGTCAGCCGCATCGTGCCGCTCAATACCGAACGCTCGGTGGTCAACCTGAAGGGGGAGCGGCTGGAGAAAAAGATGCAGCACTGGCAAGGGGTGATTGTCAGTGCCTGCGAGCAGTGCGGGCGTAATACCCTGCCGCAGTTGTTGCCGTTGCAGTCGATTAAGACGTGGCTTGCAGCGGGGTTGAAGGACGATTTAGGACTGCTGCTGGATCACCGCGCCAGCGAGACGGTGGCCTCTCTGCCGCAAGCGGGCAGCGTCACCCTGCTCATCGGCCCGGAAGGGGGGCTATCCGCGCAGGAGCAGGCGCTCGCCACCGCCTCCGGTTATCTCGGGCTGCGCCTCGGCCCGCGAGTCCTGCGCACCGAGACCGCGGCACTCACCGCGCTGGCGGCGCTGCAGTCGCGCTTTGGCGATCTGCGCTAGGCGACTACTTCAGCAGTGCGATGTAGTGCGCCAGGTTCTTGATATCGGCGTCGCTCAGGCGTGCAGTGACCTGTTCCATGCTGGCATTGCTGCGCTTGGCCTCTTCCTGCCGGTTTTGCCTGTTGGCATTGGCACGGTAGCGCTTTAGCGTCATCTCCACGTACTCGATCTGCTGTCCGGCCAGTCTGGCGTAACCCTCTTCACCACGTCCGTCGGCGCCGTGGCAGCGGAAGCAGACACTTTCATAGATATCCTCACCCCTGGCTGCCAGCGCCGGCTCTGCCTCGATCGGCTTGACCTCC
>OBLN01000410.1_pt1 | contig 15668 bp, 14 predicted proteins | sample 1519301 | NCBI WGS metagenome assembly OBLN01 (sample SAMEA2452533, study PRJEB22499) | sediment metagenome | reverse complement strand
ACCCGCGCATGCCCACCATCGCCGGCCTGCGCCGCCGGGGATATTCCCCCGAGGCCATCCGTGATTTCGCGGACCGCATCGGCGTGGCCAAGCGCGACAGCGTGGTGGACCTGGCCCTGCTGGAACACTGCCTGCGCGAAGACCTGAACCGGCGGGCGATCCGGGTCATGGCCGTGCTCGATCCGGTGAAAGTGGTGATCCTCAATTACCCCGAAGGCCGGGTGGAAATGCTGGAAGCGGTCAACAATCCGGAGGACGAATCCGCGGGCACGCGCCAGGTGCCGTTTTCGCGTGAGATCTATATCGAGAGGGATGACTTCCGCATCAATCCGCCCAAAAAGTATTTCCGCCTCTCTCCGGGCAGCGAGATCCGCCTGAAACACGCCTACTACATCCGCTGCGTGGATTACATCGTGGATGAGGCCACGGGACAGGTGACGGAGATCCATTGCACCTATGACCCCGAGAGCCGCGGCGGCTGGTCTCCGGACAACCGCAAGGTCCAGGGCACTTCGCACTGGGTGTCGGTCGCGCACGCGCGCGACGCGGAAGTACGCCTGTTTGAAACCCTGTTCACCGTGCCCGATCCCCAGGCCCGGGCCGATGCGGAGCAAAAGGAGCTGTACGCGTTCCTGAACCCCGAATCGCGCAAGGCGCTGCCGGCGTGCAAGGTGGAACCCTTCCTGGAGGGGGCGGAGCCGGGAGTCTACTACCAGTTCCTGCGCCAGGGGTATTTCTGCCTGGATGGGCGCGATTCACGACCCGGGGCGCCGGTTTTCAACCGTTCCGTCACCCTGCGCGACACCTGGGCCAGGATCGAAAAAACCTTCAATCAGGGGTAGAGGTTGTAGAGCATCCGCGGAAAGGGGATGCTTTCGCGGATATGCTGCAGTTTGCAGATCCAGGCCACGGTGCGCTCGATGCCCAGCCCGAACCCGGAATGGGGCACGCTGCCGAAGCGGCGCAGGTCCAGGTACCATTCAAACGCGTCCCGGCTGAGGCCCTGGGCGGCGATTTTTTCTTCGAGCAGCCCCAGGTCGTGGATGCGCTGGCTGCCGCCGATGATTTCCCCATAGCCCTCCGGAGCGATGAAATCCACGCACAATACTTTCGTGGGATCCTGGGCGTCGGGCTGCATGTAAAAGGCCTTGACATCCGCCGGATAGTGGGTAATCGCGAGCGGACGGTCGAAGCGGCCGGAAAGAATGGTTTCGTCCGTGCCGCCCAGGTCCTCGCCGTAGGGGGTTTCGGATTCACCCGATTCGCGCAGCAATGCGAACGCCTCATCGTAGGTGATGCGCGGGAAAGGCGCGACGATCTTTTCCAGCGGGGCCGTGTCGCGTTCCAAAATTTTCAGGTCTTCACGGTGCCTGTCCAGTACGCGCGCGACCACTTCAACCAGCAGGCTTTCGGATAATTGAATGATGTCATCCAGTTCGGCGAACGCCCATTCCGGCTCCATCATCCAGAACTCGATCAGGTGCCGGCGGGTTTTGGATTTTTCCGCGCGGAAGGTGGGTCCGAACGTGTAGACCTTGCCCAGGGCCATGGCCGTGGCCTCGACGTACAACTGCCCGGACTGGGAGAGGTAGGCGGATTCGCCGAAGTACTTGGTTTCAAACAGGGTGGTGGTGCCCTCGGCGGCGTTGCCGGTGAGGATGGGGGCGTCGGTCAACACAAAGCCGCGGCTGTCCATGAAATCGCGGATCGAGGCGATGATGGCGGCGCGGATGCGCAGAATGGCGGTCTGCCGCTGGGAGCGCAGCCAGAGGTGGCGGTGCTTCATCAGGAAAGCGGTGCCGTGACTTTTGCGCGCGATGGGATAATCCGCGGCGATATGCACCGGTTCCAGGTCGTCGACCTGCAATTCGTAGCCGCCGGGCGCGCGGGAATCGGCGTTGATGGTGCCGCGGACCTTGAGACTCGATTCCAACGTCAACGCGGCGAATGCCTTGAACAGGGGGTTTTCGGGGTCTTTGGACCAGATCGTGGTCTGAATCGTGCCGCTGCCGTCACGGAGCAGGATGAACTTGACGCGTCCGCTGTCGCGCTGGTTGACCACCCAGCCGCGCAGTTCCACGCGTTCACCGCTATGAGCCGATGCCTCTGAAATGGAAATCCACTGTGTCATTGGCCCATTATAGGAACCGCGCCGGTTCAAGTCAAGACGGCACGCGCGGCTTTACCAGTCCGGCCGGTAGGTGGTGACGGGAAACATCTCCAGGTGGGGGGCGATCTGTTCGGCGTCCCCGGTAATGACGATCACGTCGCCCAGTACGAGGTCTTGCGCGTGATCCGGCTGCGCGCCGGGCTGGCCGCGCAGCAACCGGTTGACCTGGTCCAGCGATACCTGCTGAAAAATCTGCTCAAAATTACCCTGATCCACTTTGGTGTGACCGGCGTCCACCTGGCACAGGTTTTCCAGCGCTTTCAGGCGCAGGTCGTTGGCGAAGGCGGCGGAATTCACCTTGAAACGGCTGTACAGGTAGTTGACCGCGTAGAGGTATTGCTTGCGGTCCAGGTTCTGCAGCGCCAGCTTGCGCCGTTCGCTGCGGGCCAGCAGGACAAAGCGGTGAATGTGTTCCGTTTCCAGGCGGAACACCGTGTTGCAGACCACGGAAAAGCGTGCGTGGTCCTGGATGTCGGTTTCGATGCGGATGTTGCCCAGACCCGCCAGGGCGGCGCGGTGAAACACGATCCCGAGCGGCATGCCGAAAAGGACTTTTTCCGTCACCAGGGCCGGCATGTGGGCGTCGTGATTGACCGGTGGAATCACTTTGAACCAGAACATGCGCATGGGCTGGTTCTTACCGGTATGAAACAGGATCACGTCGCCGGCGGGAAAATCGCGCGGCTCCTCCACGCTGAGGGCGGTTTCTTCCCGGCGGTAGTTGTTGAAGGCTTTTTCCACCAATCCGAAAGTGATGTAGGGTTTGATGTCTCCCTTGATGATCAGCGTGGCATGGGAAAGGCGGAAATTGCGGCGGAAATAGGTGACCACATGGGCCAGGCGGGCACGGTTCAGCGTGTCGCGGGTAACGAGGCTGGATCCCAGCGGGTGTCCGGGAAACAGGTGCCGGTATGCGAGCTGGTGTACCACCAGGGTTTCCCAGTCCTGGGTGCGGCGCATGCGCGTGCCGAAATACATCGTACTGGACTGGAAGCGATTCTGGCTGAAGTCGGTGAAGGTGAAGAGTTTTTCCACAAACTGGATAAAAGCGTTCAGCCGTTCGGGGACAAAGGTGACGCGGATGCGCGCGTGGTCGCCGCCGTTGATCACGGAAAAATCCCCGCCCAGCCGGCCCAGGACCGTCAGCAGCGAGTTGTGTCCGTCGGCGAGCATGGGATTGAACAGGTTTTCGTAGGTCAGCTGGGATATCCCCGGGTAGGTGCCCTTGAATGGAGTCAACACCACGATTTCCGCCGCGCACAGGCGAGAACCGGGTTGGGGGATGACCTGGAGTGAAAGCCCCTTGGAACTGGTGAAGCGATAGGTTCCATCCTGCGGCTGTGCAGACAACGGCAGGAGGAAACACGCGGCCGCCACCCACGTGGCCAGGAACCACTTGATCGGCACGGCGGTTTTATTTATTAAACACATTTAGAATCACGCGGTTCTCTTTGGAAAGGTACCTGGCGCAGACCTGCTGCAGTTCCTGGATGGTCAACGCGTTCAGTTCTTCCTCCATGGACTTCGGGCGGCCGTTCGGCCCGTACAGGTGGTGCTGCTGGGCCAGCCACAACGCGCGCTGCTCCGGGTCCAGCATGATTTTGCGCAGGTCGATTTCCATCAGCATCCGCGTCTGGCGCAGGTCGGTATTGGACAGATTGCCTTCCGCCAGCGCGTCCAGTAATTGACGCACCAGGTAATCGGCTTTTTCGATCGCCAACCGGCTGGGCGAGGAGATACGGAAAAGGAAAGCGTTGGCTTCAAACTGGTGGGTCTCCTCTTTGGCGATATGGATATTGAGGTGGTTGTCCTGGTTGAGGATGCGGTCCAGGTGGGAATTGCGTGGATCGGAGAGAAAGGCCTGGATGAGTTGAAACGCGGTATGATCCCTGTTGACCAGTCCCGGAGTGCGGAAGCCGTAGATGACCACGTTCGCGTCGCTTTCGGGATCGGTCCAGGTTTCGCGGATGGCTTTTTCCCGCGGCGGAATCGCCTTGGGCGGCGGTGCTTTCAGCGCCTCGCCATTGTCGCGCAAAAGGATGTGTTTGCGGATCAGCGCAATGGCCTCGCGGATTTTCACGCTGCCGCAGATGACCAGGATGATGTTCCGCGGATTGCGGAAAACCCCATAGCGGCTGCGAATCGAGTTGTTTTCCAGGTTGCGCAGTATGTCCAGCGAGCCGAAGACCGGTTCCTGGTAGACGGTGTTTTCAAAGATCCGGCTGCGTACCCATTCCTGGGCGCGGAACATCACGTTTTCCTCTAAAAGGGCGGACAGGCGCTGGTACAGGTTGCGTTTCTGGGAGTTGAGCGATTGGTCGAAAAACAGCAGCGAGGACAGGCGTTCATGCTCCAGCCAGAGCGCGTTGGCAAGGGTATGGTCCGGGATCAACTGCGCGAAATAGGCGTAGTCCATGCCCACCTGGGCGTTGCTTTCGCCGGCGTTCTTGCGGATGAACATCAGGCGCTCGTAATCGTCCAGGTTCTCCGTGCCCAGCATCATCAGGTACTGGTAAAGGAACGAGGCGCCGCGGATGGAGGGCGGGTCGTGGCGCACGCCGTTTTTGTGGTAGGTCAGTACGCAGGTGGCCTGCATACCGGGAAGCGGGGACAGGATGACCGTCATTCCGTTGGCCAGCTGGTAGGTATAGGGATTTCTGGCGTCTGCTTGAGCGGTTGTTGCGATGGACCAGACGATCAGCAATGCCAGGCAGATCCTGTTCACCATCCCATTGTACAGGGGAACCCCCAAGCTGGTCAATCCGGGCATGGGTTATTTCTTCAACCGGATCTTCAGCTTGCCCTCTTCCCGGACCACGCTGATTCTGGCTTCAACCAGGTTGGACGAGATCATCTTCGCTTTCAGTGAATTGATCCATTTTTCCTTGGTTTCCTGTGAGGCCGCCGAATTCAGGCTCATGTTCTGGAAGGTGTTGAATACCTGTTCGAACGATTCTTCGCTGTTGAGACTGACTTCCAATTCCCGGTGATTGCCTGCCGGCGCTTTCGCTTCCTGCCGCGCAGGCGGGTGTTCAAAGTGCTTTTTTTCCGGATGCATGTCCACTTCGAGGTCATGGAGTTGTTTCAGCCAGCGGTTGTTGAAGAGGTTGAAGCGCGCGGCCACGTTCTGGATCAGCAGGTTCAGGCGGGCGGAGCGATGTTCCTCGCTGAGCAGGCGGCGGATCAGCTTTTCCAGGGTTTCGCGTTCCTTTTCCGGCGGCGTGGGGATTTCTCCGGCAAAAAACTGGTTGTAGTGGATTTTCAGGGCTTCGATGCGGTTCTCGATCGCGTGGACATGTTCCTCGAGGGTTTTGAGCCGGGAATCACCCAGCCACTTCGGCTTGCTCGGTTTGCGTTCAGCCATGGATATTCATCGCATAATCAGTATTGCCTTGCGCGCTCCTCGTTGCGCAGGACCCGCAGGACCCCTTCCGCCAGCGCCTGGATCTCGTCTTCGCCGGGATAACAATAGACCGGGGCGAGAAACGCGACCCGCGCCTTGATCATATCGGTGAAATAGTCCTGGTGGGCCATGCCTCCGGTCAGCAATATGGCGTCCAGGTGTCCGGATACCACGGTGGCCAGGGCGCCGATTTCCTTGGCGATCTGGTAGACCAGGGCGTGGACAATCTCCATGGCGGCGGCGTCCCCTTCCTGGTAGCGTTGCGTGACCTGTTTGAAATCACGCGTATTCAAATAGGAATACACGCCGCCGTCTCCGAAGACCAGGCGCGAGAATTCGGCGTACTCCAGGCGGTTGGCCGTGATGTATTCCGCGACCTGGAGGATGGGCAGGCCCCCGGAGCGATCCAGCGAGAACGCGCCTTCCTGGCATGGATCCATGGCATCCACCATCCGGCCCTGGTGATGCACCGAAATGGATACACCGGTTCCCAGGTGAACCACGACCAGGTCGAGGTCCGGGTAGCGGCCGCCGCTTTCGCGCGCGAAACGCTTGGCCACGGCCTTCATGTTCAGCGCGTGGGTGCGCATTTCACGGGTAAAAAGGGCGTGGCCGGATATGCGCGCCAGCGGGTCGAATTCGTCAACCGTGATCGGGTCCACGATGTAGCAGTTGATGTTTCCCCGCTGCGCGATCGAGTAGCCGATCTGCGCGGAGAGGTGGGAGGCGTGGGCGCCCCGCCTGGCCTCGATCAGGTCCTTGATCATGGCTTCGTTGACCAGGTAAGTGCCGCTTTCCATGGGCCTGAGAATGCCTCCGCGGGCCGCGACGGCCGTCAGGTCGGCGGCGCTCAGGTTGCGTGATTTCAGGTAATCCAGCACCATGCTTTCGCGGAACTCCTTTTGATCGTTGATCGAGGAGAAGCGCGCCAGGGCTTCATCGCTGTGGCGGATCACGGTGACGTCTGCGGCCGTGCCGTCGGTGTAGACGCCGACTTTGGTTGAGGTGTTGCCGGTGTTGATGATCAGTATGTTTTCAGCCATTTGTCTGGTCCAGGTACTTTTTGATAACCGGTTCCAGGCGGCTGCGCGCCGCTGCGGAGATATCTTTTGCGCCGGTCATGATGGCGAACTGCAAGGCATGCGCGCAATCGCAGTCATCCGCCTGGTCGCCATGCTCCAGGATCGCCGCCATCAGGTTGATGGAGTTGGCGATGTTTTTCTTCAGGATGCGCACCACCATGTCGGCACTGACCGGGCCCTCTTCTTCATGCCAGCAATCGTAATCCGTGACAAACGCCAGGGGCAGAAAACACAATTCCAGCTCTTTTGCCAGCTTGGCTTCCACCGCCTGGGTCATGCCGATGATGTCGAACCCCATTTTGCGGTAGGTTTCGGATTCCGCCCGCGAGGAGAACTGCGGGCCTTCCATGTTGACGTAGGTGCCGCCGGCGTGAACGGTCAGGCCCAGCTTGCGCGCGCTGTCTGCCGCGATCCGGCTCAGGGCGGGACAAACCGGGTCCGCCATGGATACATGGGCCACGATGCCCTTTTCGAAAAAGGTTTTCTCGCGTTTGAACGTCAGGTCGACATATTGGTCGGGAATCACCAGGTCCGAGGGGGCGATCCCCTCTTTGAGCGATCCCACCGCCGTGACCGAGAACACGCGCCGGACTCCCAGTGATTTCAAGGCGAAAAGATTGGCGCGGTAATTCACTTCGGACGGATTGAGGCGATGCCCGCGTCCGTGTCGCGCCAGGAAGGCCACGTTACGGCCCATGAATTCTCCGGTCAGGATTTGATCGGAGGGAGGGCCATAGGGTGTGTCCACATCGATGGTTTGGGGATTGCGCACTTCTTTCAACTGGTAAAATCCGCTGCCGCCGATGATGCCGGTTTCAATTGATGTCATGAGAACTCCATTCGGGGTAAGTTGCTGGTTTACTTCTAGCGGAAACCCGGAAAAATGTCAATCTGCAGAGGCTCCGGGCGCACGGCTGAGCACCAGGTCGGAGTAGTGTCCGTCCACCACGATCACCGGGGAGCCGCCGTCCGTGTTGGCCTGCTGCAGGGTCCTGGTTTTTCTCACCTGCAACGGCAGCGCGGAACGATTGATGATCCTGCCGTAGCGTAACTGCACGTGCAGCAACGGGTCGATACCGGCCGGCAGCGCCAGGCGCATTCCGGCCTGGTTGGCCTTGACGTTCAACGTCTCCGCGATGCGGGTGAACTGCAGGTCCAGGTCGGCGTGGGAAACCATGGCGTCGAGCGCGTTCACGTCCAGTCTCCGCCCCTGCACGGGCTTGTAGCGGTTCTTGACGGCCAGTGTCGCGGCGGTGACATGCGACAGGAAAACCGGGGAATCCGCCATCTGCAGGTTGACGTTGCCCTGGATGTCGTTCAGGTCGACCTGGGCATGGCGGTTGGAAATCGCCACGTCGCCGCGGACCTGCTCCAGGCGCATGCGGCAATGGTGGCCGTCCACGGCGATCGCGCGGCAACGGCGTACTTCAAGGCGCGAGAAAGAGGAGTGGATATCCAGCGTTCCCACGGCTTCGCTGAGTTCGATGCGTCCGTGGGTATGCCGGATCTCTACGGGGGATCCGGTGCCGACGACCTCGAGGTCGCCGCGAGAGAGGTCAATCCGGCAGGGGTTCTGCAGGTGGTCGATCTCGATAATGCCGTATCGCGAATGGATATCCAGGGGATAATCGCGGGGCAGGCGGATATCCAGGCGCACCCGCAGTTGTTTGAAGTCATAGCGTTCCGGGATGTCGGTTTCCACCACCAGGGTACTGTCGTTGCGCGTACGGATCCGGATCTTGACCTGGCCGGCCATTTTGCGCGCTTTTTCAGGCGAGGCCTGGTAGCACTCCACGGTCGGCAGAATTTCCAGGGCGCCGGTTTCGTTGTTGCGGAACGTCATGTCCCCGGCCCGGTTCATGATGATGACCCGCCCGGAGGGGGAACGGGAAATCGCCGCCATTTCGACGCGCTGGACCGGCCCCCGGGACAACCGGCGCAGTGTTTCGGCGGCGTGGGTTCCCGCCGGGGCCTTGCCGGAATCGAGCAATTGAAAGATGAGGCCGAACCCGATCAGGGCCAGGACAATCAATATTTCGCTGCGTTTCATTCGCGCTCGATCAGGTGCAGGACAATGTTTTTCAATCCGATGTAGATCAGGATCGTCGGCCAGAAGCGCGCGAAAAGCCGCCACAGGCTGAAATGGATCACGTTCATGTTGTCCAACAGAAACAGGATCCCCAGGGTCAGGAAGAGAATCCCGGTAAAAATCGCATCGATGCGGTTGCCGCTCATTTTTCACCTCCCTTGCGGGCGGACTGCTGCGAAAGCATGATGTGAACGCCCAGCGCGATCAGCAACAGCGGCCACAGGCGCACGATCTGGCTGAAAGCGAGGATATCGAGGTTGTTGAGTTGAAAGAGAATTCCCAGCACCAGGATCAGGATCGATCCGAACAGGGACGGCGTTTCAACCTCGGGCTTTGACTGCGCGCCCTCGAAAGCCCGCGTTGCGCGCCGGCCCCTGGCGGCGTTGAAGCTGTCGACCACCTGGAAAATATAGAAACCGCCGAGCATCAGGCTCATGACAACGATTTCGGGAGCCCGGGCGTTGTATTCACTGACATTGACCAGGGCGATGATCAGCGCGGCCAGAACGATCATGTACACGATTCCCCGTCCGATCAGTCCCAGGTAGAAAAACCCCGACCCGGGAATGAAAAAGGAGAGGATGGCGGCCAGGAGCGGGCTTTTGCCGCGATGGCCGGTATTTTCCCGCTTATCCATTTTTTCCTCCTTCGTGGTCCGCGGCGTCCGGGAAGGCGCGGTCCGCGTCTAACGCCCGGTTGGGCGAGGTAAACAAACCCAGGAAGGGATTGCGGTCCGATTCCGAGATCCGTTCCACGTACGCGAAGGCTTCCACCGCCAGCGTCTCTATTCTGGCCACGGTTCGATGCAGAAAGCGGTTTGCCGGGGGAACGATGCTGGTGAAGTAGAGCAGGTTCAGAAAGAGAACGCCCGCGCCCAGCATGGCTGCGGCCCATTTCAGTATGGTCACGGTACGGCCGCTTACGGCGGGCGTTTCCGGTACGTGGCTTTCCGCAATATTGTAGAGGCGGTTTCTGACAAAGAAAGGCACTTCTTCGCTCAGGTCACCGCACATGAACATGATCCGTTCCATCTGCTCCAGCAATTCGCGGCATCCGGGGCAGGACTGGATGTGTTCGTAAACGGCCTGCGTCTCGGCGGCGCTCAGGTCGTTCTCGATGTAGCGGGAAATCCGTTCTTCCACAAGGTTACAATCCATCTTCGTCTCCTTGTCGGAACAACCGCGCCAGTTTGATCCGCCCGCGGTTGATGCGGGATTTAACCGTTCCCAGCGGCAGGTCGAGGGAGGCGGCGATTTCCTGGTAGGAATGATTCTGGACGTCGCGCATGATCAACAGCACCCGGAGCTCCGGGTCCAGGCGGTTGATGTGGCGACGCAGCTTCTGGACATCGATATGGTCGATCATGTGCTGTTCTTCGTCGCGATCGTCCAGGCGGATTTCTTCGTCCAGTTGCAGCATGTTGCGGTTCTTGCGGTTTTTCCTCCAGAAATCGATGCACTGGTTCCTGGCCATGCGCATGAGCCAGGCGTTGAAATTTCCTTCCGGAGTGAATTTGTGGATGTTGGAGAACAGCTTGATAAAAATGTCCTGGGTGATGTCGGCGGCGTCATCCGCGTTGCCGGCGAAGTTCAGCGCCAGGTTGTAAATGCTTTTGGAATATCGGTCCACGATCATGCTCCATGCCCCTGGATCACCATCCGCGATCTGTTCAATCAGCAGTTTGATGTCCATGATCTCAACGCATCGGAGAAAGAAAAGTTCCGTATTCCATTTTATGTTCTTACTTGCAGAAACATACCCACGGTCAGGGCCGCGAACAGGATCAGCGGCGCAAAAGCGGAGAGTGCGGGGGAAAGCAGGGCCGCCGTACCCAGGGAGTTGAACATGCCGGTGATGCCCCAGAAAATCATGGAGATGCCCACGGCGATGCCGATCCCGTAAAGCGTTCCCTTGCTGCCCATCATAAAGGAAAAGGGGATGGCGATCAACACCATGATCAGGCTGGACAGGGGGAACGCGTATTTCTGAAACAATTCCGCCACGAATCGCTGGGTGTCCGAGCGATTGTCTTTTAAGTAGCGGATGTAGTTTTTCAGCTCGCGGATATTCATGTGCCGCGTGTAAGCCACTTTCTGGAAAAAGAAATCCCTTCCCTCGGGAACGGGAAGCTCGGTCTTCGTGAACGCGGAAAAGGTGCTGGGGCTGCCGTCCTGGAAGCGGCGCCGGAAACCGTCCTCCAGGCGCAGTTGATTTGTGCCGGTCCAGGCGGCTTTCCGGGCAAACACCCGCTCAAGCATTCTGAAATCGGCGTCCAGTTTCAGCATGTTGAACTGGTGCGCGACCCGGGTGCGCTGGTTCATGTGGTTGTAGAAGTAAAAGGTGTTGTTGCGGCCTTCGATCCAGTTTTTTTCCCGCTCTTTCTGGGTCGGCATGTCCCGCTTGTGGATGATATTCAGGGTTTCTTCCGCCTGTTGATTGGCCCCGGGGGTCACCCGTTCCTGGATGGCAAAGGCCGCCAGGGAAAAAAAGACGCCGATCCAAACGGCCGGCAGCGCCAGGCGATGCAGGCTGGTGCCGCTGATCTGGACGGCCGTGATTTCGTTGTTCTTGCTCATCCAGGAATAGCTGAGCAATACGGCGGTCAATAAAGAGACGGGAATGGTGAAAGCGGACACACTGGGGGCGTTGTAAATGACGTATTTCAACGTGTAATGAAACGGGATGCCGTTGTCGACCACGTCGTCGATGAGCTCAACAATGCCGATGATAAAGAACACCAGCATCAGCGAGACATAGGTCATCAGAAAGGTCAAAAGGATGCGCCTGGATACGTAATGATCGATGCGCTTCAGCAACCTGGGCCTGGCGAAGGGGATTTTCAACACCATCACGGGGGCGGTTTTTTTGCGGGGATTTCCAGCGGCGGATGGTTTGCGGCTGAAAATCCTCGGCAGAGCGCGTTCGCGCGAAGTCAGCCGGAACAGCAGCAGGCCGATGACGACCAGGAAGATGTTGGCCGTCCACATGCCCAGTCCCGGGGGAAGGCTCTCTTTCAGGATCAGGCTGCGGGCCGTGGTGCTGATGGTGTAATAGATGAATATGATCAGCAGCGAAATAATGAATCCACTGATCTTGCCGCCTTTTTGCGTGGACAGCCCCAGCGAGAGGCCCAGCACGCCGAAGATGATGCACGAGAAAGGCAGGGCGAACTTGTTGTGAAATTCCATCCCCAGCAGGATATCGTCGGGTTTTTGCTGCTTGCGCTCCAGCAGTTCCGGAAAAACCAGCTGGTGGCTCTTGCGCGCGAATTTCATCTCAACCCGCGAGGACACATCCTCTTTCAACAGGTTGTAATGGGTCAGCGAATAGGTTTCCTCCGGTTTGTCGCGTTTGAAATTGTGTACCCGGGCATCCCGCAGAAGCAGGAAACTCTTGTCGTCCTGCTGCGAGTGCACGAACCGTCCCGAAGGCGAGAGAATGACGCTGTCGGTGTCTCCGGATTTGAGGGAGTAGAGGAAAACATTTTCCCAGGCTCCCGAAGCGCTGTCGATGTTGGAAAAGTAAAGGGTAATGAAGGGGAATTCACGGTAGAACGTGCGCGGCTTGATGGTGGAAACGGCGCGGGAAACGCTTACCCGCGTGAGCAGTCGATTCAGGCGGAAGTTGGCTTCCGGCGCCAGGAACATGATCAGCAGGGAGCTCAGCAGCCAGGTGCTCAGGCAGAACAGCATGACCGGCCGCAGCAGCCGCCGGTTGTGGATCCCCATGGTTTTCAGGGCGATGGTTTCCGAATCGGAGCTCATGCGGCTGAACCCGGCCAGCACCCCCATCAGCGTGGACATGGGAATGGTGAAAGCCAGCAGGTCGGGCAACAGATACAGGAGAATCGTGAGGATGGTGGCCGTGCTGGCCGCTTTGGCCACCAGGGTGTGGGAGAGGAGCATGATGTTGTTGATCAGCAGCGTGAAGGTGTAAACCGTCAGGCCGATCGCGAACGGCGAGGCGATTTCCTTCAGGATATAGCGATCCAGGGATTTCCACATCGCGCTAATCATAGCATAGTCGCGAATGCCGGGTCTACGCGCCGCAAACGTTTGCCCTCGGCGAGAAACTGTGATACGAACAAGAAGGTGACAGGAGGCCGGGTGTCAGGTACCAGGTGTCAGGTGAAAAATTTTCGCACTTTCAACTTGTTTTACTTCTTTCCTTTTCAACTCTTCAACTCTTCAACTTTGCTCAGGCACCAGGCAATTGGCGATGGGAAAACGAGGAGGCAGGTATCAGGTGGCAGGAGGCCGGGTATCAGGTGACAGGAGACAGGTGGCGATGAGGAACGTGGAGACGGAAAGACAAAAGACACGCGTAGGGGCGAAAAATTTTTCGCCCCTACGGAGATGGAAAACAGTGTTGGGTGTGTTGATGCTGGTCAACCTGCTCCTTGGGCCGGCAACTCAGGCCGCGGAAACCCCGCCGCTGACCCTGGTGATGGCCCACCCCACCCCCGGACAGATCCGCAATATCGTGGCGTTGCGGGCCGCGGGACTGTTGTCCGCGGAGCCGTTCCGCCTGATCGGTGTGTTTCACGAGGACGAGAACACGGATTATGCGCCTTCAAGGAAGCTGGTCGAAACCGAGCGCCTCGACTGGGTCGAGTTCGTGGTGATCCGGGGGCCGGAAAACCGCGACGACGCAGTCGCGGGGGGTGGCTGGGAAACAGATTTTCAGCGTTTGTTCGCACGCTCTCACGGCATCCTGTTTACCGGCGGCAGTGATCTTCTCCCGTCCACTTACGGGCAGTCCCACCTGCTGTTGACCGACGCCGATAATCCCGCCCGCAACCGTTTTGAGCTGTCCTTCATGCGCTATCTGGTGGGGGATCCACGGCGTGAGGACAGGCAGTCCCGGCTGGAGAGCGAAACGGATTTTCCGGTCCTGGCCGTCTGCCTGGGCGCACAGACCCTGAACGTGGCGCTGGGAGGAACGTTGTGGCAGGACATTCCTTTCCAGGTCTACGGCGTGCGTACGGCGGAAGAGGTGCTGGCTCTGGGGCCGGATCGCGTGCATTCTTCCCGCTACCTGGCCATGCTGAATCCGGGCGTGGATGACCTGCTGCCCGCTTTTCATTTCATCCGCTGGCTGGATGAAGGGGATTGGCTGCGGCGCCTGCCCGCTGCGGCCCGGCCGGTGGCGATACTCTCCAATCACCACCAGGCCATCGCCGAAGTGGCCGCTGACCTTGTGGTGGTGGCGCGATCGCTCGATGGGCGCGTGGTGGAAGCCGTGGCTCACCGTCGTTATTCCAACGTGCTCGGAGTGCAATTCCACCCCGAGGTCGCGGCGCTGTATCAGGCGCACCCGCTCTTTCGTCCGGCTCCCGGAGAGGAACCCGGTTTGTCCCTGGCGCAGGTTCTGAGCCGGCGCCCCGGTTCGCGGCGGTTTCACGAACAATTGTGGCGTTGGTTCAGTTCCGCCATGCAGAACACGCGCCGCCGGCGTCTTTCAGACCCGGATCCGGCGATAAAAAACGCTTCGCGGGCGATTCCGAACCGCTTCGGTTTGCTTTTTTCCCGGATCTCTCCTATAATATCCGCTAACATGAGGCAGTTAGATGGCAGAAGAACTGTTGAAGAGCATTACGCAATTGAGCAAGGAGCGCGGGATATCTCCCGACATTTTTTATTCTGCCATTGAAGACGCGCTTTTGACGGTTTCCCGCAAGTACTTTCCCCCGGAACAAGAGGAAAACGTGCGGGTTGAGATCGATCGGGATCGGGGACGCATCGAGGTATACATCACCAAGACCGTCGTCCGCGATGTCGTGGATCCGGCTTTTGAGATTTCCTGGAAAGAAGCCTTGAAGCTGAATTCCCGGGTTCGCGAGGGTGATGAGATCAAGATCTTCCTGCCGGGTGAAACGTTGGGACGGGTTGCGGCTCAGACGGCCAAGCATATTATCATGCACAAGGTGATGAGAGCGGAACAGCAACAGATCTACGACAAGTATCAACCGTTGCAGGGGACGCTGGCTTCCGGAGAAGTGCGCCGGGTGGAAAAAGGCAATATCATCGTAGCCATGGACGTGGGCGAAGCCATCATCCCTCCCAAGGAGTTGTCGCCGAAAGACGCTTTTTCCCGCGGCGACATCATCAAGTTTTTTATTAAACGGGTGTTTTCCGAAGGCAAGGGGCCGTTGATCCTGGGAACCCGCTATCAGAACGATTTTATCGAAGCCCTGGTGCGGCGGGAAGTTCCGGAAGTGGCCGAAGGCATCGTGCAGATCCACTCCGTCTCACGCGAACCCGGGATCAAGACCAAGATCGCCGTGTTTTCCAATGATAAAACCGTGGATCCGGTCGGCGCCATCGTGGGGATGAACGGCAACCGGGTTTTGTCGATTACCAAGGAATTGCGCGGGGAGCGCATTGATGTGATCGCCTGGAGCGAGTCACCCGAGCGCTTCATCGCTTCCGCCCTGACTCCGGCCGATGTGTTGAAAGTGGTGATCCTGGATGAAGAAAACCGCAAGGCGGAAGTCACGGTGACCGACGATTCCTTGTCGGCGGCCATCGGCAAGCGCGGGGTGAATATCCGTCTTGCATCCAAGTTGACTCACTGGAACATCCAGTTGACCAACCGCATGGAAACCCGTTCGGATCTGGTGCAGAAAAAACTCTAGGGGAATTGTATATGCAGAGCATCAAACTACACGAAGCAACGAAACAGTTCAAGATATCGAATAAACTCGCCATGTTCTTTCTTGAGAAAAAGAACCTGGGGGTGAAATCTCATTCCTCCGTCATTTCCATGGAGCAGTTGGAGTTGCTGCGTGAATTCTCCGCGGGCGGCGCGGAGTTTGACGCGGTGCAGAAGGAGTTCAAGGCGGCCGAGAAGGCCCGCAAGAGCCAGCCCGCGGCCGAAGCCGCGCCCGTCGCTCCCCCGCAGCAGCCGCTGGAAAAAGAAAGT
>OBLN01000409.1_pt1 | contig 15677 bp, 16 predicted proteins | sample 1519301 | NCBI WGS metagenome assembly OBLN01 (sample SAMEA2452533, study PRJEB22499) | sediment metagenome | reverse complement strand
AAAAAAGACCGCTTTTAGGCACTATAGCAAACTCATACAAGATTAAAAAGGGCGGTGCGGCGCTTGTTGTATTTAAGGCTGAGGATGAGAATCTAAAAGAGCTTTATATTCAGACAAACTTTGAGAAGAAGTTTAAAGTCCAGCCTTTTTATAAAGACGGGTACTACATCTCACTTCTTGCATGGCCCGTGACTGAATCGACATTTAAAGCAACGATTATGGCAAAAGACAAAGCAGATAATATTTCAAGAGCAGATGTGCCTCTATATCTGAAAGATGCTAGCTACAGAGTCTCGAATATAAAGATCAGCGACAGTTTCTTAAAAGGTAAAATCGCCGAACTTGCAGAAGAGTTTGCCGAGACGCAGGGCGTTACAGATTCGATAGAGCAGTTTAAGATAATAAACGAAGATGTTAGAGCAAAAAACGAAGAGCTGATCCATGAGATAACCTCAAGAGTCTCCAATGAGATGATAGATGATTTTAAGGTCAACAAGATGTACCCTCTGAAAAACGCTGCCGTGGTCGCTTATTTTGGAGATCACAGACTCTACTCTTACAACAATGAGAAGATCAGCGAGTCGTACCACTTGGGTCTTGACCTTGCAAGCAATGCTATGGCAGAGATCAAGCCGCAAAACGGAGGTGATGTCGTTTTTACGGGATATAACGGACTTTATGGAAATATGCCGATAGTCTCTCATGGACTGGGGCTGTATACGCTCTATGGACACTGCTCAAGCGTTAATGTAAATATAGATGATAAGATAAAGGGCGGCGCGCATATAGCAAATACAGGAAAGAGCGGTTACGCTATGGGAGATCATCTCCACTTCGGTATTTTAATACAAGGCATAGAGGTTCGTCCTGCAGAGTGGATGGACACTACATGGATAAAGCTCAATATAAATGACGTTATTGATAACGCAAAGAGCATTATAGATAAAAAGTGAATTTAGTGTACAATTTGCTTTTAAGTAAGAGATAGGGATAAAAGATGTATCAAACAACAATAAAAAAGAGCGTAGAGCTTGTCGGTATCGGTCTTCATAAGGGATCTGCGGTTAAGTTGAAACTAGAGCCGTTAGAGTCAAACAGCGGTTTGATATTTTATCGCAGCGACGTGGATGTGGCGATCCCTCTTATCCCAAGCAATGTTGTTGATACTAAGATGGCTACCGTGATCGGAAAAGACGGCTATGTTATCTCTACGATCGAGCATATGCTCTCTGCTATTTACGCTTACGGGATCGACAATCTAAGGATCATAGTAGATGCCGACGAGATTCCCGTTATGGACGGAAGCAGTGCCAGTTTTTGTATGCTTCTGGATGAGGCCGGAATAGCACAGTTGGATGTTCCTAAAAAAGTGATGAGAATTAAAAAAGAGGTAGTTGTTCAAGAGGGAGAGAAGTATGTAAAGCTCTCTCCTTCGCCTGATCTTCAGTATGGTTTTACCATTAAATTTCCCCACCCTGTTATTCAGAAGCAGGAGTATGTCTTAAACTTTACCAAGCAGAACTACAAAGATGAGATCTCGCGTGCCAGAACATTCGGTTTCTTGCATGAGGTTCAGTATCTGCGTTCAAAAGGTCTAGCCCTTGGCGGTTCTTTAGAAAATGCTGTCGTACTGGATGAGAAAAAGGTGCTAAATCCGGAGGGGCTTAGATTTCCCGATGAGTTCGTAAGACATAAGATACTCGATGCTATCGGAGATATGGCTCTCATCGGCATGAACTTTGTAGGTAACTACGAGGCGATGGCTGGCAGCCATGATCTTAACCATAAACTTACCCTTGAACTTCTAAAAGATGCGCAAAACTATGAGATAGTAGAGCTTGTAGGCGAAAAAACGCTCGAACTTGAAAAAGCGTATGCCTAAGAGCGTCGATCTTGTTTTTGTAACTCTCTCTTCGCCGATACAGGTCGGAGTATATGAAGATGGGGAGCTTATTAGAAGAGTAGTGAGCGAAGAAAAAAGCTCTGATGTTCTGCCGAAGATATTTGATGATCTCTTAAAAGAGTACTCCGTAAAAGGGCTCTATTATGCGAACGGGCCTGGCAGTTTTATGGCTATAAAAATAGCATATATTTTTCTAAGATCGATGAGTATACTCAAAAATATACCTCTTTTTGCAACAGATGCGTTTTATTTTAATAAAAACCAACCAATCAAAGCGATTGGAAAGCTATATTTTGTTAAAATTTCATCAGAAATAAAAACCCAAAAACTAGAAACGGCACCAGAGGCAGCTTTTTTGCTTCCGGATGTGCTTGAGTATAATGAGTTTAGTACAGCTGCATCTCCTCTTTACGCTATAGGGGCAGTTGGATAGGAAAAAAGTGACAGTAAGTGTACCGGCAACAAGCGCAAACCTCGGACCTGGATTTGACTCTTTAGGTTTAGCAGTCGACCTACGAAACGTAGTTGAGTTTCATCCATCAAAATTTTTCAGTGTCAGCATAAAGGGCGAGGGGGAAAACAATCCCAAGCTAAAGGGCAACAATCTTTTTGTCAGTATCTTTAACGAACACTACAACAGGCTTACCAAAAAGCGACAGAACTTCAAGTTTACGTTTTACAACCAGATACCTATGTCAAGAGGTCTTGGCAGCTCCTCTGCAGTAATAGTGAGTGCTATTGCAAGCGCGCATGAAGCAGCGGGTATAAACGTCTCAAAGAGAAGAATACTCAACCACGCTCTGGTCTATGAGTCTCATCCGGACAATATCACTCCTGCTGTCATGGGCGGTTTTAACGCTGCTACCGTAGAGAAAGGAAAGGTATTTTCGCAAAAAAAGCATCTTCCAGACTACATAAAAGCGGTCGTGGTCATTCCAAACAAGCAGATGAACACGGCAAGGGCGAGAACGCTTCTGCCAAAATCTTACTCAAAAGAGAACGCCATTTATAACCTTTCCCACACGGCACTTAGCGTTGCGGCTTTTTTCAACGAAGATTGGGAGATACTAAAACTTGCTTCGCAGGACAGATTTCATCAAAAGGCAAGAATGAAGACGCTGCCTGAGCTCTTTGGAGTTCAAAAGACGGCGTATGAGAGCGGTGCGCTAATGAGCACTCTCTCTGGGAGCGGCTCAACATTTTTCTCGATGGTATATGATGAAGATTCAGTTGCAATTGCAAATAAACTGAGTCAAAAATTTCCGGAATTTGTCGTAAAGATATTGGATTTTGATAACGACGGCCTTATCGTAGAAAAATAGGTTAATTGATATCTTCTTAGTAAATCAAGGAAGTTTTGGATATAATGGCGAAAAAATTAAACCAGCCTCTTAGGATGTGCATCTCTTGCAGGCAGAGAGATGTACAGGATAATCTTATTAGACTTCAATGTATGGATTCACAGCTTAGTCTTTTTAGAGGTAGCGGCAGAAGTTTTTATTTATGCAAAGTTTGTCTTGAAGATGAGAAAAAAGTATTAAAAGCGTTGATGCGGCAATGCAAAAGCGGTGAGAGAGACAAACTTGCCAAAACACTAAAGGAGATCATCACTGATGACAGAAAAAGTTAGAGTACATGAAGTTGCAAAAGAGCTAGGGATAACTTCAAAAGATGTTGTTAAAAAAGCCTCGGACATGGGTCTTGACGTAAAGTCGGCAAACAGCTCGGTCACAATGCAAGAAGCAGAGAGTTTAATGAACTATATTATGAGCGGCGAGCTTGCAGAGGCACCAAAAACAGAGACTGACACAACTGCTAAAACAACAAGTGATACTCAAAAAGAGAAAGCTCCTAAAAAAGAAACTCCAAAAGCTGAAGATAAAGAGGCTGATGCTAAGCAAGAAAAGATCGCAAAAAAAGAGAGCGCTGCAAAAAAAGATGAGAGCGATGAGAAAAAAATAGAGACAAAAAAAGTTCTAAAAGAGGAGAATCAAGCTAACGAGAGCGACGATACTCAAGAAGAAGCTGAAGACTCCGCAGCTATCGGCGAGCCTAAAAAGATGCAGATCAAAAAGTCCGGTCTGAAGATCGTCAAAAAGAAAAAACAGCCTCAAGAGAGTTTTGACAAAGAGGAGTTTGAACAGCCATCAAAATCAAAACCTTCGGTTTCCACATACGGCAAAATAAGTGCTGATGTTTTAGAAGAGCTTGCGAAAAAGAAAAAAACCAAGCAAGCTGCAGGGGCTAAAAAACAGGAGCAGGGCGTAAAGATAGATATTTTCGGCGGCTCTTTGGCTGAAGTCTCTATGGATATGGATGACCAGATAGTACTGCTTGACCTAAACGCTACTGAGAGACGCGAGATAATACCTGAGGAGCCAAGAAAGCCAAAAGCTCCAAAGCCTATCGGTAGAAATGCAAATAAAAAGGCTGCTCCAAAAGGAAGAAAAGTCGCTCGTGACAAGAGAAAGAAATATACAAAAGACAAACCTGAAGATCTGGTAGTAACACATGTTGAGATACCTGAAGATATCCGCGTCTACGAGTTTGCCGAAAAGATCAACCGTCCAATCTCTGATGTTATAAAAGTTCTCTTCAGCCTCGGGCTTATGATGACCAAAAATGACTTCCTGGGAAGCGATGAGATCGAGATACTTTCCGAAGAGTTCGGTGTTGAAGTGACCATCGTAGATCCAAAAGATGCGTTTAACTACGAAGAGGATATGGCAGAAGATATAGATGAAAATGCTACGAAGAGACCTCCTGTTATTACTATTATGGGACACGTTGACCACGGTAAGACCTCACTTCTTGATGCTATAAGAAAAGCAAAGGTGACCGAAGATGAGGCAGGCGGCATAACGCAGCATATCGGTGCGTATACGATCGAGCAAAACGGAGAAGCTATCACTTTCATAGATACTCCGGGTCACGCGGCGTTTTCACAGATGCGTCAAAGAGGTACGGATGTTACGGATATTATCGTAATAGTCGTTGCAGCGGATGACGGCGTCAAGCCACAGACGGAAGAGGTTATAAAACTTGCAAAAGAGTCCGGTGCTCCTGTGATCGTAGCTCTTAACAAGATGGATAAAGAGACTGCAAACCCTGACATGGTAAAAGGTCAGATGGCTGAACGCGGACTTAACCCTGCTGACTGGGGCGGAGATATCGAGTTCGTTCCTCTCTCTGCTAAAACAGGAATGGGAATAGATGATCTTCTTGAGAATATCCTTTTGACCGCCGAAGTTCTAGAGCTAAAAGCAAACGAAGATGCTATGGCAAAAGCTGCGGTTGTTGAGTCCTCTCTTGAAAAGGGACGCGGACCGGTTGCTACGGTAATCGTTCAAAACGGAACGCTCAGAGTGGGTGACTATGTTGTGTGCGGAAGCTCTTACGGTCGCGTAAAAGCTCTTATTGACGAGCACAAAAAACAGATAAAAGAGATAAAGCCGAGTCATACTGCGGTAGTTGTGGGGCTTAACGAAGTTCCGTCTTCAGGTGAAGTTATGATGGCGATGAAGAGTGATAAAGAGGCAAGAGAGTATGCTCAAAAGCGTCATGAGTATGACAGACATAAAGAGCTCTCTCACAGCACTAAATCAACTCTTGAAGATATGACAAGCATGATCGCAGAGGGCAAACTGAAATCTCTTAAAGTCGTTCTTAAAACTGACGTTCACGGCTCACTGGAGGCTCTTAGAAGTTCACTGAGCGAGCTTAGAAATGATGAGGTCAAAATAAATATCATCTCATCAGGTGTGGGCGGAATCACGGAGAATGACGTTGAGCTTGTTGCAAACAGCGAGAACTGTGTTCTTCTTGGATTTAACGTTCGTCCTACAGGCGGTGTCAAGGCACTTGCTAAACAGAAGAACGTAGACATTAGAACCTACTCTATCATCTATCAGCTTCTAGACGATATGACCGGAATGCTCACAGGTATGATGTCACCTAAATTCACTGAAGAGAATACGGGTCAGGCTGAAGTAAGAGACACATTCAAATCTCCTAAGGGAATGGTTGCAGGATGTGTCGTAGTTGATGGAAAACTTGTACGCGGCGGTCTTGTTCGTGTTATCCGTGACGGCGTTGTTGTTCACGAGGGTGAGCTTACATCACTAAAACGCTTTAAAGATGACGTTGAAGAGATCGGTAACGGTTACGAGTGTGGTGTTATGATCAAAGGTTATGACGATGTTATAGTCGGCGACGTAATTGAGACATTCAAAAAAATTGAGCAAAAAGTATCTCTGTGACAGAAGCCCAAATAAAGCTAAAGAGAACCGAGTCGGTTCTTCTTGAGTTGATCCCTGAGGCTCTGGGCTCTCTAAGCGATGCAAGACTGCATCAGCTTGATATTATAGATATAAAATGCTCACGCGGAAGAAGCGATGCCAAGGTCTATATAGATCCTGCATCTTTTAGCGAGCAGGAGAAGAGCGATTTTTTAAAGCTTTTAAAAAAAGCAAGACCCATTATTGAGACCTTTTGTATGAAAGATCAGGGATGGTTTCGCTCTCCAAAGCTTACGTTCGAGTTTGACGAACAGCTAAAAAGAGTTCAGAACATTGAAGAGCTGTTTAAGAAAATAGCAAAAGATTAAGCGAGTAGATTAATGAGTTTAGAAAAAGATATAGAGTCGTTTGTAAAATCGGTCGGCTTGGAGCTTTATGAGATTGCTGTAGTAAATGACGGCAGTGACACCATATACAGAGTCAGCGTCGTCTCAAACGATGTAGAAGATGGCAAAAGAAAAGGGGTCAGTCTTGATGAGTGTGTAAACCTTACGCATCTGATATCTCCGCTTCTTGATGTCACGCCTCCTCTCTCAGGGGATTATAGACTTGAGGTCGGAACTCCCGGCATTGAGAGAAAGATCGTGACTCTAAGACAGTTTGAACTCTGTCTTGGAGAGAGAGTATCTATTTCGTTAAAGTCCAAAGAGAAGCTTAAAGGCACACTTCTTAAAATAGAGGGTTCTAAGATATTCTTGGATGTTGATGGTGAAGAAGTTTCAGTCGATTTTGGCGAGATCTTAAAAGCGAAAACATACTTTGAATGGTAATAGATACCAAATTTTATATGAAATTGGCCTTGGATGAGGCTTGGAAGTATCAGGGTCTAACATATCCAAATCCTGCGGTCGGATGTGCTGTTTTATCTAGCCAAGGTGAGATACTCTCCGTTGAGGCTCACAAATATGCAGGCGCTCCGCATGCCGAAGTCGAAGCACTGAAATCTGCATATTTCAAATTGACCAATGATTCAAAAATTTTAGAACTTCATGAATCATCCCAAATTCATACCTACCTTCTGCAAAATCACAACAACTGTTTTAAGGATGCTACTCTTTATACAACACTTGAACCGTGCTCACACATAGGCAAAACTCCATCTTGCGCATCTCTTATCTCTAAGCTCGGCATAAAAAAGCTCTTTATCGGCTCAACGGATTCAAACCCTCAAGCCTGCGGTGGAGCAGAGATCGTGGCAAATGCGGGTATAGAAGTTGAGAGAGCCGTAATGCAAAAAGAGTGTGATGAGCTCTTAAAGCCTTTTAATCTATGGAGAGAGGATAGGTTTGTTTTCTTTAAATGGGCACAGAGATTAAACGGCACGATAGACGGCGGTATTATCAGCTCTCTTAGATCTAGAACCTTGGTTCATGCTATGAGAAACCTCTGTGATCTGCTCGTTATCGGCGGCAATACAGTAAGAGTTGACAGACCGACTCTTGATGCGAGATTAGTTGACGGCAGGGCACCTGATATTTTGATATATTCAAAAAGCAAAGAGTTTGACAAAACGATCCCTCTCTTTAGTGTTGAAGGCAGAAGTGTAACTATTAGCGACGATCTTTCAATTTTAAAAGATTATAAGAACATAATGATCGAGGGCGGAGAGAAAATGTTTGAGCTCTCAATGCAGTTTGCAGACTATCATCTCTGTTTTATATCGCCGAGTACAGGCGGAGATAGTAATTATACAGGCGTTGAGGATAAGTTGGAAATTTTAAATATACAAAAAGATGAGCAAGATATAATTATGTGGATGAAGCAAAGGGGAAAGAACTAGAATGGAAAAACAAGAAAAGATCGTCTCTATGTTTGATAACATAGCACCTACTTATGACACGGCGAACCGTGTTATGAGCATGGGTGTCGATAAGAGCTGGAGACGCAAAGCTTGTGATCTGGCTTACAGATTTTATTCAAAAGAGTCTATCGATAAGATCGTAGATGTTGCCTGCGGAACCGGCGATATGATGGATTTTTGGAAAAAAAGATCAGAAGTAAACGGCATAGCGCTAGGAGAGATAGTCGGTGTCGACCCATCTAACGGCATGGTAAACGTAGCAAGAGAGAAGTTTCCCAAATTCAACTACCACATAGCAAAAGCTACAGAGATCCCGCTTGATGATATGAGTGCGGATATTTTAAGTATTACATACGGCATAAGAAATGTCGTTGAGAGAGAAGCAGCGCTAAAAGAGTTTAACAGGGTTTTAAAAGATGGCGGGCTTGTAGTAATATTGGAGTTTATGAAAAACGAAAATCCTTCTCTCCTTGGAAAAATAAGAGACTTCTATATGAATAAGATCCTGCCTAAGGTCGGCGGTTTTATATCTAACAACCTAGAAGCGTATGAGTATCTGCCAAACTCAATCGGTGATTTCTCAACGGTTGAAAATATGCAAAACGAGCTTGTCGAAGCTGGCTTTGAGATAGTTTATACAAAGAGTTTCTCTATGGATATATCAACACTCCTCATAGCAAGAAAAAAATAGGCAATATAGCTTTGCAAACACTAAGTGTCTCTTCTTTAAACGAGCAGATAAAAACACTCTTAGAGAGCACATTTACAAGAGTCCTCGTGGAGGGCGAGCTATCCCGCGTAACATGCCACAACAGCGGACACATCTACTTCACTCTAAAAGATGCCTCATCATCAATAAAAGCGGTTATGTTCAAGGGAAACGCTTCAAAGTTGAAGTTTGAACTTCAAGAGGGGCTAAAGGTCATCCTTGATGGAGCCATAACGCTTTACAAGCCACGCGGCGAGTACCAGATAAACTGCTTTAGTATCCAGCCTTCCGGTCACGGAGCATTGGCACTTGCCTATGAGCAGCTAAAAGAGAGACTCTCATCTAAGGGCTACTTTGATAGCGCAAGAAAAAAACCTCTTGTAAAATTTCCAAAAAAGATCGCTCTTATAACTTCTGCAACAGGGGCCGCACTGCAGGATATGCTCCGTGTTGCAAACAGCAGATACAGGGCGATAGAGATAGATATATATGATGTCTTGGTTCAGGGAGAGAGTGCAGCTCCTGCCATTGTAAAGGCTCTTGGTCTGGCCGATGCCAAAGGGTATGATGTCATTGTTATGGGGCGCGGCGGCGGAAGCATAGAGGACCTTTGGGCATTTAACGAAGAGATCGTTGCCGATGCGATCTTTAAAGCTAAAACACCCATAGTCTCTGCAGTGGGACACGAGATAGATTGGGTAATAAGCGATTTTGTAGCAGATCTAAGAGCGCCGACCCCAAGTGCCGCTATGCAGATGATACTGCCTGACAGTAATGAACTGTATCAATATATAGACTCCATTTCTACGCAATATACGCAAAGAGTGATGCAAAAGATATACAACTCAAAGCAGGAGCTGACGCATCTTGTAAATTTATACTCAGGGCACTCTATAGAGAAGAAGATAAGCCAAAAGATAGAGGATGTGAAGCAGATGCAAGCTTCATATAATCAAACTATATCTTTTAAAATGCAGAGCTTCTACAAAGAGATAGAATCAATCAAAATAAGATTTCCGCATGTCATAGAGAGCAGGATCAATATTGCCCGAAATCAAGTTACAACACTGCAAAAGATGTTAGAATCGAACGATCCGAAGTTAAAAAGCAAAAAAGGTTTTGTTCAGATATCCAAAGATGCAAAAGTGATAGATATCGCCTCTTTGGAAGTCGATGAAGTTTTTGATCTGATGAGTGACAGGGTTGCAGTGAGCGCAAAAGTGCTTGAAAAAAGAGATATATAGGGGTTTATGTGAAATATCCGGAATTTTTTGATACGGTAGATACTATTAAGGTTGTCGATCCTCTAGCCAAAGTTTTAGGCGCATTTGAGGACGGTGTATATGAGTTTAACTATTTAGAGGTTGTAAAAGCGGCGGGGCACAGCTGCCCGACGGTAGCCGGTGCTTACATAACTGCTTATGCGGGGTTAAAAGCTCTCTATCCAAATCAGCCTGCGGTAAGGGGTGAGATAAAAGTAGAGTTCAAAGAGTCGCTTGAGGATGGCGTAGCAGGCGTTATAAGCAATGTTATATCTCAAATAACGGGAGCTACGGACAAGAGCGGTTTTAAAGGCTTGGGCGGCAAATTCGCACGTCACTCTTTGATGCATTTTGATGCAAACATAAGCTCATCTGTCAGATTTACAAGATTAGACAGCGGCAAAAGCGTGGATGTCTACTATGATCCTTCACTGATAGGCGGAAGTCCGAAAATGCAGCAGCTTATGCAAAAGATGATGGGCGGCATGGCAACTCCTGCAGAGACAAAAGAGTTCGGCGAGCTTTGGCAAGAGAGAGTAAAAAGAATTTTTGATAATATGCCAACCGTTGTAAAGGTCATGATTTAGCGGGTGTAATTTTTTCGTAATCGTGTTATAGTATACTTTTTAAAAATTAGGAGTAGTTATGGCATATTTTGATAACGTTAAGGTGGGAGACGCTGTTTACGGTCTTGTATTCGGTCCGGGAAAAGTGTCTCAGATATTTGACAACAGCCATTACAAAATAATGGTAAATTTTAAAAATGATTACGAAGTCCCTTATACTGAAGACGGAATTCCGGGTTGGGGGCATTTTAGCAAACAGACGCTTTTTTATAAGAACGACATAGACCTTACAGATGTCGATTTCTCACCAGTTTCCAAGATACTATCCATTAAAAAGATCATAAAACTAAAAGAGAAGAAGAGGCTTCAAGTAAGGCTGCCTTCAGGCATCTGGAAGAGCGTAAAAAAAGCAGAATCTGCTTATGTAGAGGATCTTTTAGAGAGAGAAAAATATCATATGTTCAGAAAAAAACCCCAAAAAAAAGAGAAGGAAAAAGAGAAGTAGTGCATTTTGTGCGTCATATCTCCACTCCAATCGGACAAATGATAGCCGTTGCGGATGAAAATGCCTTGATCAGCCTTGATTTTACAGATGAAGAGACGCAGGCGGAGTGCTCAGATCATCCTCTTTTGCTTCAGCTCGAACAAGAGTTAGGCGAATATTTTGCTAAAAAGCGACAAACATTTACTCTGCCGCTCTCTCCAAGCGGTACAGAGTTTCAAAAGGGCGTTTGGAACACACTTTTGAAAATACCATACGGCAATAGAGTCTCATACGCCAAAGAGGCTCAAATGTTTGGCAACCCAAAAGCCATAAGAGCGGTTGCCAATGCCAACGGCAAAAATCCAATAGCGATACTTATCCCGTGTCACCGCGTTATATCTTCAAACGGAAGCATAGGCGGATATACTGGAGGTGTGTGGAGAAAAGAGTTCCTGCTCTCACTAGAAAAAGAGTAAAAAGTTATATGTCTCTACTTTAGTACCAGTGCCGGAAAGTAGGTGTGGATGGTAGCCGCTGTCTGTGCTGAAAGTTTTTTCATGATCTTGTCAAACTTATCCTCTTTGTTCCATAGCGGCTCGCTTACTCCGCTTAAAATCACAAGCCTGTTCTTAGCGTCATACTCAACACCTACGCTATCAATCAATCCCACATCTTTTGCCTGTTGTGCAGTAAAGATATGCGCATTTGCAAAAGAGTCTCTTTTTTTAATATCCAAGCCTCTGGCATCTGCAACATCTGTGGTAAAGAGATCGTAAGTTCCCTGTATAACTTTGTTCAGCTCATTTATCTCATACTCCGTCCACTCTCTGTCGCTTGCTCCGACTTTTTTATATTTTCCTGCTTGGACACTCTGTGATTTTATGCCGATCTTCTGCATCAGCTCGCTAACATCGGCTCCCTGCATTATAACACCGATACTTCCCACCATTGAGCCAGGATTTGCTATTATCTCGTCTGCCCAGATACTGGCATAGTAGCTCCCACTTGCCAGTGTTCCGCTTGCATAGACTATAACTGGTTTCTTCTCCCTTGCTCTTTTTAGGGCATATGCAACCTCAATAGAGGGGGCAACCGCTCCTCCGGGAGAGTCTACATTTAGCAGTATGCCTTTTACAAATTCATTTGAAGCTGCTTCGTCAATCTGATCTACTACCTCTGAGATCTCCATTACAGGCCCTACAAGATAGATCTCTTCAAGGTTATGCGGTTTTAGATTCTCTTTGCTTTGCGGTGCGAATATCAAAAAGAGTATAAGCAAAAAGAGCATTGCTTTGAAATGCTCTTGGATAAATTTCATTGTAGCGATAAATGGAGAAAATATTTTTTTAATAAACTGCATCAGATACCTTTTTCTAGTTTTCCGTTGATATAAACTTTGGAGATATTATATCTATGAAGTATTAAATGGATTGCTAACTCATCGCCGGGCTCGCCGTCTAGATCCAACACTATCATGTCGGCATTTTTGCCCTCGGCTATCTCGCCGCTGTTTATTCCAAGAGCGTCTGCCGCATCTTTTGTAACGCTCTTTATCAGGTTTTTCGCCAGCTCTAAAAGCGGCATATTAGAGTGCATGAACAGAGCGCACTTCATCTCTTCAAATAGGTCAAGCTTATAGTTTGAGCTGAGTCCGTCGGTCGCGCATATCCATCTGATATTATGATTTTGGAGTCTTTTCAGATCAAGCGCGCCGTTGCCAAGAAGCCTGTTTGAAATGGGGCAGTGTATAACGGTATGTCTGTTTGAGGAGAGAGTTTTAAGCTCCTCTTCGTTGGCTTTTACGACATGTGTTAGAAGCGTGCCATATCCGCTAAAATGCTCCAAAAATTCGCTTGGATCACTGATTGAAGAGCTCTGTTTTAGCAGGTTTTCAAAAAAATCTTTAAAGTCTCCTTCGCTCTTGTCAAGCCACTCTCTCTCAGCGGAGCTCTCCATAAAGTGAGCGGTAAGTTTAAGCTTCTCATCTTTTACTAGCCCAAGTGCCTTTTTGATCAAGATCGGGTGGACGGAGTAGGGCGAGTGGATGGCAACTGCGGGGTAAAAACCCTCTCTTTTAACACTTTTTGAAGCATCCAGACGTGCAATAAAATCTCCAAAGAGCGCGTCTGCCATCGTTGCCTGAGAGCCGATCAGCTCATTGAAAAAAACAACATTTTGAGGAGCTTCGGCACAGACATTCAGATCCATTCCATGTGAGCTTATCGCACCAAAAGTCGTGATTCCCGACTCCAGCATCGAGTTGACGGCTTTTGCCATGCAAGTATCGTCACAGCCGTTGATAAGCTCATCTCTATTTTCAATAACACTGTAGAGCCAAGGAATAAAATCGCCGTAAGAGAGCTGGGTTTTGTTTGCGCTAAACTCTATATGAACATGTGCATTTATAAGTCCGGGCATTAAAAGAGAGTTCTTTTTAAGTTTGATTATATCCGCATCGCCGAACTCTTTTTTCAGCTCTTCAAGCGGAGCTATCTTTTTGATCGTTTTCTCAAATGCCACTGACATGCCGCAAAGGAGCATATCAGGCGTTAATATATAATCGGGAGTTATTATCTGCATATTTTGTCTTTTTGTCTGAATTTAAAATAGATTATGCTTAATTTAGGTAGAATAACTCCTTAAAAATCGTAATTATTAATAAAAAGGTATAAGATGAAGATAGTAGTTATTCAAGGACCAAACTTAAATATGCTGGGTGTCAGAGAGCAGCAGATTTACGGGTCAATGAAATTAGAGCAGATACATGCTCAGATGAAAGATTTTGCAGATCAAAGCGGGTTGGAGATAGAGTTTTTTCAAAGCAATCTGGAGGGTGAGATCGTAGATAAAATTCAAGAGTGTTACGGAGATGCGGACGGCATAATCATAAATCCTGCTGCATACACTCACACATCAATAGCGATCCGCGACGCTATTTCGGCTGTAAATCTTCCTACTATCGAGGTTCACATAAGTAACGTTCATCGCCGTGAAGAGTTTAGAAAGCAGAACATGATAGCAGCGGTATGCTCATCTTCAATTGTAGGTTTCGGACCGTTTGGTTACCACCTTGCTATGGTAGGTATGCTACAGATAATGAATGAGATAAAAGCGGTAAAAGAGATGCAAAAACAACACTCTCAGGCTGCACAGGAAAACTGATTTTATGTATATAAAGCGTAGATTGAGCGGGGATTTAGAGACCTTCAAAAATTTGCGCCATAGTTATGCAGGCAGCGAAAAAAGTTCGCACAGATATTTGGCTACAGTCGGTGTAGGCGGAAACATAGGCGATGTAAAAAGAAGGCTTGAGCACCTTTATATCTCTTTTAAAAAAGATAAAAGGGTGACTCTTTTGCGTACCTCGTTGATATTGAAGAACCCTCCTTTTGGGTTTGCCCAGCAGGATGATTTTTTTAACTCCGTAGCACTTTTAAAAACAAGTATGCAGCCTAGGCTTTTTTTAGACTATCTAATGAGGCTTGAGAAGAGGTTTGCACGCAAAAGAAGCTTTGCAAATGCTCCAAGGACCTTGGATTTGGATATAATTTTTTTTGATAATAGAGTAGTTAAAACACAGAAGCTTCAAATTCCGCATGCAAAGTGGTTTGAGAGAGAGAGCGTGTTGATACCATTAATGGATATACAGAGATGAAGATTTTAACTTTTACCGGAAGAACGCCCTCAGAAGCATTGAAAAAAGCGAAGATGGATGCCAACTATAGTCAAATGCTTCATATAGATACAAAAGAGATACAGAAAAAATCACTCGGCCGTGAGCCTATTTATGAGATAGTGATGGGGATCGAGGGTGATTCCACGTCGCATAGCACATACCAAAAGACAAAGTCTGCGCCAAAAGATGAGAGACCGCTTACCCAAAAAAGTGCCGATGTCCTATATGACATCTCTTACGCGGCAAAGCAGATATCAAAGATAGCAGATGTAAAAGAGCCGATGTATGAGCATCAGGAGAGTAAACCTCAGATGCTTTTTGAGCCAAAAGAGTTAAAAGAGATAAAATCTGAGATCGCAAAGCTAGGCGATAAAGTAAAAGTGATTCAAAATATGTTCTGGGATGAGAAAGCGCCCAATCTTGAGAGTCACATTCCCTCAGAGTTTGCAGAGATATATCGTCTGGCTTCCCAAAGCGGCATGAACAGAGAGCATCTGGACGGTATTATGAGAATGACTCTGGAGCATATGCCTTTTAGAATGAGAGAAAATTCGGCAACCATAAAAAGATACTTTCAGACGCTTCTTAGAAAGATGGTGCCTATCAGGCTTGAGAGCGCTCCATCTATAGGAAATAAAAAGGTTATCATGCTGGTGGGCCCGACTGGTGTGGGCAAGACCACATCGGTGGCAAAACTTGCAGCCAGATACTCATACCTTATGCAAAAAAAGTACAAAGTTGGTTTGGTCGTGCTTGATACATACCGCATAGGCGCCGTTGAGCAGCTGATGCAGTATGCAAGAATGATGAAGCTTGGCATTGAGACTGTAGTCGATCCAATAGACTTTGCAAGCGCGCTTGATTCTCTTAGATATTGTGACTATATACTTATCGATACTATGGGTTCAAGTCCTTATGACAGAACAAAAATAGAAAAAATTTATGAGTGCCTTGACGGCAATGACGTAAAGTACAACA